>Ga0210410_10001913_pt1 | contig 19039 bp, 11 predicted proteins | sample IncBWC4MmetaG_FD_161058 | JGI IMG/M metagenome (GOLD analysis project Ga0210410, IMG submission 161058) | Forest soil microbial communities from Barre Woods Harvard Forest LTER site, Petersham, Massachusetts, United States - Inc-BW-C-4-M | ecosystem: Environmental > Terrestrial > Soil >... | reverse complement strand
TTCGCCAGAGGAAGCGACGATGTTGCCCTCGATGCCCTAATTGCGCTCGCCCAATACTCTCTAACCAGTCCGGCCGACCCAAACAATGTGTCGGCGATGCCAGTCGACGAGTTAATTCACAGGATCGACAATCATCCGCTGGCCAGGCCGCTTCATAAACTTCTGGCGGCCGATTTGGAAATCGCGCAACAGCCGGACCGGCGCGCCCAGATTGAACAGCGCGAGATCGATCGTTGGAAAAATTCCGGCGATGAAGAGCTGGCCGCTCTCGGCACATGGCTTTATCAGCACGGCGCATATCAGCGGATACTAGACACGGTTCCACTGGAACGAGCGGTGCTGTCCCGGGAACTCTTTCTCCAACACGTAAACACCCTCGGCGCGCTCGGTCGATGGCAGGAGATCCGCAAACTCCTCGAGAGCGAGCGCTACCCGCTCGATCCGGCGATTCAAAACATGTACCTGGCGCGCTGTTACGCGCAAGACGGACAGGAAGCCGGGGCCGATAACAACTGGCGGCGGGCTATTCAAAATGCCGCCGGGGACGTGAACCGATTACTTCTGGTTGGCGACTACGCCGAGAAAAACGGCAATCAGAAAATCGCCGGCACCGCCTACGATGCGGCCGCGGCCATCTCGCCAAGATCGCGAGCCGCGCACCTTGGGCGGTTGCGCGTTGCCCAGGCCAGCGGGGACACCAAACAGATTCACACGGTGCTGGAGGAATTGTTGAAAATTTGGCCTAACGATACCGCGCTCCAAAACGACGAAGCCTACACTCGACTGCTGCTCCTTCCCGCTGACACCAAACCGGACGCGCCCGAATTGAAATCGATCGAAACAATCGCACGGAAACTGGTCGCGCAGGAACCGTCCAGTCTTCCGCATCGTACGGTCCTTGGCTTGGTCCTGTTGAAGGAGAAACAGCCTTATAGCGCGCTCAGTCTTTACACCGGACTGAACGTGCCTCAAAAAGAGCTCACTCCTTCTGCCGTCGTGGTTCACTCCGCCGTCCTCGCGGCCATTGGCCGCGATGATGACGCTCACACCGAAATTTCGCATCTGCCGCTCAGCAAAATGTTGCCCGAAGAACGCGCGCTGATTAAGTCGCTCTGATTTGGAGGGACGACCTCCGCCGGCCGAGCCGTAGCTCGGCCAAGGCTGGTGTCGTCCAAATCTTGGTGTCCAAGGTTCCGTCCTGTCCCATTATGATTTGAGTTCGGCATCCGGCTTTCACCGTACTGCGACCTCAGGTCTCTTCGTATTTTTCTCACGGTTTTCCAATAAATTCGAAATTAGTTCGGGTAGGCATAAGCTTTCGCTATTCGTGAAATTGCTACAGCTATCAACCTGATTTCCAGCGACTTAAAACCTAATTTAAGTCGCATACTTCACGCGATTATCGTTGACTTTTTTTACTCGATTTGTTCCCATCTCCGACTCTGTCGCCCTTTCGAATGAAGCCCTTCTTAACTCCGGCCCACGCCCTTTTTACAATTTTTTGCGCCGGCCTTTTCGCCCTAACGAGTCCGCTTTACGCGCAGGCTGCGATCCCAGACAGCAGCAACTCGCCGACGCCAACATCTGCGCCGAACCCTGACCCGAATTACACACGCACGGCCACCAACACGGCTGGGACTGCGGATCAATGGAGTGCGGGAACGAATTGGGATGCGACACCTACCAGCGGCACTACCACGCAACTTGTTTTTGGCGGTGCTGGTCCGGCTTCACTCGCGGCCGGTGTAACGGTTTTTACCAACGACGACATCGCGGGTAATTTCCAGTTAAACGTACTCAACTTCACATACGCGGGTCCCACGAGTGGCGCCGCGCCGACGGTGACAATCTCTGGCAACTCGTTGGAGTTCGTCAGCAACGGCGCTACAACGCCAACGATGAGCATCGCGGCGGGCGGAACAGTCAAACCATTGCTTACAATCAGCAATAATGTCGTGCTGACTAATAATTTGGACATCACCGCCACTACGAACGGCACTCTCTCCGGGATAATTAGCGGAGGAAGCAGCCTAACGAAAGATGGGGTTGGAACTCTGACCCTTAGCAATGGAAGTAATTCGTGGACTGGAGGGCTGGTTATCAAACAAGGCATACTAAGCGTGTCTAGCGCGTCTACGAGCGGCGTTCTCGGAGGTACGAGCAATGGCATTACCTTGGATGGCGGAACCCTACAAACACTGACCACGTTTTCCACGGGAGCCGGTCAAACAATATCGGTTACAAGCAACGGCGGAACGTTCGACGCATCCGCCGGCGGAGGGACCACGGTTAACGGCAGTATTACAAACGGGACTGGTGCGACAAGCAGTACGATCTTGAACAAGATTGGATCAAACGGGCTGACGCTAAAGGGAAACGACTCGGGCTTTACTGGCCAATGGAATGTTACCTCTGGGACTTTGGCTATCGGAGCCGCCAACTCGATCACCTCTTCCAATGCAGTCACGTTATCCTCAACTGGCCAGTTTCGGCTCGCGGGTGGTATCACCGCGACAATCGGCAACTTGAATGGTTCTGGCACAGGGACAATTTCGATAAACTCAGGCGCGACTACCGGAACACTCATTGTAACACAGTCCGCTGATGGCAGCGTTTCCAACGTTATTGCGAATGGTACTGGCCCTTTGGCATTGACTAAGACTGGCGGTGCGATGCTTACACTTTCCGGCGCCAGCACCTATACCGGGACGACAACAATCAACGGCGGCAAACTTAGCCTGGACAGCGCTGGCTCGACAACACCTCGACTAGCCGGATTAACGAGCATCGTAGTCAACGCCGGCGGCACGCTGTTGATGGCGAATTCCAGTGGAACGACCAGCAATGATCGCATCAACAACGCCGCGACGATGACCTTGAACGGCGGCATATTTGACACCGGCGGACTTTCCGAGCACGGCGCCAGCAACAATACTGCCGGCATCGGCGCGCTGACGCTTCAATCTAGCTCGATCATCAATATGGGTTCGGGAAGCAGCATCGTGGCCTTTGCCAACAGCAGCGCGCAGACTTGGACCGGAACGCTGAGCATTTATAACTGGAGCGGCACACCACTCACCGGCGGCGGCACCGACCAACTCTACTTCGGGAGCGATGGCACCGGCCTTACGTCGAGTCAGCTAGCCGAAATAAACATCTACAGCGATAGCGGCACGTCGTTTTTAGGCGCGGCCATAATTCTGGCCGACGGCGAAATTGTTCCAGTTCCCGAGCCGGCCACCTGGTTTGCCGGAAGTTTAGCATTCATTGGGCTCGTCGGAATGTCCCGTCGCCGGTTCAGTCGTCCACGCAATCTCGTCGCGCCGTAGCCTGGCGAAACACGCCAAACAAACGAAAGAGTTTGGACCAGGCAGTAATAATTTTATTCTCTGAATTTTAGCGTCTTTTCGCGTGTTTAGTGGGCAAAAACTCTTATTCCGCGATTGTCACTTAAGCGACGGAAGTTTTCGCGCTTAATCAAGCGCGCGATCAACTCATCGCGAGCGCGGCAGTCTTAATGTTTGTCGGCTGAATTCTGCGCCGCGCTTGATTTTTCCTTGGTGTCGGTCGACGTCGCTTTTTGTTGCGCGGATTTTTCTCCGCCCGCATTCGCCGATGCCGAAACCTTGGCCGATTTCGGATCTGACTTGAGGCCAACATCCAAGAGGCTTTGCTGGAATTTGCGGTCGGTCGCGCTGGTTTGCAGCGTGCGTGCGTCAACTTCGCTCACTTTTTCCTTCGCTTGTCTCGCACCGGCCCCAGCCGCCTGCCCGGAACCACTCGCAGCGGCGTCGCGCCCATAATAACTTCCGCTAGGAGCAGACAAGCCGCCGTTTCCCTGTTGACCCGACTGGGTGCTGGCGGCCGATCCGCCGTTCGGGGTCGACGAGAACAAACTTCCCGTATCGGTCCGACTCGGAAGCGGCGTCCCCTCCAGACTCGCTGCGGGCATGGAGCCACCGCTGGTCGTGCCTCCGCTTGACGGCGACCCTGCAATCAACGGCGAAATTAATCTGAGAGCGGCCAGCACGACGATCAGTTTGCAAAGATGATTCGAGTTCATAATTCGAATGGGATGTTTTCTCCCGATACTCTCAACCCCAGATATCTAACGGTTCGGCCGAAAAAAAGAAATAGAAATCGACTGTTCATTTTGGTCTAAATAATTCCAACTTCTACTCATTATGCGAAGCGTTCAGAAGGTTTGGATGAAGATTGGCGGCATTGCGCTGCTCGGGACACTGCTCTTCTTCATCTCGGAGGGTCGGATTTTTAATCTGCCCGTTGTGCAATCATCGCCTACATCGACAACCGCAGGCGCATTATCAGAAGTGCCGACTCCAACCATTTCGACGCCGCCATCAACATCACCCACGCCGACGCCAATTATATTTCTGCCGCCCGCGCCGTAATCGGTATTGTCGTCGATCAGCGATCGCCGTCAGGCTTGCTTGGGGAAGCCTTTTCTTTATCCGACGGCTTTTCGTCGGACCGGGTCGACGTTGCTTTTTGGTCTTTGTTCTGGCCATCAGCAGCCTCGGTCGACTTGGAAGCTTTTGAGTCTTTCTCGCCAGACGTATTGGCTTGCTTTGAAACTTTCGAATCCTTCTGGCTGACTGCCTCGGCCGGTTTCGGAGCGTTGGAATCCTGATCGGGAGCATTGTGCGGTTTTTGCAGGTGCACGTCCGGATCGCCAGTCGAACCGAGCCCCATCTCGACAAGGCTTCCCCCGAATGTTGGGTCTTTAATAGCCTTACTTTGTAGTTTTTTGGGGTCTACTTCCTCCTTTTTCTCGTGCTTAAGCCGCTGCGGGCCCGGAATCAACGAATTGACAAGGTCCCGCGAGTCATTCTGGCTCTTTCCAAAAGTGGTTTTATCAAGAGCGCCTTGGCCGTACGCCAACGAAGAGATGAATACGGACGCGATCGAAACAACGATCAGTTTATAGAAGTAAGTCGGCTTCATATGCCCGTTGGGGCGGTGAGTTGTCGGTTATTAGTTAATAGTTATTAAATTGGAGTCAACCTTTCGATGCGAGTTGCACCCGAGAACGGATAACCAATGACCATTAACTCTTTCTCTCGATGAAAAAATTTCCGAGGACGAGGACGTCCATTTGGGTGCGAAGGAAACAGTCGAGCGCTTCTTCCGGATAGCAGACGACGGGTTCGTTTTCGTTGAAGGAAGTGTTGAGCACAACCGGGATGCCGGTGAGGTCGCGGAAATGTTCGATCAACTGATAATAGCGCGGATTGGTTTCCTTGTGAACCGTTTGCAATCGGCCAGTGCCGTCGACATGGATGACGGCGGGAATCATGTCCCGGTATTTCGAGCGAATCTGGAACACTTTCATCATGAACGGGACGTCGTCGTCGGTTTCGAACCATTCGGCCACGGCTTCGCGCAAGATCGACGGCGCGAACGGCCGGAAGGATTCCCGCCGTTTAATCTTGGCATTGAGAACGTCTTTGATCCCGGCGTTGCGCGGATCAGCCAGAATGGAACGGTTCCCCAAGGCGCGCGGCCCCCACTCCATTCGTCCTTGAAACCAGCCAACAATCTTTCCATCCGCAATCGCCTTCGCCGTCTTGCTTACCAGTTCTTTTTCGTCCGCGACCAACGCGATGGTGCAGCCCCCGTCCGCGATCTCCTTCTTCTTCCAATCGATCAGCGCATGAATTTCTTCCTCGCTCGATTCGGGACCGAGATAAGCACTGATCAGGCTGCGCTTGGATCGAAGATCGTAGATGGAAGACAGAAGTTGGGAATCCCGATCTTCCAGCTCCGAACTCCCAGCTTCGGCGCCTTTGTCCAATTCTGATTGGACAAACGCCGCCGCACCGATGGCCCCGCCCGCATCGCCGGCCGCGGCCGGGCAATACATTTTCTTGAACGGCGATCGCCGATAAACCTTGCCGTTGGCAACCGAGTTCATCGCACAACCGCCGGCGATCGCGAGATGATCGGACGGATGTTGTTTATGCAACGCCTGGAGCAGCGCGAAGAACGCTTTCTCGTAAGTCGCCTGCACTGAACGCGCGATGTCTTTGTGTTTTTGCTCGAGCGGTTCGTCCGGTCGGCGCGGTGGACCGAGAAGATCGACCAGCGCCCGGCGATAAAGTGTGCCGACCTCCGGCGCACAATCTCTCCAAGTATAAGAAACGTTTCCGATGTGGTGCCGAAAAAATCTCAAATTTAATCGAAAGCTGCCATCGGGGCGGATGCGCACGACTTCGCGAAGCTGCTCGAGATAGTTCGGCTCACCATAAGGCGCGAGTCCCATCACTTTGTATTCATCGCCGTAATGCGGAAAGCCGAGATACTGGGTGAGCGCGGAGTAAAAAATGCCTAACGAGTGCGGAAAATAAACGCGATTATCGATCTTGACCTCGCCGCCCTGTCCGAAACCGAACGCGGTGCTGGCGAAATCGCCAAAGCCGTCGATCGAAATGCAGGCGGCTTCGTTGAATCCGGAAACCAAAAAGGTCGAGGCCAGGTGCGCCAGGTGATGTTCGACGTGGTGCACCTCCGCTTTGATCCCGGTTCCGAACTGCGCCCGAAGGTCGCTGCCGTAGGTCGCCTCCAGCGCTTCCTTGATCGACGCGGCGCTGCGGATGTTTTTGATTTTCTGTGCCATCAATTTCGGATGCGGCCAATGGGTCAGGACGAATCCGAGCCGGCGCAGATTGTTCACGCCCGGCTTGCGATTGATCGCGATGTGATCGATTTCGCCTAACGAGAGCTTTCCCTCCTCCAAAACGTAGTTGATTGCGTTCGTCGGCAGACCGGCCCAATGCTTGATCCGCCGAAACCGTTCCTCCTCCGCCGCGGCGACGAGTTTGCCGTCGACCAACAAACACGCGGCGGAATCGCCGTGGTAAGCGTTTAGGCCAAGGATTTTCATCGGAAGAAATCAGCGGTCACAAGTCACAGGTCAGCGCAGATGAGAAGTAACAACGGTGCAGACAACGATTATTTTTCGATGGTAACGTCGCGGCATGCAAATCGACTTCCCCAAAGAACTGAACGCTTATAAAAAGGCCTACGTGCTCGCGATGGAGCTTTTCGAATTATCAAAGTGTTTTCCAGTCGAGGAAAGGTTTGCCTTAACCAGCCAGATTCGTCGCTGATCGCGGTCGATCTGCCTAAATCTCAGAGAAGCGTGGGCAAAGCGACGGTACGAAGCGCACTTCATCAGCAAGTTGACCGATTGTGACGGCGAAAATGGCGAAACTGAATCATCGCTCGATTTCGCCAGGGATTGCGGTTACATCTCGCCCACCAAGCATGCGGAACTCGCTTCCATGTCCGCCGAAATCGGCAAGATGCTTAGTGGAATGACGAAGAAAGCAGGCTCTTCTACTGTTCCTGATCGCATCGCTGCGGATTCTGACCTGTGATCTCAGATCTCTGACCTCTGATGTCTGTTTCGCAATGGCGGCAGATTCCGCCCGTGGCGAAGCAGCAGCCCCGGCAATTTGAGCGCGCTGAGATAGCGCGGGCCGAAGACGCGCGGCTGGCGCAGCAAACGCAGAAACCAGCCGAGATAAAAACGGTCGGCCCACATCGGAATCGGCGGTTGATCGCCGGTCAGAAACCCGAGCGCGGCGCCAATACAATGAATTGCCGGTCGCTTGCGCAAATTCTCTTTCAGAAATAATCCGAGTTTTTCCTGCACGCCGCCGCCGATCCCGATCACGACGTGCGCCGGCTGATGGCTGTCGATCCTAGCGATGAGGGCATCGTCGCGTACGTTGACCGGGTAACGCGGCGCGATGTAAAAATCGGCGGTGCCGGCCAGATTGACCGAGCGCAGCCACGCGATCGTTCTTTCGTGCGCTTGTTCGCTCGGCACGATCCAAAGCACGCGCTCGTCTGGATGCGAGGCGAGTCGCGCGACCAGGCGTTTGAGAAATTTCAGGCCCGAGATGCGTTCAATCCGTCGCCCGGTAAGAATTTTCCAGAGCAAGACCATCGCGCCGCTGTCAGCGATCGCCATGTCGGAGGAAATCAGCGCGCGACGATACCCTTCGTCCTCAGATATTTTCACCAGCGCAGGTGCGGCCGGGACAACGAGCAGACCACCGCTCGAGGAAAACGTGTCGACGGCTTCCTCTACCGTGCCGTTGAAGAATCGAACGCCGAGGATCTGTTCGGGGCTATGCATTCAGAAAGCATCCAACGCTCAATGCCCAGCTTCCAACGTTCAATCAAATTCGTAAGCAACCCCGTTCCGACAGGGTAAGGCACCGACGAACTATGTCACAGTCGATCGCTCTAAAGAGAGGACGGAGAACAAACACCTGAGGGAGGTCGGCACTGATTATAAATAACCGCCGCTGGAGCAAAGGCACCCGCGCCCGAGATAGACGGTTCGGGCACGCCGCGTTCAGTATTATTCTGCAATCGCCCCAGGCAAGAGCGGATTTTTTGCCACCGGAAAAGTCGATTGTGCTGAGAGTAGCCGAGCGCGCCCAGCAGGAGCGCGCCTGCAAGCCACGTGCCGGGCTCGGAAACAGGAACAATTTCGCCGTCGGCCAGGATCCTGGCCACACCCCACAATGTCGTTCCGTTGTCGCTATAGATGTTGATTTCGCTGAGCTGTCCGGCCGTTAGGCCGCCGCTGGTGCTGCCGAAATAAAGTTGGTCCGTTCCGCCGCCACTTTGACTGCCGCTCCAATTATAAATGCGAAGAGTCCCGGTCCACGAGCTAAGATGACTGTCGGCAAAGGCGATCACGCTGCTGGCCGAGCCCATGTCGATGATCGAAGTGGCGGAAAGTGTTAACGCCCCAATCCCCGCCGTGTTGTTACTCGCGCCGTGCTCTGAAAGTCCGCCGGTGTTAAATGTACCGCCGTTCAAGATCATGGTAGCGCTGGTGTTGATTTGATTGCTCGCGCCGAGAAGAAGCGTGCCGCCGGAATTAATTGAGATGGAAGATGTCGATCCAAGCGCTCTGCCCGTTGTAGCTGCGGCGCTGAGAGTGCCGTTATTAATAGTCGTGCTGCCGGTGAAAGTGTTAACGCCCGTCAGTGTCCACGTGCCACTACCACTCTTGGTAACTGTGCCGCTGGTGGTGCCGATAATGCTGGAAACGCTACCGCTGCCCGAGCCAGTCAGAGTTAGTCCATAAGTAGCCCCGGTGATTGTACCGGCGTTGGTCAGGTTTAGGGTGCCACTATCGGAAGAAATGGTGGTGGCCGCGCCAAGAGTTAGAAGACCGCCGTAATTATTGGTTCCACTGACATTCACGAGCGCGCCGTTTTGGCCGCTCGCGCCGGTGCCACTAATGGTGAGCGCTTCGGCGCCCACCGTGATTCCGTTCTGCAATTGCAACGTCGCGCCGCTGGAAATCGTTGTGCCCGACGCCGTCGTTCCAAGCGCTGTCGCATTTTGAATATTCAAAATTCCCGCGCTAATACTCGTTGCTCCGGTATAAGTGTTGGTGCCGCTGAGCACCCAGGTGCCGACACCACTTTTGGTCAGACTCGTGGCACCGCCATTGTCGCCGATAATTGCCGCGAATGTGTTGCTGCCGGTGTTCGTGCCGGTGAGGGTCAATGTTCGTGTCCCGCTCTGGCTGTTGAAACCCATCGATCCGGTGTTGGTAAAGTTGACCGCGCCGGAACCGGAGGCATCAATGGTTCCACCGGAAGTTCCAACCGAAAACAAACGGTCGGTTGAAACCGTCGCGCCGGTGTACTGTAAGGTTCCGCCGTTGAGCACGAGATTGGTGGCGGCGTTGCTGGATGCGCCAATGTTGCTGTTACTGCCACCATTAGCTAAGGAACTAACCGACAGGGTGCCAGCGCTGATGGTCGTAACGCCGGTATAAGTGTTCGTGCCGCCGAGCGTCAATGTGCCGGTGCCGGACTTCGTGATCGATCCTGTACCGCTAACCACACCAGAGACAGTTGTGCTGCCGGTGCCGTTCACGGTCAGGCCGAATCCGCTCGTGTTCACTGCCCCGATGGTAAGGGTATTGGCCGAACTGTTCGTCCAAGTTTGGGTGGCCCCGAGCGCGATTGGACTATTGATGGTCAGGGTGAAAGCATTCGCGTTGTCGACGAGGATGCCGAGCCCGGCCGTGCCATTAATCGTATTGCCGGCCAGAGTGAGAACGGCCGTTCCGCCAATGGTAACATTCTGACCAATCCCAGTTGTCATCCAAATCCCGCCGACGGTGGCTATGGTGGTGCCGAGCGTTGGCTCATTGGCAAAAGTGCCATTGAACGTTGCGTTATCGGTGCCGGTCGGGGCGCTTCCCGTAGACCAGTTCTGCTTCGTGCCCCAAACCGTGTCGTGCCCTCCGGTCCAAGAGTCGTCTACCGCAAAAAGTGGCGGTGCCGACGCGAGACATGCAAGCAACAGCGACCCCAGGAAAAGCAGAATCCTCCGGCGGTGGCCGCCGGCGCGAAAAAGCATGCCATTTATTCAGCCACTCCCGTGCCACTTATCGTCTGCAAAGCCGGACAATTACAAACGGCTCAATGAGTCAAGCCCGATGCCGAACTGGCGGTCCGAGCAACAGACGCCTCGGCCGAAAAAGAATTCCAACTTTTTGTTCATCCGGACCCGAAAGGATGTTAGACCCTACCCTGCAACTGCAGCGAAAAAACAACTGCAACCTAACAATCTCCATGAACAATAAATCGAAAAATATTCCCTGCCTTAAAAATTCCAGCAACCAGGCGGCTTTGTTCCGCCGGCTGACATTCATCGCATCCGCACTCGCCTGTTTTGTTTTGTTACCAACAATAGAATCAAAACAGCAGCCGGATGGCGATCAGGGCAATGGAAATACAGCTGAGGGCAACGGTGCCCTTTTAAGTCTCACGACCGGCTTACAAAATACGGCGGACGGTCTTCAGTCGCTCTTTAATAATACATCCGGCAACCTCAATACCGCCATTGGTTCTCAGGCGCTCTCTTTCAACACGGTTGGTAATCAGAATAGCGGCATCGGCCTGGGTGCGCTGCATAACAACATTTCGGGCAACAATAATACCGCCGCGGGAATGAGCGCACTTAACGCAAACACGACCGGCAATAACAACATCGGCGTGGGTTATCTTGCCGGGTACAATCTCACGACCGGCGATTTCAATATCGATATTGGCAACCAAGGTAACGCGGGCGAGGCCAACACGATCCGTATTGGAGATGCCAACCAGAGCTCGACCTTCATCGCCGGAATCAACGGAGTCCCGGTCACAGGCACGCCGGTCGTGGTGGACGGCAACGGTCAGCTCGGGGTCCTGGCTTCATCGGAGCGCTTCAAGGACGAGATCAAACCGATGGACAAGGCGAGCGAAGCGGTCCTCGGTTTGAAGCCAGTGACATTCCGCTACAAGGAGGAAGTGGATCCGAAACAGCTTCCGCAGTTCGGGCTCGTTGCTGAAGAAGTGGAAAAAGTAGATCCGGATCTGGTTGCTCGCGACAGCAACGGCAAAGTTTACACGGTTCGTTACGAGGCGGTGAACGCGATGTTGCTCAATGAGTTTCTAAAGCAACATCGCCGGGTGGCGGAATTGGAAGAGACAATCGCTCAGCTAAAATCCGCGGTTGCGAAGCAGGAAATGGCGATTGCGCGGCAGCAAAAAGATCGGCCAAATCCAGCCGCCCAAGGCAGAACGAAAATGAGCAAAGTCGCGCCGCAATTTGTCGAGAAACGATAGGATCGACGGGACCCCAAAGGAGCGCACGCTACCGAAATCAAATTTCTAGAAGGGGTGCGAAAGCGGCACCCGCTGGATGGGTGACTTGAGCTTACGGCGCCAAGGGGGAAGCAGAATTGACCTCTGAATGTGGTAAAGGAGCGCCCGAAGGATTTGTGGTGTCGTCACGATTGTTTTCGAGCATTTGACGTGCCGCTCAAACGTGTCCCCCTGCCTTCCAATTCGATTGAAATGATAGTTTGCAACTTTTAGGGGCTCGTAACTGGGGGCAGAACGATCTGGGCGGCGTTACTGAGCAAAACTTTCCGGGCAATTACTTTCCCGTAGACAACGGTTTGGCCTCGCAATCTTACGACACGCTGCGCTGCCGTGAGCGTTCCAGTAAGGCTGGCTTTGCCACTCAACGATACTGTGCTTCCGGTGCCGAGAACGTTAAAGAACACGTTATTCCATTGAATTCCGCCGGATAAAATGATCTTCGACATTCCCGATAGCGAAAATTGCTTCGTAACGTTAATAACGAAGGACGTCGTCGCCGTTCCCTCAAGTGTTAGTGTGGCGTGATTATGGAGCGCAAAATTTCGGAGATTCAGTGTCACGGTCTCGCCAGGCGCACCCGAGAGAGTCACATTCTGATGGTCCTGAAGCCTGATATTGGTGTAGGAACTGGCAAGCATCGGAGCGAACGCAGTGTTTGAGGAATTCAAGGCGCTGCTGACAGACTCGTCATAAGCCGCATCGGAATATCCAGTGGACACAGTCTCGTTAGAGTTGAGCAGTGCGGCGGCGGCGGCGCTCGGCCAGACGCTATTTTCCCAAGAAAACATGACACGGTTCTGGCTACCGCTCATTTCGGGCGAATTTTGCGATAGGCTTGCCGAAACCGAAACGACGCCAGCAAAAAACGAAGTGGCGATTGCAATCAATCGCCGAAAATTGCGTAGTTTGCTGGCTAAATTTTTTTGAAGACCCGAAGCGGGCATTCAACCGCAGTGAGCATTCTTCGCGCCGACATCGGCCATTTGGCGCCTGGCAGAGACGTCCTGCAATTCTAAAAAGTCGCGGATCGCGAAGCGCCCATTGTAAAGGGACAGTTTGCCACTCGCCACTTGTCACCCGCCACTTTCACGGCAGAGTGCCGCCTATGCCGTACAAAGACATCGCTCCGCCGAATGGGGAAAAAATTACCCGCACCGATCGGTTAAACGTCCCGGACCAGCCGATCATTCCGTTCATCCGCGGGGACGGGACCGGGCCGGACATCTGGGCCGCGAGCGAGCGCGTGTTCGATGCCGCAGTGAAGAAAGCGTTCGGCGGCAAAAAGAAAATCGCGTGGTTCGAAGTTTTCGCCGGTCAGGCGGCGAAGGACAAGTTCGATTCGTGGTTGCCGGACGACACGGTGGAAGCGTTCCGCGAATACCTGGTCGGCATCAAAGGTCCCCTGACCACGCCGGTCGGCGGCGGAATTCGTTCGCTCAATGTCGCGCTGCGACAGCTTCTCGATCTTTTCGTTTGTTTGCGACCGATCCAATATTTCAAAGGCGTCCCCTCACCCGTCAGACATCCGGAAAAAGTGGACATGGTCATCTTCCGCGAAAACACGGAAGATATTTACGCGGGGATCGAGTACGCCGCCGGCACGCCGGAATCACAAAAGATCCTCGATTTTTTCCAGAAAGAATTTCCGAAAGAATTCGACAAGATCCGCTTCGGAACAAAGGAAAAGGCAGCGGAGTTTTGGAAAAGAGTCGGCGCGCCGGAAAAAGACAACGTGATGGTCGGCCTCGGATTGAAACCGGTCAGCCGCTCCGGCAGCGTGCGCCTGATCCACAGCGCGATCAGTTACGCGGTCCTCAATCAGCGCAAGAGCGTGACGCTGGTGCACAAGGGCAACATCATGAAATTCACCGAAGGCGCGTTCCGTGATTGGGGCTACGAGGTTGCGAAAAATTATTTTGGCGCGGAAGAAATCGACGGGGGACCGTGGTCCAAAATTCCGATAGGCAAACCGGGCGGCGGCATCGTGATCAAAGACGCAATCGCCGACATTACGTTGCAACAAGTGCTGACCCGGCCGGAGGATTTCGACGTGATCGCGACGTTGAACTTGAACGGCGATTACTTAAGCGACGCGCTGGCCGCGCAAGTGGGCGGCATCGGGATCGCACCCGGCGGCAATATTAATTACATCACCGGCCACGCTGTGTTCGAAGCGACGCACGGCACTGCGCCGAAATATGCGAACCAAGACAAAGTGAATCCCGGCTCGGTCATTCTCTCGGGCGAAATGATGTTCCGTTATATGGGCTGGAGTGAAGCGGCCGACCTGATTCTAAAGGGATTGAAGGGCGCGATCGCGAGCAAGCGCGTGACCTACGATTTCGCGCGGCTGATGGAGGGCGCGACCGAGATCAAATGCAGCGAATTCGGAACGAATGTGATCGAGCACATGTGACAACGACAGGATTCATAAGATCTTGAATCCAAGAAACCGTCGCTCGCATCCAATCAGGTGGACCTGTTAACATCGACAGCCACCTTGTTCCGATACAAAAATCCAAGACCGTGGACGTCATTTATAAATCTATGCGCACGCTTCTCTCACTCGCTTTATTTCTCACACTCGCCGCCGGCAATTTGTTCGCGCAAAAGCGCAACATCACCGAAAAGGATCTCTGGGATTTTGTCTGGGTCGGCGACCCACAAGTTTCGCCGGATGGATCGCGCGTGGCGTTTGTGCGCGTGACGGTGAACGAGAAGAAAGAAGGCTATAACACCTCAATCTGGTCGGTTCCCACGAGCGGCGGAGAAGAACCGCATCAGTTGACCAAGGGCGATCATGATTCGACGCCGCGCTGGTCGCCGGATGGAAAATTTATCCTTTTCATTCGAGCGACGGAGAAAGACGGCAAACCCGAACCGCCGCAATTGTCGATCTTACCAATGGCCGGCGGCGATTCGTTTTCGTTTACCGATCTTCCCAAGGGCGCGAGCAATCCAGTTTGGTCGCCGGACGGAAAGACAATTGCCTTTACGAGCGAAACGAATGCGGAGGACCTGGCCAAACAGGAAAAGAAAAAGAAGAAGGAAGAGGAATTGAAGAAAGCTGCCAGCGCAACGTCGCCCACTGCTTCGCCGGCCGCTTCGAAAACTCCTACTGAGAAAAACACAGTCACGAAGACCGCCTCCGACGACGCCGCGAAAAAAGCGGAAGCGGAATCAGAACACGAAAGCGACGTGCGCGTGATTACACGAGCGGTGTATCGCGAAGACAACGAAGGTTACGCCGATCCAAAACATCCGGCGCATATCTGGGTAATCCAGGCGCCACGGAACGCGGATGAAAAAGTGCAGCCAAAGCAATTAACGTTCGGTCGTTTCGACGAAGGCAACGTCGTTTGGTCGAAGGACGGAGCGCAGATTTACTTTGTTTCGCTTCACATCGACGAACCGTATTACGAACAGCCCAAAAGCGAGCTTTATTCGATCAGCGCGAACGGCGGCAACGCGACCAAGCTCAACACGATCGAAATGGATTTGGGCAACCTCTCGCTTAGTCCTGATGGCAAGCAACTCGCATTCGTCGCATCGGTCACTCAGCCAGTGAACTCCTACACGCAGCCGGATCTGTGGATTGTCGATCTGACAACGAACGCGAAGCCGCGAAACTTGACCGAAAAATTCGACTTCGACATTGGCGATGGTCCGTTCGGCGATAATGCGCCGCCGCGGGCCGGCGGGCGAAGCGTTCCCGTCTGGGCGCCAGATGGACGCAGTCTGGTCGAAGTTTATGGCAAACAAGGCAAAGCGATTCTGGCATCGTTCGATGCGACAACCGGCGCCGTCAGCGATCTGGTCAACGGCAATCAGGCAGTCTCCGGGTTTCGCGCGTCCAACGACGGCTCGAAGATCGTTTATGCAGCCTCCACCCCGACGCGCGTCGGAGACTTGTTCGTATTAGATCGAGAGTCAGCCAACGCGCAGCCGCGGCAACTGACCGACGTTAACAAGGAACTCTTCTCGAAACTCAATCTGACCGAGCCGGAAGAAATTTCCTACAAAAGTTTCGACGGTAAAACGATTCAGGCATGGGTGCAGAAGCCGCCGGATTTTAATCCCGCAAAGAAATACCCGCTCATCCTCAACATTCATGGCGGGCCGCACGCGGCTTACGGCTACATCTTCGAGCACGAATTCCAATGGATGGCGGCGAAGGGTTACGTGGTGCTTTTTCCGAATCCTCGCGGCAGCACGACTTACGGCCAGGATTTTGGAAACGTGATTCAATACCATTATCCGGGCGACGATTTCAAAGATTTGATGGCGGGGGTGGATGAAGTGGTGAGGCGCGGTTACATCGACGAGAAAAAACTCGGCGTCACCGGCGGCAGCGGCGGCGGGTTGCTCACGAACTGGGTCGTCGGACATACGACTCGCTTTGCGGCAGCAGTTGCGCAGCGCGACATCGCGAGCTGGGCGCATTGGTGGTACGCGGCGGACTTCACCTTGTTCCAACCTGCCTGGTTCAAAGGACCGCCGTTCGACCAGGAAGAGGATTTCAAAGCGCGCTCGCCGATCACTTACATCAAGGATGTGAAAACACCGATGATGTTTATTTTGGGCGAAGCCGATTATCGCACGCCGCCAAGCGCAGGGGGCGAAGAAATGTTCCGCGCGCTCAAGTTTCGTAAAATCCCGACGGTAATGGTACGTTTTCCGGACGAATCGCACGAGCTTTCACGCTCGGGCAAGCCGTGGCATCGGGTCGAGCGCTTGCAAAATATCGTCGGTTGGTTTGACCACTGGCTGCTCGGCACGCCCAAACCCGAGTACGAAGTGGCCCCGAAAGAAGAAGTGCCGCTCAAGCGGGAAAGCACTGAAGAAAAGCCAGCCAAACCGCCCAGGTAAAAGGTAGGGGCGATTGACCTCAATCGCCCGCGGGCGGTTCGGTGAACCGCCCTACCTTGAAATTTTAGGAACGACACGGAGGTCATCCCTCCGGTATCCTTCCGGAATGGCTTCTTCTTCACTCTGGCAGCGGTTCCAGCAATATTTCTTGCGCTACAACGATCTCGGTTTTTCGATCGATATCAGCCGGATGAAATTTCCGGACGATTTCTTCGACAAGATGGGAGCGAAGATCGACAAGGCGTTTTCCGCGATGCGCGACTTGGAAGCAGGCGGGATTGCCAATCCCGACGAAAAACGAATGGTCGGCCATTACTGGCTGCGCAAGCCCGCGCTCGCGCCCAATGCGGAGCTGCGCGCCGAGATTGAAAAGACGTATGGACGGATCAAACAATTCGCGGCCGACATCCACTCTGGGAAAATCAAAGGCGGTCGCGGGGAAAAATTTCAACGTGTCCTCTCGATTGGGATTGGCGGCTCGGCGCTCGGACCGCAATTCATCGCCGACGCGCTCGGGACAGCGAAGGACCCGTTGGACATTTACTTTTTCGATAACACCGATCCCGACGGATTCGATCGGGTGCTGGATAAGATCGACAACGAACTCGCCCGGACAATCGTCGTCGTCATTTCGAAGTCCGGCGGAACAAAAGAAACGCGCAATGGAATGTTGGAAGCGGAAGCGCGATTCAAATCTACTGGCTTGGATTTCGCGAAACACGCGGTCGCCATCACCGGCGTCGGCAGCGATCTGGACAAGCACGCGGAGAAAAACGCTTGGATTGCGCGTTTCCCAATGTGGGATTGGGTCGGTGGCCGCACCTCGGTGATGAGCGCGGTCGGACTGGTGCCGATGGCGTTGGAAGGTTTGGACATCGATAATTTTCTGGCTGGCGCGGCGGCGATGGACGAACGGACACGAACCAACGATTTTCGCCAAAATGCCGCGATGTTGCTCGCTTTGATGTGGTTTTACGCCGGCAATGGTCGCGGCGAAAAAGACATGGTAGTGCTTCCTTATAAAGATCGATTGCTGCTCTTCAGCCGCTATCTCCAACAGCTGGTTATGGAGTCGTTAGGCAAAGAGAAGGATCTCGACGGCAAAGTCGTAAATCAAGGGATTGCCGTTTACGGAAACAAAGGGTCGACCGATCAACACGCCTACGTGCAGCAACTCCGCGACGGCGTTCTGAATTTCTTTCTCACCTTCATTGAGGTGGGGAGAGATCGAAATCGTGCAGCTTTCGAAGTGGAGAGCGATGTTACCAGCGGCGATTATCTGCATGGATTTTTGCGGGGGACACGCGCGGCGCTTTATGAAAAGGAGCGCGAATCGATTACGGTCAGCATTTCGGAACCGAACGCATTCAACATCGGCGCGTTGATCGCGCTCTACGAACGCTCGGTCGGCTTTTATGGTTCGCTCGTCAACATCAACGCCTATCATCAACCGGGAGTGGAAGCCGGAAAGAAGGCGGCGACGCGATTACTCCAGTTGCAAGACGACGTTCGCAAAAAGCTTTCGGGTGGAACCGGAAAGACCGCGGAAGAAATTGCACGCGCGATCGATGCCGACCCGGAAGATGTTTTTCACGTTCTGCAACATCTTGCGAGCAACGATTCGCGTGTGCAGATTGCGAAGAACGGAGAGCCGTCGGAGGACAAATTTTCTCTGGCGGAATAGCTTTTGCTCGCTGTCGAATTGAAGTATGCCGATCTCTTCCCAGCAACCAGGAAATGACACGCCGGGCGTACCGTGGCCGGACATGGTCAAGTTTGTCCGGCAACTGAGTCACGACATTCGAAACAATTTGAACGCGGTCGAGTTGCAATCCGCTTATCTCGCCGAGCTGGCTGAGGAAGAGGAAATGAAAAGCGAGATTCAGCGGTTGCGCCAAATGGTTTCTCAAGTCGGAACAAATCTACAGCGACTCACTGCTGGACTGAGCCAGACCAATCCCAATTTGATTGCTTATCCGGCGGCGGATTTCATAGAGGATTTGAGACAAAGACTGACGAAAGAGTTCGCGGAGAACGCGGCCAAGGTGACCTGGGACGCGCAATTGAAGGATGCGACGCTACAAATCGATCCGCAGTTGGTCCAACAGGCCTTTCTCGAAATTTTCGGCAACGCGTTTCATCACGAGCGCAACATTAAGTCGATCACGGCGAAAACTTATATCGACAAAAATCGTTTCGTCTTTGAGCTGCGCGAACCGAAAGCGCGTTTCGAATTATCGACCGAGAATTGGGGACGCCAACCGCTGCGAAATGTGAGCCAGGGTCACTACGGACTCGGTCTCAATCGCGCGCGTTCGATCGCCGAAGCGCATGGTGGCGATTTCCGCGCTGAGTACGATCGCAAAACATCGACGCTGATCACAACGTTAACGCTGCCGTCTTTACCGGCCGAAAATCCTGAGCGCCATGAAAGAGACCCGGCGCATTCTGAT
>Ga0210410_10001912_pt1 | contig 19043 bp, 18 predicted proteins | sample IncBWC4MmetaG_FD_161058 | JGI IMG/M metagenome (GOLD analysis project Ga0210410, IMG submission 161058) | Forest soil microbial communities from Barre Woods Harvard Forest LTER site, Petersham, Massachusetts, United States - Inc-BW-C-4-M | ecosystem: Environmental > Terrestrial > Soil >... | reverse complement strand
CAGGCAGACAGCACGACGCCTGCCACGGCGGCTGCAAGCTGAGTTGGATTGACCATGCGCTTTCCGCTGGCGTCTTCGACGTACGGTATGCCCAACCGTGGCGAGCGGGGGAGCTCCCCCCGGGCCCCGCCGGATGCTTTGTCGCGGAAGAATGGGCGGAATTTGCGGCGCGGCCAAGCTGGAACCCCGGTTCTGATCGAACCAGAACCGGGGCTCCATTTTCCTTATTTAAGGTGTTTTCCTTACGTGAGCCCGCATCCACCAGGCTCGAAGACGCGGCGAAGCCTAATTGCGCTCGGTGGGGGCGCTTGCCGCACTCCTGGCCGGTCTTGCCGCGCGCGCGTCAGGTCGCGGCTTTTGCGCCCCGGAGGTCACGCTCGATCCGCCGAACGTTACCGCATCGATGGCGCCGATCACCTTCCGCTGCATGATCTCGCTCTTGTCGATCGTGAGGTGCGCCATCCCCATCCTGCCTACGTCGATATTCTCAAGTTCACCGTGGAATTGCCCGGTCTTTGCAACGGGTTCGCCGTTTCCATTGGCAACGTAGAAGTTGATGTAGCGCCCCACGCGTCCTGACAGGCTGGTGCGGAACACCGAATCCAGGCCGATCGCGAGCTTGACGGGCGCACCGAGGTGATCCAGCCGTGCCACCATATCTGGCAGCGCCGTCGCCCCGGAGGAGTGCCCGACCAGAACGATGGTCCTGGTTCGTCCGCTCCTGTATTCGGCCGCGGCTTCGTCCGCGAGCGATGACCAGGAGAGGTAGTTGGCTATGGTGACGTTGAAACCCTGCGCCTGCAGTTTGGCCCCGATGTCATCGAGCCCAAGGGAAAAGATGTTGAGCACGCCGCGGAGAAGATAAACGTGGGTGCCGGCGGCTGCGGAAGTCGCCGCGTTCCCGGGGCTGGCACAGACCGGAGCTACCATCAGCAGGATGGCTACCGCCGTCCTCTGCAGCGGACGCAACCAACGTCCCGATCGGACCTGGATCAGGTCGATAATTCCCATGCCGTCACCCGACTTCATTGGCCCTCCTCCGGGGCATTCCGACTGTTGGGCCGGACCGTAGTCCTCGCATGCTCGCATCTGCAACAGCGGGCGGCGCGACGTGCAATTTTTCTCTCCGGCACGTGTCTCCGCTGCAACACCGACCGGGAATCTCGAATTCGTTCGAGGCCCGGGGCTGGCGGGGATTGCGCGGGAACTCGCGCCTGAGTGAGCTTCCAGGCGCCCGTTCTTTTCCTCCCAACGGCAGCGGGCGAAACCTGACGCTCGTCGCGGCATCGCCGAAGCGGTCTTCCGATCAGGACAGTTCTGCTCACCGGGCCGGTCGCGAAGAACCCGATCACTGGTATTTTCTGAAATCATTTTGGCAACGAAGGAGAGGTCGATGGAAATCAATGGCATCGCGCATGTTTTTCTGACCGCGTCGAATTTCGAACGCTCACGCGAATTCTACCGCAAGCTGCTGCCGTTTCTGGGCATGCAGCCCGTCATCGATACCGAGAAGAATTTCTATTGCGTCGGCGGCCGCACCGCGGTCGGGATCAGCGCGCCGTCGCCCGAATACGCCGGCGCCGCCTTCGAGCAGAGGCGCGTCGGCCTGCACCATCTCTGCTTCCGCGCCCGCGAGCGCGCCGACATCGACGAACTGCACGGCTTCCTGTGCACGCTCGGCGCGACCATCATCCGCGCGCCGCGCGAGGACCAATGGGCGCCCGGATATTATTCGCTGCTGTTCGAGGATCCCGACGGCATCCGGCTGGAGCTCAACCACGTGCCGGGAAAGGGACTGCTGGCGTGAGTGGCCGGCGAAGGCGAGCACGACAAATGTCTTGCAGGCTGATCATTCCGCTTAGCGGAAATTGAAGCGGAGCGTGTGACCCTGCCTCCGGCGCTTGCGCTTGCTGCCTAGGGTCGCTTGCGGCATGATCGCGGCAATCAGACAAAACGCCGCGAAATCAATGCGGCGGTCGACAGGGAGGTTTTGGATGAAACGGGTTCTTTCCGGCGTTTTCGCCACCGTGCTGGCGCTTGGCGCCACGAGCGCGTTCGCGCAGAGCATGCCTCCGTTGAAGCTCGGCGGCATCCTCGACATGTCGAGCCTCTATGCCGACATCACCGGCGTCGGCAGCGAGGAAGCCGCCAAGATGGCGGCGGCGGATTTCGGCGGCGAGGTGCTCGGACGCAAGATCGAGATCATCGCCGCCGACCATCTCAACAAGGCCGATCTTGCGGCCAACATCGCCCGCGACATGTTCGACAACCAGGGCGTCGAGATGATCTACGACGTGGCGGCTTCCGCGACCGCGCTCGCCGCCGGCGAGATTGCGAAAGCGCGCAGCAAGATCATCATGTTCAACGGCCCGGGCTCGATCCGCCTCTCCAACGAGGCCTGCGGTCCCTATACCGTGCACTATGTGTTCGACACCTTCGGGCAGGCCAACGTCACCGGGCTTGCCGCGGTCAAGCAGGGTCTCGACACCTGGTTCTTCCTCACCGCCGATTATGCCTTCGGCCAGGACCTGGAAAAGGACACCAGCAACGTCGTGCTGAAGAACGGCGGCAAGGTGCTGGGCAGCGTGCGTCATCCGCTCAACACCTCGGACTTCTCCTCCTTCCTGCTGCAGGCGCAGGCCTCCAAGGCCAAGGTGATCGGACTTGCCAACGCCGGCGGCGACACCGTCAACGCGATCAAGCAGTCCGCTGAATTCGGCATCATGAAAGGCGGGCAGAAGCTGTCGCCGCTGCTGGCCTTCGTCACCGATATCGACAGCATCGGGCTCGAGACCGCGCAGGGGCTGTTGCTGGCCGAAGCCTTCTATTGGGACCTCAATGACGAGACCCGCGCGTTCTCCGAACGCTTCATGTAGCGCGTCAAGCGTCCGCCGACCTCGGCGCAGGCCGGCGTCTATTCGTCGGTGACACATTATCTGCAGGCCGTGAAGGCCGCGGGCACCACCGATTCGGCCGCCGTCATGAAGGTCATGAAGGACACGCCGATCAACGACTTCTTTGCCAAGAACGGCAAGATCCGCGAGGACGGCCGCATGGTGCACGATATGTATCTGTTCGAGGTCAAGAAGCCCTCGGAATCGAAAGGGCGCTGGGACGATTACAAGCTGCTCGCGACCGTGCCGGGCAACGAGGCGTTCCAGTCGCTGGAATTGTCGCGCTGCCCGCTGGTGAAGAAATAAGGGCGACAGAGCGTCGTTCGTCATTGCGAGGAGCGCAAGCGACGAAGCAATCCATCTCTCCCGATGCTGCGCCATGGATTGCTTCGCGGAGTTTATCATCGGGCGGCGCTTTGCGCCGACCCGTTGGCTCGCAATGACGGTCTTGAGATACAACGAACAACAACGAAAGCAAAACTCATGTCCAATGACATCGTCCTCCAGAACCTCGACCAGGGTCTGCTCACGATCACCATGAACCGTCCCGACCGGCGCAATGCGCTCAATCCGGAAATGACACTGGGGCTCGTCGAGGCGGCGCGTCGCGCGGCGGAGGATCACGAGGTCCGCGCGGTGCTGCTGAAGGGCGCGGGCGGCACGTTCTGCGTTGGCGGCGACGTCAAGTCGATGGCGGAGGGCCGCGCCCCGTTGCCGTTCGAGGCCAAAAAAACGAATCTGCGGCGCGGCATGGAAGTTTCGCGCATCCTGCACGAGATGCAAAAGCCGGTGGTGGCGCAGCTCGACGGCGCCGCCGCAGGCGCCGGGCTTTCGATCGCGCTGTCCTGCGATCTCCGCGTCGCCAGCGCGTCGTGCAAGATTACAACCGCCTTCGCCAAGGTCGGATTGTCAGGCGATTACGGCGGCACCTATTTCCTGACGCAAATGCTGGGCAGCGCCAAAGCGCGCGAGCTCTATCTGATGTCGCCGGTGCTGACGGCGCAGGAAGCGCTGGCGCTCGGCATCGTGACAAAAGTGGTTCCCGACGCCGAGGTCGAGGCGGCGGCGCGCGAACTTGCGATGTCGCTGGCGCAGGGCCCGTCGGTGACGCTGGGCTATATCAAGCGCAACATCAACAACGCCGAGCATCTGTCGCTGGAAGGCTGCTTCGACGCCGAGGCGATGCACCACTCGCGCTGCGGCGAGACCGCCGACCACAAGGAAGCTGCGAAAGCGTTCGTGGAGAAGCGCAAGCCCGTGTTCTCAGGTCATTGAAAATGACCGAGGCCATTGAGACGGCGAGCTATCTGCGGCTGCGGCAGATCTGCCTGGTGGCGCCGCGGCTCGAGCCGGTGGTCTCCGATATCGCCGGCATCATGGGGCTGAACATCTGCTACCGCGACGGTAACGTCGCCAAATACGGGCTGGAAAACGCGCTGCTGCCGGTCGACACCATCCTGCTGGAGGTGGTGGCGCCGTTTCAGCCGGGTACCGCGGCGGGACGCTTTCTCGACAAGACCGCCGGCCGCGGCGGCTACATGGCGATCTTCTGCTGCGACGACCCCGACGCGCGCGGCAAGCACGCCGAAAAGATCGGCGTGCGCATCGCCAATGTCATCAGCCACGCGCCCTATCACGGCGTGCAACTGCACCCGCGCGACTGCCGCGCGGCGTTCATCGAATTCAACCACACCGCAGGCAGCGACGATATTCTGGGACCCTATCCGCCGGCAGGTCCCGACTGGCAGAAATCGATCGCTGGGGATGTGACGCAGGCCTTGACCGGCGTGGAGATGCAAAGCCCGGATCCCGCTGGATTAGCGGAGCACTGGGGACGCATCCTCGGGCTCCCCGTCAGCAAGAATGCCGGCGGTGCGTCGGAACTGAAGCTGCCGAACGGCGTCTTTACCTTCGTCAAGGGCGACGGCGAGATCATGAGCGGGCTGACCTTCAAGGTCGGCAATATCGCCGGGGTGCTCGATGCCGCCAGGGCCAGGGGCCGCGCGGTGTCGGGCGATTCGTTCGAGCTTGGCGGGGTGACGTTTCGCCTGGCGGCGTGAGCAGGCGAGGGTTGCGAAACTCTCTTCGTCGTCCCGGCGTTCGCCGGGACGACGGAGAAAATTACCGTCCCTTGAAATTCGCCACGCGGCGCTCGGCGGTGGCCTTGACGCCTTCCTTGAAATCCTCGGTGGCGCGCAGGCGCGACTGTTCGGCGAGTTCGTGGTTGGTCGCGGCCAGCACGCGGTCGGCGAGGCCGGCGCGCATCGTAGCGCGGGTCGAGAGCAGACCGAGCGGCGAGCATTCGGCGATTTCCTGGGCGAGCTTCATGGCCTCGGCGCGGACCTGGTCCTGCGGCACGCAGACATTGGCGAGCCCCATGCGGGTTGCTTCCTCGCCGGTGACGCGGCGGCTGGTGTAGAAAATCAGTTCGGCGTTGTTTTTGCCGACCAGCTCGGGCAGCGTTGTCGTCAGCCCAAAGCCCGGGTGAAAACCGAGCTTTGTGAAATTGGCGGAGAAGCGCGCCTCGGGACAGGTGACGCGGAAATCCGCCGACACCGCAAGCCCCAGTCCGCCGCCGATGGCCGCGCCATGCACGGCCGCCACGATCGGCTTCCTGGCGCGGAAGATGCGCACCGCGTGCAGATAAAGACTGTTGATCGAGCCGAGGCTGTCGGCGGGATCGCCTTTGGCTTCGCGCTCCTCCTGCGCCTGTCGCGCTGGGTCGTTGAAATTGGCGCCGGCGCAGAACGCCTTGCCCTGCGCCATCAGCACCGACGAGCGGATTTCGATATCCCTGTCGAATTCCTCCAGCGCGTCCGCAATCTGGTTGATCAGGGAGATGTCAAAGAAGTTCAGCGGCGGCCGCTGGATCTCGATGGTGCCGACATGGCCGACCTTTGCGACGCCGATGTCCGTATATGTGCTCATGGGTGATCCTCGATTGAATGGGGTCTGAACTAGCGCAAACCGGGCCGGCGCGCCTAGCGCAAACCAAGCCCGCGCGCGATGATGCCGCGCAGCACCTCGGTGGTGCCGCCCTGGATCGTCAGTTTCGGCGCGGTCTTGATCGCAAACGACAATTGCTTTTCCAGCGTTTCGTGGTTGGTCGCGTTCTCGTCGACGAAGGCGGCGAGGTCGCGAACCCGGTGCGGCAATTGCTGCTCCCACACGGTTCCGATGTCCTTGACGATCGAGGCTTCCACCACCGGCTCCTTGCCGGCCTGCAGCATGCCGGCGACCGATACCGACATCCGCCGCATGGTGTGCAGCTGCGCCACCAGGCGACCGATGCCCTCGGCGCTGCGGGTGTCCGGATTTTTTCCGACCGCGCGGACGAGTTCTGTAAGCACGTAATAGGTTTCCAGGAAGCGCTCCGGCCCCGAGCGCTCATAGGCGAGTTCCGATGTTGCCTGCTTCCAGGCGCCGTCGATTTCGCCGAGCACATGATCGTCGGGCATGAAGGCGTCGGTGAACACCACCTCGTTGAACTCGAACTGCCCGGTGATCTGGCCGATCGGGTTGACCTTGATGCCTGGTGTCTTCATGTCGACCAAAAATTGCGTCAGGCCGTGGCGGCGGTTTTCCTTGGTGGACGGCGAGGTGCGGAAGATCGCGATCATGTAGTCGGCGATATGCGCCGACGAGGTCCAGATCTTGGTGCCGTTGATCAGCCAGCCGCCGTCGGTCTTGGTGGCCTTGGTTTTCGCCGCGAACAGGTCCGAGCCGGAATTCGGCTCGCTCATGCCGATGGCAAAGCAGACCTCGCCGCGGCAGATGCGCGGCAGGATGTCCGACTTGATGCGCTCGGGCGCGTATTTCAGCAGCACCGGGCCGCTCTGCCGGTCGGCGACGAAGAAGCGCCGCGTCGGCGCATTGGCAACGCGCATTTCCTCGGTCACCACGTAACGCTCGAGGAACGAGCGCTCGTGGCCGCCATATTGCTTCGGCCAGGTCATGCCGATCCAGCCGCGCTCGCCGACCCTTCGGGAAAACTCCCTGGCGTCGGCGTCTTCGCGGTTGGGCTTGAACGGGTTGAAGGTGCCGGCCGCGATCTCGTCGGCGAGAAACGCGCGCACTTCCTTGCGCAGTTTTTCGCATTCGGGCGGCAGGCGGATCGGATCGAAACGAAGGGCTGCGGTCATGTTCGGGTCTCGACTTTCGTAATTTCCTGCCGGATCAGCGCGAGGCGACCAGCGGCCACAATTCATCGGCGCCGCGCGCGGTGACGAGCTTGCCCAGCTCCACCGCCCAGTAGCTCTCGGAGCCGAAATCGTCGCGCCACGCCAGCGCGCGCAGGGTGTAGCGATGCAGGATGTGCTCGATCGTGAAGCCGATCGCGCCGTGCACCTGATGGGCGATCGCCGCGCCCTTTTCGGCGGCTTCCGAACAGCGGATCTTTGCCGAGACCGCTTCGAGGAATACTTCGTCGTTGAACGATGTGCTGCTGGCCATGGCGTCCGCCGCCGAAGTCGCGGCCGCCAGCGCCGCCGCCGACTCGCCGGCGAGTTTTGCCAGGTTGTGCTGCACCGCCTGGAATTTCGAAATCTTCTTCTCGAAGGCGACGCGCTCGTTGGAATAGCGCACGCTGACCTCGAGCATCGATTCCAGGCTGCCGGCGATCTGCAGGCTGCGCGCGACCCCGCCCATCAGCATCAGTTGCGTCTGGTCGAACCCTTTCGGCGCCGGCTTGACGGTTGCCGGCGCAACGTTGGCGAACGTCACGGTGTCGTTGCCGTCGTTCGCCAGATTGAGGCCGGCCTCGATCTCGCATTTTGATATTTCCACCAGCGCGACGGAAAGGCCGCCGGCGCCGTGCGCCAGCACCGCGATGTGCCTGGCGTCCTTTGCGAAGGGAACACCGCGCGCCCGGCCCGAAAGGGTTCCGTCGGCGTTGAGCGTGATGCGGTCCTTCGGGCTCGCGGGCGCGACCGTCATCGCGCCCTCGGGCGAGGTGATCTTGGCCTGCGCCAGCAGCCAGCCGGCCAGCATGGTTTCCGCAAGCGGCACCGCGATGGCGAACCGCCCAGCGGCGCTCAGCACGCTAAAACCTTCGGCGAGACTTGCGCCGGAGCCCCCGCACTCCTCAGGCACCCAGGCCAGCGGCAGGCCGGCTTCGGTCAGCGCCTGCCACAGCGGCGCTTTCCAGGCTCCCTCCTTGTCGCTGTTGATGGTTTGGGCGTCGGCGAGATCGGAAAATATCTTTTCCGCCGTCTCGGCGACAATGTTCTCACTCTCCGCCACAGCGTTCCTCGTCTTTCATTGGGCACATCTCGCCTGGCACTCGCCCAAGCCTCGATGCGGTCGTTTCTTGCGCCGCATGATGAGGAAAAGCCACTGCCATGACAAGCGCCGATGTCCGCTGGTGCCCCTGCGGTGGCGACATGAAGCGCCGCCGGGCGGAATGATTAATTCCGGCAGGCGGAGTTTTGCCGGTTTGCAGGTATTTTCGTGCGCGATATGGTAGATCGCCCGCGAGCGGGTCAGCCAAGAACACACAAAAACACAAAAGGAAAATGCGGATGTCCGGGGATGGTTTGTGCGCGATTGTAACGGGTTCGGCGTCCGGCCTGGGGGCGGCGACCGCCGCTATCCTGGCCAAAGGCGGCGCGCGCATCGTCGTCAATTATTCGTCCAGCAAGAAGGAAGCCGAACAGACCGCCGATCTCTGCCGCAGCGCCGGCGGCGAGGTGGTCGTGGTTCAGGGCGACGTCTCGCGCGACGAGGATTGCAGGAAGATCGTCGCGGCGGCGGCGCCGTGGGGGCGCCTCGATGCGCTCGTCAACAATGCCGGCACTACCAAGCATGTGGCGCACGGCAATCTCGACGGATTGTCGGCGGAGGATTTTCAGCGGTTGTTCGGCGTCAACACCATCGGCCCGTTCCAGATGGTGCGCGCGGCGCGAAGCCTGCTGGAAGCCGGCGCGAATGCCTCGGGGCGCGCATCCGCCGTGGTCAACGTCTCCTCGGTCGCGGGCATCAGCGGCATCGGTTCCTCGATCGCCTATGCCGCGAGCAAGGGCGCGCTCAACACCATCACCTTTTCGCTGGCACGCGCGCTGGCGCCGCTGATCCGCGTCAACACCGTCTGTCCCGGCTATATCGACACGCCCTGGTTCACCAAGGGCCGCGGCGAGGAGGGCGCCAAACAGGTGCGCGACAGTGTGATCGCGCGCGTGCCGCTGAAGGTCGCCTCGAGCGCCGAGGATATCGCGCAACTCGTGTGCTTCCTCGCCACGCCGGCGTCGAGCAACATGACCGGCGAACTGGTGCGGATGGACGCCGGGCTGCATTTGATTTAGCGATCGATGGTAGCCCGGATGGAGCGAAGCGAAATCCGGGAAAACAACATCGTGTGACCCCGCATTACACGGAGCCTGTCATCGGGCGCGCCTTCGCGCGACCCGTTGGCTCCATCCGGCCTACAAAGCCAATGACGGCTGCGCCGTCATCTCGCGCCCGGATCGGACACCACGCCGCGCGCCACCAGGCGGTTCCAGATGAACAGCACGACCAGCGCGCCGATGGTCGCGGTGATGAAGCCGGCGCCCTGGTCGGGACCGTAATGGCCGATGGCCTGGCCGATAAAGGTCGCCAGGAATGCGCCGGCGATGCCGAGCACCGTGGTCAGGATGAATCCTGAGGGATTGTTGGGGCCCGGCGAAAGCAGCCGGGCGATAATTCCCGCAATAAAGCCGACGATGATGATCCAGAGAATGCCGCTCATGGCTGTCGTCCTTTTCAAGAGTACGGGTTTCTCAAGAATACGGGTTTCGAAATGTAGATGCGGTCCGTCTCAGATCCGCCCCGACAGTTCGCCTTCGGTCGGAAGCCGTCCGTCCGGCGTCAGATGGTTGACCACGTCGGGCAGATGCTGGCTGAGGCCGGAGAGCAACTCGTCGCGCGACAGGCCGCTTTGCGACATCAGGCTGTTGATCTGATCGGCGCCCAGCGCGCTGGCGAGATCGCCCGGCGAAATCTGCTTGTTGGGGCCGTTGCTGACCCATGAATTGGCGGTGTCTCCGTGGCCGCCCTGTTGCAGCTGTTTGAGCAGGTCGCCGAGCCCGCCGCTGATCACGCTGCCGGCGGCGCCGCCCGCGAGCAGGCCGCCCAATCCGCCCTTCAGCAGGTCGCCAAGACCACCGCCAGGACTTCCGCCCGCGCCGCCGCCGGCGGTGTTGCCCGGCGATGGCGCCGGCGCCGGGCTTGCACCCGCCTGATCGCCCCCGAAATGCTTGACCGCCTTCCAGGCGAGCAGTCCGAGGATCGCCATCGTCAAGGGCGACATTCCTCCGCCGGATTGCGCGCTCGGATTGCTCGGACCGCGCGGGCCGTGCTGCATGCCGTTGAGTACATCGAGTAAGCCCATTGCCGTCTCCTCTCGAATGCCTGCCCCGAAGCCCAAGACATAACGGCGTGACATGACCGTTACAAGGCAAGGGGACGACGCCGGCGCCGCGTTCTTCGGCAGGCGTGCGGCGCAAAAGTCTGTTATCGAACCCGCAGGCCACCGAGTGGAAGGACGCCATGATCTCCGACAGACCGATTTGTGTAGCTGGCGCCGGCAGCGTCGGTTGCTTTGTCGGCGGCATGTATGCCGCCGCCGGCCGTCGCGTCGCGCTGCTGGCGCGTCCGCGCGTGATCGGGGAGATCCATGACCACGGCCTGCGGCTGACGGGCTTCGACGGCCTCGACCGGCGGATCGCCGCCGACCGGCTGACGCTGTCGGAAAATCCGTCGATCTTCAGCGATGCCGGTGCGGTGCTGGTGTCGGTCAAGAGCGCCGACACGGCTGCCGTCGCCGACCTGATTGCCGAGCACGCGCCCGCTGACGCCGTCATCATCAGCCTGCAAAACGGCGTCGGCAATGTGCCGGCGCTGCGCCAGCGTCTGCGGGGCCGGCGCGTGCTGGCGGGAATGGTGGCGTTCAATGTGGTGAGCCGGGGTGAGGGGCGATTTCACCGCGCCACCTCGGGCGATATCGTTCTCGAGCAGGACGAGGCCGGCACGGCAAAACAGCTTTCAGTGCCGGGCCTGAAGATGCGCCCGACGCCTGACATCGCCGGCGTGCAGTGGGGCAAGCTTCTGGTCAATCTCAACAACGCGCTCAATGCGCTGTCCGATTTGCCGCTGCGCCAGCAACTCGTGCAGCGCGGCTGGCGCAGGCTGTTCGCCGACCAGATGGCGGAGGGGCTCGAAGTCGTGAAGGCCGAGGGCATCAGGCCGGTGTCGACGACGCCGGTGCCGGCCGGCCTGACGCCGCATCTCTTGCGGCTGCCCGACGCCGTCTTCGCGACGCTGCTGCGCGGCGCGATGAAGGTCGATCCCGAGGCACGCTCGTCGATGTGGGAGGATCTGCAGCGCGGCCGCCGCACCGAAATCGATTATCTGCAGGGCGTCATCATCGACATCGCCGAGCAGCGGGGCTTGCAGGTCCCGCTGTCCCGGCGCGTGCTTGCGCTGGTCAAGGCGGCCGAAGCCGCGGGCAACGGCGCTCCGCGGCTGACGCCGGAGCAGATTCGGTTGGCGTCCGCGCTATAAAGGCGGGAATATCGCCAAGACCATATCGGCAAGACCATATCGTCAAGACAAGGGCAACGGTTCACCAGGACAACATGCGCTTTCTCCAGACCTTTCAGCTCTATGATTTTCTCGACACGCTGGTCAGCCTGCTGACCGCCTTCGTGTTCGGAACCCTGATCGGCGCCGAGCGGCAATATCGCCAGCGCAGCGCCGGCCTGCGGACCAACGTCCTGGTCGCCGTCGGCGCCTCGGCGTTCGTCGATCTCGCAAACCGCCTGACCGGAGCCGAGGGAAGCGTCCGGGTGATCGCCTATGTCGTCTCCGGCATAGGCTTTCTCGGCGCGGGCGTCATCATGAAAGAAGGAATGAACATCAGGGGCCTCAATACGGCGGCCACATTGTGGGCGTCGGCGGCGGTGGGCTCTTGCGCAGGTGCGGATATGGTCGCCCAGGCGGCGTTGCTGACGGTGTTCGTGCTCGGCGGCAACACCTTGCTCCGTCCGCTGGTCAATGCCATCGACCGCATACCGATCGATGAGCATGCCTCCGAGGCGAGCTACGACGTGCTGGTCTCGGTCGATGCGGGCGCCGTCGCGTCGGTCCGGGAAGCCCTGCTGGAAAAACTCGAGGCCGCAAACTATCCGGTGCGCGACACCAGGGTCGTGCATCGGCCCGGAGACATCGCCGAGATCGTGGCCACGCTGGTGAGCCAGTCGATCGAGCCGGACGAACTTGACGCGGTCGTCGCCGGTCTGGCGGGCCAGCCCGGCGTTCGTCACGCGACCTGGAACATCCGTGCGCTCGAATGAGCGCTTCTCAAGGCGAGGCATGCCGGTCCGAGGCTCCGGCGAATCCGGCTGCGGATTGGCTTGCGAGATTGCCTTGAAAACGAGCCGATTAAAGCCGATTTTGGTGCGGGGGCCAGCGCGATCACCGCCGTGCCCGCGCTGGGAGGAAAGAAATGAAACGAATCCATGCAGCTTCCGTCATTGTCGCCGCAGCGGTTGTCGGCGGCTGGATCCTTACGGCGCCGGCAAGCGCCGCGCCGCCAACCGTGACGCCATCGCCGGGCTATGACGCCAGGCTGCAGGAGCAGCGTGCGGCGCGGATCTATGATGCGCCGCCGGTTTATGAACCGGTCGTGCCCACTCCGCGGCCGCCCCGGCACCATGCCAAGCGGGTCCACAACGGCGCCCATGACTGACGGAATCCATGCCTGATCAATTGCCGATGCGGCCGCGTTTCCCGGCGGCGTCGGTGAATAATCCGAAATCGCGGACTGATTGGACACCGTCATTCCTGGGCGCGCGCTAGCCTCGAACCGGGAATCTCGCGATGACCGCCTCGAGATTCCGGGTTCGAGGCTTCGCCTCGCCCCGGAATAACGAAAAGGATCAGCTGCGCTTGGCCTTGTTCGGCGTGGAGCCGAACAGTTTCTTCAGATCCTTGAGACTTTCCGAAAGCCGCGGCCAGTCGCAGGAGAACGAGTGCCGCGCGCAATCGGTAAGTTTCGGACGCGGCCTGATCTCGCTCGCCGCCGCCGATGGCTTGTTGGGCGCGACCGCCGGCAGGGGCACCTTTTCGCTTCGCAGTGAGGCGGGCTGCAGCAGTTGCGGCTTCGCCCTGGCTTCGGCCGCGACGCGGCTTTGCCGCTCCTGGTCGAGGAAGCGGGTATATTGCTCGTCGATTTTCTTCTGCTCTTCCGGCGTGGGATTCGGGCCCGCGATATCGAAGCTCCGGTTCTGCATGAAATCGAAATAGGTATAGCCGCCGCCGGGCTTTCGCCGGCCGGCGAATTTCGCGTTGCATTCGACGAGTTGCGACGCCTTTTCCTGCTTGGTCGCCGCTCTCTCGGCCTTGTCGGCGCACTCCTCGAAATCGGCCGGCGCGCGCGACCACCACTGCGCCTGCGCGCGCTGCGGCATCAGCGCCGCGCAAGCCGCGAGCGCGGCAATCAGCAAAACGGATCCAGGCGGCACCATCACGCAGAACTTCCCCAAAACACAAACTCTCGACACCGCCTCTACGCGACGCCATTTCCGCCAACCCTGATTGTCGCCATTGTCGCCGTCGCTGTCACCCCCGGAATTAAAATTTTGCCCGGCATTTTTGAGGTGAATTTGACTTCAATACACGCTAAGATAGCATGTGCCGAACCGTCGAGGGCGGGGATTTCATATTGGACCAAGGCGAATTTCAGACCCCGCGTCAGACCGGAAGACCGGCGATCGGCGATCGGCGTGCAGATATAGGGGTAAATGGCCATGCAGCCTCAATTTATTTGTGAAGGATTGCCGGATTCGAAGGCGAATTCTCTGAGTGCGGCGGTTTCCACCGCACCGGCACCGAACAGGCCGGCAGCGAACGACCCGGACGAAGATATCTTCTCATCGGCAGAACTTCCGTGGCCGGACGCACGTCCGCTGACGGTCTATGCGTTCGATCCGAGCCTGGGCAAGTTCGTCGGCAATTACATGACGACGCAAGTCCGTTACGAGGCGCTTCAACCCGGACCGGTTGGCGAGAGATTCGCGGTCATCGACTACGACGGCACCAACCGGACCTACTACACCCCGGTGGACCTCGACGACCCCAAGTTGCTGATCGCCGGAGGCCTTGCGCCAAGCGACACCGATCCGCGCTTCCATCAGCAGATGGTCTATGCCGTAGCCAGCGAGACCTTGCAACGGTTCGAGGCTGCCCTCGGCCGCCAGATTCACTGGCGGCAAATCCCGCATACGCCCGATACCACGACGGAGCAGCGGGCGGCGGCTTCCAGGTGCCTCAATCTCTTTCCGCACGCGATGTGCCAGGCCAATGCGTTCTACAATCCCGCGGTGCACGGCATCGTGTTCGGCTATTTCAAGGCCAGCCGCACCGACCCCGGGCGCAATCTGCCCGGCCAAACGGTCTACACCTGTTTGTCGCATGACATCATCGCCCACGAAACCACACATGCGATCGTCGACGGCATCCGCGAATATTTCATGGAGCCGACCAACATCGACGTTCCGGCGTTTCACGAAGCCTTCGCCGACCTGGCGGCGCTGTTTGTCCACTTCACGCACAAGGAAGTATTGCTGGATGCGCTGCGCAAGACCGGCGGCAGGCTGTTCGATCCGCAACTGAGCGCGGCGGTGAAGACGGATTCCGGCAAGGCCGTCATCCAGGCCCAGCTCGCCGCCCCGAATCCCCTGGTCGCCCTCGCGCAACAGTTCGGCGAGGCTTCCGGCATGCGGTCCGGTCTGCGCAGCGCGCTCGGGACGCCCGTCGATTCAAACGACATCAACATCAAGATCGAGCCGCATGACCGCGGCTCGATCCTGGTCGCGGCGGTTTTCGACGCCTATTTCACCGTTTACACGCGGCGGACCTTTGATTTCTTCCGCATCTTCCGCGCCGGCGGCGGAACCCTGGACAAGGATGACCTTCCGGTGCCCCTCGCCGAACGGCTGGCGGCCGAAGCAAGCCGCACCGCGGAGCAGTTCTTCACCATTTGCGCCCGTGCGCTCGACTATTGCCCTCCGGTCGACATTACCTTTGGCGATTTCCTGCGGGCTGTCCTGACCGCCGACCTGGATTTTCATCCCGACGATCCCGACGGCGTGCGTGACGCGCTCATGCAGGCATTCCGGCTGCGCGGCATCGTCGCGGACGAGGTCGCGTCGTTTTCGGAGGACTCGCTGTTTTGGCCGAAGGTCAAGCGCCGGAAGCTCGAGGTCGACGGGCTGGTATTCGGCGATCCGAACGGACTGACCACTGACGAGAAGAACACCAACGGCAAGGTGCTTCGCGCTTTCGCCGCAAGGAATGCAACGCTTCTTGGCTTTCGTGGCCCGGAGCCGATCGCCGCGCCATCCTTTCATCCGATGTTTCACACCGGGCAGGACGGTCGCCTGTACCTCAACATGGTGGTCGAACTGGTCCAGACCGTGGAAAAGGATTTTGGCGCCACCACTCCCGGGACGTTTCCAATGCGCAACGGCGTCACGCTGTTGATCGCGCAGGATCCGCCGGACGGCGCTACCAGGCCACCCCCCAGGGTTCGATTTGTGATTCCGAAGCTTTGGTCCCAGGTCCGGGAGGATCGGGTGCGGAACTATTATCTCGCCACCGGACGTGTGCCAGACCATGCCGGCGGCGCCGGGCCGGCCTCCGAGGACGGCAAGCGCTTCCAAATCAACTTTGGCCTGTTGCACGCGGGAGTTTGAAAATGGCAGCCGCAAAGAAAGCCGCGTCCGCTGCGAAGCGGAAGATCGCCAAGAAGACCAAGCAACGCGTTTCCAGCCCCGCCAGGGCCGCGCGTAAAAAGCCGACGGCAGCGGCGTCGAGGCCAAAGTCCGGTTCGGGCGGCGCGGCTTCTTCCGGCGGTGCAAAGTCGCTGCGGGTGCGCATGTATCGCGTTGGCTTCGGCGACTTCTTCCTGTTGACGGTAGGAAACGGCAAGGACAGGAAACACATCCTGATCGATTGCGGGGTGCATGCCGTCGACCTCGGAAGCATCGGCGAAGCGGTCGACAATATGGCCGCGGAATGCGGCGGACACCTTTCGCTCGTCATCATGACGCATCGGCATGCGGACCATATCTCCGGCTTCGCCAAGTGCAGCGACGCCTTCAGCAAGATCAGCGTCGACCGGGTCTGGATGCCCTGGTTTGAAGATCCGAAAAACCAGGACGCTGCCAATATACAGGCCAAGCTCACGGCGCTGGCGAGCCAGCTTTCGCTGCAATTGGCGGCGCGTGGCCCGCGGGATCAGCCTGCAGCCATGGCGGCGAACATCACCGGCGGCATGGCGGCAAGCGGCGGATCCAGCAACCAAAAAGCGCTCGACGTCCTCCAGAACGGATTCAGCAACAAGCCGGCGCATGATTATTACAGGGCCGGCGACCCGCCGAATCTCCCGCAGGACCTCATCGACGCCGGCCTTTCTGCCCGGATCCTGGGGCCGCCAGGCGATATCAAGCTGATCGCGCAGATGACCAACACGGCCGACCAATATCTCGCCGACGCCATGCAGGAAGACGACGGGCCGGCGAATACCTTTTCGAAGGCGTTCCAGGCCGAGAGCTATCCCGCTCACGCCTTCAAGTTCTTTGCCGACACCAAGGTCAAGGCGCTGATCAACAGCGTCAGGCCTGACGTGCTGGCCGCGCGGGCGCAGGCAGCCGACAAGACCCTCAACAACCAGAGCCTCGTCGTCCTGTTCAGCTTCGCCGGCAAGAACCTGCTGTTCGCTGGCGATGCACAATGGGGCAATTGGGAAAACTTCCTGTATGGCGGTGCCTTCGGAACGCCCGGCCATACCGAAATGACCAAGCAGGCAACCGATATCCTGCAGACGATCGACTTCTACAAGGTCGGCCACCACGGCAGCCGGAACGCGACGCCGAAAGATGCGGTCGCCGCGATGCTGCGGCCGGGCTGCGCCTGCATGTGTTCGACCCAGATCGGCGCCTATAACGAGGTGCCGCGCGAGCCGCTGATGCACGCGCTGAGCACCCAGATGAAGGGAAAATTGGCCCGCAGCGATCAGGTCGCCGTGAAGGGCACGGCGCCCGATGCCGCGGCCGGACCGCTGCCGCAGGCGGGCGGGTTCGATGCCCCCACCAAGGAGTTGTTCATCGACTACAATATCTGAGGCTCGCGGCTTCGGAGATCAGGAGTTGCGACGTTCCGGCGGCGGCGGCGCGAAGCGGTCGTCGTGAGATCGCAACACGGCGCGGTTCTGCGAGCAGCCGACATCGCCGCCTCACCGGTTGAGGAAAGCACCTATGGATGTCCCGGCACGTACCCGCCTGGTGGCGCAGGCGCAGCGCGGAGGGGTCACCCTGGTTGTCGGGGCCGGCGTATCGCTCCCGCGCGGCGTCCCCAATTGGGAGGTCCTGGCCCAACGTCTCTGGGGTGAGGCATTCGGTCAAAGGCCCTCGCCATGGGAGGCGTCCGACCCGGCCCATTCACCCCGCCAGGTACCGCAGGCGTTGCCGATCGTCTTCGAGCTGGCGTATCGCAAGCTGGGCGAGGCCGCTTTTCTCGAGGCGTTGCAGAAGCACCTGTATTCCAATGCCAGGTATCCCGGCGACGACAAGAGGTTCAAGCGGTCCGCCGAGTCGCTTGCCGTTTTCGCGCGATTGATCCTGCAAGAGCACAATCGCAACAGCAAACGCAGGATCGACGCTGTCATTACACTTAATGCCGACGACTTGATCGAACAGGCGGTCAATGCCGTGGCAGGCATCGACAAGCCGCAGCCCGGGCAGGAGATTGCGTGGGTGGTCGCTCGCGGGACGCACTCTCACAGCGGAGGTTCGCCACGCCGGCGTCCGATGCCGATCTACCACATCCACGGCTTCGTGCCGTCGAATCATACGGTCCAATACGGAAAGTACTTCGACCACATGCTGGTCTTCACGGACGCGCAATATTGGTCGACTTCCGCGGCCGGCTCCACTTTTGCCAACCGGGTCATCGCATCCGCGCTGAGCGAGAGCCGTTGCATTTTTGCCGGGCTTTCCATGACCGATATCAACTTGCTTCGATGGCTTGCGATGCGAACTTTAGAAATGGATCGGGATCTGCAGGCAATCCGGCACGTCAGCGGAGGTGCAATAATACAACAAGGCATCGTCGGCCACGGCTTTCGGCGGCACTTCTGGATTCGGCCGTCGTCGGACGACCCCACGGGCTTTGTGTCGGAATTCCTCAATCTTCGCGGCGTGGAAAGTGTGGCGATCGGCAGCTGGGCCGGACGGGGCCTGCAGACATTACTCGAAGAGTGCTTCCCTGCCTGAAACGCAAGTTCCCGGCAGCCCCGGTGCCGGCCGGACGCGTCAAGCAAGGTGCATTGCTTTTTTAAAGACGATGAGGGCTGGAAATGGCGAAGGTTGCGACAGCCGGACCGAAGAAAGTCAACGCGCTCAAACGCACCGAGATCCGAAAGATGACAATCATGGTCTCAAGTCGTTGTCTGGATCCGTTTCCGCGATCCGGCGGCAAGGAGCTCAGCGAAACGCGCCGGGCGCTCAAGGCGCGGCTCTCATCCGTGAAAGTGTTCGATCAGAATCTGTTTCGGGTCTGGATAAACGAGGACGGCCCGGCCGCGCCTGGAGAAACAAGCTGGGAAGCCTGCATGCAGCAAGTCAAGGAGTGTGACCTGCTGCTGGTGCTGTACAACGGCAATGCCGGATGGACGAAGACGAGCGGAGGGGTCGGTATTTGTCACGGAGAACTGAAGCGCGGACTCGATATGGCGCCCGGGAAAGTGCGTGTGGTCAAGCTCGGTTCCAATACGGATATCGAGGCGCCCAGCGGGCCGACGCACGACCGGTTCCGCGCCTTCATGAACCGGCGCGATCTCTTCGTGGCATCCGCGTTGACGGTCGATGAACTGTTCGACGTCTCGGAGCAGGCGGTCATACATGGTTTCGCCGATCTCGTCGGGTGGGGTGCGACAGAAGGCCGGAGGGGCAACTACTATGCGGGTGATCCCCTTGAATGGAGCAAACTCGATTTTTTCGGCCGGCAGGCGAGGATACGGGGAGTCTTGCTGGACGCCCTGGTGGAGGACGGCATGACCAGGCTTGGCGACAGCCATGCTGCCATACTCAAGATTGAGGGCTCACGCAGTGC
>Ga0210410_10001910_pt1 | contig 19061 bp, 18 predicted proteins | sample IncBWC4MmetaG_FD_161058 | JGI IMG/M metagenome (GOLD analysis project Ga0210410, IMG submission 161058) | Forest soil microbial communities from Barre Woods Harvard Forest LTER site, Petersham, Massachusetts, United States - Inc-BW-C-4-M | ecosystem: Environmental > Terrestrial > Soil >... | reverse complement strand
TACAACGCCAACGGCAGTCTTGATTCGACATTTGGTACGGGAGGAATTGTGGAGGAGGCCACCCCTGTCCTATCTCCCACAGCACTGGCGCAGCTCTCCGACGGTTCGTATTTGGCCGTTGGCGGCGCCAGTTCCGAACAGTTCAGCTCGACGGGAGTATTGCAATCGACCGTGACTCCCGAAACACTGGTGGCCTTCAACCCGTCGTCACCATCCTCCGAAGCGATTGTCTTCCAGCCCAACGGCGACTTTGTTGAGGCTGCGATTGTGGGTAACGGATTCCAGAAGACTGCCGGCGAACTGTTTCGTTTCAGCGAAACAGCAGTTCTTGATTCTACTTTCTCTTCCACGAAATTCACCTTCGGCGCACAGAGTCAGAATGAGCCAGCCGCAATCGCTCTCCAATCGAATGGGCAAATCGTGGTGGGCGGCCTAAGTGGTCTGGCGCGATTCGAATCCAGCGGCGTACTGGACACTGCATTCGCTACCGACGGATCAGTGGCCACACCCTTTCGCATTTCCGGAGTGCTGATACAAACAGACGGGAACATCGTCGTGGTCGGCAATCAGGTGAACGTCGCGACAGGAATCACAACTTTGACAGTGGCGCGATATTTGGGGAACTAACCGGATCGGTAATTAGAGAAAGGAATGCAGGCCGGCGACGGATTCTTTCGAACACTTCAACACCTGCATTCCTCTCGCGACGGCGATCAACACAACGGCCGGTGTGTATTTCCGGTCTGGTCGATGAGCGAAGCGCGGCGGGCGCGGGAACGCTCGCCGCGTCGAGTTCTTTCAATGCAGACCCGAACCCGCATTCCTCCCGGAGACAGCCCGCCGCTGCGTTCCCCTATGCAGTCCTCCACTTACCGCAGCCGGCAATGCCGTGCAGACAACCGTGGAAGATTCTGATCCCCCTTCGTTCTTACCTGGAATAAAACCGACTCAGTCCAGTTATCAACTGTGAACGCTACAAAATCAACGGAGGCCAGATGACGGACAAGAACAAAGATCTTATCGATCAGAAATTGCAAGACCTCAACAACGACGGCGTCGATCGTCGGGGATTTCTGAAGTGCATGGCATGGGCCGGCACCGGCCTGGTCTGGACTATGAGCGGCGGGATCCCATCGTCCCGGGCATTCGCTAAGGACTATGGCAAACATGCCGGCAAGGGCGGGGACTTTACGTTTGTCCAAATCAGCGACAGCCACATCGGCTTTAACAAGCCGGCCAACCCGGACGTTACCGCAACTCTGCAGACGGCAATCAACAAGATCAACGCCATGCCCCACAAACCAGACTTCATTATTCACACGGGTGATCTCAGTCAGCTCTCGAAGCCGAGCGAGTTCGACACGCTGGACCAAGTGTTAAAAGGAGCCTCCGCGAAACAAGTCTACTTTGTGCCGGGAGAGCACGACATGCTGTCGGATAACGGCGAGCAATATCTGCAGCGCTATGGGAAGGGCACAAAAGGCAGTGGCTGGTACAGCTTCGATCAAAAGGGCGTCCACTTTGTGGGGCTCGTGAATGTCGCCAATCTCAAGGCCGGCGGCATGGGATCGCTCGGTCACGAACAACTGGAGTGGCTGGAGGACGATCTCAAGGGCCGTTCTGCCAGCACTCCGATTGTGCTCTTTGCACACATCCCACTCTGGACCATCTATCCCGATTGGGGATGGGGAACTGACGACAGTGAACAAGCCTTGTCTTACGTCAAGCGCTTCGGTTCCGTGACGGTGTTAAACGGCCACATCCACCAGATCATGCAAAAGGTGGAAGGCAAGGTGTCGTTCCATACGGCGATGTCGACGGCTTTCCCGCAACCTGCGCCGGGAACTGCTCCGTCAGCCGGACCCATGAAGGTACCAGCCGACCAGTTGCAGAAGGTGTTGGGTATTACTGATGTGAACTATCTGGTCAGCGGACGCAGCCTTGCGGTTGTCGATTCGCCACTTGCGGACTCGGGGTCTTCGGCTCCAGGAAGTGGCAGCGGTGCTGGTGGTCGTTAACTCAAGTCCTGCATGGACCGCCAATGAGTGGGTTCTCAGCAATTGAACATCAAGGAAGAAAATCAAACTACAAAGGAAACGGAACAATGAAGCGCATTTGGGTTGCAAGTTTCACAGCTTCGGTAATCATCGCGATCGTACTGCTGGTCGCGGGATCACCGAACGTCACGGCCAATGACCAGCCCTCCGCGGCAAACGCGGCCGTGAACATCGACAATTTTGTGTTTGGCCCGCAAACAATCACGGTGCCCGTCGGAGCAACAGTGACGTGGACAAACAAAGATGACATTCCTCATACCTCGGTCAGCACGGAGGGTGTATTCAAGTCCAAGGTGCTGGATACGGATGAAAAGTTTTCCTACACCTTTACCAAAGCGGGCACCTATCCCTACTACTGCACAATCCACCCGAAGATGACCGGCAAAATCGTGGTGCAGTGAGCTCAAACTTCTAACTGGTGCGCCAGGGGACGTACTCCTGCTCGCAGCCTATCGGTTGCGCCGCAAAAGTGTCTTTCTCCAAAGCGCCGTAAACGACTATGAACGCAAACTCGGCACAATTCGCGGCCAGCAACGACTTGGATCTCGTCCACGCCAGCAAGGAGGGGGATGCTGCTGCTTTCGAGCAACTTGTGAAGCGCTACGACCGCAGACTTCTCCGAATCTCTCAAACCGTAACCCGCAATAGGGAAGACTCCGAAGATGCGGTCCAGGAAGCGCTCTTCAAAGCTTTCCAGAATCTGGCCGACTTCCGAGAGGAGTCACAATTCTCGACATGGCTGATTCGCATTACTGTGAACCAGTCGCTTATGAAGCTGCGAAAGCGCACTCACAATGAGGTTACCTTAGGCGATGATTTCCAGGCAGATGGGGACGTGCTTCCATTGGACGTCCCTGATCGAGCCCCGAATCCGGAACAACTATGTTGGGCATCTGAATTGCGAGACATCCTTGTCAGAACCGTAGAAGAACTGCGCCCGATCCTGCGGACGGTCTTCGTACTCCGCGACGTCGAGGGCCTCTCTATCGAGCAGACCGCGCAAGTGCTAAACCTTAGCCAGTCGGCGGTGAAGGCGCGGCTGTGGCGAGTTCGGATACATCTTCGCGAACGCCTTCACAGATACTTGAACGAGCGGGCCCCCCTGGCGCCCGAAGAACTGGCTCCGACCAGCAGGGTGACGAAGAAGATTATCGGCCTTTTCGCCGAATGCCTTCGTGACTCGGTTCCTCGCACATATTCGACCAGTGTCGCTCGGTAACGAAATCCTTCCCCGAATAAACGTTCCCGCCAACTCTCTAACAGGCAAACTCAACGCCTATCACGTATCAGGTGGCGCCATAGCCGCTGCTATGAACATTTGGCGCTACTCGAGTTACAAGCGCTCGACATACAAGTGACAAGCAAATGACATTAGTTATGCATCTCGTCATTCATGAGCGCGTCTAACCTAGTGAACGCTTGCATGCATGTAGATGACCGAAGCGTGAGCGGCGACAAATGAGGAAGAAAACCATCACGAACGCAGTTATCAATAGTGAAAGAGTCAACCTAGATCCAGAAGGAGAAACCATGAAGAAGTCATATGTTACAGCAGTACTTATGTTGATGTGCTTACTTGGAGTTGGGGTAAGTGCCCGTGCTCAAGATGCCGATGCGGTTGTCGTGAGCGTTCCGTTCGAGTTCGTGGCGGGAGGCGCTACTCTCCCTGCAGGAGAGTACAGGGTAAGTCGCGCTAACCCTGGCGTAAACCGAGAACTAGCCATCAGTGGCTATAACAAGGGGAACGCATTTCTGCAGCCTGTGGCGTTCGACGATGGCGCTGCCAGTGGGCCGACGCTCAGCTTCGAGCATGTCGGAGGCAAGTACTTTCTGAGCAGGATCAAAACACTCAGCGGCATGTATACCATGCCGGCCTCACGGGAGATGGTCATGCTTGGCAAGGCGAACTCTCCGAGCCCGAGCCCTTCATCCGCCTCAGGCAGTCAGTAGGTCGAGATCAAGATGTCGGGCTCTGGCGGTTGCGACAGGGAGTTCGAGACTTAAAAAGTATCAGTCTGATTCTCGATTCTCTGTCCAACCGGCATGTTTGACAACGAGCCATCATTCAGATTCAGAGTCGTACAAATCCAACACTCATAGCTCTGAGAGGACACAATGAAAAAAGCAATCTCGTTAATCGGACTGCTGATGACGTTAGCAATTCCCTCGGGATTGCTTGCTCAACAGGCCGGCTATTCCCAGACCAACCTGGTCTCCAATACTGCCGGCGTAGCCCATACCACAGATCCTCAACTGTTAAATCCCTGGGGGATATCTATTCTTCCTGGGCAAGACTTCTGGATAGCCAACAATAACAGCGGCACATCCACTCTCTATGACAACCAGGGCAACAAGGATACCGGCCTCGTCGTGACGATACCTGGGGCAAGGCACAATCCGAATGGTAACTGCAGCCCAGGCTGTCCCACGGGCAACGTGTCGAACGGGAACGGTGCTTATTTCAATGGCGGGCAGTTCATTTTCGACACTGAAGATGGCCTCATCGCCACCTGGACGGGTGCAAGCAACACGGCAACCGTCGCTTTCGACAACTCCGCCAGCGGAGCGGTTTATAAAGGCCTGGCGTCGCTCAATAGCGCATTTCTTTTGGCGGCGAATTTCAATAGCGGAAAAATCGACGTCCTCGATCGCAATTTTAACCTCACGGCGTTGAGCGGCTCGTTCACCGATCCCAAGCTTCCTGCAGGGTTCGCTCCACATGGAATTCACGTTGTCGGGAGTCAGATCTACGTTGCCTATGCCATGCAAGATGCGGCCAAGCACGACGCTCAGCCAGGCGCTGGTCTCGGGCAGGTCGATATCTTCGACACGAATGGCAATTTCGTGAGCACTTTTGTTGCTGCAGGTGGGAAACTCAACGCCCCTTGGGGCGTTGTGGCGGCGCCGGCCACGTTCGGAGAATTCGCCAGCGCGATTCTGGTGGGAAACTTCGGTGACGGTACCATCAACGCGTTCGACACAACCGGAAAATTTCTCGGCCAGCTTTCTGACTCTTCCAACAAGGTGCTGGTGAATCCCGGCTTGTGGGATATGGTGTTTGGCGGAGGAGGTACCTCCGGAGATCCCGGGACTCTGTACCTGACTGCAGGCGGTTCCAACCAACCTAACTTCCCCTCCGGAGGGAGCACTACAGCTGTGTTCGCGAGCCTCGTTCCTGCGGCCGCGGTCAGCGGACCGGACTTTTCGCTGAACCTTTCGGCTTCGAGTGCCACCGTCATGGCGGGCGGTTCGACGACCCTAATGATCAGTGCTGGTACGGTTGGCGGATTCAACAGTCAGATTTCACTTACCTGTTCGGCACCCACAGGTTTGACCTGCTCTCTGAGTCCTTCAACGATCTCTCCGGGATCGAGCGCCTCATCGTCGACCTTGACTGTAGCTGCGGCGTCGACACCTCCGAATGGAGGCTATGGAGGCTACTCCGCCATGGCCGCCCTGCTGCCCGGCCTAGGACTGTTTGGAACCCTGCTGACCACTCGCAAAAGGAAACTGTTCGTTCGTAACCGTCTTATGGGGATGAGCATATTGAGCCTACTGCTTCTCAGTTCGCTATTCACTCTCGGATGCGGTAGTAGCAGTGGCAAACAAACACCTGTCGTATCTCAAACGACCTTAACCGTGACGGGTGCATCGGGCTCATTAAGCCATAGCGTCCCTGTCAACGTCACAGTCAACTAACAGCCGAATCTTGGCAAGGGCGTATATGCTGCGCCCTTGCTCCGCTTTCCAGACGAGATTGCACTCCAAAGAGTTGCGGGGAGTGAGGTTCATCCACAGCAGCAACCATAGCAAGGAGCCGAGATGAGCGTTTATCAAACCTGTCTACTAGGTCGGACAAGAGTCGCCGATGGAACAATGGCATTTCAGTTCGAAAAGCCGAAACACTTCCATTTCAAGCCTGGGCAATATATTGACCTGACCATACCGGATCCGGAGGGCGTGGTAGGAAGCCGAATTACACATACCTTCTCGATCGCAAGCTCGCCGTTGAGCCAAGACTTGCTAGTCACGACCCGAATGCGAAACACGCTTTTCAAGAGAACTTTATCCGTATTGCCAATCGGCAGCGCGGCGCGGATTGAAGGGCCAATGGGATCTTTTCATCTCCATAACAATACGGCGAGGCCGGCGGTGCTGTTAGCCGGTGGAATCGGAATCGCGCCGTTTCTGAGCATTCTTTCGTATGCAGCACAGAAACAACTGAGGCATCCTCTATTTCTCTTTTACGCGAATCGGCACCTCAAGGATGCAGCATTCATCGATGATCTCCGGCAGTTAGAGCGTGAAAATCCAAGATTCCGCTTTGTTCCGACCCTGACTCGCCCGACCGCTCCTGGCCTATCGTGGAAGGGAAGGACTGGACATTTCAGCTCGGAAATGCTCTTCACGCAAGTGGGACAAGTCCGAGGCCCCATCTATTACATTGCCGGCCCGCCGGAAATGGTCGCGGCAACAATCCAAACTCTCGGTAATGCTGGAGTAAATGAAGACGATATTCGGACCGAAGAGTTTGCGGGTTATTGATGCTCGGCTCCGCTCCCCCAGTGTGGTGAAGGGTTAATGGCATTGTGATTCTCTCCAACGTAGGCTTTCTCGGTAGCGGCGCTCCCTTCCGTGCAGACCTGAACCTTGTCGTGCAGGTCACGATGGGAGGAGCTTTAATCGCCGGCGCCTGTCTCGCAAGAAAACGGCAGTACAAAGCTCACGCCGTTTGCCAGACCAGCGTGCTCGTCTTGAATTTGGGGATGATCGGGCTCTTAATGTGGCCCTCGTTTCTCCAGCAAGTTAAACCAGCGCCGATCAGGGCTTTTCACAAATGGTATTACCAGGCTGCAATCATTCACGCGGTGCTGGGATCGATCGCCGAGGTATTGGGAATTTACATCGTGGCCGTGGCAGGAACAAAGATTATCCCCGAGCGTTTTCGGTTTACCAGTTGGAAGTGGTGGATGCGCGCAGAGTTAGTCCTGTGGGTGGTCGTTTTGATGAGTGGCTTCGGAACCTATTGCGCATGGTATTTGGCACCGCTCCGTTAGCCCTTGTGCCCGTGCGAACGGGAGAGAACTATTTCTCTCTGATTGGAATAAAACTTGCCCTGAGACGTTCTCAAGTGGTTACTTCGACACGGACTTCGATGTAGAGAAGTCCTTCTCTGTGCCGAAGTGGGAGAAGGCTCAGTTCTCGCTAGGAGCGAGGTTCTTCAACCTCTTGAATCACCCGAACTTCGCTTTCCCAAACACAAACATAGACAGCAATCAGTTCGGACAAATCACTCAGACGGTTAGCCAACCGACGACCATCTATGGTTCAGGTCTAGGCGCGGACGCGTCGCCAAGAGTAATCGAGCTGCAGGCGAAGTTTGTCTTCTAGCCGGCGCGCGAGCGAGGGGGCGACTTCCCTGGGGTCGCCTCCTTATTCGCGCCAAGTAAGGCCCCTATAAAGTAATTTCACTCGTGAATCAAATCCTCTCAAAAAGTGCTGAGTTACTGTGGAATAAGCATTGACCAGTAGAATTGTATTTATAGAAGTAAGACTAAACACAAAGAAGCAGGAATACTTATGTCTAAATATTACCGTAGACGCTGTTATCCACACTTATCAAAGAGTTGACAATCAAATGACATTTATGACGCATCTTGGGATGCGCCAACACGGTCTAACGCACAGTACCACCGCAACACAAATCACAGGAAAAGGAATCGGAGCGAAAAGATGAAAGAAAAGAATTCTCTATCGACCGTGGTGTCCGAGACAAATCCATCCGAAGCCAACCAATCTTCGACAGAAGATGTTCAGCGTCACTGGCAAGGCGAAGTCAAGAGACGTTCATTTCTCAAGGGACTGGGGATTGCAGGAGCGACGTTATCGGCCAGCGCGATATTGGGAACCCGAGGCAACGCGGAAACAACACGAAGCACGGCCAAGCTCTCCAAAGGGGATGTTGCACTTCTGCGGTTCGCGGCGGCAGCAGAACTGATCGAAGCTGATCTATGGCAGCAGTACAACGAACTGGGTGGCGTTCAAGGGGGCAACCCGGCCTACATCGCCGCTCTCAGCAATCTAGATGGCGATATGCCACAGTACGTCGCCGACAACACGGACGATGAAGTGAGCCACGCGGCTTTCCTGAACGCATACTTGATCTCAAAGGGAGAAGAGCCAGTTGACCTGGATGCGTTCCGCACCTTGCCTAGCAGTCAAGCGACCGGCGCTAAAGATATCGGAAGACTCACAAACCTGCTGAAGCTCAACGTTGACCTCAGTTGGTATACCCGTTATCGCAGCACCAAGAATCCTGATTTCGGAGTGAATCTCAAGGGACCATTCACAATTAAGGATCAGCCCGCCATTCCGCTGAACGACAGCGACACCCCTCCGAACCAGGGCCAACCAGTTCCCCCAACGACGCCGCAAGAGTCCCGCATGCAGGCGATCGCCAACACAGCAGGGTTTCACTTTGCTTTCATCGAGCAAGGTGGGGCGAGCTTGTATCCCACGCTGATCTTCAAGGCGACCGACCCCGAGGTTCTGAGGATACTGGTGAGCATTGGCGGAGTTGAGATCGACCACTTCGGGCTGTGGCATGACAAGGCCGGCAATGCGGTTGCGCAGCCTTTGGCCGGTGTAGTCGATCCGGAAACTGGTCTCGCATTCCCGGATCTCAACGCGCCGAACTCAGAGCTCGACCAGACGAACCTGATCCTGCCTGAGCCTTGCGAATTCATCAGTAAGAATCTGCCTGACTGCTCTGTGATTCGACCCACTTCGACCAATGACGGGGGAGCCGTAGCCACAATCAAGGCTTTCACGGATGACCTCTTGTTCCTTGGTCAATCGGCGGCGTTCTTTAACCTGGTGAACAAGCTCGCTGTCGAAGCGGATTCGGTTCGGCGCGGATTTTAAGTGTTGTAAGTTCTCCTCCGACGCAGTGGGCGCTGCAAACAGTCCACCGGTTGCAGCGCCCGCATTTTCATGAGCGACTTTGAGATTCTCGATTAAGGAGGCTGTATGTTTGAAGGACTGTTTCAACCCATGCATCTGCTAGTGATTTTCGGAATTGCCCTGCTCGTATTCGGCCCCAAAAAACTACCCGAACTTGGCAAAGGAATTGGAGAGGGCATTCGCGGCTTCAAGGCAGCCATGAAAACTGACGAAGAAAAGTCGGCCAGCATCACAACCACCGTCGCCAACGACCAAAGCATGATCAAGGGGTGAATCGTGGGTTTTGGTACCGAAATCCTGTTCATACTCATGCTCGGACTGGTGGTGTAGGGTCCGAAGCAGCTGCACACATTGTTGGGACACGTGGCGAGGGCTAAAGCTCAGTTCGAAGAGGCCAGCCGCGGCTTCAAATCTCAGCTCGCGGCGGAACTCAAGCTGTGCAGCAGGACGAGAATCTGATGCTTCGCATGAATTGGTATCTAACCTTTCTAGGACATAAGGAATGAAAAACGGCCAACCCTTCCATAATCCGGTAAGGGAAGAGTTGCCAACGATACGGCCAACACCGGTTCGTTTCGAGTTCGTCAGCACCAGACCAAACATACAAGAGAATTTGGGAAGAATCCAGACCTATTGGTGGCGGGGCTCGGTGCAACGATCAACGTGCTCATCAACACGAGCACGCAGGTGACATCAACTGCGCTTATTCCTTCACTGAATCCGTCTAGCTTCGGACAGGGCGTGACGTTCACCGCAACGGTCACGGCACAGCCGGGTTTTTATGACGGCCCGCCTACTGGACCGGTTAGTTTCTTTGACGGGGCGACGAGCATAGGCAAATCGCAACTCAGCAGTAGCGGCGTCGCGACCTTGACGACCGCCAGTCTGATCCTCATCACAGAAGAGCTACTTCAATCTCTTCCAGCCTGCAAGGAGCCGATTCCCACATGCCGACCAGACAACCACTGAAGGAGATTTTGATCGCCACTCGATCCCACTGGGACTGTTCCGAGGTCCGCGCAGCCGTGCGCGAAAATTTCACCAAGCTGATCGACTGTCGCACACCCGCACTGGGAGCCGAAATCTTTGCGTCAGATACAGAAGAGAAAGTCGTCTACCACACTTGCAAATCGAGATCATGCCCAAGTTGTGGGCAGCGGGCAACCTTGCTATGGCAGCGCGACCAGTGGAGCGCCCTTCCCGACATTCCCTATACCGGCATTGGCCTCACGATGCCCAACGTATTGTGGCCAATGTTTAGTCAGAACCGCCATCTCCTCCACGACTTGCCAGCGCTCGCGGCAGCGGTGATTCAACAGTGGGTCAAAACAATATACGGCGTTCGGATAATGATTCTGGTGGTGCCCCACACCTTCGGACGACACTTGAATTTCAACGCGCACCTTCACGTCATGGTTTCTGGCGGTGGTTTGAAGGAGTCCGATGGCCGATGGGTCACTCCGCTGCGTTTCGACAAAAACAAGCTCATGCACATGTGGCGCTACGCTGTCATCACGTACCTTCGAGCGGCATTGAAAAAGGGAGTGCTTGCTTGGGATGCAGGCACCGAAGACTTCCGAGTGATGCTGCGGACTCAGTATGAGCGCTGGTGGAACGTCTACATTGATCCCGTCAAATCAAAATGGCACTTCCTGCGATACGTAGCGCGCTATGTTCGACGACCGCCGATTGCACAGCATCGATTCACTAAGATCACCGATCAAGAGGTCGAGTTTTTGACGAAAGATTTGAAGAAAAAGCGAGTCGTGATGACTCACTATTCGCTTGAAACTTTTGTGGACGCGTTGGCTACACATGTGCCAGACCGCTACCGGCACGCGATGCGTCGTTTTGGTCTGCTGGCACCGCGAACGAAACACACTACATCAGATGGCCTATTCGTTCTGCTGGGGCAGGTGAAGCGTCCACGACCACAACGGCTGAGTTGGCGGGATTCGCTGCGCAAATATTTCGGAGTAGATCCCCTGGTCGATAGCCGCTGTCAGCCCATGCGTTGGGCGCGTCGGCTGAAGTCTGTGGCGAGTTAGGTGCCGATGTAGATTCTTGGCTTCTTTCCCTCTCGTCCAGAAAGTCCCCCTCCGTCTGTGAAACCAGCGTTTCCAGCGCAAGAGCTCCGCTGGTCATTCTCTTACCGAAATCAGTTTTTGTTTTTCCTATAGATGAACTCTTTCCTGCGACTCGTTCACCATTTCCGAGTTCGTCAGCTCCAAGTCGTTGGTTTTCCATTTCTGCAACGCCTTTCTGCACTAAGGGCTCTATTCCCAATTCTGGTCTTGCTGATTTCTTGCGCGCGTTGCACAGTCGGATCACCTCGCGCTCACGAACAATTTTTGCGAGAGTTCGGCTGATCTCAATCACGTGCAGTCTGGTATGCACGAACAAGATTCGAGGCTTGGCAATGTCAAATCTTCCGCTCAGTGATGCGATTCTTCTTGGCAGCCTCACCATTTCCGAACCTAAAGCGTATGACACAGAGACTTGTGCAATCGCGATGGCGCTGGCAGCGGTCGGCGATGCTCCCGACCGCGATAATTTCATGCTGCCTCGCGTGGACGGGAGGTCAGACTATTCGGACGAGGACGGGGAAGGTGTTCGAGACAACCCGCTGACACTTCGCACAAAGGACGTCATATCCGGAGACAGTGGCTTCCTTGCGGAATGGCATATTCGCCTCTTACAGAATTACGAGTGGCTGCAAGACATTCGTACATCATGCCCCTGGTGCAACGCTGCGATCAGAAGCACCGAGTTGGTGCATCATCCCTTCGACGAACATGTAATGACCGGCCAGATCGCACTAGATTCTCTGGCAACCTGGATCGCGGCACTAGAACCATCGCCGCCTCCGCCCCCGAAGATTTTGGACATCGGCGCGGGGATGAGATTTGGCACTGAAAGAGAATGGTGTGATGCTCAGCGACTCGCGTCGGAACTAGGTCTGAGCCTAAATGCTTACATGACAGCCGCCGTTCGTTTGACTCTGCAAAATCCAGAGTTGCTTCTGAGCACCGCCATCCGGCGGAGTTTGTTCCCATCGATCTCCGACGAACATGGGGGTCCAGGAGTGTCGGTTTATTTCCAGACTGCAGAAGAAAAAGCGGCCGTGCTACGGGCAGCCTGGGACTCTGACCTGAATCGGTGGGGGTACATCTCAGCCGCAGTGCGCCTTGTGACTACTAATGGTCTCGATGTAAAACCCTTTGTTCGCGAGGATCGCCAACTCATGGGAACCATTGTACTTTATGGGCCTTTTCCCGACGCTTTTCACCGATCTAGACGCGCCGAATTTAGTCAGCAACTTGCCCATATGCGTAGTTAGAGTGTGGGGATGCGGTCGCGGCAATGAGACAGTTTCTCGGAAGCCTTATTGTGCTCCAGGTGAGGACATCAAGGTTAAGGGGCCTGTTCAGTAGGAGTAGTTACCGCCATCGTTACACGCAGTTCCTGGGAAAGCTCAAGCAAGCCAGGGTAGAGGCCGGGCTGACCCAAGTCGAGGTCGCTCACCGGCTCAAACGCCCGCAGTCGTTCGTCTCGAAGATTGAATCTGGCGAGCGACGGGTGGATGTGGTGGAACTGAATGAGCTGGCTAGGCTCTATGGAAAGCCATTGGATTTTTTCGTGTTGTCGTAGCGAGCGAGTCCTGCTTTTCCTCGCTGCGTTCGCGGTGTGAAGCCTTAGCCCACCGGGCCTAGCGGAGCTCGCAAGACAAGCTCACGTGGTTTGTCGCGAAATCTTAAGAGAACAGAAGATTTTTGAGACTCAGAAAGTTCGACAGGTTGTGAGCATTCCGCATCGTCGTTCGCTACATTGTTGACCCGATTGCCTACGGGGTAGAATCAAATCAGCCGAGCCTCGTAAGGCTTCAAGAAGTCGCCCACGGCCTCTATTCTGGTCATACCAGGATCGAGCCACAGATCATAATCGGCTCGCTTTATGATGACTGGCATTCGGTCGTGGACGGGCGAGGTCACGGCGTTCGGTGTCGTTGTCAGAATCGAACAGGTTTTGATCCACTGCCCGTTCGGGTCTTTAGCGATCCCACAATCCTGCGAATGCAAACAAGTCGCCGTCGTTGACTTCAAAACAGTACGGCTGCTTCACTTTGCCCTTCCGCTGCCACTCGTAGAATCCGTCTGCCGGAATGAGACATCTACGGGATCTAAATGGATCGCGGAACGCGGGTATTGTCGCTGCTGTTTCCGATCTCGCGTTAATCATTCTTGCAGCGCCGGACAAGTCTTTCGACCAGGACGGAACGAGTCCCCAACGCATGCTCGACAAGTCCCGATGAGGTTCCTTCGGGTTCTGTCGGATGACCGGGACAGGCTGAGTCGGAGCAATGTTGTAGCGGGGACCCCAGTCTGGTTCATCCGACACCGTGTCGAAATACTCTTCGACAAGCTGTTTCCTGCGCGACAGTCGATAGCGCCCGCACATGGGGAAATTATTGCAGATCGGATCAGCGAAACACGTTATCAATCTTCTCCATGATCTTTTCGGCCCATTGAATTGAAGCAGCAATCAACTTGTCACTGCGCGGACTTCCCTGGGGTCCACCAAACAGGTCATCTGCCGTCTGCATATGCAGGCTGACGAGAATTGCTGCCATGATTCCGAGCACTCGCTTGCGGCCTTCGTCCATGGGCGCTAATCGTATCATGTTCGCCCTATGTTCGCCATACGATTGCAGCATCTCAGACTTCCGGTTTGAGGATGGCACGATGGTGCCTCTTGACCAGCTTCGCCTTCGGGACGAGAATTGCTGCGCTCGACAACTCTCACTTCCCCCCACGTGGCCGAGCCGGGAGCGATTGTCTCCACAGCCGAAAGGAAGCTCGCATGAAGCTCGCCAGGTTCGTCCGTGTGTTTCTGCTCATCGCTGTAACTCTGGTTGCGCAGTATCGCCTCTCCGCCACACACCTGAACCGTCATCCAATTCCATGCAACGTGCACTCAAACATTTCGCCTTCCCATCCTTCAGTCCCTTGATGGAGTCCCGGTAATCTCGCATTTATCTACGGAATCGTCATGGACAGATGGAGTCACAGTGGCCGGTGAATCATACGTGTAATTCGCATATGTAGCTTCATTCGCTATGTAGTCTGCCGTAATGTCTTGAAGGAACTGCCCATTCGACATGTAATAAAGATCGACGGTTGATGGAACCTGGACGTTACCTGCAGCACTCCACGAAATATCGCTTTTCCAACCTTGAGTCAACTCACTTGTTTCATCCGCCTTCACTTTTCCAACTGCGATATCATTTTTCAGTTTGCCCGTGAAATTAGAGTCGCCTTGAGTTGCTGCAGCAATCTTGCTAAGCGTCATCCCCGTGCCAATATCTGCGTTGAGACTGTCGGAGTGGAGCTTATAGAGTCCGTCCGCCTGCTGTTCAAACTTAGCGGTTGTATGTCTCATGTTTTCAAGAGCGAAGCTCAAGAGCTGCTTAATCACATCGGCGCTAGTTTGATCACTGTGTTTGTCGGTGAAGGCCTTGATGGCTATCTTGGATGATCCACTTTCCAACGCCGATTGGACAAAGTTCCTTGATACAAAGCGATTGATCGACGAGCTTTCACTAGCTCCTTTGCTTTCGTACTGTCCGCCGAAAAGTCCTCCAAGCACAGGTATAGCAACACCTACTCCTCCAGACGACCTCTGACTGTTGAGGGTTTGCGTCAATCCACCCTTGCCATTAATTTGATCGCGAAAATCTGTACTTGAGAAGATTGAACCAGAGATGGTAATTGCCGTAGTAGCAAGCTGCGCAGCGGTTACATATCCATGTGCACCGATTGCGGGGTTTCCAACAAATACTTCTAGGTCGCCAAATGGAGCGATAAAATTGCCCGCCCCAGGTTCTGGTAAATCAGCAAGGACCTGTTGTGCGTTTGTCGCTCCCCGCGGCAAGTCGGGCAAATGTTTGATAGTAATTTGAGTGTTGTTTGGAAGCAGGCCGTAGACCACGTATGCATTCAAGGGCACAGTCTGAATATCGCGAGGTCTGATCTCTGCACCGTACTTGTTCTTCAGGAAATCAGCTAATAGAGATTTGACTCGGTCTAGCTTGTATGTCCAATGCACGGGAAGGGAGTATGATGTAGTCGAGGCTTTCTGCGCACCGGAGAGCGAACTCCGGAGCTTTTCGAAATCTTTCTGAAGGCTGGATGCATCCAGCACAGGGTGGGGCAAGAAACAAAATGTCCTACGCCCACCATCGCCCACTCCGCTATCCGCAACTTCGTAGACGTTGAGTTGCGTGGAGTAGTCTGCCGCGTAAAATTGGTCTCTGTATTTTAGGACAATGGACGGAATGGCAGTCGGCTGGTCGTCACAGAAAACCGGCAAAACGAGGACCATCGACAGAAGCATTGCTGTCAACAATCGATAGACAATCCACTTCCAGAAGCAGGGATGATTCATGATCATTTTCTCTCTGCGAGATCATCGTCGTTCAAAGCAATTGTAGGGCGCCCTCAGGATGGTCGGATCGGAGCGCGATCGTTCCCTAGTCACACCCCTGGCGGCTTTTTCCAGTTCTTTCGGAAACGCTCGATTGCCGCAGGGATCATTTTTGGTCCCTGCGCAGTCTACTGAGAAGGGCTTGGTCAATCTGCTCAGTCATAGAGGCGATTAATCGACGTCGAGATGACATTTGCTGAATCGTTACGAGCAATCCCCCGACGCTGGCCCCAAGAAGAAACACCGCCACTGCTAACGGAATGCTCACTTCGCCCTCCACTTTGAAGAGTCGGAGGTAGTGTCCTATTTTTGCAAATTAGGACACCACCGAGTCGCACGATCAGATGTCCTTTTCTATAGCGGCAGTGACGGTCTTGTCTGTGATGGATGTCACAACTGGGGTAGCGTAAGTCTTTTCCGGGAAGCTAAGACGGGCTGAAGATCACAGCCGCATACTTGGGCAACTTCCACAAAATCGGCGGAAAGACCACAAGAAACAGCGACAGCGGCGATAAACCGAACGAGCCCCCAATGGTTCTGTGACCCTTCTCGATTTAGGACCCGAAGATCAGACACCTTTCGACAAGCGATTCCTTCACCATGAACTCATAATCCTGAGGCTCGCAATCGAATGCCCCGAGCAGCCACAATGTCGCGAACCACTTAACAGCGTCAGCAGCCTTCTGCGTACTAACGAGTTTTCCGGCTCCGTCACGCATCGTGTTTACTGCGCTCGTATTCATGTATCCCTCTCTTTCAATAAGCTCGCGACTTTCGTCCGGTCTTGGTTCTGATAGTTGTCATTGACCGTTTCCGTGAAGCGGGGATCGGGTTATTAGTCCACATCGCCGAGGTTGAGCGCTTCCTGCACCGAACTGCTCTGGGGTATTTGCCCGTGAGAGCAGCGTCGCATTGAACCTACCAGCGTTGCGCTGTGGCACGTCCAAAGTGCGGCTGACCTTCCAGTGCGTCATGCCACGCTCTTCACCGAAATACTCGGCCAGTGCGAAAAAGGTCGCCTAGGCGAATCGCGGAATGCTTCGATTAGCTCCCGCACTATTCGCCGGCGGCGGAGTAGAGTATTCACTAGCTTTTCCACGTCGCACCACTCTCCGCCATACCAATCTACGGGAATCTCCGCCGCGAAACGCCATATCGTATCCTCACCCATTTGTTCGACTCGTGAGAGCCAAGGTTCGAAGGAGTCCCACCCCCGGACAGCGCTGTACGCCTCATTTCTGGCATACACGCCGCGTAGGGGATGGTCCGGGAAACTCCATTCGCCGGCGTTAAAGCAGTACCCTTGATCGATAAAAGCCGCAGTATACTTCCGTTGCCCTGAGGTTCTCCAAAAGGCGGCTTGCCGTCCATCGGCGTTCCCCGTCCACTTGTCAATCACGAGCATACCGGCAAAAGTCTCCAGGTTCCGTACGAGGTTCAACATCTCGACAGGAAAATAGTCAAACACGTGGCCATCGTGCGGATTCACTAAATAGCGTGAGCCAAACTGTAGTCCCGGTTGGCAGTCGACAGTATTATGCTGCAGTTGGATCCGCAACTCCGGGGTCTGCTTCACGAGCCATTCCTCCACTTCCACCATGCCCATCGCCGCTACCGGCAGGCCGGAGTGCTCCGCTAGTCGTGTCGCCAGCCACTCGTTCGCCAATACCCGCAAATGCTGCGGGTTGTTACGAAACTTCACTACATAGAAGTGACCATCGGAGCAACGCATAAGATGTCCCTGCGCTCCTCCACGCATTCTTCTGATGTGCTGCACTGCTAATATGCTCACTCACCCCCCCGTATCAGAATGGTTCCGACAGCACTAGAACTCATCCCTCAATAGAACACCTCGCGGCGGCGCGCTCTTCGCAGCTCCCGAGGGATTCTCGACTTCCCTTACCGGTAGGGGTCGGCCAGAGATGCGATCCTACGTCGATGCGAACTTGAAGTCTGTGAGGAGCGTCACATTTAGGCTGTGGAAAACTCAAAACAAGTCCGCCGGTGTCCCACAATGGGAAACAATTGAGTAAAGTTACGAAAAGCCGTACTGCACAGACAGGAGTAGGGGTATTATTCATGGTGGGAGGCAAGGCCATGAACAAGTCAACAACCATTGAGTATTGTTACTTAGACTACGTGCCCAATGTGATCGAAAAGGAAGGTGTTTCGATTGCGGTTTTTGTGTTTGATTCCAGCGACATGGAAAAGGGAATGTTCGCGATGTGCCTTGTCGCAGACTGGCAATCTAAAGTTTGTAAGCTTGATCCGTGCGCCGACCTGGAAATACTGGAGGCGCTTTTGACTGAGGTTCGAGAGCGGCTATTTTCCGAAGGCCAGCGCTCAGCGACGATGGAGCAGTTGGAAAGTTCGTTCTCCAATACACTTCGAATCTCCCAAAGAAGAACATGTCAGGTTATTCCCAGCCAGGTTTCCATCGTTGAGTTCACTCGCGGGCTGTTGGTATCATCATGCACCGCTGCTTGAGTTAGTGCTCGATATGGCTAACCCTCGTTTCCTTCTTCCCACTCCCTGGGTTCGGTAGACGTTTCTCACTTGCCTGTTTCCTGACGTGGCAGCCCCTCAGCACATCGCCCAAGGGAACGCCTCCGCCCACTGCTCAAGCGCTGTAGCCCACTAAGCTTCCAAAGCGAAAATGTCGGAACGTTCTTGAATTTCAGCCTGCGCCCCAGGAGTCCGGCAATAGCCATCGGCAAGAGCTGGTTTTGAGCCCTGGCCTTGAGGGTTTTCGTGGCGAGATAGCTTCAAGCCACCAATGTGCATGTACCCTTAGGCGTGCGTGGATATGTTTGGGCGTCAACGTGCATACAAATAAGACGTGGCCCGACGCCTTTTGTACTAAGTGTCAGGTGAAGTCGAGATGCAGAAACGAGATTCTGCCCAATTGACTGGACCACTACATCTCTCTCAAGACTACTAAAACTCAATCTATTCGCTGTGCGCTCAGTTGAAGCCGGGATGATATGCTGCGGGTTAGAAGCGACTTACCCTGCCTATATCGTCACGCCTCTCCTTCGCAGGTACGCAGGTCGTACCAAAGCCAAGGGTGGGTCTCCCGAAGTCGCGTTGATGTGTGCTTGGCAAAGATAGTATTCGCGACCCAAGATACGCGTGTCGGGTTGCCGTTGTGTTTTCGATATTCGTAAAACACTCGTCGAATATGGGTCGCGTGGTCTCTTCTCATATCGGCTCCAGTCAGGATGTCCAGGGATTTGCCGTCCTCGCTGCAGACCAGGGAGATTGTCAAGAATAGCGCGCGGTCCCTGCCTTGGACATCCTTATTCCTGAATAGGTGCGAAACAGATTCTCCCATCTACTTCAGTGCGCCTGCAGCGCCCTTCGTGACGTGAGCTTCGGTCGGGAGTGCCTCTACATTGCAGTAGGGCATTGCATGCAAAGACCGATCTCGAAACCTAGCTTTGCCAGGCACGATCTTCCTTCACGGCACAACGTACCGTTCTCGGGGGCAGACGGGATAGTCCGGGTGGCAGACCCGAGGTTGAGGGTTCCAAGGTCCAAAATAGGCGAAGTCCCTCT
>Ga0210410_10001909_pt1 | contig 19076 bp, 16 predicted proteins | sample IncBWC4MmetaG_FD_161058 | JGI IMG/M metagenome (GOLD analysis project Ga0210410, IMG submission 161058) | Forest soil microbial communities from Barre Woods Harvard Forest LTER site, Petersham, Massachusetts, United States - Inc-BW-C-4-M | ecosystem: Environmental > Terrestrial > Soil >... | reverse complement strand
GCTGGCGCTTGACTGTACGCTGGCAAATGAGCCGGTCGCGGGCGTAACCGAGACGGTGCCGACCTATCGATCCCTTCTGGTGCATTATGATCCCGTGCAGATCGATTTCGAGGCGCTCGGCGAAAAGCTTGTCGCACTGGCGCAACGGCCGGCTCCGCCGACGGCCAGGACCCGGCGCTGGCGCATCCCCGTGGTCTATGGCGGCGAGCACGGCATCGATCTCGAGGATGTCGCCAGGACGCTGAAGACCACTCCCGAAGATATCGTGGCGCGCCATGTCGCCGGCGACTACCGGGTGGCCATGATCGGCTTTACGCCGGGATGGTCCTATCTCAGCGGGCTCGAGAAATTCCTGCATATGCCGCGCCGGCAAAATCCGCGGCTGTTGACGCCGGCCGGCACGATCTCGATCGGCGGCGTGCAGACCGGCGTGCAATGTCTGGCCGGTCCCAGCGGGTGGCATCTGTTGGGACGGACCGCGGTAAGGACCTATCAGCTGCATCGCGACCCCACCTTCCTGCTGGAGCCCGGCGACCGCGTGAAGTTTTTTCCGGTGGACGACAAGACCTTTGCCGAGCAGGACCGCGCTGCGGCCGGCGGCGAGATCATCGCCGAGTTGATGGCGTCATGAGCAAGCTCGTCGTTTCCGCCATTGGGCCGGCGAGTTCGGTGCAGGACGGGGGCCGCCACGGCGCGCAGCGTTACGGCCTGACGCCGAGCGGCGCGATGGACCCGCTCGCGCTTGCGGCGGCAAATACGCTGGTCGGAAACGCAGCTTTCGACGCCGCGATCGAGATCGGTCCGTTCGGCGCGGCCTTTACCGCGCGCGAAGGCGCGGTACGCGTGGCGCTCTCGGGAGCGCCGCGCAGCGCCGACATCGCCGGTCGCACCGTGGCATGGGATAGTTCGACGACGCTGGCGGATGGCGAAACCCTGACGCTCGGCTTTGCCCGCGGCGGCGCATTCAGTTACCTCGCGATCGAAAGCGGGATCGCGGGCGAGCCTGTGTTCGGCAGCCTGGCGGTCAATGCCCGCGCCGGCCTCGGCAGGCCCTATCCACGTCCGCTGCAGGCCGGCGACGAATTGCAGACGCGCGCCGCCAGCGGCGCCGCCGAGCGCCGGATCGAGCTTCCCGCCACTGTGGAAGGGCCAATCCGCGTGGTGATGGGTCCGCAGGACGATGAATTCGGCGAGGAGGCCAAAGACCTGTTTTTCGATAGCGAGTGGAAGATCTCGGCGACCAGCGATCGCATGGGCTACCGGCTCGAAGGACCCGTGATCAAGCATCTGCACGGCCACAACATCGTCTCCGACGGCACCGTCAACGGCAGCATCCAGGTGCCCGGCAACGGCGCGCCGATCGTGCTGATGCCGGACCGCGGCACTAGCGGCGGCTATCCCAAGATCGCAACGTTGATCACGGCCGATCTCGGCCGGTTCGCGCAGACTCCGGCCGGCAAAGCCTTTCGGTTCAAGGCCGTCAGCATGGTCGAAGCGCAAGCCGAGGCGCGGAACTTTGCCAAGCTGCTCCGCACCCTTCCCGACCGGCTCCGTGGCATCGAGAATTTTGATCTCAACATCGAGGCGCTCAGGGATGCTAATGTCGCAGGCAGCGCCGTCAGCGCTGTCGACGCCGGAACGTGGCAGGCGCCGTCTGCCGGCGCACTGGCGCAGGACTGACCAAAGAGACTGACATAGGTGACCAACGGAAGATCCACTCGCGCAAGGGGACATACATGACCACCATCGATCTCAATTGCGATCTCGGCGAAAGTTTTGGACCCTGGGAGATGGGTAACGACGCCGCCATGATCGAGCTCGCGACCTCGGTCAACATCGCCTGCGGCTACCACGCCGGCGATGCCGACATCATGCGCAAGACCGTGGACCTCGCGAAAGCGCGCGGTGTCTCGATCGGCGCGCATCCCGGCTATCGCGATCTGCACGGCTTCGGCCGCCGGCCTTTCCCCGGCATGAAGGCGTCGGAGATTGAAAACCTCGTCGCCTACCAGATAGGCGCGCTGCAGGCCATCGCGACCGCGGCCGGCCACAAGGTCACCCATGTCAAGGCCCACGGCGCGCTGTCCAACGTTGCCTGCGAGGACGACATGACCGCCAAGGCCATCGCTTCCGCGATCAGGGCGGTCGACCCTAATCTGGTGTTCGTGGTGCTTGCGAACTCGAAGCTGGTGCAGGCCGGCGAAGCCGCCAATTTGCCGATGGTGCACGAAGTGTTCGCCGATCGCGCCTATGAAGACGACGGCTCGCTGGTGTCGCGCCGCAAGCCGGGGGCTGTCTTGCATGGCGCGAAGGAGATCGCGGACCGGGTCGCGAGGATGGTTCAGGACGGCGCGGTGGTTTCAGTCACGGGCAAGGTGATCAAGATGCGCACCGACACCGTGTGCATCCACGGCGACACGCCGGGCGCCGTCGATATCGCGCGCGGTGTGCGGCAGGCGTTGAAGGACGCTGGCATCGATGTGGCGCCATTCAAGAAGGCAAATTAGCGATCCAGATTAGAACGGATGTACCGACAGCGAGCCCAACACCACGGCCGCGATGAGCGCGAAGGCGCCATACAGCGCCGCCGCATGGAATCCGTTTCCGGTTCGTCGGGACAGGGAGCGCGCATAAAAATGCAGGCGCGCTTCCGCCGATAGTTCGCGCATGGTGGATCTCCAACGCCTCATCAGGCCCATTGAAATACGCCGGGCGGCTGCGTGCAAGACAACCCTGCAAATAGCGATATGAAAGCTTCGTGAGGACCCGGCCGGAGTCAAACTTTCCCCGGAAGGGATATGTGCGAGAATATTATTCGGCCCAATTTGACCGAAATGGAGCCCGATCAGTAGACGTCGAGCTGGAACCGTCCCTTTTTCTTGAGTTCCCGGACGAAGAGCACCGCTTCGTCGGTCGTCCGCGCGCCGAATTGCGCTACAATATCGACCAGTGCGCGCTCGACGTCTTTCGCCATCCGCTTGGCGTCGCCGCAGACGTAAACATTTGCGCCCTCGGCCAGCCAGTTCCACAGCTCGCGGCCGACCTCGCGCATGCGATCCTGCACATAGAATTTCTTGTCGCCGTCGCGCGACCACGCCAGAGACAATCGCGTCAGGAGCCCTGAGGTCTTCAGCGCATTCAGCTCGTCGGAATAGAAGAAGTCGCAGTCGCTGCGCTGATGGCCGAAGAACAGCCAATTCTTGCCGGGCGCGCCGGTCGCCTTGCGGTCGAGCAGGAACGCGCGGAACGGCGCGACGCCGGTGCCGGGTCCGATCATGATGATCGGCACCTTCGGATTCCGCGGCAGCGCGAAGCCGTGGGCCTTCTGCACATAGACCTTGACCTCATCGCCGGGATTGATGCGTTCGGCCAGGAAGGTCGAGGCCAACCCCAGGCGCTTGCGCTTGCCGATCACGTAGCGCACGCAGTCGACCGTGAGCGACAGCTTGCCGGGCGTCGCATTGTGCGACGACGAGATCGAATAGAGCCGCGGCTGCAGCGGCTCCAGCGCCTCGACAAAAGCTTCGGGATGCGGGCGCACGCCGGAGAATTTCTGCAAGGCGGCCATCACGTCGAGCGTCGCGGCATCGCCGTCGGGATCTTCACCTTGCGCCAGCGCGCGCGCCTTCTCGCGTTGTGCGCCGCCAGTGATAAAGGAGAGCAGTTCGAACAGCGAATCCGGCGCCGGTGCCAGCGATATGTCCGATGTCAGGACCTCTCGCAGCGTCTTGCCTCTCATTTTGGTGGTGTGCGATGCGCCAAGCAGGGCGATGATCTGATCGACGTGGCCGAGCTCATTGTTGGCGAAGATGCCGAAGGAATCGCCGACGACATAGTCGAGGCCGCAGCCCGAGAGATCGAAATCGATGTGCCAGGTTTCCTTTTCCGAGCCGGGCTTGTTGAGGAGGCGGCGCGACAGGAACGTTGCGGCGACCGGATTGTCGCGCGAACGGCCGGGTTCCACGGTGACGGCAGGCGCTGCCGCGACGGGCGCGGGCGCCGGCCCGGGCGACGCCGCCGGGGCCTTCTCCAGTTCCTCATTCAGCGCCTTCAGCATCCGCGCGGTTTCCTTGCCGCCGGGGACGCAGAGGTTGAGCCGCGCTTCCGCCCTGCTGGCAATCGCCTCGGAATAGTCGTGGCAATTGTAGCCGCACTGGCCGCAATCCTGCTGCGCCATCGCCGCCATCATCCGCCGCCGCATGGGGCGGCCTTCCGCGAGCTTCATGCGGTCCGCGATCGGCATGGTCTGGTCGTGCCAGGGCGCTTCGCCGTCGTCGCCATCGCCGGCGGGACCCCGCAGCACGGCGGCGCCCTGCTCGGCGGAAAGTGGTGTTGGACCATCGGTCGACAGCAGCCCGGCGAAGAACCCGTTCAGCCAGGAGCGCTGCGCTTCTGAAAATGGCGCGCTTGCGGGAATGATTTCGATTTTGGGTGGAGGCGACATCTGGTTCATGTGGAAGCCTCAGCTTCAGCGAGCTTGCGCAAGGTTTCGCCGTCATGGCGGCGCGCGAATGTCAGGAACGTTTCTTCGGATGAGGATCGGTGGGCCAGATAGGCCTTCAACAATTTTTCCACCGTCCTCGGCGCGTCCTCGGCCTTGAGGTCGTGAAAGACCTCTTGCCCAATATCTGCATCCGGGCCGAAGCCGCCGCCGGCGAACAGATGATAGCCTTCAACGGTGTCGTCCTCCTCGCCGACCGGGACCTTGGCGGCGATCAGTCCGATATCGCTGATGTAGTGCTGGGCGCAGGAATGGTGGCAGCCGGTGAGATGGATGTTGAGTGGTGTGTCAATCTCCACCCGAGGCTCGCACCAGTCGCCGATGGTGGCCGCATGGCGCTTGGTGTCGGCGGCCGCAAACTTGCAGCCGGCGTTGCCGGTGCAGGCGATCAGGCCGGCGCGGATCTGCGATGCCTTGGCCGAAAGGCCGGTTCCCTCGATGGCCGCGACTGCGAGCCCCACATTCTCGTCGCGCACACCCGATAGCAGGAGGTTCTGCCAGACCGTCAGCCGGATATCGCCGTCGCCGAGGTCATGGGCGATTTTTGCAAGCCCGCGCATCTGCTCGCACGTCACCTTGCCGAGCGGCAGCGAGATGCCGATCCAGTTCAGACCCTCCTGCTTTTGCGCGTGCACCCCGATATGCGCCATGCGGTCGAAGGCCGGTCGCGGCGCAAGGGCTTCGCCCGGCACGCGGGCCAGGGCATGGCCGAGCTTTTCCTCGACCAAAGTGAGGAATTTCTCCATACCCATGGCGTCGATGACGTATTTCAAGCGTGCTTTAAGCCGGTTGGTGCGGTCGCCGAGGTCAATGAACACGCGGACAATGGCGTCAGCGATCCTGGTCGCGTCCGCCGGCCTGACGATGATGCCGGTCCCCTTTGCAAAATCCTTGTGACCGGTGATGCCGCCGATCCCCAGCCGAAACCAGATGCCGGACTCCACGCCGAAACCGTCCTTCACGTCGACCGCGGCGAAGGCGATGTCGTTGGTGTCTTCGAGCACGGCGATCTTGCCTGCGCCGTCGAAGGCGACATTGAACTTGCGCGGCAGCCCCGTCAGCGAGCGGTCGTTGAGAATGTGATAGTGCCATTCCCTGGCATATTGGCGGGTGTCGAGCAGTTCCTGCGGATCGATCCCGGCCGTGGGCGTACCCGTGACGTTGCGGATGTTGTCGGCGCCGGAGCCGCGCGAGCACAGGCCGAGGTCCTGAATACCCTCGATCAGGGCCACCGCATTCTTCGGCGGAATTTCGCGCACCTGCAGATTGGCGCGGGTGGTGACGTGGGCAAACGGCCCGCACAGACGCTCGGCGAGATCGGCCATTCCCGACATTTGCCCGTGCTTGAGGATGCCGTTCGGGATCCGCAGGCGGCACATGTAGGAATCCTGCGCCGGCGCGACATAGAACAGGCCGTAATAGCGCCAGCGAAAATTATCCGCCGGCGACGGGGCTGCGTTGTTGTGTGCCTGCTCCTTCAGCCGCGGATAGGCGTCGAACGGATGTTCCTCGCGCTTGAATTTCTCCTGGTCGACGAGTTTCCTGCCCGACGCGATGACCTTGTCCTGCGCCTTGATATGCGCGGCATCAGGGCCGCTCGGCTCGGTGTTCGCCTTGCCGGCGCCGCCAAGGCTGCGCCCGACCTTGCTGATCTGCAGGCCGGTGGCGAAACCTTCGAGGTAACGCTTCTGTTCGTCGGAAAAGTCGACAGAGAGGGGTTCAACTTTCATGGTAGGCGACGAAGCTCCTGCGGCCACGATCGGTGGCTTCAACGGGAAAGGAAACACGACCGCGCTGAAATCGGAGAGCGGTCCGGCCAGCCTCGTTGCTGCGGAAATCCGTCTTTGACGGTGACCAGCGGACATCGGCGACGGCTGGCTGCACTGCAACATTCAAATTGCGTGCCACCCGAGCGTCTATGGAATACTTATGTAATTCAATATGTTACACGAAGATGCTGGAACCTTGGACCGGGCGACGCCGCGAAATTCAGGCAGCCAGCCTAAATTTTAGCCTGTCGAGACCGCTGCCCAACATTGCTTCAAAAGATGTTGGCTCACGATATCCGGCGTCCGATCGCGAACGCAGCCAGATGGGCGCCAATATCATTGGCATCGAACGGCGGCCCGGCGAAGGCGCCGATCGTCTCCGCGGCATCAGCGCCCTTCCCTTCCTGCCCCAGCGCTGCGTCGTACAGGTCGGGCCTGAACACGGCCTTGGCGGTCTGGAGCGCCTCCGGGCTGAAGGAGGTCTGTCCCCAGCGTACCATCTGCGCATAGAGCCAAGCGGCCTGCACGGGGTCCGGCCGCGCGGCATCTTGCCTTGCCACCAGAAGGTAGCGGCTGCTTTCGCGCATGGTTCCGTCAGGCGATATCTTGAGCCGGCCGTCGAGCGTCCGCTGGATCACGCCGGCATCGACGCCGATCCGGTCCGGCTCCGCCAGCATGCGTGCCGCCTCCGCGCGGTTCTGCGGTTGCTCGATGAACTCAGCGGCGCGGAACGCGGCCCGGACCAGCGCGGCAACGACTTGCGGATTCTTGTCCGACCAGCTCTGCCGGACCGCGAGCACCTTTTCCGCGGCGCGCACCAGAATGTCCGAGACGAAATGCAGGATTTGGCCGACGCCGCTGTCGACGGCGACCGAGTTCCAGGGGGCGCCGACGCAGAACGCATCGACATGACCATTAGCGAGGCTGTCCACCATGTAGGGCGGCGGCAGCACCACGAGACGCACGTCCTCGTCGGGGTCTACGCCGCCGGCGGCCATCCAGAATCGGAGCTGGTAGTTGTGGGTCGAGAACGGAAAGGTCATGCCGAAGGTCAGCGGCTCCGCGCCGCTCTTGCGCCGCGTGGCGACCACGCGCGACAGCGCCAGTGCGGTCGCCATCGGGTCGTACCGGTCGCCGTCGAGTTCGGCCATGATTGCAGCATGCAGCGCCGGCGACACCGTAATGGCGTTGCCGTTGAGGCCGAGATTGAAGGGCGCCGCGATCGGCACCTTGACGTGACCCAGTCCGAGGCTCGATGCGATCGCGACGGGTGCCAGCAGATGGGCGGCGTCGAACAGGCCGATATTGAGCTTGTCGCGGACATTCGACCACGACACTTCCCGCACCAGCGTGACGTCGAGCCCTTCTGCTGCGGTAAACCCCTTATCGACGGCGACAATCAGCGCCGCGGCGTCGACCAGCGGAATGAAGCCGATATGAAGCGGGTGGGTCATTTCAGCAACTCCGACGCGGTCAGGATCGACTGCGCGATCTCGCCGATCTTCTTTTTCTCGCGCATCGCGGTCGAGCGCAGCAGCACATAGGCCTCGTCTTCGGTGAGCCCCTTCAGCTTCATCAGGATTCCCTTGGCGCGGTCGATCACCTTGCGGTCTTCCAGCGCGGATTTGGCGCGATCGAGTTCACCCTGCAGCTTCGCGAACGCGTTGAAGCGGGAAATGCAGAGGTCGAGGATCGGCTTGACGCGCTCCTTCTTCAGCCCGTCGACGATATAGGCGGAAACGCCGGCGTCGACGGAGGCCTGGATCGAGGCCGCGTCGCTCTGGTCGACGAACATCGCGATCGGCCGGCGCACGGCGCGGCTGACCTGGAACATCTGTTCCAGGATGTCGCGGCTGGGATTTTCCAGATCGATCAGGATGACGTCGGGATCGAGCGCATAGATCCGCGCCAGCAGGCTCTGCATCTCGCTGATATGGACCACGCCGGTAAAACCTGCTTCCCGCAGTCCCTCCTCGAGGATCGCTGCGCGAATCGGGCTTTCGTCCACAATGACGATTTTAGGTGACTGGTCGGCGCCCATCGGTGACTCGCGTTCCGGCAGTGCATCCATAGCACGCCGCAAGCCCGCTCAAAGCCTTGTAATTATGAGCAATTGGGACTAGCTCCTGCCCATCAATTGGACAAGTTAAAGATGCAACAGGCCGCCGCGCCAAAAGTCAGCTTTGTTTCGCTGGGATGCCCCAAGGCCCTGGTGGATTCAGAGCGCATTATCACGCGGTTGCGCGCCGAAGGCTATGAGCTCGCGCGCAAGCATGACGGCGCCGATCTCGTCATCGTCAATACCTGTGGGTTTCTCGACAGCGCCAAGCAGGAATCGCTCGGCGCCATCGGCGAGGCGATGGCCGAGAACGGCAAGGTCATCGTCACCGGCTGCATGGGCGCGGAACCCGAGCAGATCGAGGCGGCCTATCCCGGCGTGCTGTCGATCACGGGGCCGCAACAATATGAAAGCGTGCTCGAAGCCGTGCACCGCGCCCTGCCGCCGCTGCATAACCCGCACCTCGATCTCGTACCGCCGCAGGGCATCAAGCTGACGCCGCGGCATTACGCCTATTTGAAGATTTCCGAAGGCTGCAACAACCGCTGCAGTTTCTGTATCATCCCGAAACTGCGCGGCGACCTGGTGTCGCGTCAGGCCAATGACGTGCTGCGCGAGGCGGAGAAACTGGTCGCCGCCGGCGTCAGGGAATTGCTGGTCATCTCGCAGGACACGTCAGCCTATGGCGTCGATCTGAAATACGCCGAAAGTCCGTGGAAAGACCGCGAGGTCCGCGCGAGATTTTTCGATCTCGCCAGAGAACTCGGCGAGTTCGGTGCCTGGGTGCGGCTGCAGTATGTCTACCCCTACCCGCATGTCGACGACGTCATCGGCCTGATGACCGAAGGCAAAATCCTGCCCTACCTCGACATTCCCTTCCAGCATGCCAGCCCGGAAATCCTCAAGGCCATGAAGCGCCCGGCGGCGCAGGACAAGACACTCGGGCGGATCCATAAATGGCGTGAGCAATGCCCTGATCTGACCTTGCGCTCCACTTTCATCGTCGGCTTTCCCGGCGAGACCGATGCCGATTTCGCCTATCTGCTCGATTGGCTCGATGAAGCCGAGATCGACCGCGTCGGCTGCTTCAAATACGAGCCGGTCGCGGGCGCTTCGTCGAATGCGCTTGGCAACGCCGTGCCGAACGAGATCAGGCAGGAGCGCTGGAACGCGCTGATGGCGCGACAGCAGAAGATTTCCGCCCGCCGGTTGAAGCGCAAGGTCGGCACGCGGCAGCAGATCATCATCGACGAAGTCGGCCCGACCGTTTCAAAGGGACGTTCGAAAGCGGACGCGCCCGAGATCGACGGCGCGGTCTATCTCTCGAGCCGGCGTCCCCTGAAAGTCGGCGAGATCGTCACCGCGAAGATCGAGCGATCGGACGAATACGACCTGCACGGCAGCGTCGCGGGGTTCTAAGCCCACTTGACAGCGCACGCCGTTCGGCTGTATGGCCGCGACATGAATTTCAACCGGACCCAACTCCGCGCCACCCGCCGTCGTCACGCCCGTGACGATGATCGTGCGCGCCGTGTCCGACGACAACGCTGAACCACTGAGATCAGCAACGTTTTCGAGAAGGCCGCACCCTGAAAAGTGCGGCCTTCTCGCGTTTTGGCCCGCCTTTCCATTTCAACCCGAGGAGTTTGCCATGAGCATCGCCACCCATCCGTTTGACGCGCTGATGAACATCACCGCCCGCCCGCCGGTCGTGTTCGTTCGCGGCGAAGGCGCGTTTCTGTGGGATGACCATGGCAAGCGCTATCTCGATTTCATGCAGGGCTGGGCGGTCAATTGCCTCGGCCACTCCCCGCCGATCGTCGCCGAAGCGCTCGCCGAGCAGGCAAAATTGCTGCTGACGCCGAGCCCGGCCTTCTACAACGGTCCGAGCCTCAAGCTTGCGAAAGCGCTCATCGATCACAGCTGCTTCGATCAGGTGTTCTTCGCCAATTCGGGTGCGGAAGCCAATGAGGGCGCAATCAAACTCGCCCGCAAATACGGCACGCTTCAAAAGAATGGCGCGTACGAGATCATCACCTTCGAAGGCGGCTTTCACGGCCGGACGCTGGCGACGATGTCGGCCTCCGGCAAGAAGGCGTTTGAGCCGCTGTTCGAGCCCAAGGTAGCGGGCTTTCCGAAGGCTCAGCTCAACGACCTCGCCTCGGTGCAGCGGCTGATCACGGACAAAACCGTCGCCGTGATGCTGGAGCCGATCCAGGGCGAAGCCGGCGTCTGGCCCGCCACCGACCAGTTCCTGCGCGATCTGCGTGAGCTGACCTGGGCGCACGGCCTGTTGCTGATCGTGGACGAAATCCAGACCGGCATGGGCCGGACCGGAAAGCTCTTCCATTACGAACACGCGGACGTCGAGCCCGACATCATGACGCTCGGCAAGGGCATCGGCGGCGGCGTGCCGCTCGCGGCCTTGCTGGCGACTCAAGCAGCTTCCTGCTTTGAGCATGGCGACCAGGGCGGCACGTTCAACGGCAACCCGCTGATGTGCGCGGCCGGGCTCGCGGTGCTGCTGCATGTTGTCGAGTCCGGCTTCCTGAAATCAGTCACCGACGCCGGCCTCTATCTGGAGAGCGAGCTGCAGCGGATCTCGGCACGCCACGGTCTCGGCGAGGTCCGCGGCCGAGGCCTCTTGCTCGCGCTCGACCTGAAAATCCCGATCGCGGCTTCGATCGTCGCGCAGGCCTTTGAGGATGGCGTGCTGCTCAACGCGCCGCGGCCGGACGCACTGCGTTTCATGCCGGCGCTCAACGTCACGCGCGCGGAAATCGCGCTCATGATCGAGTGCCTGGACGCAATCCTCGCGAAGATCGGCGCCGCCAGGCTGGTGGCGTAGTTCGAAGTGTCATTCCGGGATGGCCCGCAGGGACAGACCCGGAATGACGACCAGCGCCTACGGCTTCAAAATCGACGCGCCGGTGGTGGCCCGGCTTTCCAGATCGATATGGGCTTTTGCCGCATCCTTCAGCGCATAGGCATGGTTGATCGGAACATGCAGTTTGCCGTTGATGACGGCGGCGAACAAGGTATCGGCGCCTTCAAGCAACTCCGAACGCTTGCCGATATAGTCGTTGAGTTTTGGGCGGGTCGCAAACAAGGAGCCATGGCTGTTCAGCTCGGCGATCGAGAACGGCGGCACCGGACCCGAGGCGTTGCCGAAACTCACAAACAGGCCGCGCGGCTTCAGGCAGGACAGCGAGCCCGGAAACGTGGTCTTGCCGACGCCGTCATAGACGACATCGCAAAGCTCGTTGCGGCTGATCTGCTTGACGCGGGCCACGAAATCCTCGTCGTTGTAGAGGATGACGTGATCGCAGCCATTGGCGAGCGCGAGATCCGCCTTCGCCTTGGAGCCGACCGTGCCGATGACATGCGCGCCGAGCGCGCTCGCCCACTGGCACGCCAGCAGACCGATACCGCCGGCGGCGGCATGGATCAGCACCCGATGATGCGGCTCGACCCTGAAGGTCTTGTGCAGGAGGTACCAGACCGTCAGCCCCTTCAGCATCAACACCGCGCCCTGCTCATAGGTGATATGGTCGGGCAGTTTTACGAGCCTATCCGCCGGGATGTTCCGTTCGCTGGCATAGCCGCCGAGGTTGGAATAATAGGCGACGCGGTCGCCGAGGTGAAAATTGGTCACGCCCGGCCCGACCGCCAGCACCTCGCCAGCCGCTTCATTGCCGACGATGAATGGCAGACCGGGTGCCTTGTAAAGACCGGTCCGGAAATACACGTCGATGAAGTTCAGGCCGACGGCGTGCTGGCGGATGCGAACCTCGCCCTGGCCCGGCGCGGGCACGTCCACGGGCTCGTAAACCAGGGCTTCGGGACCCCCTACCTTGTGCACCCGCACGGCCTTGGTCATATCAGGCTCTCCCTCGGCAATTCATTTGCAATCAACCGAATGCCATCGAGGTTGTGTTGTCAACTCAATGGCCGCGCGAACGCGGCCCCGTCTGGTTAACGGGCTTCCGGCGGTTGCGCCTGGCCAGCATGTTGAAGAACTCCACCGCAACCGAAAACGCGATCGCGAAATAGATGTAGCCGCGCGGGATATGAAACTTGAATCCGTCGGCCACCAGTGCGACGCCGATCAGCATCAGGAACGCCAGCGCCAGCATTTTGGTGGTCGGATGGTCCGCCACGAACCGCGCGACCGGGCCGGACGATACATACATGATGACGCAAGCGATGACGACGGCAGCGATCATGATTTCGAGATCCTGCGCCATGCCGATTGCGGTGACGATGGAATCCAGCGAGAACACCATGTCGATGATCACGATCTGGACGATGATCCAGAAGAACGCGCTGGTCCTGGGTGCAGCATCGCCATCCTCGTCGCGCGCTTCCACCTCGCCGTGAATTTCGTGGGTGGCCTTGGCGATCAGAAACAGCCCGCCGCCGATCAGAATAAGGTCGCGCCAGGAAAAGCCCACGCCCTTTACGGTGAGGATGTCCTGCGTCAGCCCGATCAGCCATACCAGCAGGCTGAGCAGCAGAATTCGAAACAGCAGCGCGAGCGCCAGTCCGATCTGCCGCGCGCGCTTCGCCTGCCGCTTGGGTATGCGCGAGACGATGACCGACAGAAAAATGACGTTGTCGATACCTAGAATGATTTCCAGCGCCGTCAACGTCAACAAGGCGGCCCAGGCTTCGGGGCTGGTCCACAGTTCGATCATCCGTGAAACGATCTCGCCAGCCGGAACATGGCGTCGCTTCCGACCATCCAGGCGGCAATGACGCACAATCCGACGGTGACAGGCGGAGCCACCTCGAAATCGCTTGCCAGCGCGACAATGGCGAGCACCGCCCAGGCTCCGAGCAGCGAGAGCGTGATGGGACGCAGGCGCACGACGCGTATCGGATGAATCACGTGGAACGGAACGAACGTCAGCACGATCAGAATGGCGATTCCGAGGCTCGATAGCGCCGGCGGCAGGTGCAGCAGGAACAGATAGAACGCCGCTGCATTCCACAATCCTGGAAATCCCCGAAAATGATTGTCCGCGGCCTTCATGCGGCGATCCGCGAAATAGAGCGCGCCGGAAACGGCAATACCCATGCCGAGCAGCGGCGCTGCCAGTGGCAGCAGGAGCCCGCTGGCGGTGATGGCGTAGGCCGGCACGAATACGTAGGTGACGAAATCGACCACGAGGTCGAGCACGTCGCCCGACCAGTTCGGCAGCACGCGCATGACATCCAGCCGTCGTGCGATCGGGCCGTCGACGGCGTCGATCACGAGCGCCACTCCCAGCCAGGCAAACATCGCCGACCAGTGCTCGCGCACGGCCTCGAGCAGCGCCAGCAACGCGATGCCGGCGCCGAGCGCGGTGAAGATATGCACGGAAAATGCGGCGGCCCGCATTCGTGGCGGAGTGGACGAATCCTGGCGGTTCATCTGGTTCATTTGCCCGGCAGGACTATCAGGAATCGTCCCGATTTGCACATGTGCGGTTGCGGCGATCAGCCGCGCAAAGCCTTGGAACAATGCCGTGCCGGTGCGGGCTTGAAAATGCCGCCGGGAACGTCAATTGTTCCGATATGAACGACACATCAGCCACCTACGACGTCGCCGTGGTCGGCGGCGGTCCTGCCGGACTTGGCGCGGCGATTGCCCTGGCGCAGCTAGGGGCGAAGACCGCCCTGATCGCCCGCCGCGCGCCCTATGCCGACAATCGCACCACGGCGCTGCTGGGCGGCTCGGTCGACTTCCTCGGGGAGCTGGAGGTCTGGCCGCGCTGCAAGGACAACGCGGCGGCGCTGCAGGCGATGCGCCTGGTCGACGATACCGGCCGGCTGATCCGTGCGCCCGAGGTGCGATTTTTGGCCGGCGAGATCGGCCTCGACGAATTCGGCTACAACATCGAAAACCGCCTGCTGATGGCAGCGCTGGAAGAGCGCGCGGCGGAGCTTGCGGCATTGACGCGGTTTGACGACGAGGCTGACACGGTCAGTCCGGCTGAAGCCGAGGTGGCCATCCGCATGGGCCAGGGGAAAGCCATCACCGCGCTCCTCGTGGCCGGCGCCGATGGCCGTCAGTCGCTCTGCCGCGAGGCCGCCGGCATCACGGTCACGCGCCGCGAACTCAATCAGGCGGCGCTGACCTTCAACGTCAGCCATTCACGGCCGCATCGAAATATCTCGACGGAGTTTCACACGCCGCAGGGACCATGCGTATTCGTGCCACTGCCCGGCGACCGCTCCAGTATCGTATGGGTCTCGGCGCCGAAGGAAGCCGAGCGGCTGAAAGCGCTGTCCGACGATGAATTGTCCGAGGCCGCTGAAACCCAATCGCATTCGATTCTCGGCCGCCTCAGGGTCGAGCCGGGCCGCTATCTGTTTCCCCTCGCGATCGAGCGCCCCGGGCAGTTCGCGAAGGCTCGCATTGCGCTGGTCGGCGAGGCCGCGCATGTGGTCCCGCCGATCGGCGCGCAGGGCCTCAACATGGGGCTGCGCGATGCCGCCGATCTGGCAGATCTGGTTCGCGAGGCCAGGGTTTCCGGCGAAGATCCCGGCTCGCCGCAGGCGATGATACGCTACGATTCGACGCGGCGCGCCGACGTGATGAGCCGTACCTTTGCCATCGATATCGCCAACCGTTCGCTGCTCAGCGACTTCCTGCCCATGCAGTCGCTGCGCGCGGCGGGCCTGCATTTGATCGATTCATTCGGACCGCTTCGGCGCATCGCGATGCGCGAGGGACTGGCACCGTCGTGGCGGCCGACGCGGCGGGTCAGCTGATTTTTGACACGTTTTCTTCACGCGAACCGGTACCCACCCCGCATCAACTGCGGGGCAGGGTTTCGCTTGAAAACGCTATTTAAGGAAACACGATCCGGCCGGTTTGCAGCGCCCACATGACGCTGGTCAGCGTGACGACCGAGGCAAAGGTTCCAATCAGCACCGCGACGGAAGCCGGTTCGATCCAGCTGTCGTTCTGCCGGGCGATCACGAACACGTTCAGCGCCGGCGGCAGCGACGCCATCAATACTGCGGTCGCCGCCCAGGGCTGCGCGAACGGTCCCAGCAACAGCATCAATCCGAACACGACCAGCGGATGGATCAGGAGTTTTATGACGATGACACCGGGCACTTCCCAGGGCACCCGACCGAACGGGCGCAGCGCCACCGTTACGCCCAGCACGAACAGCGCCGTCGGCGCCGCGGCGTTTTCCAGGAACAACACCGTCCTGTCGACAGCGACCGGCAGATGAAGGTGCAGCGCCGCGGCAAGCGCCCCGAGACAAGCCGACATGATCAGCGGATTGAGAACGATCTGCCGCACCACGACGCCGAGCGTATGCCACAGTGTCGGATGCTTGCTGTCGGTGAGCGCGATCAACAGCGGCACGATCGTAAACAGGAAAATGCTGTCGCAGCAGAAGATCAGCGCGGTCGGTGCTGCGGCCTTGGAGCCGAGCACAGCCAGCGCCAGACCGGGACCCATATAGCCGATATTGCCATAGCCTCCGGACAGGCCCGCGAGCGTCGCCTCGCGCAACGGCAGGCGGCCGAGCAATCGGCCCGTAAACAGCGCGAGGAAAAAGGCGGTGGTCGTGCCTAGCGTCGTCGCGATCAGGAATGGCGGATTGTTGAGCTCTTCAAACGGCGTCTTCGACATGATGCCGAACAACAGGGCCGGCAGCGAAACATAGAGCAGGAAAAAATTCATCCAGGCGAGGCCCTGCTCCGGCAGGCCTCTGACCTTGCCGCAGGCAAAGCCGATGAAGATCAGGCCGAAATACGGTAATGCCAGATTGAGGATATCGACCATGGAGAAGCGTCTTTTTCATCGTTATGGCCCCGATCGGCGCGTGGGACGGACCAGCCAGGCAAAGGTTAATTCGCCGCTTTGCCTCTAGCATCGGCCACAATCATGGTCTATTCGACGAGCATGATAAAAACGCGGACCGCCAAATTTCAGATCGGACAGATCGTCCGGCACCGGATCTTTTCGTTCCGGGGCGTGATCTTCGATATCGATCCGGAATTCAACAACACCGAGGAATGGTGGCTGTCGATTCCGGAGGACGTCCGGCCCCACAAGGATCAGCCGTTCTATCACTTGCTCGCCGAGAATTCGGAATCGGAATACGTCGCCTACGTCTCCGAGCAGAATCTTTTGCCTGACGATTCCGGCGAGCCGATCCGGCATTCGCAAGTCGCCGAGATTTTCGTCAAGGACAAATCGGGCGGCTACCGCCCGCGCAATCCCTCGCTGAATTGATCCAGCGGGCACAATTGATTGTGACGCGTTCGAACAGATCGCAGCGTTAAACGAAAAAGGCGCCCGATTTGGGCGCCTTTTCTCTGTGGATAAAGAGCGATCGCTCGTTACTTCGCGGCCGGGTTGGCGGCGGCTGCGCCAGCGGGCGGATTGGCCTCGAGCTTCTTGCGCGCTTCTTCCGCGCGCTTCTGCAACTCTTCCTGCAGCTTCTTCTGGGTCTCCTCGAACACCTTCGGGTCGGTCGGAGGACCGTCATAGGCCTTGGCGAATTCGGCCAGCGGCAGCGGCAAGGTGAGCGGCGCACCGTTGGAGTTGATCGCCTGCACCACCAGGTTCTGCCCCTTCTTCATGTTGGCGAGCAGTTCCGGGGTCACCTCGTAGTCCGACATGCAGCCATTGGCGAAGCAGATCACATACGGGCTCTGCATCGGCGCGTTGCCGTCGACGATGACGCGGGTGCCGTGAACCAGCTGCATGCCGAGCGGCAGCGTAACGCGCAGGATCTTCTTCGGCTCGCCTTCCGGTTCGATGATGACGGCGGCGATCACGGGCTGGCCGGACTCGATGCGACCATCCTTGCCGGTAAAGCAGACCTGCTTGGCATTGGCATCCTGGCCCTTGAGGCAGAATTTGGTCCAGGGCGCGTAGATCAGCTGGACTTGCTGGTCCGCAGGCTGGGCGCCCGCGGCAGGCGCGCCGGCCGCCGGTGGAGCTGCCTGCTGCGCGGTCGGCGCGGGCGCTGCCGGGGCGGCTTTCGGAGCAGCCTTGGGGGCGGCAGCCTTGGCCTTCGGCGCACCGGGAGCCGGCGCGGGCGTTTGCGCTTGAGCGCCGGGGGCCAGCATGGTGGCGGTCAGTGCCGTTGCCGCCAACAGGGCCAAGACCCGCCCACGCGGCCGTACCGACGCGGCCAAGATACGGAAATTCATTGCGGAAAACCCTTTCTGAACGGGAGCGCCCGAGACCGTTTTTTAGGCACCGACACCTGGCCGCTTGGGCGGCTGTCTCCCTGCCAATTGAGGCGGATACGTGACAGTCCCTGCGGTCTTGGTCAATGGCACGCCTTCTTACAGCGGCAGACGAAAAGATCAATGCCGACAAGCATATTTCATATTTGGCGGATGCCGGGCCTGACCCTGCGGGCTATGCTAAAATTCATCCGTGAGCAATGTCGAATCAAACCAGCGTGCCGCGTGGCGAGTTGCATTCCGCGCGTGCGCTCGGGCGTTTGTCGGCGGCGTCCTGGCGTTCGGCTTTTTGCTGGCGTTGAACTCCGGCAAGGTGACGGCGAAAGAGAGTTACGCCATCGCCATGCACGGCGCGCCGGCTCTGCCGTCCGATTTCACCCACATGCCCTATGCCGATCCCGATGCGCCCAAGGGCGGCCGGCTGGTGCAGGGCATTCTCGGTACGTTCGACAGCCTCAATCCCCTGATCGTGAGGGGCCTTGCCGTGCAGCAAATCAGGGGCTTCGTCGTCGAGAGCCTGATGGCGCGCGGCAATGACGAGGCTTTCACGCTATACGGCCTCTTGGCCAGGAGCGTGGAGACGGATGACGCCAGAAGCTACGTTACGTTTCGTCTCGATCCCCGGGCACGCTTCTCCGACGGGCAGCCGGTGACCGCCGAGGACGTGGTGTTTTCCTGGGCCTTGTTGCGCGATCACGGGCGTCCCAACCATCGCCAGTATTATTCCAAAGTCGTAAAGGCCGAAGCGATCGATCCGCTCACCGTCAGGTTCGACTTTGGAACGGCCGGCGACCGCGAACTGCCGCTGATCCTCGGCCTGATGCCGGTTTTGCCCAAGCATGCCGTCGACGTCGCGACCTTCGAAGACACCACGATGACGGCGCCGATCGGTTCCGGCCCCTATCGCGTCGGCGCGGTGAAGCCCGGCGCGAGCGTCACGCTGACGCGCAGTCCCGATTATTGGGGCCGCGACCTGGCGGTCAATCGCGGCCTGTGGAACTTCGACGAGATTCGGCTCGATTTCTACCGCGAGGCGAACAGCCATTTCGAAGCGTTCAAGCGCGGCCTCTATGATTTCCGGGTCGAGACCGAACCGTTGCGCTGGCATGACGGCTATGATTTTCCGGCCGCCCGCGACGGCGAAGTGATCCGCGATACCATCAAGACCGGAATGCCGCAGCCGTCGGAATTTCTGGTGTTCAACACCCGCCGCCCGGTGTTCTCCGATGTCCGCGTGCGCCAGGCGCTGACGCTGCTGTTCGATTTCGAATGGATCAACCAGAACTACTTCTTCGGGCTCTACGGCCGCTCGGCGAGCTACTTCGCGGGCTCCGAACTGTCTGCCTATGGCCGGCCCGCCGACGATCGCGAGCGCGCGCTGTTGAAACCTTACGCTTCCGACATGCGCGCGGACATTCTCGACGGCAGTTACCGCCTTCCGGTCACTGACGGTTCGGGCCGCGATCGCGACACGCTGCGCCGCGCGCTGACCCTGTTGTCGCAGGCCGGCTACGATCTCGACGGCACCGTGCTGCGG
>Ga0210410_10001908_pt1 | contig 19077 bp, 14 predicted proteins | sample IncBWC4MmetaG_FD_161058 | JGI IMG/M metagenome (GOLD analysis project Ga0210410, IMG submission 161058) | Forest soil microbial communities from Barre Woods Harvard Forest LTER site, Petersham, Massachusetts, United States - Inc-BW-C-4-M | ecosystem: Environmental > Terrestrial > Soil >... | reverse complement strand
GCCCGCCGTGCCGTGCCCTCATTGGGCAACCGATGATGACTTTGTGGACTTTGTGAACTTTGTGGAGTTTGTGGCTGACCGCAGCGGAGCCTGCCCGGTGTTCGCCAAAGGCCTGCGGCGCGCGCTTGACAAGAATCACTCCCAGGTGTAAACAGGTAGAGTGTCTACGGTAGACGATCCACGGAAATCACTAGAATTCCTGCAAGGCACGCTCGAAGTCTTAATTCTTCGCAGCTTGCAAACCACTGCGAACCACGCCTACGGCATCTCGCAATTCCTCGAGCAGCAATCGGAATATGAATTCCTGGTGGACAATGGTTCGCTTTATCCGGCGTTACAACGCCTGCTGCAACGCCGCTGGATTACTTCGCAATGGAAGAAATCGCCGAACGGACGCCGCGCGAAGTATTACCGGCTGACGCCGCTTGGGCGGACGCAGTTGGTAGCGGCGAAATCGAAGTGGATGCGTTTTGTGGAAGCCATGGCTCGCGTGCTGGCTCCGCAACGGTGAACGCTATGCGCGAATGGTGGTCGAAGATTCTTCGGGCCTTGTATCTTCGCAGCGGCCTGGACGGCGATCTCTCCGAGGAGATGCAGGCGCATCTCGACTTGATGACGGCTGAAAATGTCGAGTGCGGGATGAGCGCCGAAGAGGCTCGTGCGGCGGCGCGGCGTCATTTCGGCAATTTGACGCGCACGCAGGAGTACGCGCGCGAAGCGTGGCAGTTCCCGAGGCTCGAAACGATTCTTCAAGATATACGCTACGGCTTGCGTGGCATTCGCAAGGCACCAACCTTTTCCGCGGTGGTGATTTTGACGCTGGCGCTGGGGATTGGCGCGAACACAGCGATCTTCAGCGTGGTGTATTCCGTCCTGCTGCGGCCTCTCCCCTACCCACACGGCGAGCGGCTCGTGAGACTCGGTGAATCGACGGCGCAAGCATCCGGAATCGCGGTTACCTGGGCGAATTTTCAGCACTGGCGTGCAGAGAACACGGCCTTTCTAGACGCGGCGGCTATCACTGGCGGGGATTTTACTCTGACCGGTAGGGGCGAAGCGACCCTTGTGCACGCGAGGCAAGTAACCAGCAACGCGTTTCATCTCACCGGCATGACGCCGGCTCTGGGTCGCCTCTTCACTGACGCGGACGACAAGTTCGGCGCAGCGCCCACGGTGATCCTGACGGCGGAGTTTTGGCAGAGCCGCCTTGGCGGCGATCCGAATGTGATTGGCGAGTCCCTCGAATTGAACGACACGCCGTACCAGATCATCGGCATCTTGCGTCCGGGACCAAAGTATCTCTGGCGCTCCGCAGAGGTCTATTTGCCTCTGGGCAGAACGGAAAATCCCAGTGACAATCGCAGTCATCATGCGTCGATCAGCGGACTAGGGCTTCTCAAACCGGGAGTAACCGCGACGCAAGCGCGAGCCAATCTTGATGCCATCATGCAGCGCCTGGCGCTGAGTGATCCAGGTCCCGAGGACGATCATCGTTCCAATGTGGAGTACCTCACTGAGACGGCGACCGGCGGCCCGGTTCGCGTCATGCTGCTGATTCTGATGGGAGCTGTCGGACTGGTCCTCGTCATTGCGTGCGCGAATGTCGCCAGTCTTTTGTTGGTGCGAAGCGCGGCGCGCGCTCGAGAAATGGCCATTCGCGTCTCAATTGGAGCGGGCCGCGCGCGCCTGGCGCGTCAACTCATCACGGAGAACCTGGTTCTTGCAGCCATTGGAGGCGCGCTGGGGCTGCTGCTCGCTGCATGGTGCTTACGGACATTAATTTTGATCGGTCCTCGCGATATTCCGCGGCTGACGGACGCCACCATCGATGTTCCCGTGCTGCTTTTCGCCGCCATTATTTCAACTATCGTTGGATTGCTGGCGGGCCTTGCGCCCATTCTGAAGGTGGGACAGGTCGATATAACAACGGCCCTCAAAGAAGGCTCGCCCACAGCGGGTACTGGCAAACGTGGACAAGCATTCCGCAACACATTAGTGATCGCGGAAATCGCGATTACGCTGATTCTGGCGTTCGCGTCGGGATTGCTGATCCGAAGTCTCGTCGCTGCGGAAAACGCCGATACAGGCTTCGATCCTCAGCATCTTCTGGCCATCGAGCTCCAGTTGCCTCGCTCCCGGTACGCCAGCGACGATAGCGCTCGCAATTACTATGAGCAGCTCTCGGAAAACCTGCGCCGTGAGCCGGGCGTCGAACACGTTGGCCTCGTCATGTGTCCGCCCGGTGCCGGCGATTGCGGCGATTATTGGTATTCCATCCTCGAAAAACCGACTCCGAGTCGAGACGATGTCCCGCTCACTCTATTCAACATAGCGGATGTCAACTATTTTCGCGTCGCTGGAATGAAGCTCTTGGCAGGGCGCAACTTCAGCGAAGCCGATGGCCCCAGTGGTACACCTGTGGCCATTATCAACGAGCGACTGGCGCGCGATGCGTTCTCCGATCCGCGACTTGCTCTCGGCAAGCATCTGAAATATGGCGGACCTTACAACGATGGCCCGACGCTCGAGATCGTTGGAGTGGTGGCAAATATCAGCCAAGAGGGCTTGGACGAAGAACGCTCGCCGTCGTTTTACTACCCCTTTTCGCAGAAACCCGATTCCGCCATGGTCGTTATGGTACGGACGAACGGCGATCCCGCACACTGGATGGACGTGGCGCGGCGCCAGGTTGCGGCCATCGACCGCAATGTTCCAATTCAATCGCTCAAACCTGTAGAAGCTTGGTTGGGAGCTACCCTGGATCGCCGCCGGTTTGCCACTCTGCTGCTTGGACTCTTCGGTGGGCTGGCAATCGTTCTGGCTGCGGTGGGAATCTACGGCGTGCTGAACTATTGGGTCAGCGCACGACAAAGAGAAATTGCGATTCGGCTGGCGGTGGGAGCGCAGCGCTCGACGATTCTTCGGTGGGCGGGATTGCACGCTACGCGGCTCGCCCTGGTAGGAGTTGTGCTCGGCGCAATCGGTGCTTGGAATGCGGCGCGTTGGATGGAGAGCTTGGTGTTTGGTGTGAAAGCGCACAGCCCGGTGATGATGCTCGTGGCGGGAGCCGCGGTGATAGTCATCGCCGCAGTGGCGGCCATTATGCCGTTATGGCGGGCGACGCACACGGACGCGGTTCGTAATTTACACGAAGCTTGAGCCTTTGGATCGAGCGATCTGGCGAATCTTGACCTCTTACACCTCCCAGCCTTTGCGTCGCTCCGGCTTGATGAATTTTTGCGCGGCGTCGGAACTTATCTTCATCGCCGCGCGGTCCCAATGCAGCCGCTCGCCGGTCATTGTGGCGACGTTGCCGAGCAACAACGTTTCCGTCACGACGCCGGTAAACTCGAAATTCGCTCCGGGCTTGGTCTTGTCACCCTTACAGGCGTTCAGCCATTCGCGTTCATTGCCCGGCGAGCGCGGCAAAGTCTTTGGCGGCTGTTGGAAGCTGTCCATTTTGCTCTGTGGAATCAGCTTTGGATTCGATCCATTGAATCCGCACAGAATTTTCCCGCGGTCTCCCACAAATAGGAGCCCCTCACCTTCTGCATCCTCGTGCGTCAGCGTGCGGCTTTCCTCCAACTCGTCGGGCCGAGGCGGCTTCAGCCCGCCGTCGTACCAATTAAATTTCACCGGCGGCATATTCCCGCGCGCTCCGAAGCTATAGCGGACAATCGACGCCAGGGGATAGGTCTCTTCATAACGGTCGCTTGAGCTCGCCTCTACGCTCTCCGGAGCCTCCAGCTTCAGGACGCGAAAAATCGTGTCGTAACTGTAGGAACCCATATCTCCCAGTGCGCCGCAGCCAAAATCTGCAAAGCCGCGCCAAACAAATGGCAAATACGCCCCGTTATACGGCCGCGTCTCCGCTGGACCAAGCCACAAATCCCAATCGAGCCCCTCCGGCACCGGCTGCGTCTCCTTGGGCCGCTCCACGCCCTGTGGCCAGAACGGCCGGTTCGACCAGTTGTGAACCTCTCGCACCGGCCCAATCGCTCCATCCCAAATCCATTCGCACAAAAGCCGTGTAGCCTCCGAAGCCTGATTCCCCACCGCAATCTGCGTCGCCACACCCGTCTCGCGCGCCACTTCCGCCATTCTTCGCGCCTCATAAATCGTATGCGTCAGCGGCTTCTGGCAAAAAACATGTTTCCCCTTCTTCATCGCCGCAATCGAAACCGCTGCGTGCAAATTGTCCGTAGTGCACACCACTACGGCGTCCACATCCTTCTGTTTATCCAGTAACTCGCGAAAATCCGCGTATGCCGCGCATCCGTTATACGTCCCCGACCGCTGTTGCGATCCGTAATATCCATTCACAATCTTCTGGCAAGGCTCGCGCCCCGCCACGCCGCTCGTGACTCGCAATGTATGCGACAACTGAATCGGCTCGTCCGGGCTCAACCAATCCCACCCACTGTCCGTTCCCAGCAAGGTCCGCACCGATTTCGAAAACTCATGCGTGTCCCATTGCGGATAATTCGCCCCACTCTTATTCACATCGCACACGGCCACGCCTTGCACGTCCGACTCTTTCAAGAAATGAAGCATCACGCGCAATCCCTGCGCCCCCACTCCAATAAATGCAATGTTCACCTTGTCGCTAGGCGGCACAAACCCAGCCCCGCCCAGAACATGCCGTGGCACAATCGAAAACCCGGCCGCCGCCGCTGCCGTCTTCCCCAGAAATTCCCTCCGCGAAACTCCCCTCTTTGCTCCGCCCTTCAATCGTTTCAACTCTTCCATTCTGCACCTCGCCGCCGCAATTCTACATTCACTCCGGCAAAACGTCGATGCTTCCCTGCACGGCCGGCAAAGGAGCCGCCCGGCATGCTGCTCTCGTCGTACGTGTAGGTCGTTCGTGTAAACTGAGGGGCGGACGGAGGCCCGTGCTATAGAGCCACCAAAGATTCCTCGCTTTCGACACAAAGCCAAAAGATGACGCCAGTGCATAAAGAACTTCTCCGTGAATTTCAAAACTACGCCCAGACCGCCCCTACGGTCGCGTCCGTCATGGAGCGCATGGCCAAGCGTCTTCACGAACAGATGACGCGCTACAACTGGACAGGCTTTTATCTCGTCGATCCGGCGGATCCCAGCTACCTCGTCGTCGGACCATTCGCCGGCAGCTTTACGCCTAAGACTCGCATTCCCCTCAACACCGGACTCTGCGGTGCGGCCGCCACCAGCGGTCAGGTAGTAGTCGTACAAGATGTCTCCAAAGATCCACGCTATCTTGCAGGATCGTCCTTGGTGAAGTCTGAAATCGTTGTCCCCATTTATGGGAACAAGAAGCTTGCCGCCGAGCTCGATATCAATAGCTATTTTGCTGAGACCTTCACCAGAACGGAACGGCAGTTTGTCGAAGCCTGCGCCAACGTGATCGCCAACTACTTGGCAAAAGGTTAGGCCAAGGTCCGTAATGGCACCTACGATCACGGGCGGCATAAGACGCACTCTTTTATATGTATATGGCTCATTTATCCTGGCGGGGTCCGTTGCAGCCGGGTCCGTTGTACTTCATGGCGCTGCTCGGGCGTCGCTAGATGGCCAATCTCCCCGGAAATCGATCCTTCCCGGCGGCTAGCCTTCGTTTGAAATTGTTCCCTTAGAAACGGTTTCGGAAAACTTCTTTGGTCCAAAGGGCGCCACCGGCAGGTGACCAGTAAGATCTTTTTCGGTGATGGTAAAGGACACTTCACGCCGGGGCCAGCGCTCTCAGGGAAGGAAGTTTCAAGCCGTACCATTCGACGACGGCAAGGGAAGCAATTTATGGCATGGCGGCAGGCGATCTGGAGGACGACGGTTGGCCGGATATCGTGGTAGCCCGATCCGACGCACCCTGCTTCGTAATGTTCAATCGTCCACCAAAGAGATAAGCATTGCGTTGGTTTCCGCAGGCTTTATCGGTTCACCCGGTTCTAGAACGCCTAGCCTCTCCGTCCTACCTTCCGCCCTCCCTTCGGTCCAATTGCTTCCCCGTACCTCGCCGCGTATGATTGGCAATTCATGCTCCCGGCTCGTCCTAATCTGTCCATGACTCGCAATATCTCCCGCTTTCTGATTCTGTCGGCCTTGGTCTCCGCACCTGCCATCATCCCGTCATTCTTCGCGGCGCAGGCGCAGACGCCGACGTCCACCGAAATCCTTCCCCTCAGCGAAGTTCGCCCAGGCATGCAAGGCTACGCCTACACCATCTTCGCCGGAGACCAGGTCGAAAAGTTTGACCTCGAAGTCATCGGCATCATGCCCAATTTTTTGGGCCCCCGGCAAACCATCATTCTTGTCCAGCTCAAAGGTCCAAAAGTCGAGCACACCGGCGTAGTCGCCGGCATGAGCGGCAGCCCTGTCTATTTCGAAGGCAAACTCGCCGGCGCCCTTTCCCTCAAACTTGGCGTCTTCACCAAGGAACCCATCGGCGGCGTCACTCCCATCGAAGACATCATCCATCCCCAGCCGCAAAGGTCCTCCGATAACATCCCGCTTCAGTCCCAATCCCAAGCCTCTGTGGCAGGCCCCCAGCAACTCTCGCTCCCCCAAGATGCGGCTTCTCGCACGGGCCTGCCCACCGGCTCCGTCCTCGAACCCATTGAAACACCGCTCGTCTTCTCCGGCTATCAACCCGAAGCCCTCCGCCAGTTCGCCAACCAGCTCCAGGGCTACGGCTTTGCCGCCGCACAAGGCGGCACCGCCGCCCCCAAGCCTGATGACGCGCATCTCTTACCCGGCGACATGGCAGGCATGGTCCTAGTGCAAGGCGACATGTCCATCAGCTCCGCCTGCACCGTTACCGCGATCCGCTCCAACCAGGTTTACCTCTGCGGCCATCCCTTTCTAAACCTCGGCGAGGTCCAATTTCCCATGGCCCGCACCGCAGTAGTCACAACACTCTCTTCAGAACTAGCGTCCACCAAGATCATCAACGTAGGCGGCTCCATCGGCACGATCACCGGCGACCATCTCACCGCGGTAACCGGCAAACTAGGCGCTCCACCGCCCATGATCCCGATCGACCTAACTCTCGCCGTAGCCGGCACCGAAAAGAAACTCCACTTTGAGATGGTCAATCACCCCAAGCTCACTCCGCTTCTTATGGGCCTCACCGTTTTCAACGGCCTCACGCAAAACTCTCTCTACGGCGAAGGCACCACACTCCATCTCTCCGGAGAAGTGGTCGTACATGGCCACGCCCCCGTCCAGATTGAAAACACCTTCGCGCCTGGAGATTCCTTTTCTCCCGACGGGCTGCCCATCGCCCTAAACATTCAAAGCGTCTTCACGCGCCTGTTCACCAACACGCGCGAAGTTCCCGTCTTCGACCGCATCGCCCTTCGCGTTGAAAGCGTCTCCGGCCGCCAATCCTTCAGCATCGAAAGCGCCTGGCTGGAAAAAGGCGAGGCCGCCCCCGGCGAAACTCTCCGGGTCCGCGTTTTGCTGCGTCCTTACCGCGGTCCGGCGCGCGTTGAAGAAACGACAGTCCGCGTGCCCGATCAAGCCACGCGCGGCACTACGCTCCGCGTTCTTGTCACAGACGGCGAAATGCTCAACCGCGCCTCTCACGGCTTCTCATTTGGCGGCGCAGGTGGCAGCAACGCCGGCCTCGATCAACTCATCGTGCTCCTCAACCGTGAACGCCGCAACGACCGCCTCTACGTCGGCCTGTTCGCCCCCACGCCCACCATCCTCTGGGACGACAAAGAACTCCCCAACATCCCGCTCTCGCAAATTAATGTTATCGACGGCCGCCCAACCCCCGGCACCGTCCAAATTCTTCGCGAATCTCTCGCCAGCGAATCCTCGATCGCGCTAGGCGGCCCAGTTTCCGGCGTTATCTCTCTGAATCTCCAAATCCGGTGACCATCGAAATGCCAAAGCGTACGCACGCCAATTTTTGCCACTTCCGCGCGCCAGCCCGAATCGTCTTTCTGTCTCTCCTTCTTTGCTTCATTACCTCATCCCGTTCCTTTCTTCGCGCCGAGCATACCCGCCGCTGGCTCCAAACCACTTACGAAGAATTCCTCAAAGGCACGGCCCACGGCGTAGCCGTCCGCAGCGACGGCCGCCTCGAACTCGCTCCAAAATTCACGCTCCTCGCCGACGCCGACGCCTCCTATCTCTGGTCGCTCCGTGTCGACCCCAAAGGCGCTCTCTATGCTGCAGGTGGCTCTCCCGCAAAAGTTTTTCGCTTCGACAACGACGGTAAACCGACCACCGTTTTTGAATCCACAGATCTCGTAGCCCAATCCATCGCCTTCGACGCCCGAGGCACTCTCTATGTGGCCACTTCCCCCGACGGCAAGGTCTATCGCGTCTCCGCGTCCGGCGAAAAATCCGTCTTCTTCGATCCCAAAACAAAATACATTTGGGACATCGCTTTCAGCCCCGATGGCGTTCTCTACGTAGCCACAGGCGACAAAGGCCAAGTCTTCGCCGTCTCGCCCGACGGCAAGAGTGAACTCTTCTACGCCAGCGACGAGGCTCACATTCGCGTTCTCGCTTTCGACGTAAACAAAAATCTTCTAGCCGGTACTGAGCCCAACGGTCGCGTCCTCCGTATCACGCGTCCAGATGCCAAATCTCCCCCGAAAGACAAAGGCTCCTCGGCCGTCGCCGCCGAAGGCTTCGTCCTCTACGAAACCTCCAAGCGTGAAGTCACTTCTTTCGCCGTCGCTCCCGATGGCTCCCTTTACGTCGCCGCCATCGGCGAAAAACAACGCACCATCTCCACTCCTTCGACCACCATCGTCACCTCGCCACAAGGAACCACCACCTTCACGAGCGGCGCGGGCGGAATCACAGGCACAATTTCTGGTCAGCTCCAGCAAGCAACGCCCTTCGTCGCTTTCCCGCCCATTCTTTCCAGCAGCATCTACCGCCTCTCCCCCGAAGGCGCGCCCGATGAGCTTTGGACTTCCCGCGATGACGTTGTCTATTCCCTCGGCTTCGCCTCCGACGGCCGCGTCCTGGCAGGCACAGGCAACAATGGCGCTCTGCTAACCATCGACGGTCACGGCGTTTTCGCGCAACTAGCCAAAGCAGGCTCCGCGCAAATTACTGGCATCGCCCGCAACGCCGCTGGCAAAGTTTTCTTGTGTACTGCGAATCCCGGAAAAGTTTTCTCCGTCGGCCCCGAATACGAACCCGAAGGAACGTTCGAATCGCGCTCCTTTGACGCGCAACTTTTCTCTCAATGGGGGCGCCTCGATTGGTGGGGACCGCCGCCCGCGACGGCGGCTTCCACAAAATCTGCTGCGGCATCCGGCGGCGAACCGCGCCTCGAATTTTTCGTGCGCTCCGGCAACACCGAAGATCCCGGCAAGGAATGGTCCCGCTGGTTCGGTCCGTACTCGAAACCCGGCAGCGCGGTGGAGGCACCGAGCGCCAGATTTTTCCAATGGAAAGCCGTCATTCACGACGGCCGCCCCGGCGACGGCATCAATTGGGTGAGCCTGGCTTACCTTCCGCGTAATGTCGCGCCCGTCGTCGATGCCATCTTCGTCGAAGAACCCGGCGTTCGGGCGCAAGGCAACACAATCATCTCGACGGGCCAAGCGCCAAGCGTCGTCCTTAAAATGCCGCCGACACCGAACACGCCCGGCGTTTTCGTCGCGCAAACCACCGCCCCGCCCAAATTCGAACAGCCTCCCCAAGGGTTCCGCGAAAAAGGCTATCAATCCATCTTGTGGAGCGCCCACGACGACAACGACGACGATCTGCACTACAGCGTCTACTATCGCGGCGAAAACGAACACGAGTGGAAACTACTGAAGGACAAGCTCGATCAAAAATTCTATTCCTGGGATACCACTGCTCTTCCAGACGGCGCTTACTATCTGAAAATTGTTGCGAGCGATGCCCCTTCGAATCCACCCACCTTGGCCCTCAAGGCCGAACGCGAAAGCGAACGCTTCGAAGTCGACAACACTCCGCCGGTGATCGAAAAACTCTCGGCGGACACCGGGAACCGATGCACGGGTGTTTGTGGCGACGCGACTGTGGTGCTGAAGTTTACGGCTCGCGACGCTTCCAGAAGCATTGACCGCGCGCAATACAGCGTGGACGGCGGCGACTGGATTCTTATCGCCCCGGCCAACGGAATAAGCGATGCTCCGGAGGAGCACTACCAGGTTTCTCTGACGTTCCCTTCCACGGGCCCGGCCACAAACGATCATGAGCACACCATTGCAGTCCGCGCCTACGATCGCTTCGAAAACGTTGGTAGCGCCAAGACCACGATAGTCGTTCCTGGGTCCAAACCTTAAGGTTTGGTGTTGAAAGAAGTTTCGAACTTCTACTACACTCGCAGCCTGCCTGGGGGTTCCACGACCTTCTCAGGAGGGCCTATGATTTCCGGGGCGCATGTCATCGTTTACACCAAGGATGCCGACGCGGACCGCGCATTCTTTCGCGACGTTCTCGGCTTCGACTCCGTCGATGCCGGCCACGGTTGGCTTATCTTCGCTTTGCCGCCGGCCGAGGCTGCCTTACATCCCTCCGATAAGAATGGTCCGCACGAACTCTATTTCATGTGCGACGACCTGAAATCTGAAATGGCCGCGCTTCGAAGAAAAGGCATCACTTGCTCGGCAGTTGAGGAAGAAAGATGGGGCTCCATCACGCGCATACGACTAGCGAGTGGCGGCGAAATTGGCCTCTATCAACCAAAGCATCCCACCGCCTTAAGCCTCGGCACGAAAAAAAAGCCCCAGGCAAAGATGCGCACACGAAGGAAGAAAACGGCAAATGTAGTATAGGGAAATCTCACTGTCTCTAGGGTGTGGGACTTGACCGGGTCTCTGCGATCTAGGCTTGAACAGCTAGGACGGCCAGCGCTTGGGAGCTGAAGCAAACCTCACGATTTCTGCCCCAAACCCGATTCGCCCGTCCGCATACGCCTCATTCTTCACATGTACGACGCGCGCCGTGCACTGCATCTCTTCGGTCTCGCCCCCGGTTACTTCTCCAGGTATCCGCACGGTCACCTCGATGGGCATCCCGACCTGCAGTGGTGCCGACGAAGCAAAATAAAACCCTCCGCGTGAGATATTTAGCGCTTCCGTGAAGTGGTCGCTTTGGTCTGCAGCTACCCCGGTCGAACGAAATCGCAACGGAGTGCGATGATTGTGGCGCGTAAGTTGTCTGCGTTCTGCGGCTTGCATATTCTCCTCCTCGAGGAGATGGTAGGTCATGACCCGCCCCTCGGGCAGTACGGGAGGGGTTATTTCAGCGTAGCAGACCTGGTTGTCCGGTCAAGCATCAATCGGTAGTACTAGGGGTACTCCTATGACTCCTGCGCCGGGCTAAGATAGCGCTTGAAATTCTGGGCATCCTCTCGCTGGCGGTGCTGGCATTTGCGATCCCTGCGCGCTACCTCCTTCATCTCGCGGGTGCCTGGCGCAGGGTCTACGCCGTCAGCGCTTCGATTGCGGTCTACTTAGACGTCTTCGTCCTGGTCGCCCAGCTTTTCATAAAGGTGCCTTCCCTGCACGCCCTGGCACCCACAGGATCCGAGCCACCCTTCGTGATCAGCGAAATTGTCGTGATGGCTCCTTTCATCGCGCTGACCATCGCCGCCGCTATCAAGTTCCGTGCCGAACCGTTGCCTGCCTGAGGATCGATCACCTGGAACGGGCTCATCTTAAAGAGTTGTAGAAGGTTCGCGCTATGGCTTCCGAGAGAGTTTGTCCAGCAGCACATACTGCTCACGTTGTGTATCCGGCGCTGCCTGCGGCTGGGCTGCGAGGTGCATGACCTCGTATCCGTCTTTTGCGCCATACTGCGGCCATAACGGCAGCCCAGTGCCGTTCGGATTGCCGGTCTTGGCAAAATTCGTCCAGTAGGAACCCATCTGTTCGGATAGTTCGTAGTCCTCGGGACGCCAAGGAAGTTTCTTCGAGTCGAGCATTCCAAACACAAATTCGATTTCTGCTGAATGATAGGCCCGCGGACTCTCTGTTGCCGCGGGTGCACATGCGGCGGGGGGCGCCAACGGCGGTGCTTGATCAAACTCATAGCGGTAAACGGCGGAGTCACCTGTTTTCACGTGCATCTCGATCCACTTCCACGTGCCATAGCCGATGAAGTTCGCCGTGGCTAACAGATCGGCAGAACTCTTCGCCTGCTCGTCGCTTTCCCCGGGAAACGCTTTCAAAACATCCGGCGCCTTTTCTCCAAACACTTGGGCAACTTTCTTCGCATAGTTTTCCTTGGCGGGCGGGTCGGTTCCGAAAAACGTGTGGTAGTTCCCTTCGTCGCGGTTCCATCCCGCGAGCAGGGTTACGCGCGCTTCGCCGCCTTTCGCATAAATCTCGGATGGGCTCTCCGGGAAAAAATAGCCGTCGATATTCGGACCGAAGCGGAACGCGTTTTTGTCTTTGGATGCGGCGTCGAGCGTCTGCTGCGCGGTCATCGCGCGCAATTTCCCGAGCGTGTCTGCTCCCATCGACTGCGCGAATTTGACGCCATCCTGTTCGCTCTCCGCGAGCGGTTTCGTGGTCATCGTCCTGCCAAAAAACGCCCCGCTCTCTCCAATCGCGCGGTGAAGCAATGCCTTGGAAGTCGGCGAGGCCATCAATGCGCTCACGGAAAACGACCCTGCCGACTCTCCGAAAATCGTCACATTCTCTGGATCGCCGCCGAACGCGGCGATGTTTTTGCGGACCCATTGCAATGCGGCGGCCTGATCCTGCAAACCGTAATTCCCCGAGGCGTGATGCGGCGATTCCTTGGTCAGTTCCGGGTGGGAAAAGAATCCAAAAATTCCCAGCCGGTAGTTCATGCTCACGACGACCACGCCCTTATGCGCGAGGTGTTCGCCATCTTGCCGCGGTTCAGAAGTAGCCCCGGCCTGAAAGCCGCCGCCGTAAATCCACACCATCACTGGCAGCTTTCGGTCCGGCGAAGCCTCGGGCGTCCACACATTCAGATACAAGCAATCTTCGCTGGGGGCTGTGTCGCGAAACACCATGTCGCCAAACACATTCCCTTGCATGCAGCGCGCGCCGAACTCCGTCGCCTTGCGCACGCCTTGCCAGTTCAGGACCGGGTGCGGCTCTTTCCAGCGTAGTGCGCCGACCGGCGGCGCGGCATACGGAATCCCTTTGAAACTTTGAACCTTGCCATCCGCGCTAGTGGAACCTTCGACGCTGCCGGCTTCCGTGCGTACTTGAGCCGCAAGCGCATCCGTCATTCCCGCCAGAAACAGCATCACGACGAATGATCGCGTCGCGCGCCCCATGCCCTTCGCATGAATTCTCATCGGCTGTCCTCAGATCCTTGCTTTTCGCCTCATTCGAAACCGCGAAGATAGTACCTCCCAAGCGCCATGCCGGACAATTCTCATTCTTCTGCAATTTTTTCTATAGCGGTAACGCCTCGAGATGCCGCACGAAACGTCCCTTTTCATTCGTGGCCACATTGGCCTGCTCCCGCGCTCGTAAAGCTTTGCCCATCGAATCCGGAAGAAGCGCTCGGTGTGCCATAATCGTCACCGAGCCGCTGCACTCGCGGCTGTGAAAAGATTCTCATCAATGCCGGGGCACTCCCATGAGCACAGCGCCACGAGTCGAATCTCTCAGTTTTCAGCCACCCAGTTGGGACACCATCTGCGAGGCGCACGCGCGTATCGCTTCGCGCATCCACCGCACTCCTGTTCTCACTTCGCATTCGCTTGACGCCATTGCTGGCGCGCAATTGTTCTTCAAGTGCGACAACTTTCAGAAAACGGGTTCGTTCAAAATTCGCGGTGCGGCGAACGCGATCCTTTCGCTGACCGATGCCGAAGCTGCGCATGGCATCGTGACGCCCTCGAGCGGAAACCACGGAGCCGCGGTTGCCTGCGCTGCGGCCTGGCGCGGCGTGCCTGCTTACATCGTCATGCCGAAAAATGCTCCGGCTGTGAAGTGCCGAGCCGTTGAAAGTTATGGCGGGCGCATCACTTTTTCTGAGCCGACAATTACTTCCCGGCAAGAAACATCCGCGCGCGTGCAGGCCGAAACCGGGGCCATTCTCATCCATCCCTACGACAACGACCGCATCATCACCGGCCAGGCTACGGCGGCGAAGGAGTTGCTCGAAGAAATCCCAGACATCGACGCCGTATTTGCGCCTGTGAGCGGCGGCGGACTGCTCAGCGGCACCTGCCTGGCTGCAAAAGCCATGCGTGCTAGCATCCGCATCATTGGCTGTGAGCCGGCGCGCGCCGACGACGCCTACCGCTCGCTGGCCACAGGTACTCTGCAATCGCTCGATTCGAGCGACACTATCGCGGACGGGCTTCGCGCCTCGCTCGCGCCTAGGACATTTGCGATTTTGCGGCGCCATCTTGATCGCGTCCTGCTCGTCAGCGAGGCAGAGATCATCGCCGCCATGCAGCTCGTTTGGGAACGCATGAAAATCATCATCGAGCCTAGCAGTGCGGTAGCCATCGCTCCACTCCTTCGCCCGGGAGCCCTCGCGGAACTCCATTTGCCCGCCCCCCCGGATGGCGCCTCGCCGAAGTTGGGCGTCATCTTCTCTGGCGGCAACGTGGACTTCTCCACCCTGCCTTTCTGAGCGCAGCCGCACCTCGGAACGAACGGCAGCGATCTCCCCACGGAGCTTATTGTGATCGGGCGACGGGAATGGAGTAAATTTTTGCGGATCTTCTTCAGGAGCGATTGAAAACTTGAGGGTCAAGTGCCCGGTTGCGCGTCCGTTGGGCGGCGATCTGACCAAACCCAGGATTGGCTTGGACATGGCTTGGACGGGCCCCTAGACTCTCTTATCCAATCAGAGCTATCCTATTCGCATGACTCTTTCAGCCAGAAATCGTATCGAAGGAAAAGTTGTGGAAATTCAGGTCGGCGGTGTCATGGCTCACGTAGTCATTCGCGCCGGGAAGAATCTGATTGAGAGCGTAATTACCAAGCGCAGCGTGGAGGAAATGAAGCTAAAGGTGGGCGACAAAGTCTCAGCCGTGATCAAGTCCACCGAAGTTATGCTGGAAAAGGGTTGAAACTCACTTCAAGACCCATGCCCAAAAGAAGTCACTAGGCAATGCATCGCAAAATCGCGGCATTCATCCCCATATTGTTTGTTGGCATTTCTGGCGCAGTCGTTTCCTGCAACCCCGCAAACTTCTGAGCGGACTACCGCAGTCCGTGCGGAACTCCGAATCCGCGGTGCCGTTTCCACACCTCTCGTTCTCACAGTTGCTGATGTGAAAAAGATGCCTCGGAAATCCATCTCGGTTCTGAAATCCGCATGATAAGAAAAAAGAAACCTACGAAGGCGCGTTTCTCGAAGAAATCCTCAACAGAGCCGGGATTCCGCAAGGCGAGCAGCTTCGAGGCCGTACGATGGCCACTTATGTGATTGCCGAAGCGGAGTACCGATACTGCGTCGTCTTTTCCTTGGCGGAACTTGATTCTGGGATTCTCGAATCTGAGGTGATCGTGGCAGATACTATGGACGGAGCACCGCTAGTTGCCCAACAGGGTCCATTTCGACTGCTGGCGCCGCATAAGAAGCGACCTGCACGCTGGGTCAGAATGCTGAAATCGATCATCGTCGTTGGTCCGTGAGGAGAACTTGTACAGAATGTCTAAGAAAAAGTCTGACGCTGTAGTACGCACTCCCAAGGTGCGACTCCGAAGCACGCAAGAAGGCAAAAGCACTCAACTAGAACCAATCGTATTTGAACCAGGATTATCTTTTTCATGACACGCAAAGACCGCCTAACCAGTTCTTCAGAATGGAACGCGCTTTTAGTTGAAGCAGATGCTTCGAGGCGAGCTGATCTTTCAAAGAGGCTTGCTGCGTCCCTTCTCGGTGAGGACCTTCCTCGACTGATTTCGCTCTTGAATTCTGTGGAGGAATCAGCGCAGCTTGCCGCTTTAAAAGTACTCATGGATATAGCTAGGAGCAGACGACAATTGTTCAAGGGCCGGGGGCGAGCCTCAATCTTGAGTAAACTTCGGCCGCTCCTTCGTGTCTATCCCAAATCTCCAGGTTTGAGCGCTTTTTATCTGTTCCGCCTTGTCGACCCGGCGCAGGCCGAGGAATTCCTGACCGAAAATGTGAAGGTCAGTGAATTGACCGATCGCGAGTTGGCCACACTGATTGCGGACCTGAGCATGTTCTCGTCATCGTCAAGGGCAATATCTTCACTGCGTGAAATCGCAAAAAAGCCAGGACCAGTCGGAAAAGACGCACGAAGACGATTGCAGAATATGGGGTTCGTCAGCGAAGAAGAGATAGTTGCGATGGCAAAAGAATGGCGGGAAACACGGTCACGTGACCCTTTGAATCGCCTATTCAATACATTCATCTCGCGTCAAGGTGAGCTCCCGATTGAGCCGGTCTTGAAACTCCTCGGTCCTCCGTCAGAGCACAAGGATTCTCGATACTTCTACCACACCTCGGATGGCCTAACACTGTTTTTGGAACAGGACGACCTCGGGCGGCTGAAGGCAATGCGAATTAAGTGAATGGGCTTGACGGACGGTACAGCAAATGAAAGAGCTAACAACTAAGGCCGGTCGGAATATTTCCGATGAGCCTGCCCTAACTTGCACGTCTCAAAGAGAAATCTCTGTTCACTTAGGGACACCGCGAGTGCGGCCACTCCTTCAGTTAGGGTGCGAGAAATGAATTACCAGTTTGGCTTACCGTCGGTAGAAGAAGCAGGCGAAAACAACGAACGTCCGGTTTCTAGGTCAACTGAGAAAGACGAGCTGCAAGCGAATTCACTCTCTGAAGCGAACAGCTCTGAATCTGTGGACGGAATGCATCCTTACCGCGCCATTCACCGCTGCATGAAATCAATACGGCGTTTGTGGGAAGCCTCTGGGAGCCGTTTTTCTTGGCGTGAACGGCCATCCCGAAAAACCGTTTCACCGGTTAGCGTTAGCGCGTTTATCAAGACTAGTTCCTGATTGCAGATTCGGAAAACCGAAGCAATACAGTTCAATTCAGGACGTTGCCAACCATTCGCGACAGACGCCGCCAAGCGTTGATAGAGCGTTCCGTCCGCACGTTTCGGCCAAAGTGAAACGTCAGGCTGAGGCCGGAAAAATGGAGCGACGGCGGACCGCCTGGATAGCCCCGTCTCGAGGAGCGAAAGCCCTGCATAACGCCATAGGCTAAAGGACCAAGCAGCACGTTCTGAATGTGAACCGTGTTCTGAAAAGCGCCCAGTTCGAGGCGTCCGCTCCAGAGTTGAACGAGCGGCAGGCTCGACTGCGTGTAAAGCAAGGTCTTAACCTTTTTCACCGAGGGAAGGACTTCCGTGCCCGGGTCAAGTTCAGTGGCTCCCACGAATAGGTAGCTGAAATGGACAGGCGGCTTTCCGGGATCCTGGTACAACAGAAAGGAACTGGGCGGCACAGGGTTCGATACCGTTCGGAGCATTGGTATGATCGGCGCAACATGTTCTTGCGCTAGGATGATCCGTGGCGCGGGTGTTTGTCCGGCCGCCGGCGCGAGGCTACACAGAGCAATTCCGAGCAGCGTGATCAACCGTTTATACATCACCAGACCGCTCTTCTCTCTAATTCTTCCTTTTCATCACTTTAAGGAAGAAACAGACTCGGCCCGCCTCCAGATCCCCTCTGGCTATCGCCGGAGAATAGAAGGCCGGGTTTCGCGCTGAGAGAAACTCGATTCCTGAGAATGAAATAGGTTTACTACGGTCGGGGCTCGGCAGTCTGTCCCAATACGCACATCGGTAAATCTGTTCCTATTCGCACAGACGCGCAACTCTCAAAGCGTTAGTCTATTTCTGGATCCTGATTCACCGGGGTCTTCAGCCCCCAGCTGCCCTCGAGCCAAAAAATGGAATTCCTGACTAAATCCCGAATCGGAGCACTGCTGATTGCGGCAGCAGCGTCTTCCCCTCTCTCCGCTCAAAATAGCGGACCGGAGAAACATCAGAATCCTCGAAACGTTCTGGACGCCCGTCAGATCGTGGGTCAATCGCTTGTGGCGGCCGAGCACAGTTGGCAGGCGCGTGACGCATACCTCTATATGGAACGTGATGAAGATCGACGCCTGGACTCGCTGGGGCAGGTGAAATCGGAAAATGTCGACGTCACCCGAATGACTCTTGTCAACGGCATCCGATTTGAGCAGCTCATGGAACACAACGGACAGCTTCCATCGGCTGCGGAACAGAGAAAACGCGACCAGGATCTCGAGAAACTGAAGCACGAAACGCCGGAGGAGCAGGCTGCGCGGCTCCGCAAGAACGAGGAAAACAGGTCCTTTCTTCGGGACCTGCTCGAGGCCTTCGATTTCCATCTGATCGGCGAAGAGATCATAGCCGGCAGGCCGACCTACGCGCTTGGGGCGACGCCGCATCCCGGCTATCACTCCAACGGCAAGTACGGAAGGCTGTTCGCCAGGGTGAAAGGCACGCTCTGGGTCGACGAGCAGGACTTCGGCTGGGCCAAAGTCGACGGCGAGGTAACGCAGGCGTTCTCAATGGGATTGTTCCTGGCCCGCGTGCAGCGTGGCTCGCACATCGTTCTGGAGCAGACTCGTCTCGCTGACGCGGTCTGGGTGCCCAAGCGTCTCGAAGTGAGAGCAAGCGCCAGAATCCTTTTCCTAAAGAGTCTCGACCTCGACAGGATCCTCACCTATTCGGACTATCACCGGACGACTGACGGTCCGTACTCCGTGAGCAGATAGTGCTGTTCTGGGAACTCACCAGCCACAGGCTCGGAGAAGCTAAATACCCTGGTGCGTGTAGCGACGTCGGCCGCACAACGAGGCGAGCGGTTCTGCACTTCCACTTTATTTCGTTTTGTCGTTGCCGGGAGACGCTTTTGTGGGATGAAGCTTGTTATAGTCTTTTATGTACACCCGCAAGCCGGAGTCCGGCGTAAGTTTTGAATAGCCCGCCGAAAGCTGTTCTTTGTAGTGATCCAGGAAGAAATCGAGTGGATCCTCTGGATCCATGTCGATGAGGATCAAATCCGTATCGTTCATGACCAGCTTGCCGAGACGGATACGATTGTTTTTGAAGGCCATGTAATTTCCGGCGCGGATATTTCTCACCGGCTTGGCACCCGAACCCCCAAAAATCTGAATAAT
>Ga0210410_10001907_pt1 | contig 19087 bp, 18 predicted proteins | sample IncBWC4MmetaG_FD_161058 | JGI IMG/M metagenome (GOLD analysis project Ga0210410, IMG submission 161058) | Forest soil microbial communities from Barre Woods Harvard Forest LTER site, Petersham, Massachusetts, United States - Inc-BW-C-4-M | ecosystem: Environmental > Terrestrial > Soil >... | reverse complement strand
CCAGCGTAATCCTTGCCGCAATGATTGCCCTCTCGCTTCCGGCTTGGCAATGTATCCTGGCGAAGAAATCAAGATGAGTCGGCGAACGACCGGCCCCAGAAGCGTTCTATCGAGGGAGGCGACTAGTGACCAACCGCAGGAATTTCCTGAAAGGCGCCGTTGCGACCGGGATCGCATTTTGCAGTTGCGGTATGCTGGATGCGGCCCGCGCGCAACCGCGAGCCTCTCGCCTGCCGGTCAAGGTCAACGGCAAGCGCGTGATGACCGTCGACGTCCACGCCCACTGCTACTTTCATGAATCGATCAGTTTGATGGGCGATCAGGCCGATAAGGTCTTGCCACCGGTCAAGGGCGTTCCCGAGCACTTCATCGTCATCGAGCAGCGCCTCAAGGAAATGGACGCGATGGCGATCGACATGGAGGTGTTGTCGATCAATCCGTTCTGGTACGGCAAAGACCGCGACACCGCAGCTCAAATCGTCAAGCTGCAGAACGAGAAACTCGCGGAGCTTTGTGCTTCACGCCCTGAACGGTTTGCCGCCTTTGCTTCGCTGACTCTGCAGTATCCAGACCTCGCGGTGCAGCAACTGGAAACCGCGGTCAGGAAGCAGGGCCTGCGCGGAGCGGCGGTCGGCGCCAGTGTTCTGGGAGAAGATTTCTCCGATCCGAAGTTTCATCCCGTCTGGGCCAAGGCGGAGGAACTCGGCGCGGTTCTGTTCATTCATCCGCAGAGCACGCCCGAACTTGCCAAGCGGTTCAAGGGCAACGGCTGGCTGTCGAACACCATCGGCAATCCGCTCGACACCACGATTGCCTTGCAGCATCTGATCTTCGAGGGAACGCTCGACCGTTTTCCGGGACTCAAGATCATTGCCGCGCATGGGGGCGGCTATCTGGGCTCATACGATGCGCGCGGCGATCATGCGTGCTTCGTGTCGCCCCAAAATTGCGATCCGAACATCACGCTGAAGAAGAAGCCGTCGGAATATCTCAACCAGCTCTATTTCGACGCCATGGTGTTCACGCCGGAAGGTTTGCGGCATCTGGTGGCGCAGGTCGGTGCAAGCCAGGTGATGCTCGGCACCGACCATCCGATCCCATGGGAACAGCATCCCGTCGATCACGTCTTCGCGACCACGACGCTGTCGGACAAACAGAAGATCGCCATTCTCGGTGGCAATGCGGCGCGGTTGTTCGGGATGAAGGAGGCTTAGCCGGACTGTCCTAAAGCAGCTTCCCATCCGGCCCAAAGAACGGATGCGGCCCGTCAAAAGTCCCGATCGGCACCTGGTGCGTGACGAGGGTGCCAAATCGCTCGCCTGGAAACCAGGTGTGGAGGTGGAAGGCAGGCGGCTCGACCTTGAACGACGGCTCGCGCAGTTCGGCCAGATCGAGATCGACGGCATGGTTCGGCGCCGGGCAGATCGTGGTCGGCACTCCCGCAAACATCGTCAGCGCGGCCCGGTGAATATGGCCGGTCCCGATCAGTTGCACGCGCGGATGCCCCCTGACGATTGAAGCAAGCTCGCTCGCGTTCACGAGATTCTGGCGGTCCATGTGCCAGATCCCCGCCTTGAACGGCGGATGGTGCAGGAAAAGCAACGCGGGCCGATCGGGCGAAGCCGCCAGCGTTGCGTCGAGCCACTGCAGCGTCAGCCTGTCGAGCTCGCCATGCGGCTTTCCGTGCACGCTCGAGTCCAGCAGCAGCAGATCGAGCCCGCCGACCTCGATCTCTTGATTGAGCGGCCCGGATGCAACGGCATAGCGAGTGGAGGGAAACGCCGCACGCATCAACTCACGCGAGTCGTGGTTGCCCGGAACGCCCGAGAACGGGAGCTTCAGCGGCGTCAGCAGCCGACTGAGGTATTCATATTCTCCAGCCGTCGGGGTGTCCGCCAGATCGCCTGAAATCACCACAAAGTCAGGTGCGGGATTGAACTCGTTCAGAGCCGCGACGCAACGTTCAAGCGCCTTCGCCGTATCGACCCGGCCGTAGGCGAGCGATCCCGGCAGCTTGATGTGCAGATCGGAAATTTGCGCAATGCGAACAGGTCTTGACGGCATTGGCCTTCTCAGCTTTCGGGCGGCAGCAAACGGACGGCGTCCGGCGAAATCAACAGTCCGACCCGTTCGCCGGCTTTGGCGACAACCGCGTTAGGGGCATCGACGGTGAGCAGCTTGCCGGATACGCCGCTCACGACCATGCGTTGCCGGTCGCCGATGAAGCTGACGCTGTCGATGAGCCCCGAGAGAGGTGCACTCCCGGCTTCCACTACGCGAATGGTTTCGGGACGAATCATGGCGACCGCGGCCGATACGGTCGCATCGCCGCCGATCGGCTGGCGACCGCCCGGCAGCACGAGTTGACCGCCCTCGATGGGGGCTTCGATGATGTTGGCCGCGCCGATGAATTCGGCCACGAAGCGGTTTTTCGGCGCGAAGTAAATCTCGCGCGGCGAACCGATCTGGGCGATCGTCCCCTTCTGCATGACGACGATACGATCGCCGAGCTCCATGGCTTCGGACTGGTCATGGGTGACATAAATCGTGGTGATGCCAAGCGCCCGCAGCAGGCGATTGAGCTCGCCGCGCAAACGATCGCGCAATGCTGCATCGAGCGCCGTCAGCGGTTCGTCGAGCAGCAGAATGCCCGGCCGGATCGCAACCGCCCGCGCCAGTGCCACCCGCTGGCGCTGGCCGCCGGAGAGTTGATCGATGCGGCGGTTCTCGAGCCCGGAAATGTTCGTCAGCGCGACCAGTTCGGCGACACGCGCCGCGCGCTCTTCGTTCGGTACGCCGCGGATCTTCAGGCCATAGCCGATATTGTCCGAGACGCTCATATTGGGAAAAAGCGCATAGGACTGGAAGACCATGCCGACATTGCGCCGTTCGATCGGTACGGACGTCATGTCCTTGCCGTCGAACAGCACCTTGCCGCCTGTATCGGGCAGTTCGAGGCCGGCGATAATGCGCAGCATGGTGGTCTTACCACAGCCGGATGGGCCGAGCAGCACCAGAGTTTCGCCGCGATCGATATCGAGCGTGGCGGGCTCGAGTGCGCGCGTTCCATCAGCGAACGTCTTGCCGCAGGCCGCGATGCGCACCGCGGCGCCATGTCCAGCCGACGTGCTCATCTCTTCTGTTCCTTCTCGGCGAACAATTGCATCGCTACCAGCAGCGGAATGATCATGACAAAGAAGATCAGCGTATAGGCCGAGGCGACTTCCAGCCGCATCGAGGCATAGCTGTCGGCGAGCCCGATCGGCAGTGTCTTGGTCAGCGGCGTATGCAGCATCCAGGTCAGGTTGAACTCGCCGAGCGAAAGCGTCACTACCATCAAGGCGCCGGCGAGGATCCCCGGCACGGCGTTGGGCACGATCACGTCGCGGAAGCGCCGCCAAGGCGATGCGCCAAGTGATGCCGCACCTTCGTCAAGCGTCTTGATGTCGACCGTTGCGAATACGGCCATCACCGACCGCACCATGAACGGCATGGTGAAGATGACATGGCCGACGAGGATGAAAAGCCAGGAGCGACGGAAGTCGCTGAAGCCTTGATAAGTGAACAGCAACGCCAGCGCGATGGCCAGTCCGGGTATCGCCAGCGGCAGCGTGATGATCTCCTCGACGATCCGGGCCAGCCGCCCTCCCCGTACATGCAAGGCGTAGGCCGCCGGGACGCCGGCGGCGAGCGTCACAGCGAGGGTTGCAAATGCAATCACAAATGACAGCAGGATGGTGCCGGCGTAGAGCTCCCAGACCTGAGCCACCCATTGCAGGGTCAGGCCGGACTGGATGCCGCGAAAGTAATTCACGGTCACGCCGGCGGAAATCGACAGGATCGCAGGCACCACCAGGAACGCAGCGGTGATCAGCGTGAAGATGAATTGGCCGGTGAAAATCAGGCGATCACGCATGGTCTCATCCGGCTGCGGCGACGGCGCTGCCGCTGAATGAACGGGCAATCGCCAGGATGAACCAGGTGATGATGCCGAGCCCGACCGACAACGCGGCAGACGTCGAGAAATTCGCCGCCAGCGTGAACTCGGTATAGATCAGCATCGGCAACACATCGATGTTCGTCGCCAGCGTAAACGCGGTTCCAAATGCGCCCATCGCAGTCGCAAAGGCAATCGCCCCGGAAGCGACGAAAGCCGGCGCCAGCGCTGGCAGCACGACATCGCGCTGTACCGCCCACGGGCTCGCGCCGAGCGAACGCGCGGCTTCTTCCAGACCGACGTCGAGTTTCTGTACCGCTGCCATGATGGTGAGAATGACGCGCGGGATCGAAAAATAGAGATAACCGAGGAACAGCCCGTAGATCGAATAGGCAAAGACCAGCCTCTCGCCGAACAGGCGGCTCGAGAGATCGCCAATCAGACCCTGGCGGCCGGCAAGCAGGATGATCAGGAAGCCGACCACCACGCCGGGAAACGCCAGCGGAAAGGTCAGCATCGCGATCAGGACCGCACGGCCGGGAAAACGATGGCGCTGGAGGAACATTCCGGCGATGGTCGCCACGATCAGCGTCACGATCGTGGTCGCAGCCGCCAGCATGACCGTGTTGATCAGCGTGGCGCGATAACGCGGCTCGGTCAGGATTGCAAGATAGCCGGCAAGTCCCTGCGGGCCTTCCGCGCCGGTCACGACGAGCCGCGCCATCGGCAGCAGGAAAAATGCCACTGTGACCACCGCAAGCGGCAGCAGGCACAACCAGACAAAGAATTTATGAGACATTGGAAAATGGCGCCCCGGCGATGGGCACCATCTTGCCTCAGCGGACCTCGGCGAGATAGCGGTCAACAAAGCCTTTTTGCATGTTTTCCATCTGCCCCCAGTCGACGCTCTTGGCGCGAGCGTAGTCGCTATCCGGTAGGAATTTGTTCTTCACGGCCTCCGGCAGCTCGATCGGGCGCGCGGGACGCAAATATGCATTGGTCCAGATCGCCTGTCCCTTGTCGGACAGAAGATAGTCCATCACTTTTTTGGCCTTTTCCTTGTCGGGCGCGTTCTTGACCAGGCCGACGACGTAAGGAAACACCACCGATCCCTCGCAAGGGATCACGAATTCAAAATTGCCCTTCTCGGAATATTTCGCGCGATAGGCGTTGAAATCATAGTCAAGCAGGATCGGCATCTCCCCGGAAACCACGCGGGCATAAGAGGTCTGCTTGGGGACGATCGGATCGTTCTTCCGCAGATCCTTGAAGAAGCTGATCGCGGGGTCGAAATTCGATGCTGAGCCGCCAAGCGCCAGATTGATTGCAACGGCGCCGACATATCCGACCGCGGCAGAGGTTGGATCGAGATAGCCGACCATTCCCTTATAGTCCGGCTTCAGGAGGTCCTTCCAACAGGCCGGCACCCGCTTGCCGCCGAGCGCATCCTTGTTCACGAACAGGCCGAGGGTACCGGAATGAATCGTGGTCCAGTAGCCGTCGGCATCCTTCAAACCGGCCGGAACCTGATCCCAGTTGGCGGGCCTGTAAGGCTCCAGCGCATCCTGAGCCTTGGCCTTCATGCCGAAGGTAACGCCGAAATAGCCGATATCGCCAACGGGATTGCTTTTCTCGGCAAGGATCTGCGCCAGCGCCTGACCCGAATTCTTGTTGTCGTGGGGAATGTCGTAATTGAGATCCGCCTTGATCGCCTTGAGCATGGAGGCCCAGTCCGCCCATTCCGGCGGGCAATTGTAGCAGATGACGTCGGCCGCCTTAGCGGATTGCCAGGGCGCGATCAGCGACAGCACCAGCAAGGCAAGCAAAAGACGGACGGTCTTCATGAAGGTCACTCCGGATCAGCGAGGCTGCAAAAGGATTTCAGCACCAACCGGTGACCAAGTATAGGCCGCGTATGAAGGTTTTGCGACGAGGCGTATTGCTATGCAGCAAGCTTGGAAGGCCGGCACGAAAAGCGTTTCCATGGCTCGCGGCAATTCGGCGTTTGCGATAGAATTTCTGACCTAACGGGATTTCCCAGATGTACCGACCATCAGGCGTCAAGACCTCACCCGACCTTCCTGTGCCCGACCAGATGAAGGCCTGGGTTTTGGGCGAACCCGACCAGCTCTTCCTGCGCGACAAGCCAACTCCCGTTCCTGCACGCGCTGAGGTCCTGGTCCGGATCGATGCGGTCGCGATCTGCGCGACCGACCTTGAGATCATCCATTCGGGTTCGCCGGCCAGCATCCAGGGAGGCCTGCCCTTCAACAAGTATTTTACGCCGGGCCATGAATATATGGGCACGGTTGCGGCACTTGGGCCCGACGTCGACGAATTCAGGATTGGCGAACGGATCAGCGTCGAAATCCATGCCGGTTGCGGCCAGTGCAAGCGCTGCCGCCAGGGCATGTACACCTCATGCCTGAATTACGGGAAGCCCGAAAAAGGACATCGCGCCAACGGCTTCACCACTGACGGCGGCTTTGCCGAATACGCGGTCAATCACATCAATACGCTGGCGCGGGTGCCCGATACCATGAGCGATGCGGAAGCGACGCTGGTGGTTACCGCTGGGACGTCGATGTATGGCCTGACGGAGTTGGGGGGATTGGTCGCCGGCGAGAGCGTTGTTGTGATCGGGCCTGGCCCGATCGGGCTGCTAGCCGTGGCGGTAGCGAAGGCGCTCGGCGCAAGCCCGGTCATCCTGACGGGCACGCGCAACAAGCGGCTGGCGATCGGCCGCGATCTGGGTGCCGACCGCGTTATCAACATCAACGACGAGGATGCCGTCGAGATTGTCAAACAGCTTACTGGGGGAGTTGGCGCGGACTATGTGGTGGAATGCGCCGGGAGCGAGGCGACGATCAATCAAGCCATCCACATGACCAATCGCGGCGGAAAGATCTGTCTGGCTGCGTTCCCACACGAGCCGGTGAAAACGGACATGGCCCATCTCGTGAAGAACAACATCTACGCCTACGGAATCCGCGGCGAGGGCCGAAGCGCCACCCGCCGCGCCATGGCATTAATGGCGGAAAAGCGCTTCGATGCGACCAAGATTCACACTCATACGTTTCCGCTGGCTGATCTGCCGACCGCGCTGAGGTATGCCCGCGACCGGGTCGATGATGCGATCAAGGTCGTCGTTACCAACCGGGAATCCGGTGCGATCGCCCGCGCGGCTGAATAGGCTCTCGCCGTGATGCAAATTGAGTACATATTGCTTTCATTCGCATCACGCGGGTCCCAAACGACCCGACCGAGGCGCCCTTTGTAAATGCTTTCGGAAGTCACGATCGCGATGTCTGATCAATTTCCAGTTTTTGAAAGAGGTCTTGAACACTTCCAGCCGGCGGACCGGCTCGGTGATAGCACTATGTTCAGTGTCCATTCTAAGCCTAACGGTCAAAACCAGACCACAGACTCGCAGATCAGGACTTCATCCGGAAGGTGATCGCAGCACACCGCTTACGATCGAAGCCGCCAAGAAACGATTGCACCACAATGTGCTGGCGATTGCGCTCGCCAACAAGCTCGCCCGGATCGCCTGGGCCCTTCTCAACAAGGGACGCGCCTTCGAGTGCGTCAAGACCGAGGAGATGACGTCCCGACCTGCTTGATCCTCGCGCCGTGCTCGGGGCCGTCAAGGCGCGGCCTGGCAGCGGTAGAACAAGGCGTCAGGACAGTACGACGGCCGGCCTTGACGGCCCTTTGCGCGCGGCGCGTCTGCGTGCGCAGGTCGGGACGAAGGAACGACCGCCAGGCACGAACAAAGGAACAGCGCGAAGTGAGGAACGTTCGATGACGTAACAACAACACCCCTTACCCGCCGAGGCCTGCGAGAGGAATGAGACCGTATCGAATCCGCGGAGTCCAGAGCTTCGGAGATAAATGGGCCTTTCGGAGAATAATGAGAGCGTCCTACCGGGTTATGGGGGCGAATCATCGCAAAGCGTCCGCCCCAAGAGAAACACCCGGTCGATGCCTCCCATGCTCGACGACTACAAGGAAACCGAGTTCTTGATTTAATATTAGTGGCTACTTACACTTGTTCGCTGGCTAAATTATGCTTGTTGGGTTCGAGGTGCGCTATGCGATATTGGTACGTGTACTTTGCCTTGGCCCTTTTGGCGCAGTTCGCCCTATCTCAGGTGCCGATTTCCCATGAGCCCGGTGTGTGCCTTACCAAATTGGACGGTGAGTGCATCAAGGTTTCGTATGCTCGCAAATCACCCTGAAGAATGTGGTTGCAGATGAACGTGGTCGCACGTTGTTATATAGCGATGCGGCCGCCCGCGAACGCCCTCTGCAATACAGCGCATTTGAAGCCATTTCAGGGGTAGCTTTTATCGATGCTCAAACCTTGGATTTTACGGCTACTTTTCTGTCTCCTTTGCGCGGGCATCCTGGGATCTAATTTCTGGACCATGCGCAATTGGACCGAGCGAACCGGTGTCTATGACGACATCTGCTACCTCAGGCAGGCGCACTTGTTTCAACGCTTTGGCCTTAGTGGCTTCGACACCAATATAGATCGAGACGACGATCGATACTTCGCCACGTTGGCGCGAGAGATTGGTTATGAAGCTTGGGACAACTCGGCCCGCGCACCCTGCCACACTCAAATAGGGGAGAAGCACGTAATCCAGTATCCGCCAGGTACCGGCTTGGCTCTTTCAGTCTTCCCGGCCGGTTTCCAAAGGATACCGCTATACGCTGTCGCGAACTTCTTCGTTTTTCTAGCGGCGGTTCTCGCTATCTATTCCGCCCGGCGTCCGCATGAAATTGCTGGATCGGGCGTCGTCGGCATGGCCGCGATCTATTTCATGGTGAACCCGTCAAAAGCCAGCTACTCGATGGCGCCCACGATGATAGTCTGCGCAGTCGTCGGGTTTTTGACTGCAATCATGGCAAACGATCCAAGGTCATCGCGCCGAAACACGGCTGCGGCGGCGGCCGGCATGTTCATGGGACTGGCGGTCTCGTTCAGGCTTCCAAACCTCTTACTCTCCGCTGGCTACTTCCTAGCTCTGCTGGCGCTGGCGGCCCGATCGGCAAAGTTGGATGATGTCATGCGGCTAGCTTTGTTCGGAGTCGCGTATCTAGTGGGGTTGGTGCCGACGCTAGTTTCAAATGCGATCAATGCCGGAAGTGTTATAGCCACGACTTACGGCGCAGTTGACGCGACGCCTCCAGATTTCAGCTTCAGCATCGCTTGGCAGTATTTTAGTGACATGCAAGGTGCGCTGACCTTACTGGTGGTAACCTGGTCAATCGTAGCTTTGGCTGCTAATATCAGAAAGACTGCGGCATCGATCGTTGCAATCAACATTGTTGTAAACCTCGGATTCTTTCTCACTCATCCTATTTCTACACCCTATTACCTGATGCCATTCTTGCTACTGTCCATGTGGACGCTGCTATTCTCTTTCTTTAATGATTCTGATGAGGGCCGTGTCAGGTACGCTCGCTAACGCTGCGTGCCTCACCCGTTTCTATCGTGCAGCGGGACCGCCGCGGATCGCGTTCGGAAAGGCGTGATAGAGGACTGAAAGTACAGCAAAGGCCCGCAGCCCATCGATGTCCGGGCGGTAGTTGTCGGTGGCAGATGGCCAAAGAAAGAGCTTCGTCATGCTGGCCGCATTGTCTCGGATCGTTTTGACATTCGGACAAAGTAGAGTTGCCGACACTGATCCGTTGAGCGTGGAGTTTTGCGCCTATTTCTGGACTGGCGCGTCAAGGGCAATCTTGCGGCCGCGTGGTCAGAAGCGTTCGAAAATGTGTGAAGCCGCAAGTAGGCCCAACCGCGGCTTAAAGCAATCCGTGAGCGTACGGAAGGCTGTGAGTTACGACCCAAGCCCAAAGTCGCCTCGTTTGAGAAACTGCTACGCATCCCAAAAGGGTATTGTATAAACGCTAAATGGTCATCTCCGTTGTTGACGGAGGCGTAGCGACGGCCATTCACAATTCATGTGGTGTTTGCGCCGTACCACGGCAGATTCGCCCCAAGGCCGCCAGGATAACCTGAGGCGTCAGCGGAATCTCCGTAATTATCGTCCCGAACGGCCTCAGAGCGTCGTTGACAGCATTTGTCACCGCCGCCGCCGCCCCAGCCGTCCCGGCTTCGCCGGCGCCCTTGGCGCCCAACTCGGATTCCAGCGTCGGCGAGACCACGTGGCCGACATCAATGTCAGGCATTTCACCGGACATCGGAACCAGATAATCGGCCATATTGGCGTTGGTGAGCTGGCCGCGCTCGTCATAGATGCATTTCTCAAACAGCGCGGCGCCAAGGCCCTGCACCACGCCACCCCTGATTTGCTCATCGACCAGTTGCGGATTGATGATGGTGCCGCAATCCTCGACCACCCAGTGCTTCAATAGTTTGACGAATCCCGTATCGGTGTCGACCTCCAGCCAGGAGGCCTGAACGCCATTGGTGAAGGCAAAGGGATATTGGCGCGGCACAAAATGCCGCGTCGCCATCAGTTCGGGCTGAATACCCGACGGCAACGTGTCCGGCCGAAAATAAACGATTCTGGCTAATTCGTTCAGTTCAATACGCGGAGTACCATCATTGGCGTTCACAACGCTGTTGTTGACGATGTCGAGTTCACTCGACGTGGATTGCAGGATGGCGGCAGCGACATCGAGGATGCTCCTGCGTAGCACTTTCGTGGCCTGAAGCGCGGCCTCGCCGCCGATGCCCGCGCCGCGCGAGGCCCAGGTGCCGCCGCCATACGGCGTATTATCGGTATCTCCCAGGATGACGCGGACCCGATCCATGGAGACGCCGAGCACGCTGCCGACGATCTGCGCAGTGAGCGATTCCGACCCCTGCCCCTGCTCGGTGATGCTGGTCTGGCAGATCACAGAAGCCTGGGCGTCGAGTCGCACGGCCACACCATCCTGCGACGAAATCCTGGCCCCGCCGACGCCATAGAACGCCGCGCTGGGATTGGTGACTTCGATGAAACTGGCGATACCGATGCCGCGATGAATGTTCCTGGCGCGCAACGTCGCCTGCTCGGCACGCAGCCCGTCGTAGTCCATCATCTTGATTAACTTCGCGAGCGACGCGTGATGCGACAATTGCTCAAACCGCAGGCCCGACGGCGAAGTGCAGGGATAGGCGTCATCGGCAATCAAATTGCGGCGACGGATTTCGACGGGGTCCATGTCGATCTTCATTGCCGCCAGATCAACCAAACCTTCCGTCACCGAACAGGCAATCGGATGGCCTACGGCGCGGTACTGGCACATCACGTTCTTGTTCTGGAACACGACCCGGGCGCGCGCTCGATAGTTCTTGGCCTTGTAAGGCCCACCGACGAGATTGACGACCTGATTAGCCTCGATCGCGCTGGTGCGCGGATACATCGAATAGGGTCCGATGCCGGTTAGATCGTCGATCTCGAACGCCGTGATGACGCCGTCGCGGTTGACGCCTATCTTTCCCCTGCAGATATGATCGCGGGCATGAATGTCGGTATTGAAGCTCTCGACGCGGTCAGCGACGAATTTGATTGGCCGTCGCAGCAGCTTCGACAACGCATAGGTCGCCATCTCGTCGGCATAGATATGGACCTTGATGCCGAAGGAGCCGCCGACATCCTTGCAGACAACGCGGACCTGGGAATCCTGTAGACCCAAATGCAGCGCCGCGATGTTCTGCACCATGTGCGGCGCCTGGGTGCCCTGATATATCGTCAGCCTCGCTTCGGCCGCGTTCCAGTCGGCCACCACGGCACGCGGCTCCAGCGTTACGCCGGTATGACGCCCAAAGATGAATTCCGCCTCGACCACCTCGTCGGAATCGGCAAAAGCCTGGTCGACGGTGCCGGCGTCATGGTTGCGCTCAAAGGCAAGGTTGTCGCCGAGCGAAGGATGGATCACAGGCGTTGCCGGATCGAGCGCGCTGCGCATGTCCGTCACCGCATCGAGCTCTGCATACTTGACCGAAACATACTCCGCCGCATCCTCGGCCAAGGCGCGGCTGGTCGCAACCACGGCCGCGACGGCCTCGCCCTGCCAGCACACGCGGTCGATAGCGATAGCGCTTTGCGGGGCGGATTTGAGGCCCTTCATATGCGAGAGCACGCCGACCCACGGCGTAATGACGGCAGCCAATTCCAAACCGGTAACGACGGCGATCACGCCCGGCATATGCTTCGCCGTTGCCGCATCGATGCCAGCGATTCTTGCATGCGCGTGAGGCGAACGCAGAAACACCACATGCGCCATGCGCGGCAGCTCCATGTCGCTCACATAGAGTCCCCGCCCCTGCATCAGCCGATCAAGATTCGGCCGCGGCACCGACTTGCCAATATAGGAATTCGGCCGATCGAGCGCCGAAAGCGCGTCTGGATTTTTCGGCGCTGAAGTCATGGCGCGCGCGCCATCCGCTCCAGCGCCGTGGTTTCGACCGCGTCGACGATCGCCTGGTAGCCGGTGCAGCGGCAATAATTGCCGGAAAGATGCTCGCGAATCTGTTCCCGATCGGGATTAGAGTTCTGTTTCAGCAGATCCTGCGCCGCCATCAGCATTCCCGGTGTGCAAAATCCGCATTGCAGGGCGTTGCGGTCGCGGAACGCCGTCTGAAGGTCGGCGATTTCGCCGCTATCGGACACCCCTTCGATCGTCTCCACCGATGCGTCGTTCGCCTGCACTGCCAACATCAGGCAGGAACGCACGATCTCGCCGTTGACGCGCACCGTACAGGCGCCGCAAACTCCGTGTTCGCACCCGAGGTGCGTGCCGGTCAGCTTCAAATGCTCGCGCAGAAAATCCGCGAGATTCAACCGCGGCAGAACATTGGCATCGACACGCTCGCCGTTGACAACGAGCGAGAGGGACACGGGAGCCGTCATGCAAGCCCTCCCGCGCTGAGATCAGGGCGAGAGAGCAGCGTAGACACGCAACGTATCAGCAATACCTTCGCCAGGTGGCGGCGCATCGCGGGAGATGCCTGGTGATCCACTTGCGGATCAAGCTCTTCGCTCAGCGCCGCCGAGGCATCGGACAACAGTTCAGGCGTAATGGTGACGTTGACAAGTTTGCCGGCGGCCCTGGCTAATAGCGGCCGATCGCCGACGGCAAAAAAGCCGAGACGAAGATCGGCGAACAGATCGCCGTCGAAGATCGCCTGTGCCGCCAGGCCGACAATGGCGTAGTCGCCATGTCGACGGGCAAATTCGCGGAAGAAATGCGCGGAACCTTTTCGCGCCGCCGGTAACTCGACTGCGACCAGCAACTCCTGCGGCGACAGTACTGTCTCATAGATGCCGGTGAAGAATTCCCTCGCCGCGACCCGCCGCTCGCCGCGTGGGCCACGAATAATGATGGTTGCGTCCAACACGACCATGCACGCAGGCAGTTCGGAAGCCGGATCCGCATGCGCAAGGCTACCGCCGATTGTGCCGCGATTGCGGATTGCGGGATGTGCGACATGGCTGATCGCTTCCGTCAGCAGGGGGACATGAGCGGCAATTTCGGGAGATTTGAGGAGATCGGCATGACGCGTCAACGCGCCAATGGAAAGGACGTCGCCCTTTACCGCGATCCCGCGCAGTTCAGCAAGTTCGCCGATATCGACAATAATTTCGGGAGAGATGAGGCGGAGGTTCATCGCTGGCATCAGGCTCTGGCCACCCGACAGCACCTTGGCCTTGTCGCCATGCGCGGCCAGCAGTTCCAGCGCATTTAAGACGCTCGTTGCGCGGGCGTAAGCGAAAGCCGAGGCCTTCATTTCGACGTAACCTCCCCCGGGCCGGATGTCGGTATTTTCTTTGGATTAGACGGCGGCAACCTGTAAAGGTCAAGTTTGTTTATCGAGTGATTATTTCGACTTTGGACTTGTCATCATGCCGCGAACGACGCACGTTTCCTGCCAAACAAAAGCCTGCCCTTGGGGAGGAGCAGACCATGAAACTCGGGTTTTTTACGATGCCGATCCATCCTGTCGGAAAGGACTGGCGGCTGTCCCTCAAAGAAGACCGCGAAGCCTTTCTGCTGGCGGATGAGCTAGGATTCACCGAGGCCTATGTCGGGGAGCACGTCACCGACAAGGCCGAAAATATTACATCCTGCATCGCCTTCATCGCCTGGCTCGCCGCAGCGACCAGGCAAATCAAGCTCGGCACCGGCACCATCAATATGCCGAACACGCATCCAGCCGCGCTCGCGGCTTCAATTGCGATGCTCGATCACATGCTCGACGGTCGCCTGATTTTCGGCATCAGCCCGGGCGGGCTAATGTCCGACGCGGAAGTTTTCGGCAATCTCGAAGCCAACCGTAACGCGATGTTTCTGGAAGCCATCAATCAGGTTCTGGCGATTTGGGCGAGCGAGCCGCCGTACAATCTGCAAGGCAAATACTGGAACATTTCGGTGCAGAAGAACCTGATCGAGGAGATTGGTCAGGGCTTCATTGCGCGTCCACTACAAAGACCCCATCCGCCGATCGTGGTGACGGCGGTGGCGCCATTCTCGAAAGGCGTGACGGAAGCGGCCGCGCGGGGCTGGGATCCTATCTCGGCGAACTTCCTGATGCCCGCCTGGGTGAAAAGCCACTGGCCGAAATATGTCGATGGTTGCGAACGCGGCGGTCGGACCGCGGATACGGCGAACTGGCGTGTCGCCAAGAGCGTTTTTGTCGCCAAGGACACCGCTACCGCAAAAGCCTATGCCACCGACCCGGACGGGCCGTATGTCTATTATTATCGCTCGCTGTTCACCAAGCTGAAGCGTGGCGGCCGCATTGAACTGTTCAAGACCCGCCGCGATCAACCCGATGAGGAAGTGACGCTAGAGTCCATCTGCGACAAGCTCATCATTCATGGCACGCCGGAGAGCGTCGCAGATCAACTACTCGCTTTTCAGGAAGAGGTCGGCACGTTCGGAACGCTGCTCTACGCCGGCAAGGATTGGAAGGATCGCGAACTTGGGCGGCAATCGATGATTTTGATGGCCGAAAAGGTCATGCCGCGAGTCGAGGCGGGTATGTCCGGCCGGACCAAGGCGGCCGAATAGTCTTTCAATCCAGGGAAATCTTGCCGTGCCCCTCAGCGATCGTATCCCCTATCAAGCACAAATCGACCGACCGAAGCTGACGCTTCCGGGCGGCAAGAAGCTCGCGGTATGGGTCATCCTCAATGTCGAGGAATGGCGGATCGAGAACGCGATGCCGCGCACGGTGCTGAGCCCGCCGATGGGCCAGCCGCTGTTGCCTGACGTACCGAACTGGTCATGGCACGAATACGGCATGCGCGCCGGTTTCTGGCGTCAGTTCAAAGCGTTGACCGACCGCAAGATGCCGGTGACGTTGGCGCTGAACGCCAATGTCTGCAACACCTACCCGCGTGTCGCATCTGCCGCGCTCGAAGCCGGCTTCGAATTCATGGGCCATGGGTTTGTGCAGGGCCCGATGCACAAGCTCGACAACCAGGCCGACGCGATCAAGCGATCGGTCGAGACCATCGCGAACTTTTCAGGCAAACCGCCGCGGTCATGGGAAAGCCCGGGTCTGACCGAGACCGAGGAAACCCTCGATCTCCTGCGCCTCAACGGCATCGAATATCTGGCGGACTGGGTGATCGACGATCTGCCGCAGGATATTGGGACACCCCACGGCACCATCACCACGATCCCCTATTCGGTCGAGACCAACGATATCGTCATCCATGCGCTGCAGCATCTGCCGTCCGAACAATTCCTGAAGCGCTGCACTGATCAATTCGACCGCCTGTACCTCGAAGGCGCATCGAACGCACGAATCATGGCGATTTCGATTCACCCGTATATTACGGGCGTGCCACATCGTATCAAATACCTGGAATCCCTGCTCGACTACGTCATCGGCCATGACGGCGTGGCGCTGATGACCGCAAGCGAAATCGGCGACTGGTATCGCGCGCAGATGGCGAGGATATAGCGTATCCGTCTATCCAACCACCTTCGTTGGAGCGCGCCGGATGTAGGCTGAGGTCTCGGAAATCCGCTCAAAGCCGGCCAGAAAAACATCCAGCGCGTCACTGATCATCTGTTCCTTGTCTTCAAGCACGGGAGATTCATAGATATATTTGCGAACGCCATAATAGAAGATTCCACCGTGAAGCACCCAGGCCAGTTCGATCTCCGCCGCCGTTGGCTTGTTTTGCACGGGAAGTCCCACTTCATGGCGGCATTCCCTGATGATGCGGGTCAATATCTTGTCCTTGACCATGCCGACATACCAACGATTGATGTCGAGGCCCTTCAAGCCCGAATAGAGATAGATGCGCAGCCATTTTCGGGTGAAGATCGCATCGGTGTAGGTACCATAGAACTCGCGCAGCCGGTCGCGGAGCGGCCGCGAGCGATCGCTTAACAGCTTCTCCCAGCCGGTCTCGAGCGGATCGAGATAGACGGTGCGGTAGACTTCCTTGATCAGATCATCCTTGCTCGGAAAGTAGCGATAGAGCAGCGGTTGTGTCACGCCGAGCCGCCGCGCCAGCGCGCGAGTGCCGCCGCCAAACCCCTCTTCCGAGAAAAACTCGGTTGCCTTTGCCACGAACTCCTTGCGGCGCTCATCGGGAGAACGCCGCCTCTGCTTGGCGTCCGCGCGCTTGGGCGAGACTTTCCTGGTCATGGGGATTTGATGCCGTCGCCGGTGAGAAATCGACCAAAGCCACCCCGCGCGAACAACAGCGGCTCCTGTCGATTATAAGCATACGCCTCAACGGCGCCCAGAAATATGATGTGGTCGCCACCGTAATACCTGTTGGCAGCGCGACACTGGAAATTGGCAACGCTGTCCGCAAGGATCGGCGCGCTGCCAAGCCCTGGTGTCCAACTCACGCCGGCGAACTTGTCACCCGACGATTTTGCAAATTTTGCCGCCAGCGCCTCCTGAGACGCGCCGAGAACATTGACCGTGAAGTGGCTGGCATTCTGGAAGATGGACAAGCTCTGCGAAAACATGCCGAGGCTCCACAGCACCAACGGCGGATTGAGCGACACGGAGGCAAACGAATTGCATGTCACCCCGTAAGGCTTTCCGTCAGCCGCCATCGCCGTAACGATGGTAACCCCCGTAGCGAAAGTGCCCAGCGCGTTGCGGAAATCACGAGGATCGATTGCCGAGTTGTCGCTGGCGAATTCATTGGCTGGATCGGCCGGATGTTTCGGTGCGTCAGACATCCAACGGCCTCAAAGCGTCAAGTTTTCGGACGGCAGGCCAAGCGCCACGCGTCCATAATTGGTCCCCGCCGCATCGAAATTAAACGCGAGGTGTGAATTCACCGCATGCGCATCGCGAAACTGCCGCTGCAACGCACCCGATGTAAACAGGCTCCGTGCGCCACTCGCCGTAAACAGCAGCGACACCGCATCAGTGCAGAGATTGACCGAAAACGCACCGTCACGCCGCAGCCTCGTCTTGGCAGCGATATCGGGAACGTGGCCCCGCTTTGCATCCGCCATCGCCGCGATGCAGTTTGTACGCATGATGAGACGCGCCGCATCTATCTTGGCAGAGGCTTCGGCGATCTTGATCTGGGTGCTTTGCATATCGCCGACCTTGGCGCGATTATAGGTCGAAGCGCGATGTCGAGCGATTTCGACATAGTCATCCAGACACGCTTGTGCGTTGCCAAGACCCACCCCGGACAGCACATAGGGAAACAGCGAAAACACCGGTAGAGCGTAGAGCGCGTTCGGATTCACGGAACTACCCGGCGTCGGTCCGCCCGTCAGATCGCCGACCGCAATCGTCATCCGATCGGCAACAAATGCATCCATAACTCTGACGTCGTTCGACCCCGTTCCCCGCAACCCCGTCGCGTTCCAGGTGTCGTTGATCTTGTAGTCGCTCTTGTTGAGCAGGAAAATCCGGTACTCGACGCCGTCAGCTTCATCTTCGGACCAAACCACGCTGGCGAGCATATTCCATTCGCAGGACTCCACGCCTGAGGAAAACGGCCAATGGCCGTTCAGCCTATATCCACCTTCGACTTTCGTGGCCCGACCGGCCGCGAAGATAAAGGAGGACGCAATCAATGCGTCGGCGTCCTTGCTCCAGACCGCATCCTGCGCATGCCGATCGAACATTCCCAGCATCCAGTGATGGCTTGCGAGATTGGCAAAATTCCACGCCACGGAAGCATCGGCCCGTCCCAGCGCATCGGCACAGTCCACCAGAGCAACATAATCGAGCTCGGAGCCGCCAACGCGCTTGGGCTGTACGATTCGGAACAAACCGGCATCATGCAAGTCGCGTTCGGTTTCCGGCGGCAGGCGCCGCAGGTCTTCGGTCTTGGAAGCGCGCTCGCGCAATTTCGGGATTAGCGCCTCGGCACGCGCGACCATGGCAACATAGGTGTCTGTGCCTGGTCCCGCGGGCGTGCTTACATTTGGCCTGCGGCCGTCCCCTGCCATTGGCGTTTCCTCGCTCGGCCAGTCATTGTGATCCGGATGTGGCCGACACTATCCCGTCAGTCTATCGCCTGATCACCAATGATCAAGGCATGCAGGAAACATGGTTACTCCGCCATATTGTGCTGCTGCCAGCGCAACAGATATGCCTGCAGCCGCCGGATCATCGCCGATAGAGCAACGCCGACCAACATCAGCACGATGACTGCGACCATCATGCCGGAGGCTTCCGCCCGTGCTTCGGACTCGATGATAAGGCGTCCGATACCGCGTTCCGCACCGATGAACTCACCGACAATGACGCCTATCAGCGCAAAGGATATTGCCGGAGACAGCGAGGCAAAAACCCAGGCCATGGTCGATGGAATCACCACCGTGCGGGTGATCTGCCATTCGCTGGCGCCCAATAGGCGCGCGGCGTTAATGTAGCCTTCGTCAATCGTGCGCGCCCCTTCGAAGGTGTTGAAAAACACCAGAAACACCACCACGATCCACGATGTCACGACCTTCGACGTGTCACCTATTCCGAACGCCAATACGATAATCGGCGCCAACGCGATGCGAGGAATCGAATTAACCGCAGTGATAAAGGGCTGAAAGATGTCGCTGAGCCGGTCCGAGCGCCCCAGCAGCAATCCCGCTGCAACGCCCGACGACACGCCAAAGACAAACCCGAAAAAGGTGTTCTTCAGCGTAATGGCGGTCGCGATCCAGAGATTGTTTTCGTTTCGCGCA
>Ga0210410_10001906_pt1 | contig 19087 bp, 18 predicted proteins | sample IncBWC4MmetaG_FD_161058 | JGI IMG/M metagenome (GOLD analysis project Ga0210410, IMG submission 161058) | Forest soil microbial communities from Barre Woods Harvard Forest LTER site, Petersham, Massachusetts, United States - Inc-BW-C-4-M | ecosystem: Environmental > Terrestrial > Soil >... | reverse complement strand
CTCGTTCGCAGCGGGGTGGGGGGGATAAAAGCGATAAACAGGCCCAATGCGAACGAGCGGGTGACGCTTGAGCGATTAAACGTCCAGCAGCGGCGGTCGAGCATCACCGCGGTGAAATGTTTCAGGCACCAGTGATTCTCCAGGGTGAGCCGGTTGGGTGTGATGCGTTTGAGCCAGCGTCTCATGGTTTTAGTTTTACGCCTCGCCGGGAGGGATTATGCCGTTTTCGTGACGGCTGCACTGGACTCCTTGACTATTCGGTAAATCAAGGGCTTGAAGCGAGTGCCAAAAGCGCTGTCTGAACAGTCGGCGCTCAAGTATCATGCCCGCAGCCTTTTATTTGACTTAAACGAGGACGCAATGTGGGAGATCATCCGCGCCGGCGGCGGCTTCATGTGGCCGATCATCTTATGTTCCATCGCGGCGGTGGCCATTATTTTGGAGAGGCTTTGGACTCTACAGAGCAATCGGGTCATCCCGCGTGACCTGGCTCAAAAAGTCTGGAACTGGATCGAAGCGGATCAACTAAGTGATAAGTTAGTCTTGGCCTTGGAGCAAAATTCGCCTCTCGGCAAGCTATTGGCCATCGGCATTGCCAATCGCAACAAACCACGGTCATTGATGTTGGAGCGCCTGGAGGATGGCGGCCGCCACGTCATTCACGATTTGGAGCGTTTCTTGAACACGCTGGGCACGATTGCGGCGATCGCGCCGCTGCTCGGATTGCTCGGAACGGTTGCCGGCATCATTCATGCCTTCAATGCGATCACGGCCAGCGGACTCGGGGACCCGAGAACGCTGTCGGGCGGCATCGGCGAAGCGCTCATCACCACGGCCGCGGGGTTGACGGTGGCCATCCCTTCCCTAATTGCCTATCGTTTCTTACGGGGCAAGGTTGAGCGCTTGGTGATTCGCATGGAAAAAGAAGCCATGAAACTCGTCGACGCCCTGGACGAGCGCAGCGGGGTCGTGCAGCGATGAACTTGCGGCCGCGCCACCGCGAAGATCCGGAGATCAATCTGATTTCGATGATTGATGTGTTGCTGGTGCTGTTGATTTTTTTCATGGTGTCAACCACGTTCAACCAGGAAGGCAGGGTCAAGGTGCAACTGCCGCAATCGAGCGATACCCCGATACCTCGGGGCGCGCACGAGCCATTGGTCATCACGGTCACCGCGGAAGGCAACTATCGCGTCAATGAGCGCACCCTGATCAATTCCAGCCCGGATACGTTGCGCGCCGCCTTGCAGAAGGAAGCGGGCGCGGATCGCGGTCCCATCACGATACGCGCCGACGCCCGAACCACGCACCAAGCGGTGGTGACCGCGATGGATGTGGCGGGGCGCCTGGGCTTCGCACAGCTCAATATAGCCACCGTGCATGAGGACAAGGCCCCTTGAGCGCTGCGCCGGCCGCGGGCGTCGATCTTAAGGCCGATTCGTGGTTGATTTATCGCCGTCTGCTCAGATACGCGAAGCCGTATACCGGCATGTTTCTGATAGGCGTCCTGGGAGCGATATTATTCGCTGCGTCCAACGCCTCGCTGGCCTACCTCGTCCGCACCTTCATGCATGGCACGTTTATTGCGAGCAACCCCAGCGTCCAATGGAAAGTGCCGATCGGCGTGGTGCTGCTCTTTACGCTGCGCGGCATCGGCGATTACGTACAAAGCTATTTCCCCAGCTGGGTCGGCAGACAGGTCATCAAGGGCCTGAGGCGCGATGTGTTCTCGCATTATCTGCGGCTGCCCACGGCCTATCTGGATCAGCAGCAATCCGGACATTTGCTCTCGAAGCTCACCAACAATATTGAACTGGTGGCGGCGGCAGCGACCAGCGCGGCCATCTCGCTCATCAGCGATAGTCTGACCATCGTCGCACTGCTGATAACGCTGTTCTATATGAACTGGCAGCTTGCGGCTTTTTGCATCGTGGTTGCGCCGGTCATCGCCTGGCTGATGAAAATTGCCAACCGCAGTTTTCGACGGTACAGCGAGCGCATCCAAAACTCGATGGGCGACATCACGCGCGTCGCCAAAGAGGCCATCGATGCGCATCGCCTGATCAAGATTTTTAACGCCGAGGATCATCAGACGCAGCGCTTCGAGCAGGTCAACGAGCACAATCGCGCATCGAACATGAAGCTGGTTCGCGCGCGAGCCATCAGCAATCCGGTGGTGCAATGCATTGCAGCGATTGCGCTTGGCAGCGTCCTGTACGTGGCGATACATCAGGTGTTTTCGAGCCACCTGCAAGTCGACGAATTTTTCGGCTTTCTGACCGCTTTGATGCTGATTCCGGCGCCGCTTCGAAGTCTGGTGAACATGAGCGGGCCGTTGCAGCAGGGGATCGCCGCGGGAAGAAGCGTCTTCGAAATCCTGGATCATCCGACTGAAGGCAGCGGCGGCCAACTCGCCATCACGCGCGCCCGCGGCGAGATCGAATTTCGCAACGTGTCCTTCACCTATGGCGGCGACAAGGGCGATGTGCTGCGCGATGTGAGTTTTCACGTGAGTCCGGGCGAGACCGTCGCGATCGTCGGCCGATCGGGCAGCGGCAAGACCACGCTGGTCGGTCTCGTGCCGCGTTTCTACGACGTGCAGCAAGGCTCGGTGCTGCTTGATGGTGTCGATGTGCGCGAGTATCGATTGACCGACCTGCGTTCGCAGGTGAGCCTGGTCAGCCAGGATGTGGTGCTGTTCAACGACACCATCCGCAATAACATCGCCTTCAATGCCGTCGGCAAAACCGCTGCGCAGGTGGAGGCGGCGGCGAATGCCGCAAACGTCATGGAGTTCGTCAATCAGCAGCCGCAGGGTTTCGATACATTGCTCACCGATCGCGGCCAGAATTTCTCCGGCGGTCAGCGCCAACGAATTTCCATTGCACGCGCCCTGCTCAAGGATTCGCCACTGTTGATTCTGGACGAAGCGACCGCGGCGCTTGACAACGAATCGGAGCGGCGTGTGCAGAATGAGCTTGCCGTGCTCATGCAGGGGCGAACCACCCTGGTCATTGCGCATCGGCTGTCGACGGTCGAAAACGCGGACCGAATCATCGTGCTCGATCAAGGCCGGATCGTGGAGATCGGCAACCATCATGAATTGCTGGCGCGCGGCGGGCTTTACGCGGCACTGCATGGGATGCAGTTCAACGCCTGAACGGCACCGGCATGTCGGTTCAATCCAGGCTCAATGAGATTTGGTATGGGGGCGCACCACCACCGTGGTGGTTGTTGCCGTTGTCCGCAATCTACGGTGTTGCGTCGCGACTGCGTCGCCTGGGCTATGCGAAACACTGGCGGCGATCGACGCCGCTCACGCGCCCGGTGATCGTCGTTGGGAACTTGAGTGTCGGGGGAACCGGCAAGACGCCGCTGGTTTGCTGGCTGGCCGTTCGATTCACCGGTCTGGGATTCAGGCCCGGCGTCGTGACACGCGGCTACGGTGGCTCATCCCGGCACGCGCGATTGGTGCAAGCCTCCGATGATCCGAACACCGTCGGCGATGAAGCGATCATGCTGGCACGCAGGACGGGGGTGCCGATCGCGGTCGGCCGCGATCGACCGGCAGCGGCGCAGCTGCTGATCAATGCAGGCTGCGACGTCATCGTGAGCGACGATGGCCTGCAGCACTATGCCTTGGCGCGCGACTGTGAAATCATCGTCGTGGACGGCGAGCGCGGCTTCGGCAATGGACGCTTGTTGCCGGCGGGGCCACTCCGGGAAGTGCCGCGGCGCCTGAAGCAGGCGGACGCGGTGGTGGTGAATGGCGGTCCCGCGGTCATCGGCCATCATGCATTGCCCGCCGGCGCGCTGCGCATGCGGCTCGAAGCCACCAAAGCCATTGCGCTGCGGTACGGCACTCCCAAGCCGCTGAGCGAATTTGCGGGCAAATCCGTGCACGCGATCGCTGCCATCGGCAATCCGCAGCGATTTTTCAAGATGCTGCAGTCGTTGGGAATCAACGTCATTGCGCACGCGCTGCCGGATCACGCGCGATTGCGGGTCGAGGATATTTCTTTCGCCGACGATCTTCCGGTGCTCATGACCGAGAAGGATGCCGTAAAATGCACCGAAATAGCGGGACCGCACCATTGGTACGTGCCCGTCAGCGTGGTCTTCGACGACGGTGGCGCCGAGGTTCTGCAAAGCGTTGTCGCCAAGGCGATTGAAAAACACGCCGCAGGCGCCTGAAGGAAGTATGGACAAGCGATTGCTCGAATTGTTGGTTTGCCCGATCTGCAAGGGACCGCTGCAAAGTGCAGGGACGGGCGGCTCCTTGGAACTCATTTGCCGCCCGGATCGGCTCGCCTACGCCGTGCGCGACGGCATCCCGCTGATGCTGCCGGAAGAAGCGCGGGCTCTCAGTGCCGACGATCCACTGCTGGAGACCTAGGGGCACGGGCTCCTGACGCCGTGTTCCACGTCATCATACCGGCGCGCTTTGGATCGGCGCGGCTGCCCGGCAAACCCTTGGCGATGATCGGCGAACGGCCGCTGATTCAATGGGTATGGCAGAGCGCCGTCGCCAGCGGTGCGGCTTCGGTGATCATTGCCACGGATGATGAACGAATTCGCGCTGCCGCCGCCCGGTTCGGCGCCGATTGTCTCATGACATCGGCACATCACGCGTCGGGCACGGACCGGATCGCGGAAGTCGTGCGCGCCAGGGGATTCGCTGCCGACGATATTGTGGTCAACCTGCAAGGGGATGAGCCCACCATGCCCGCGGAAGTCGTCGCAAGAACGGCGCAGGCGCTGCGCGATGTCGCGTCCCGCGACCTAGCCACCGCGGTGGCGCCCATCGCGTCTTTGCGAGAATTTCTCGATCCAAACTGCGTCAAGGCGCTGCGTGCCAACGACGGGCGGGCGCTGTATTTCAGCCGCGCGCCGGTGCCGTGGCCGCGCGACAGCCTCGTGGACGGTGAACCCAGCTCGTTCATCGGCGCGTGGCGCCACATCGGTATCTATGCCTACCGGGTACGCAGTCTGCTGCAATTTGCCGCCTGGCCGCCGACCCCGCTCGAGACGACCGAGAAGCTCGAGCAGCTGCGCGCACTCGAGCACGGCATGCATATCCATCTGGAGACCTTGGCGCGCTCGCCGCCCGCCGGAGTGGATACGCCCGAAGATCTCGAGCGCGTGAGGATGGCGCTTACATCCCCATAGCTTTGCGCAGGAATGCATCGCTCCTGCGCAGCATCTCCGCGCCGATCAGCGCCAACCCAATTTCGACTGAAGGAATACTTAATGCTCAAACTGATTTCGCTTGCCGTGGCGTTCGTCGCGACGGCGCTCGCCATTCAGCCGGCCGCAAGTTTCGGTGGGGCGCCGCCCGCGCTGACTCCTGGCATTTGGGCCAACATCACGCCGCCCGCGACCGGATTCGCTACTACCTTCGGCATAGCACAGATGACGTTCGATCCTAACAACCCGAACACTCTCTACGCATGCATCGACACTTTGGGGTTATGGAAGAGTAGGGATCGGGGCTCTACCTGGGCGAAAATTGGAACTCTAGATAGTCCAATTCAAGTTGAAGTCGATCCAGGTAATTCTAATCATCTGGTGGCAACGCAAGGCGTCCGTGGAAAAACTCTGGGATTTTGGGTATCTCGGGATGCTGGAAACACATGGGCTATGCCGTCAGGATTCGCCACCGTTTCAGCCGCAACCACCAATGATGTCACGTCAATGTCGGTTGATCCCAGCAACTTCAATCACATCCTAGTAGGCTCGCATTCTCCATGGAAAGGCTTGAGCAACGCTGGCGTGATGGAGACGAAGGACGGCGGAACGACGTGGGTCACGCACGCACCAGATCCTAGCTGGCCGTCAGGATCAGTTGGACTGAATTTTCTGTTTGATCCCGCAAGCAAGCAGGGCGACGCTAACACCTGGCTCGTGATGACGGATGGGCAAGGAACCTGGCGCACGAGCAACGCTGGATCGACCTGGACCAAGGTCGCGGATTTCAATACCCCGCACGGTGGCGCACATCTCTTCTATGCCACGAACGGTACTGCGTACTCCGGTTCGACACCATATCCGGTACGCAGCACAGACAACGGATTGACCTGGACCCAAATTACCAATGGACTGAGCTTCTTTTATTACTACGGCATTTGGGGCGATGGCACTACGCTCTATGCGCAGCTTTCCTACACAGGGAACAATGCTGGTCAAGGGCCGCAGCCTTATCGTACATCGCCAGAATCAGACGGCTCAACTTGGACGGCGTACCACGGCGGCACCCAGACCTTCAACGATGGTCCATTTATGATGCGCTACGATTCCATCAACGGAATCATGTACTCGGCAAACTGGGCCAGCGGTTTGTGGGCGCTTAAGGTTCAGCGTTGATTATCAGAACGCGACTACATCACTTAGCACGTTTGCGCGGTGGCAAAAATCAAGTTAAAGCGATGAATAATAAGGAAATTGTGCGCATTCTGCTGGTTTGTCTTGGGAATATCTGCCGAAGTCCGACCGCAGAGGGTGTTCTGCGGCACTTGGCCGCGCAAGAGGCACCGGATCTGAATATCGAGATCGATTCCGCGGGCACGGCCGACTATCACATCGGTGCGCCGCCCGATTCGCGCAGCCAGCGCGCGGCCCTGCGCCGCGGTATCGACCTCAGCGCCTTGCGGGCGCGGCAGGTGACTTTGGACGATTTTGCGCGCTTCGACCTGATACTCGCGATGGATCGGGAGAATTTGCGCGAGCTTCAGGCCATGAAGCCTCCGGGCTCGCACGCCTCGTTGAAACTCTTTCTGGAGTACGCGCCGGAATTGAATTTGCGCGACGTGCCGGATCCTTACTACCGCGACGCCGGCGCTTTCGAGCAAGTTCTCGATCTGACCAACGCCGCGTCGCGTGGACTCTTGGCGAGCCTACTGCACCGTGCGTAGCAGCCAATACAGGCCGCCGGACAGTGCAATGGACACCGGCAGCGTGAGCACCCAGGCCATCAGCAGATTGCGCACGGTTGCCCATTGCAATCCGGAGTGATTGGCCACCATGGTGCCGGCCACGCCTGAGGAGAGAACATGCGTGGTGCTGACCGGCAAACCGTACATCTCGGCGGCGCCGATGGTCGCCATCGCGACGATTTCCGCCGATGCGCCTTGCGCATAGGTCATGTGGGTCTTGCCGATTCGTTCGCCGACCGTCACGACGATCCGCTTCCATCCGATCATCGTCCCCAATCCCAGTGCAATCGCGACGGCGACCTTGACCCAGGTTGGAATAAACTTCGTGGAACGATCCAGCTGCTTCTTGTAGGCATCAAACGAGGTCTGGTCCGCGGCGGACACAGCCAGCGACTTCGCTTTACTGACGAAGCGCAGGCCCTCGCTGGCCAGGTACATATCGTTGCGGATGTTGACCATGGAGCCGGGCGGGACCTTGTCCATGGAGTGATACTGGCCCACTTCCTTCGCGATCGTTCCTGTCAGTGCTGCGATTGCAGCGACTCCCTGTGGAGTGGCCTTTCGGTTGCGCACCACGTCAAGCGTCGCCGCGTGCGGATCGGCCGGTGTGCCGCCGACGGCATAGTGCGATAGCGCGATTTGTGCCTGCGCGGAAGCGGCCAAGAAGGTATTCACGTCTTGTTCGTGCATGGTTCGATTGAGCGCATAGGCGGTCGGCACCGTGCCGATGAGGATCAGCATGATGAGCCCCATGCCTTTTTGACCGTCGTTGCCGCCGTGGAAGAAACTCACGCCGGTGCAGGTCAGGATGAGCAATCCGCGAATCCAGATGGGCGGCGGCTTATGGCCCTCCGGCTCCTTGTAAAGGGCTGGGATTCTGATCGTTGCCTTCAGGATGGTAAGCAGCAAGTACGCCGCGCTGAAACCAATCAACGGTGAAATCAGCAGGGTTTGGCCAATCTTGGTCGCTTGAGCCCAATCCACGCCGCTGGTGCCTGAACCGCTCGCCGCCATCAGCTGATTCATGAGGCCGACCCCGATGATGGAGCCGATGAGGGTATGCGAGCTCGATGAGGGCAGCCCGAAATACCAAGTTCCCAAATTCCACAGAATGGCGGCCAGGAGCAATGCGAATACCATGGCAAATCCTGCGCCGCTGCTCACCTGCAGTATCAATTCCACCGGCAAGAGGGAAACGATGCCGAACGCCACGGCTCCGCTGGAGACCAAGACACCCAGGAAATTAAAAGTGCCGGACCAGATGACAGCCAGGTTCGGCGACAAAGAATTGGTATATATCACGGTGGCGACGGCGTTCGCCGTATCGTGAAATCCGTTGACGAATTCGAAGCCCAGCGCGATCACCAGGGCAATGCCGAGCAGGATGTAAGGATACGCACGCGTATCCTGGACCACCGATAAGTCGTCGGCGAGATGATAGCCGGCGTATATGATCCCGGAAATGACCACCACGATGGCGAGCCCATTGAACCAGGGACTGGGTTTATGCGCGGTGAGCCTCGAGGAGCCCGGCGGCTGCATCGAAACGGAGTTCTGGTCGAGCGCGGAAGTGTTGGCCATTTTTTTAATCCCCGTCATGCGTGAGGCACAGCCTGCAACTTATAGATACGCCTTGTGACGATTCGATGACACACTAGGCTTGCCATGCCCTTCACCATCTCCCACACCGCTGTCGTTCTGCCGTTCTCGCGGCTGCTGGCTCGCCGGCACCTGCTATCGGCCACGGTCATCGGCGCCATGGTTCCGGATTTTCGGATTTTTTTCCTGGGGATGCCCCGGGTGGAGACGCATAGCGCCATCTCCCTGATTACGTTCTGCCTGCCCGTGGGCTTGATCACGTATTGGGTGTTCGAGCGCTTGATCAAGACGCCCATCGTGCAAGTTCTGCCCGAGGGACCCTACGCGCGCTGGCGTCCCTATGCGGCGGCGGGGGACATTCGCAGCCTGCGTCAGTGGTTAATGGCCGCCTTCGGAATATTGGCGGGGGCCGTGAGCCACTTGGTGTGGGATGGATTCACCCACGAAGGCGGGCGAGGCGTGCGCATGTTCCCGGTGCTGGACGATTCGATCATCGACATCGGCCGGCGGCATGTTCCGGGCATCTACGTGATGCAAGACTTGAGCTCGCTGATTGGGATGGCCGCGGTACTGGCAATGATTGGTTATGCGCTGCGCCCCGGCACGCAACCGCCGGTGCCGAATCGCCTCGTCCCGCGCGCAGAGCGAATCGAATGGACCTTGAGCTACATTCTCGCGGCTATTGCACTCAGCGTCGCGTTCTATATTTGGCCACGGCTTGGGCAAGCCACATCGCATTCGATTGTCGGCCGTGTTTCCGACGTCGCGATCGCCAGCCTACGCGGCATTGCGGCCGCGTTGCTGGGTGTGAGCATGTTGTTACAGCTAAGACTTCGCGCGCTGCGTTATCGTTCGTCCGGGCCAGAGCGCTGAACTTCGCTCGGGGCCGAGGACCACACGACGTATTTGTTGTCCGTGCCCGTGTTCGTGCCAGTTCCCGTGTTCGACGCCGGCTTCTCGGCGGCGCGTGCAGGAGCCGGATCACGCATTGGTTCGAAAGGTGCGGGCTCAAAAGGTGCTCGCTCGCCGGAAGGCGCGGTGGGCGGCGATATCGGTGCGCGCTCGCCGATGTTCCCATCGCTCGGACCCGCGGTGTTGCTCGCGCCTGTGTTACTTACACCTGCGTTATTCGTGGCTGCGTTACCTGCGTTCGATCCCGCGCCGTTCGCGCTGCTTTCGCCGCCATCACGCCGGCCGCGACCGCGTCGGCGACGGCTTCGTCCTCCTCGCTCGCCGCGCTCGTTGCCGGATCGCTCGCCTTCGTTACGGGGTTGATCGGTGCGTGGCGGTTGGTCGGATCGGGGCGCCTGGTCCGGCCGAGGCGCTTGATCCGGCCGAAGTGATTGCTCTTGGCGGGGCGCTTGGTCCTGCCGCGGGCTCTCGTTTCGGGGGATATTCGAGCCACGTTCTGGTTGTCCGGGGCGGTTGTCCGGACGCGGATTGTCGCCGCGTGGACGGCCGTCCCGGCGCGGATCCCTCGGACCGTCGCGTCGCACGTCTCGATTGCGGTCGCGGTCTCCGCGGTCGCGGTTCCGGTCGCGATCCGCACCGCTGCGATAGCGGTCGTGACGCACATCGCGATTCTGGGGCCGGTCGCGTTGCACCTGGGCCGGCGCGCTCGACGCAGCCGCATCTTTGCGGGCAGAGCCGTCGCCGAACAGCCAGCGCCACAGTCTCACGAATGCGCCCAGTTGCACGGTCTCCACAGGAGCTTTCGCGGGAGCAGGAGCGGGAACCGGCATGGGCACGATGGGTGCGGTGGACGCCGGCAGGATGCTGGGAACCAACGGCACATCGCCCGGTGGTTTCTTATCTCGATTTCCGATGTTCTCATCTTCAACGATGGGTTGATCCGCCAGCTGATAACTGACAGCCGTGTTTTCCGGCAGCTCCTTTTCATCGTCGCGAACACGTCGTAGCGTGTAAGCCGGCGTCTGCATGTGCGGATTCGGCACGATCACCAGCGACACCTTGTCGCGGGTTTCGATTTGATTCAATTGTTCGCGCTTCTCGTTCATGAGATAGGTCGCCACATCGACAGGCACCTGGGTAATGACCCTGCCGGTCCGCTCCTTGCGGGCCTCTTCACCAATCAGCCGCAACAGGGCCAGCGACATCGATTCCACGCCGCGTATCGTGCCCATGCCGCCGCAGCGCGGGCAGTTGATGTGCGTCGTCTCGCTCAAGGCCGGCCGCAAACGCTGCCGCGATAATTCCAGCAAGCCGAAGCGCGACAGCCTGCCGAGTTGTATGCGGGCCCGGTCCATCTTGACCGAGTCGCGCAGCATATCTTCAACGGCGCGCTGGTTGGCGGTCGACTCCATGTCGATGAAATCGATGACGATGAGTCCGCCGATATCCCGCAGCCGCAGCTGCCGGGCGATTTCCTCGGCCGCCTCCAAGTTGGTATTGCGCGCAGTGGCTTCGATATCGCCGCCGCGAGTGCTGCGCGCCGAGTTGATGTCGATCGACACCAGCGCCTCGGTGTGATCGATCACCAGGCTGCCGCCGGAGGGGAGGGTGACCTTGTGCGCATATGCCGACTCGATCTGGCTCTCGATCTGAAAGCGCGTGAACAGCGGCACCGGATCCGTATACAGCTTCAGCTTGCGCTGCGCATCGGGCGGCATGAAGCGCTGCATGTACTCTTGCGCCTTTTGAAAGGCTTCGGGCTGATCGATCAGACACTCGCCGACGTCATCGGAGAAGTAGTCACGCAGACCCCGTGTGACCGCGTCGCTTTCCTGGAAAATCAGGAAAGGTGCAGGTCTGCCGTCATTCGCGAGGACAATCGCGTCCCAAGCGGTCTTGAGATTGTTCAAATCCCATTGCAACTCTTCGGTGGTCCGGCCAACGCCGGCCGTGCGCACGATGGCGCCCATGCCGTCAGGAATCACCAGGCCGTTCATGGCGTCGCGCATCTGCTCGCGATCCTCGCCCTCGATGCGGCGCGACACGCCGCCCGCGCGGGGATTGTTCGGCATCAATACCAAGAATCGGCCGGCGAGACTGATGAACGTCGTGAGGGCCGCGCCTTTGTTGCCGCGTTCCTCTTTTTCCACCTGAACGATCAGCTCTTGGCCTTCCTGCAGAAGGTCCTTGATGTTGAGCCGGGCGCCATTCGCGGGCTGCGCGCGGAAGAACTCTTTGGAGACTTCTTTGAGCGGCAGAAAGCCGTGGCGCTGCGCGCCGTATTCGACGAATGCCGCTTCGAGACTGGGCTCTACGCGGGTAATCCGGCCTTTATAGATATTGGATTTTTTCTGTTCCCGAGACGGGATCTCAATCGATAAGTCGTATAGTTTCTGACCGTCGACGAGTGCAACTCGCAGTTCTTCTTCTTGAACTGCGTTGACGAGCATTCTTTTCATGTGCCCCAACTAATATGGTAGGGGCCGAGGAGAGCTTGAGAAGCGAGGCTGGGGTCGTAATGATGAATGCGGCAAGCAAAGGGTAAGCGCCGAGCGCAAGAAATGCGACCGGCATCAATTCCATCACTTTAAACCAAAACGTATACGGCAAGCCCGGGGCCTTGTTCTCGGTTAACCGCTTATCAGCCGCCTAAGCTTAAGATTTAAGCCGTCGCGCGTCTGTCTCATCGGCCGAGCGATGGTCTGGAATTCCAGAACCAACTAATATGCGGCTCCCCATCGGATGGGGGGCCACTGGAAACCAGTGTCTTTGCGTTACCTGGATAGGCCTTGAGGCCCTTCTGCAGGCTGTCGCGCCTGACACGGTTTTAAGACACTATCACGACAACGCTCCAGGGTCAATGTAATCAATATCTTAGGACACCGGCCGAACCGTTTACGCGAAATATGAACAACCCCGCCACCGATTTACCGCATTCACTGGGGCCGAAGAGCCCGCTCACCATGCGCACCGTGACCGCCGATGAGGCCGGTCAACGCATCGATAATTTCCTGATGCGCCACTTCAAAACCGTGCCGCGCAGCCGGGTGTATCGGCTGCTGCGCAAGGGTGAGGTGCGGGTGAACCGCAAGCGTGTGGACGCCGAATATCGGATCCGGGAGGGCGACGAGCTGCGCCTGCCGCCGGTACGCATCGATGCTGATGCAGAGCCCGGCCGGCCTTCCAGCAGCCTGTTGGAATTGCTGGAACGCTCAGTGATTTTCCAGGACCGGCACTTGCTGGTGATCGACAAGCCGGCCGGAGTCGCGGTCCACGGCGGCAGCGGCATGAGTTTCGGCGTCATCGAGGCGCTGCGCGCGTCGCGGCCGCGAGAAACGCTCGAATTGGTGCACCGACTGGATCGGGATACCAGTGGCTGTCTGCTGATTGCACGTGATCGCAGCACCCTGACGGCGCTGCACGCATTGATTCGCAATGGCGGCATGCACAAGACCTACCTGGCCCTGGTCGCCGGCAGCTGGCAGTTGGGTACCAAGCGCATCGACGCACCGCTGGCGACCGACAACCGGCAACACGGGGAGCGGCACGTGCGCGTCGCCACGGCGGGAAAGGATTCGGTCAGCGTCTTCAAGCCCGTGCAGTTTTTCGGCTCGTTGGCCACGCTGATGGAAGTCGACATCCCAACCGGACGGACGCACCAGATTCGCGTGCACGCTTCCTTTGCCGGTCATCCGCTATTGGGCGATGACAAATATGGCGACCGCGCGCGCAACGCCGATCTCAAGGCTCAGGGGCTCAAGCGCACCTTTCTGCACGCCCAATCGGTGGCATTTGAGTGGCCAGGCTCCGGCGTACCCTTCCACGTGAGCGCACCGCTGCCGGGTGAGCTCGCCGCCGTGCTCGATGCCATTACGCCGATGAAGCGCAAGGCTCCCAAGCGTGAGGCACTGAAGGACGCGCGCCGGCCCAAGCGTCCGAAACGCTAAGTCCAAATGCTAAGGGAGTTCGAAACCCGCCGAGCGCAACGCCGCGCTCAATCGGATCAACGGCAGTCCAATCAGGGCGCTCGGATCTGCGCTATCGATCGATTCGCACAGCGTGATGCCAAGTCCTTCGCTCTTGAATCCTCCGGCACAATCGAGCGGCCGCTCCTTGGCCACATAGCGCTCGATGGTGGCCTGATCCAGTACGCGAAACGTGACTCGCGTGGTGTCGACGAACTCGAACAACGCCTTGCCCTCTTGGCGCACCACGGCCACCGCCGTCAGAAACACGATGGTGCGCCCGGAGCAACTTTGCAGCTGTTCTATGCAGCGCATTTCGGTTCCAGGCTTACCCAGCGTTGATTCTGTGCCCGCCTCGTCGAGGCGAACCGCCATTTGATCAGAGCCGATGACCCAGGCGTTGGGCTGCTGTGACGCCACCGCCGATGCCTTTGCCCTGGCCAGCCGCGCAACCAGCGCCAGCGGCCGCTCGCCCGGCTGCGGGGCTTCGTCTGCTCCCGGCGCCACGCTGGAAAAGGCCAGCCTGAGCCTTTCTAAGAGCTCCTTACGGTAGCGCGAGGTGGAGGCCAAAATAAGCGGAGGCGGAGACTTCAAAAACAAAGACTTGCACCGGATTCGTTTTGACAGAGGTGGGAACGCGCCCTATTATACGCGGCCCATGGCATCGGGCTCGACTGACCGAGTGGATTGCGTGCGCCTGGCGGAAGACGCGGCGGTGGTAGAGCGCGTCTACCCGTTGAGTGAGCTGCCGCGGTTGCAGGATTTATTGGCGGATGCGCGCGGCTCGGTACGGGCACGATTCGCTTTTTCGAAATTGGAGGCGGGGCGGGCGGGCGCGACCGTTGCCGTGCAGGCGGCTCCTTGGCTGGTTTGCCAGCGTTGTCTGCAGGGATTCGAACTGCCGCTGGTTAGCGACAGCGAGATTGAATTTGCGATGAGCGATGCGGATGCTCCGGTGGAGTCGCCGCGAGAGATTTATTTGATGGACGATGGCTCCGTCAGCTTGCGTGATTTGGCTGAGGAAGAATTGCTGTTGGCTTTGCCTGTCATCGCGGCGTGCAGCACGCCGGAGGATTGCGGCCGAGCGCCTTTGCCGGACGAGCGTCAGCGGCCGTTTGCCGTTTTGCAGGATTTATTGAAGAAAACTTGATAGGACAGACAACCCATGGCAGTTCAAAAAAGTAGAAAGACTCCGTCGAAGCGCGGTATGCATCGCTCCCATTCGGCGCTCGCGGCACCTGCTGTGTCGATCGACGCAAAGAGCGGTGAAACGCATTCGCGACATCGCATCTCCCGCGACGGCTTTTATCGCGGCAAGAAAGTGTTGCAGACCAAGGCGGATGCGGCAGCTGCCGAAGAATAAGCCGTCAATTTAGCCGTCGGCGAATTGCGCACCGTGTCTGCGCCGCTCCATATTGCCATCGACGCCATGAGCGGCGACCGGGGTCCGTCGGTTTCCGTTGCGGCGGCGCTCGCGGCGGCGCGTGAATTCCGCGATGTGCGTTTCACCCTGACAGGCAGACAGGCGGATCTGGAGCGCGAACTGGCCGGCGCCAACTTGCCCAATGTGTCGTGCTTGTTTGCGACCGAAGTGGTGGAGATGAGCGACCATCCGCGCGAGGCCTTGCGTCGCAAGAAGGACTCATCGATGCGCCGCGCCATCGATCTGGTCAAGGCCCACGAGGCGCACGCCTGCGTCAGCGCCGGCAACACCGGCGCATTGATGGCTACCGCACATTTCGTATTGAAAATGCTCCCGGGAGTCGAACGGCCGGCGATCGTTTCCATCATTCCTTCGCGCGGCGGCCATACGTACATGCTGGATCTCGGCGCCAATGCCTCCTGCACGCCGGCGCAGCTATGCCAATTTGCCGTGATGGGATCGGTGCTGGCTGCCGATCTTCCGGGCGCGCACGAGCGGCCCCGCGTGGGACTGCTCAACATCGGCGAGGAAGAGGTCAAGGGCAACGACACTGTCCAGGCGGCGAATAATTTGCTGGCGGCCGCGGACATCAATTACGTCGGCTTCGTCGAAGGGCATGACATTTTTTCGGACAGCGTTGACGTCGTGGTCACGGACGGATTTACCGGCAATATCGCCTTGAAGGTAATGGAAGGCGCGTCGCGCCTGATTGCCAATGCGATGCGCGAAGAGTTCGCGCGCTCGCCGCTGCGCAAACTCGGCTACCTCGCGGCGCGGCCGGCGCTCAACGCATTGCGCGCACGAATAGATCCGCGCCTCTATAATGGGGCGGCGATGGTCGGCTTGAACGGCATCGTCATCAAGAGTCATGGCGGCACCGACCAATTTGGTTTTCAACGCGCCATCGAGGTTGCCATTCTGGAAGCGCGTGATGATGTACCGGCTCAGATCGCGCAACGGATGAGCGTTTTACGCGACGCTTGAAGGATTTCCATGTACTCGAGAATCGCCGGCACCGGCAGCTATCTGCCCGAAAAGATCCTCACCAACGCCGATCTCGAAAGACTGGTGGACACCAGCGACGAATGGATCCGCACCCGCACGGGTATTTCACAACGTCATGTAGCGGCGGAAGGCGAGACCACAACGGATCTGGCAGAGCATGCGGCGCGCCGCGCCATGGATGCCGCCGGCGTCAGCGCAGCGGACATTGACCTGATCTGCGTCGGCACCACGACGCCGGACCTGGTATTTCCCAACGTGGGCACCCTGCTGCAGGATCGGTTGGGGATTCACGGCTGTCCGGCATTCAGCATGGAGGCCGCGTGCACGGGGTTCGTCTACGCGTTGAGCGTTGCAGACAAGTTCGTACGCTTGGGCGAATCGAAATGTGCGCTGGTGGTCGGTGCCGAGACGTTGACCCGAATCATCGACTGGAACGATCGAGGCACGTGCGTGTTGTTCGCGGACGGCGCGGGCGCCGTGATCCTGCAGCCATCGTCTGAGGCGGGAATCTTGAGCACGCGCCTGCATTCCGACGGCAAGTACAAGGATTTGCTCAGCTACCCCGACGGTGTATCAAAGGGCTTCAAACTGGTACGTGAGGGCAAGGCCAGCGTGCAGATGAAGGGCAACGAGGTCTACAAGGTGGCGGTCAACACCTTGGGACAATTGGTCACTGAGACGTTGGACGCCAACAACATCGACAAGGCGGAACTGGATTGGTTGATCCCGCACCAGGCGAATATTCGAATCATCGAGGCCATTGCGAAACGGCTCGATCTGCCGATGGAGCGGGTTATCGTGACCATCGATACGCAGGGCAATACGTCGGCCGCGTCTGTGCCCTTGGCTCTGGATACAGGAATTCGCGACGGTCGGGTGAAGCGGGGCCAATTGCTCCTGCTGGAAGCGTTCGGCGGCGGGTTTACCTGGGGATCGGCGCTCATTCGATACTGAGGGAGGCGAGGCAGCGATGCGCGCATGGTGGTTGTCGGCACTGCTGGTGGGTGGGGCGGCCGATCCCCAGACCTTCCCGCTCGAGCCGGATCAGGATTTGATCGGTCAGCCGCAGCAAACCGAAACAGAACAAAAAGACACGCTGCCCGACATCGCGCGCCAGAATCACCTGGGGTTCGATGAGATCATTGCCGCGAATCCCGGCGTCGATACCTGGTTGCCCGGCGCCGGCAAAATCGTCCGCTTGCCGACGCAACACATACTCCCGGGCGTACCGCGCGCCGGGATCGTCGTGAACCTGCCCGATGGCCGCCTCTATTATTTCCGTAGCGATTCGAGCCATCGCAGCGTCGTCGAAACCTACCCGATCAGCGTCGGCCAAATGGATTGGAAGACGCCGCTTGGCGTCACGAAAATCGTTCAGAAACAGAAGAATCCGACCTGGTATCCGACCAAGTCGGTTCGCGACAAGCACCTTCAAGACGGCGATGTGCTGCCGCCCGCGATACCGCCCGGCCCCGACAACCCTTTGGGCGAATATGCACTGCGGCTGGGCATCCCGGGCGGCGCCTACCTCATCCATGGCACCAATAACCCCGTGGGCGTGGGCATGCAGATCACGCACGGCTGCATCCGGCTCTATCCGGAGGACATCGCGCTGCTGTTCAGCGAGGTCGGCGTGGGCACCGACGTTCGCATCGTCAATCAACGCATCAAGACCGGCTGGGTGGACGGGGTCTTATATCTTGAGGTGCACGCTCCCTTGGAGGCCGCGCACCTGAAAGATGTCGAGGATCTGACATCGTTGACCCGAGCGATCGTGGCGGCAACCTCGACACGCCGCGTCACCGTCGATTGGGAGGCTGCGGAGCAGGTGTTTGAGCAGGCGGGCGGTACGCCGACGCGCATTTCTCGATGAAAGGTACTTGCAATTCACGCCGGCTCAAAAAGCGCTTTTCGCCAAAAAGGCCAAAGCGTCCAAGCTGACTGTCAATGAATTCGTGCGTCGCGCTGCTGAAGCCTACAATCCGAGCGACGACGATGAGGCTTTGCTGCGTCTGGTGCCTCAGGTAAAACAGAATACGCGTGAGGCTACCGCGGCATTGGAAGCTGCGCTTGCGTCTTGCGCCGCGTCAAGTTCGCGTATTGCGGATATGGAGGCGGCGCACGCTGCCGACAGAAGCAAATGAGTCGGATTGGCCATCAGCGTCACCCACCCGGCAAAAAAAACGCCGCGGGATTGCCGCGGCGCTCAAAGTCTTCGATCAATTATTGATTACTTGGATACGGACTTCTTGAACATGCGATCGATCTTCTCGTTGATCGCTTCAATGGCAGTCGAATTTGCTTGCGCGGTGGACAGGGCCTGATTCGCCGTGCTCTGCGCGCCCGATGCAGCGGATTGAGCGCTGTTAGCCGCAGCGTGCGCGGCAGCCGCGTCGCTCGAGGCCCGCGCCGTGTCGCCCTGCAGCTTGCTGACCTGTGACTTCAGGTCATCGATCTGCGCCTGGATCGGCTTGAGGTCGGTGCACCCCGCGAATGCCATGACGCAAGCCGCGGCGAGGGAGACCTTTAGTGTTGATGTCAGATTCATAAAAATATTCCCCTAGGGTTAATTCATTTGTGTCGGAAGACTCCGATGTGTTGCCACAGCCGGTAGAGGCCCGCTATCGGACCCGTCCGCGTCGCAGCACAGTCCTACATAAAGCCAAATTCGCGCCGCGATTGCAACTGAAAATAGCGATTTGTCGGTATAACAAGACGCTTTTCTGCGTAGTTCATTTCTGACAAGCGAGAAACATTAAAAATGCGCCATGTAAATGAAAATTTTACAGCGCGCGCATGTGATAGAGAGCCGTGACCAATGGCGAACCGAATCTTGCTGAGAATCAATTGGTCTGCGCGAAATGTTCCGATGAAACTCGCCGATGCAGTCCGCGCTGGTGTTGGAATTTGAGCGGTCTCTCAGGTGGAATTCGTTGCGTTTCGCGCGGCGCCGAAGTCATGATTTTCGAGGATCAGAATATGGCTTCGATACGCATCTTGGAATGAGCCCGAGTGACTGCGCGGGCCGGTGAGCAAGCGACGGCTGGCGGCGGGCGAGTCTCGATGTGGCGGCAATCTTTTGGATTTTAGGGTCTGACTTGCCAGCGCGCTCTCAGGCTGTATATAATAACAGTCACTGTCTACATATACAGGTGATGCATGTCGGACCTTACGCCCCGTCAAACTCAGATCCTTAGACTGATTCAAAACGCCATTTCCGAGAGCGGCATGCCACCGACCCGCGCGGAAAT
>Ga0210410_10001902_pt1 | contig 19109 bp, 26 predicted proteins | sample IncBWC4MmetaG_FD_161058 | JGI IMG/M metagenome (GOLD analysis project Ga0210410, IMG submission 161058) | Forest soil microbial communities from Barre Woods Harvard Forest LTER site, Petersham, Massachusetts, United States - Inc-BW-C-4-M | ecosystem: Environmental > Terrestrial > Soil >... | reverse complement strand
ATGCCGCGACCTTACGAAGCCAACGGCCGCCCGACATACACGCGGTCGTTTTGCTGTATTCGGATTGATACGAAACATCCCCGGAAGCAACTGCTAACAGGGCTTCGATCTGTTCACTTGAGCTTGTCTGCATTTTCCATATCCTCCCTCAGGTATGCGCCTCTATCGCGCCCTACTCTCTACTTCCATGGTTAGTATGCTACTAACGGCAATTCCTGTCAACAATTTTATTTCCTTCACTACCAACAACCTGAAGGAAATCCCCCGCACCTAACGCCATTACCAAAGTCTCTTTGGCTCATACTCATGTCAGCCATCCTACCAACTTAGCGCCATGCCTACGCTTTCTAACGCACAGCACGAGTCTTTCGCCCGTAACCGGGCAGCCGGCTACAACCAATCCCAGTCGGCCAAGCGTGCCAATTACGCTACAGTTGCAGTCAATAATGCAGCAAGTCGATTGGCTAAGCGACCGGAAGTCGCTGCTCGTATTGCCGAATTAAAATCTATTCAGGACCCTAATCATTTAATTAGTCGTAGCTGGGCGGAGCTGCATCTTGTTGATATAATTGACAAAGCGAAGGCGACAAATAATTTAAATGCCGCTAAAGGGGCGATAGAATTAGCATGCCGCCTCAATGGGCTGTTAGTTGACCGACGCGAATCCTACAGGGAATCTGTAAACGTCAACGTAGATGCACTGGACCCAGACGCTCTTGCTAAACTCTTGCAGCGGGAAATAGGCAACCTCGAAGTAAATGATAGGACCGCATTACTAGAGGCATCGCCCGCGCTGGCTGAGGTGATCGACGTTGAGGCCTTACCAGTAACCGATGACCCAAATGAGTGACCGCCGTCCGCAAGTACACCAACCGAATCATCCTCATCGCCGGTCTCCGCGCCCTGGCCATCCTAGCTATCCTATTGTTTACAATAGCCTTCTCCATCGAGCTAGTCTTCATGCTGATCCGGTGGACCTACTACTAGCCGCCGTCGCCTCTATCATTATTATATAGGGCACGCGCGGCCACCTATAGCCACCACCACGCTAGCCACGGCCGTCAGCCACCCTAGCCCCAGCCACCGTAGGGATGGTTCAAATTTCCAACCCTCCCACGCCCCCTAATCTCAAATTACTTTCCCAAACCCAATGGCGGGAGCCAAGTGAAGGATTAATGGTATAATCTAATATTAGCATTAATAAAGGTTAATTTATGATTAATCCATTAATCCCTAATCTGGTTGAGATCCCTTCCTGCCTGTTGCTCTGGCTAGTCTGCCTCGTTGTGCCCAATTGCATCCATGCTCATCCACTGCGTCTCTCCGATGCGATAGTGAGTAAGTCCGAATCGAACAATGCGCGCGATTTGAACGCAACTGATAATAGCGATGATAAAAGTGAGCCGAACCATCCACCAATTGGCCGCAGACTGATCGAGGTCTCGTGCCTTATTATTGGCGGTTTCTTCCTTGGTCTTCGTGGGTGGGAGAACCTTGACAACAACTGGAGACTCATCAGAGCCACGTTTATCGGCGGGTGGCTGGTTTTGTCGATTTGTGGCTGGTTGCTGTGGTTTATTACTTTTTATCGCTGGACTTGGAGTTGGTGGCTATGATTGAAGGAACTGCACAGAAAGGAATAGCAACAGAGCCTATCGGCTGGGAAGTTGTGATTGCAGATGCGGAGGAGCAAATTCGAGCGGCAAAGCAGCGCGTCGTGCGACTGAAGGCATCAGTTCAACTCTTCAAAAAGAAAATGGCGGCGGGTGAGCCGTTGCCTTCTGGATTGAAGAAACTAGATCAACCAAAAAATATATGACTACCCATGGCCAATTCCTCCTCCCTTAATAACCCCGGCCATCAACTAATCGACCATGGCCACGGCCACCCCCTCAATAAACTCCTACAGGCCATTTACTCTACCCAGCAATCCATCGTAAACAATGGCCAAATTCTCTCTGACATTCTAACAGTCGAACAGCAAATCCTGGCGGCTCTTACCCAGCCTACTGACTCAGCCACTCAAATCAGCATTTTATTCAGCTCAACAAAGGAACCCAATATGCCCATCACCCTACCCGCAGGTGGATCAGACACCTTCTACATCTTCGGCACCGCTCCGTTTCTTGGCGCGTTGCTCGGCCCAGGCCAAACCATTTCTGTCGTCTCAGCTGACCCGGCCACGGTTACCCTCCCAACCGATCCTACAGCTCTCCCCGTATCGGCAGCTGACGGTATAACCGCTGTCCCTGCTGGCACCCCAACCATTCTCTCAGGCAAGGTAGTAGGAGCTAAGAACCCAGCCCAACCCAACGTCGCCATCGTCTGTACGGCCACCGTCCTGAACTCTGACGGCTCGACGGCAGAAACCTTGACCGACACCGCAACCGTCAACCCCGCTATGCCCGCCTCAGCTACGGCCATCGGTGAACTATTTGGCTCAGCCATCTCCGTCACTAGCTCAACTTCAACCAAAAGGAACTAACCAAATGATCGTACTCGGATGGTGGGAAGAAGCTCTCGTTGGCATGGCTATCAGCCTGCTAACTATTCTAGAAAACAAGCTAACTAACCCCGTTGAGGTGGCGGCTCTGCAAGCTGCCGTTGCATTCCTTCAACGGCTCGTTGGCGGTGGAGTCGCAGGCATCCAGAAGCCTGTATCCACTCCGCATGCCTAGCCCCTCTCATTACTATGGCTGGACCGGAGTAGGATTACCTCGCCGTCGCTTCCCGGCGCTGGCGCTTGACTACTACCCCCCGCTCCCTCCGCAAGGGTCGGTCATCACGACCGGCTTCCTGCCCCCCATTTGGGACCAGGGCCAAACCAGCTCATGTGTGGGGCATGGGACGACTCGCGCCATCGCCTACGCTAGGGCCAAGCAAGGGTTGCCGTATGTAGATCTTAGCCGCCTATTTCCTTATTGGAACGCTAGGGTAGTTGAGGGTGGCCAAGCCACGGATTCTGGAGCTTCAGTGGGAGATGGAATCGCCGCATCCCTCCAATTTGGCGACTGCCCCTACACCGACCTCCCAACTGACGCCGCCCTCGTCACCACCCAACCCTCTTCCCAAATATTCGCTAACGCCATTAAGCATAGGGCCTTCACAGCCACCCGTATTTTTGGGGCCAACCCAACAGCCTTCCAATACCGCTTCAAACACTGCATCGACTTGCTGGGGTTCCCAGTCGTCTTTGGCTTCACTGTCTACGAGTCCTTTGAATCCGACCAGGTGGCGAATACCGGCGTAGCGCCGATGCCTGGCCCAAACGAGCAAATCGTCGGCGGCCATTGTGTAGCCGCTGTCGCCTACGACGACACTACCCAACTCGTGACGTGCGATAATTCCTGGAACACAACCTGGGGCCAGGCCGGTAGGTTCCAACTTCCCTACTCCTATATCTTCGACCCCGACATGGCGGACGATTTCCACGCCATCCTATCCGACGTAGGCTAGAATGGGCAATCCCATTAAACTCCTTACTCTTTCTCTCCCACTGCTGATGGCCCTCCTGCCACCCCAGATGCTTGGGCAACTGCGGGCCGGGTGCACCGCCGATTCCCTAACGGTATTGATGGCTGGCTCGTTGAGCGTGGCTGGCGTCTGGCGTTATAGCTGTTACGCGCAGAACATCGGCACAACTCCTCAGACCCTCTCGGTCGCCGGGTTCGCTCTCGATTTCATTGAACTCCAGCAGGTCGCTCCGGGTGACGTACTTGACATCTTCACACAGAAGCAGGCCCGCACTACCCCAGCGAGGATAGCGCTAGTGGCGGAGATCGCAGGAGTCGCTGCCTTGGCCGTTCTCAGCCAAAATTATGTCGCTCTCAGCGCCAAGGCTATCGGTGATGTAGGATTTGCAGCCTACGGCGCAGCTAAGGCGGGGCAATACTTCACCACGAAGATTCCGCCCTTGACCAATGCCGTGCGTGGATTGTTGACGCAAGACCAGATCATCCAACCGGGTGGCAGTTACGCGTGGAAGCTGTATGCTTCAAACAACGTTCCAGTTCCAGTGACTCCGCTTTTAGAAGGCAGGCGTAAAATGCTGCGGCCAGTTCGCCCAGTAATTCCTGTCAGGACACTGACCCAGGCAAGCGGGCCAGCGGCACAGCCCCAGCCGACCACTTGGCAACCACGTTACCAGGACTCTGAGGGTTCAACCATTCCAGCGCTTCACACCGTCAATGCGGTCGATACCGTAGCCTCCTGGGAACCCACTTCGGTCGAGTGGGTTGGTTCCTCGCGCTGAATGCCCACCACCAACCTATCCTTAGGCATTGTCCAATGGCCTATCGCCTCCATCACGGGCATAGGCTTCGTTGCTCTCGGCGTCCTGGCTCTTCCCTTGCTTAGGCTAGCGGATGGTAAATACGATGGCCTATTGTTGGTTAGGCTGACCTTATCCATGAACTAACCATGCAACTCCTCGACACAGCCTCCAAGCTCGACATCTCCGGCTGGCTTCGCGGCCTCGTAGGAGCTGGCATCAGCGGCGGTGCCTCCGCCATCGCGGGCGGCCTTGTCGTCACAGGCATGGACCCCGAACACTACTCTTTCCAGGCCGCCAAGTTTTGGGTTCTAGTCGGCGCTCTCTTCATGGCTAACGCGATAGTCAGCATGGCCAAGTTTTTGCAAACCACCCCCCTCCCAGTTGAGAAAACGGTCACCGTCACCAAGGAGACAGTCACGGAGGGCAAGAAGCCTCCCGTCATTACCACCACGGTCGCAGAGACGCACAAAGAATTACTACCTCCCTCCTAGCTTTTCACAATGGGAACTGAACCCACCACCGTCAACGGCGCGCCGCTGACCTCGCTCCCTCCGACCACGACGGCGCAGCAGGACGTGACTACGGCTGGCCAGCGGCGCATCAACCTAATTTGGGAATTCACCCAAGCTATCATCGCTGTAGGCGTCGTAATAGCCAACATTACAGTGTGGGTCAACGCCGCGTTTCATGGCACTCCCGAGCCGATCTCGGCCGGCCTCACCAACGCAATGTTCCTGATCATCGGCTTTTACTTCAGCCGAACGAATCATGCGGCAATCGGCGGCGTGGGCCCCAAAGGGCCTCAGCAAGAGTACATGGGCCGCTAAATGAGAACCACAATGAACGGCGCAATTAGTTCCCTACTCTACCTTATCCTCGATCTAGCCATCATCGGCCTCATCTTCGGCCTCATCTTCTGGCTCATCACCTGGGCACTCTCCCAGCTCCCCATCCCCGAGCCAATCAAAACGGTGATTCGTGTCATTCTAATCGTAGTCCTAGTAATTATCTGCATTTACATCCTGGTTGGCTTCCTGCCATCTGGCCAATCCCTATTCCCCGCAAGACGCTAACGCCAATGCCCTCCCGCACCGTCGTCCGCGCCCTCTTAGCCACCGATCGTCGCGCCTCCACTGAACGTGAGCTGGAACAATTCTCCATAGCAACTAATGCTGGCCGCCCTTATCGTCAAGGCTCCCTATCCGACCTTCTCTGGGATTTCACCGGCCCCCACCAGCTAGCGGACGCCCAAACCTTCATCGCCAACATCGAGCACACTCCAGGGGTCGTCGGCATCGTCGGCCCCGACCGCCGCCAGGATTAAATGGCCTCCTTCATTGAATGGGTCTCAACCGACCACATGGCTTGGGGAATCCTGGCTCTGACTATCGTGGCCTTCCTAGCCATCTTAACTATAGCCTGCCGCAGCCGCCCCTAACCCTCGTGCCTCAATTCCTAGAAGATAAGCTAAAGAAGGAATACCCAGGCAACGATGCCGCCGTTTACGGCACTCTCAACAACATCGGCGCTATGCACGGCAACAAGATCACTCCCAAGGGTCGCGAGATGGAACGCAAGCACGAAGCTAAAATGAGCGGCCAAGGCCGCTATCGCAAAGGCCGTCTCTAATGCCCATCTCCCAATCCAAAAAGAGCTTAGAGAATTGCAAAATGCTCATCCGCGTCATCATGGACCGGAAGCTAACCGAGAAATGCGAAATCTCATTCAAAACCTTCTTCGAGCAGGCCTGGAGAACAATGGAACCGGGCGCCCCCTTCGTCCCCGGCTGGCACATTGACTGCATCAGCGAACACCTGGACGCCGTTCTTGACGGCGACATTCGCAAGCTTCTCATCAACGTCCCCCCTCGCTCGTCAAAGTCCAGCATGATCGCCGTCGCCCTTCCTGCCTACGCCTGGGTTCGCCGCCCCGAACTTCGCTGGCTATTCACCTCCTACGACCTCAAGCTATCTAAACGCGATTCCCGCAAATGCAGGGCATTAATAAAATCTCCCTGGTACCAAAAACGCTGGGGCCAGCGCTTCCACATTGTCGCTGACCAGGACGAAAAGATCCGTTTCGATAACGACCACATGGGCCATCGAGTCTCCACAGCCACCAACGCTGGCACCACAGGAGAAGGAGGAGACATCATTTGCATTGACGATGGAAATAATATTCGTCAAATGAATTCCCCCGCCTACATCGAACAAGTCTTCTACTTCTACGACCAAGTCCTCCCTTCTCGCTTCAACGACCTAAAAACCGGGCGCATCATTAATGTCCAACAACGATGCAGTGAGTTAGATCTAACGGGCCACATCCTCTCCAACGAATCCGGCTGGGACCACATCGTCATTCCCAACGAATTCGACGAGCGCCACCCCGCCACCTCCCTTGGCTGGGAAGACCCTCGCACCGAAATCGGCCAGCTCTACTGCCCCGCCCGCATTGGCCCAGTTGAGACAGAAGACCTCAAGAACAAATTAGGCAACGGTTACGCCGGACAATACCAACAACGACCAGCGCCAGGCGAAGGCCAAAAATTCAAACGCCAGTGGTGGGGATTCTGGAACCCCCCCGGCACCACGACTGAACCTGTCGTCCTTCGTATCCCCGGCCTCAAGGAGCCGATTACCAAAGAACCCATTGACCTCCCCTTGGCCTTCGAACAAATCGTCCAAGGCTGGGACATGGCCTTTAAGGAAGGCAAGGAAAACGATCTAGTCTCTGGCGTCGTCGGTGGCCGCGTTGGAGCCTCTGCCTTTCTCCTCGACCGCGAATCTGGCCATTGGGACTTCCCCACCACCCTCAAGATGTTCAAATACCTCTCGGCCAAACAACCCAGCTACAACTGCCCCGAGAAGATGGTTGAAGACAAAGCCAACGGCCCCGCCGTCATCCAATCCCTTCGCAACGAAATCCCGGGCCTCATTGAATCCCCTATCGACGGCGGCCTCCTGGCCCTCGCCAACTCCATGACTGGCTACGTAGAAGCAGGCAACGTCTATCTTCCCAACCCCAACCTCTACCCTTGGGTCTGGGACCTCATCGAACAATTCGCCGTCTTCCCCAACGGCGCACACGATGACGACGTTTCCTCCATCTGCCACATGCTCAGGCGCATATTCAGCTCCATCGCCAACTCTGCTGCCCCCGAATTCCGCGTAACGCCGAGGAAGGGCGAACCGACATCGGCTAGTCACGTCAAATCCGACCTCGACATGGCGCGCGAACTCCAGCCTCACTGGCGCAGATGGATTACCGTCGCCCCAGGCCACCCCGGCTGCGCCCTTTGGTTTGCCGAAACCCCCTCCGGCGCTATTCGCCTCTATCGTGAATTAAACTTAAGCGGCCTTGACGCCCAGCAAGTCGGCTTAGCCATCGCCCAGGCCTCTCTGCCGGATATTACCGGTTACCTAGCATCTGTCCACGCTACCGCCCGCCCCACCCTCGACCTCTTCTTAGAAAAAGAGGCCTTCGCTCCCATCGAATCCATCGGCTCCTACGCCGAACTCCTAGAGCAAGGAATTATCAACCACAACCCAGCCACCGGCTCCTGGGCTAGCCGCCAATCGGACTCCTCTGCATTGTCTCAAGCTCAATTCCGTACCCAACTGGCCACCATTGAAGACGGAGCCTGGGACCGCCTGCGCGACCTCCTCCAATTTCAACCCCCTGGCTTCGAGGAACTCCCTTTCGACCGCGTAACCGCCTTCGCCTTGGCTGAGCGCGACCTTGCCGAATACAACCGCTACATGGCAGCCGTCGAGGGCCGCGTCGCTGGTGAATACCCTAAATTCAAGCTAGCATCATCCTGCACAGGAGCCATCGCCGCCCTAGGAGCCGCTCGCCGCGACGAAGACCTAACCTCTAACCATATGCGAGCCATTCTTCTTGGCCTCTCAGCCCCCTCCATGGCCAAGCCTAAGCCCAAGATAACCGAGCGCCCCTGGAATCCTCGCGACTATCGCCCTGGCTCCCAGCACGTGCGCCTATTAAAGAAAGCCATTTAATGACCTTCACTGAAATCGTCCTTGCTACAGCTTGCGGATTCTTGTTGCGGGACGCTATACGAGTCTTTGGATTGGCCACTATAGGTAGCGTGCAAACAAAATTTTGGCAATATTGGGCTAAGGTGCCTATATTCTTTCGTTCCGTTATAGGATTCTGGTAATTCAACATGGCTGGCTACACATTTAACAACTTTACCGCAGCTTCTCGCAAGCCAAATCTAGTCCTCTTCGGCCTTTTCAACGCTAGTGACAACATTTCCTGGATCAACGCTGCTAGCACCAATACCCAGCCTTATTCAACATCGACAATCACGGCTTCTCCCATGACAATCCTAGCTACCACCCATGGACAAGGTACCCTTGCATTTGGTAAATGCTTTGATGCATCAGGCAACGAAATTCTTGCCAACTGGCAACGCAATTCTTCTGGCGACCTGACCATAACTTATCTCGCCGCGCCAACCCAAATAAACATCTATCCGTAATCCATGGCCAAATTACTCTACACTTTTTTACTAACCTGCACCATAGCATTTGGCCAGAGGCTCAACGCACCGATATTTCCTATCTACACTGTAGGCACTATTCCTGCTGCCTCCACTATCCCTAACGTCAGTGTTTGGGTATCTGACTCTCTAACCGGCAATTGTGCAACAGGCGGCGGTTCAACCCTAATACTGTGTCGTAGCATCTCAGGCTCCTGGGTAGCCCAAGGCGCAACTACTGCCAGCTTCAATATTGGCACACCCATCGGCAGTGGAACCTCTCAATATAGCTTATTTATTGGCCCTGGCAGCGTATTGGCCCAAGAAGCTACTCTAGGAGCGTCTCGTTTTGGAGCCCTCCTCGGAGATGTTACGAGTCCAGGTGCCTCATATACCACTACTCTCGCCACCGTTAATAGCGGCCCAGGCTCCTGCGGCGACTCTACTCATGTATGCGTTGTAACAACCAATGGTAAAGGCCTTGTCACAACTCAAAACTCTGTCGCCATTACAAGTCCAGGCTCGGGCACGGTTACTAATATGGACGGCGCATTAGTCAATGGCCAACTCATTATTGGTCAGGGAGGCTCTGATGTATTTGTTGGAGACTTGATTGGAGATGTAACCACTTCTGGCTCAACAGCCACTTTAATCTCCGCTGGCTCAGTGACAACAGGTAAAATAGCAACTGGGGCTGTGGGTACAGCCCAATTAGCCGCTGCCGCTGTCAACTCGTCAAAGCAAGCTCTTGTTAATACCTACCGCACTTGCCAATTTGACAATGACACTCAATCAGCCACAGTTCTAACTGCTGCCCAACTCACGGGCCGCTGCGATGTCCCATTTGCCTCTACCCTAAACGAAATCGACGTTTATGCCAGCGCTGGTACATCTTCCGTCATGATTCAGCGTCTTCGCCCCAACGGCGGAGCGACCGCTAACTTACTAACTGGCCAACTAGCCACTGCAACCGCTGGGGCATATGCTTGTGCCACTGCCAGCCCCTCTTCATCCTGTATTGCTGGCATCACTAGCTCTGGCACTGTCACAACATCCAATACCCTCTTGGCTGCGGGCGACACTATTCAAATCAGCGCAGCCACTATTACTGGTAGCCCAACCTGGTACCATGCGACAGTCACTTTTACGGTTAACTAATGCCGCGTCTTCTAATCATACTAGTCCTAGCCTGCTTTCCTGCCTATCCAATAGCCATAGTACAAACGGTTTGTGGCGCGTCTCCATTAACTTTGCCTAGTGTTGTTTCCGGGCACGGCTTAGTATATATTGGGTTCTCAGCATCGTCGCTTGGGATTAGTGTATCTGATAGTCTAGGTAATACCATAACTCAAGACCCAAAATCGCCTGTCCTCAATGGTCCCGCAATTGTCCAAGCATTTCTTTATTACGTTACAGCATCAGCAAGTGGTAATAATGTAGTAACGCTCAACAATATCCGGCGGGCTTGTGTATACGAGTTAAACTCTTCAATCACGCGCAATAATTCTAGGTCCTCTGTATTTAATAACATTACCACCCCAAGCGCAGGTTCAATTGTCTTAAGCGCTACAAGCACATTTCTTGTCGGCTCGGGGAGTTCGGCAAATGGAACAGTTTTAACTTGGTCGGTAACAAATAGTTATACTTTGGATTTTTCTACCTCCTCTGGCATTGGTCCTGGCGGCGTAGAAAGCAAAATTGTTGCTAGTGCCGCAACTTATCCAGACGGCTGGTCTCTCAACACCATGGGTAGTGGATCAGTCATTCTAGGCGCATTTCAATCTTCGGGTACGAATAAGATCAGGCACCAAGTCTCGGGACCTTAAAGGAATAGATAAAAATGGCCTCCAAACAAACCACCATGCCACCCCCCGGCACCAAAGAGCCAGCCCTCACTGTGGCCATTGGCGTAGGCAAGCCCAAGTCCAGCGGTAACGGTAATGGCGGCCCCGCTGACGATCCTCAACTAGAGAGTGATCCATCCGGCGGCCCTGGCGGCAAGGCTTCCCCCGCTGACGCCCACGTCGTCAAAGCCGACCACCACTGTAAGGATTGCGAAAATTGGGACCCCTCGTCCGGCGATTGCTCCGAGGTCGATGGCAATTATGACGCCGAGGATGCCTGCATTAAATATTTCGAGCCTATTGGCAGCCCCGACGACGATGACGATCAATCTTCTCCCTCAGCTGGCGGAGGAGCTTCCTCCATGCCACCTTCTCCACCCTCAGGGGGAGGCGGCGGCCCCTTAGGAGGCAGCTAACCATGTGGCCCTTCGCCAACTATCGCGCCGCTCTCGAACAGGCCCTCGATGAGCTTAATCAAGTTCGCAGCCAACTGGAAATAACCAACTCCCAACTCATCGGCTCCGCCACCTTAGCCACCGAGCGCCAGCGCCAGATTGAGAAATTGGAATCTCGCTTGCTAACGACTGAAGCCGCCCGAGACGCCGCTATTCAAAGCCAATTATCCCTAAGCGCCGCTGCCTCGGCGAGGGTCCTGGTCAATCAGACCCCGCCCACCCGTGAGGAACTAGCCAACTTGCCTAAACTAACCCGGCAGCCAACCATTCACTCTCAGCTCCGCCAGCTCGATTCCAATCTCATGAACGCGGCCATCGAAGAATCCAAAAAACGCCTCCTAGCGGAGAAGGCCATGCTCAAGCCTCCTATCCCCGGCAAGCCCGAATCCATCCAATAACCTAAAGCCCCGTGCAAAACCTAGGCCCCGCGCCCCCCGTCCCAACCAAAGATGAACTCATCGCCCAGCTCTCGCCCGCGATCCTAAAAATCATCGCTGACGAAATGAGCGACGACCTGGAGCCCGACCGCATTTGGATTCTCCGCAAGATTTACAAAAATTATTTATATTACAGGAACCTCCAAAACTTCGCCCCCCAACTCTACCAATCCATCGTCGATTTCACTGGCTCTGGCGGCCCAACCTCCGCCCCCTTGGATGAAGACGCCAATGGCCTCTACGACTACTCTCAAAACTACTACAAGGGCTACTGCCGCAAAGAAATGGCCGTCTTGGGTAACCGCATGCCCAACGCCACCGCCGAACCCGACAACGCCAACGACGAAGAAGGAGTCCGCGCCACCTTAGCCGCCAACAATGCCGCCCAATTTATCCGCGAGCGATGTGGCCTCGCGATGAAAAACCTCTACCTAACTTTTGGCCTCTTTAACTTCGGCACCATGTTTTGGCACCTCGACTGGGTAGAGGACGCCGAAAAATATGGCGAAACCCTGGAACCTGTTATGGAACTCCAACCCGGCACCTTAGGCGATGCCAGCTTCGATTGCCCGGACTGCGCCGCCCCTCATGACGCCGACCCCTCTACCCCTACTCCTCCAGCCCAGTGCGCCCAGTGCGGCACCCCCATGTCGATGGACAATTACAAACCCCCTACTCCTACTCAGGACCCCGTCCAGACAGGCACCAAGAAAAAACCCAAGAGCATGTTAGAGATCTCTCTCCATGCCGCTGACGAAATTAGCGTCCCGCTCGACGCTACTTCGGTTAACGACGACAACTGCGACTGGCTCCGTTGGGATAAAGAAAAATCCAAGGCCCGCATGCTCGCCAAATGGGGAGACAAGCTTCGAGGCCTGAACGAGGCCTCCACCGGCTCTGAACAACAATCCTCCCAATACGCCGAATCCGTCAGGTCCGCCATGGCTTCCCCCATTGGCCTCGTCCGCGCCCGCCGCTCCAACCGCTGGACCGAATCCCAAATCTGATGGGTCCCAGCCATGTACCAATTAGTCGAAGACAAGGACGACCGTCTCGCCTTCCAGCAAAATTATCCCAAGGGCCTAAAAATAACCATCGTCAAAGGCGTCGTCTGCGACCTGGAGGCTCAGGAACTTCGCCGCTACTGGCAAGAATGCAAGCCCGAACCTTCTACCCGCATCATGGCCGACCCCCTAGGCGACGACTGGCTTGAAACCACCGATATCCTCAACAACACTCTTAACCAAGCCAACGGAACCATCGAGCGCTCTAACATGCCCTTGTTCGTCGATCCTCGCTACATCGACACCGACGCTTGGCAAAATCGCCGCAACAACCCTGCCGAAATCTTCCCAATGCTCAAGCCTGCTGGCGGCCATATATCGGACGCCGCCTTTCAGCCTCCTCCTATTCAATTCTCCGAGCAAATCGCCCCCTTCCGCACCGGCATTCAGAACGACAGTGAATCCATCTCCGGCCTCCTCCCTCAAATCTGGGGCGGTGACCAGCCCCAGCCAACGGCCCGCCAAACTGAATTATTGAAGAACGCCGCCCTCATGCAATTAGGCGTTCCCTGGGCTATGATTGGCGAATCCCTCGAACAAGTCTACACCAAGGCCTGCTGGATTCTTTCCCAATTCGAGGAAGGAGTGCTAGAGTTCAGTCGCAAGAACCAATTTGGCCAATACGACTCCCTAGCCGTCGTCATTGAAGACCTTCGCAGCAGCAAATACCACTTTGAGGCCGACGAAGCCATCCCTATGACTTGGGGCCAGCAGCGCGACCTCATCATGTGGATGCTCGACAAGCCAGCCCCCCTCCTCCAAATGTGGGGCTTCGACGATCCCCTGAATATTTTCACTTTTAAGCAACTTTTAGGTATGCCTGGCGAGCGGACGCCCAAATTGGACGACCGCGATAAGGCGATGGACGTTATTGCCCAACTCCTCAATGAGAAGGCAACCCCTGGCCAGCCTGGACCACCTAACCCTGATGGCAGCCCCGGCGCTCCTGGCCCTACTCAACCATCCATCCAGCCGGACTGGTGCGACGATAACGCCTTCTGCGCCTCTCTGGCTAAGGCATACCTGGTTTCCAACCACCAATTGCAAGCCAAGAACCCCGATGGCTGGGACAACGTAGTTGCGTGGGGCCAAGCACACGAGCAATTGGCCAATCAGCCTGCTCCTCCACCGCCGCCCAAGGCCACGATGGCCGTTAGCTTAAAGGGGCAGGACCTTGGCAGCCAGGCTGTCCAAGCCGGTCTCACCAAAGTAGGTCTCATCCCCCCTGGCACCGATGTCCAACAGGAAGCACCGCTTGGACCTATTCCCTCCATGCCCCAAGTACCCAATGGCATGCCTCCTGGCGTGTCTCAGGCTCCAATCCAATAAAGGAAACTAACCAATGGCCCCTGTATCCGACTCCCTCGCCGATCTTGGCACCCCTGACGTTGGTTCCGACCAACCAATAGACCCAGGCTCCGCTGACCTCTATAGCGCCGTAGGTGACGCCCTCAACGCTGCTGACGACGCCCCCTTAGACGACGGCGCAGGCCTCGCAGCCCCAACCGACGGCCAACCTGCCCTTGATGGCCAACCAGCCGCCGACTCCAACGCCCCAGCCATCCCATACCAACTAACCCCCGACGGTGCCTCCTACATGGTCCCCAAGGCCGACTTCGCCTCCATGAATGGACTGAGGACATATGCCGAGTCCGTCCAAAACTACTTCCCAACTGCCCAGGACGCTAAATCCGCCTACGAAAATTCCTCCGACTACCGCGCCCTCTTCCATGACTTCCTAAACGGCTCAGACCAAGACATGGATGCTGTCCTAGGCACCCTCGCAGGCGCAGATGCAACCGACCCCCAAGCTCGTGCCCAATTCCAACAATCATTCTCCCGAATGATGACCCGCGCCCCAGAACTCTTGCGCCAAATCAACAACCAGGCCTACGAACAAATGGCCGATGGCGTCATGCAGGCCAATATCCAGGCAGCCTACCAGCAAGCCGCTTCCACTGGTCAGCCCCAGGACCTTGAATATGCCCAGCGCCTCGATTGGGGGTGGAATGGAAAATACACTACCGACCTCCAGCGCCCCGACCCTGCTTCCTATGCCCAACAACAACTCCAACAACGGGAACTAGCTATAGCGGCCCGCGAGAAAGCCATCCAGGACAACTCCTGGTCCTCCTTCGACCGCTCTCTCGTCAACGGCCCCCGCTGGCAAGGATTCAACACCGAAATTGACAAAACCCTCGAACCCGCCAAGTCCAAACACGACCCTCTAGTTTTTGAGGCCATCCGCGACCGTATCCGCACTGAGGCCATCAAGAAACTCGACTCCGATTCGGACTGGGCGCGCGGCCAAATCAACGAATGGAAGGCCATAGAGGTTCAATTTCGCCGCTACGGAGACACTCCTTCTCTTCGTTCGCGCATCCAGACTTACAACAACGATTTCAGCGCCCGTGTGCGCCGGTACATTCCATCTATCGCTGCCCCCTTATTGACCAACGCGGCCAAAACCAAAGTTTCCACTCAACCTAACGCCCAAAGGCCCGTGGCGCAGACTGCTCCAGCTTCTTCCCCTAACCCGGCAGCGGCTCGAACCAGCGCCCCACAGCCCCAGCGTGCTCAGAACGGTCGTTTCATTCCCCCTCGGGAGCAATTGGAACAGGAGATGAGCCAAATTTTCAAAGTGATCTAACTCCTCCTTTCAACTAACCATCTGCCCAACCTCTCGCTCCCCCACACTCTCCTAAGGACTAATCCATGGCTATCACAGCAGCATCCTCTCAAGTAACCGCAACACAGCTAGAGCAAGTCCGCCAGAAATTCGCCAAATTTCTAACGATGGCGGAATCTGACCTAGCTAAAAAATTCACCGTCACTCCAGAAAAGCACCGCGTGAGCGCCTGGAACGCTGGCTCGAACGCCGTCCTGGCCTGGCGCATTCCTGTTCTTGTCTCAATCGGCGGAGACTACCAGGCCATCTCGCTCGACGGCGGCGACATGGGGACTGGCTCCATGATGAACACAGCCTACATGACGATTGGCTATTTTGCCAACGACATTGGCTACAACATCCCCTCGCTCTCTATCATGGCTACCAAATCCCAGCAGCAGGCCATGTCCAACACTCTTCAATTCAACATCACCAACGCCGTCAAAGAAACCGCTCTCTACAACGAAATCGGTCTCTTCGGCGACGGCACAGGCATCCTTGCGACCGCCAACGGCACTGGCTCTCCGGTCATCAGCGGCGGCAAGGTCACCTATAACCTAGAAACCACCGACTTCCTTTACGACCGCATTCGTGGCGCAGGCCAATTGGTCGATATCTACAATGCCTCAAACGTCCTTCAATTCTCGGGCGCGCGCGTTAGCTCTATCGGCTTCTCCCTCACTGCCCCAACCATTACTCTCTCTGGCGTCTCCACTTACACCCCAGCCAATACAGACAAAATAGCCTTTCCCAACATGGGCACCGGTTCCTATACCGCTGCCGCTGGTTCCTGGCGCTACGGCATCTACACTTTCAACACCACCAACACCACGGGCTCTCTTCTTGGCCTCACCTACGCCTCGGTCTACGAACTAGCCACTCCAACCGTCAACGGCGGCGGCGGCTATTTCACCCCCTCGGTCGCCTACTCCGGCAAATCCCAGCTCACTCAGCGCCGCGACGAAGACGCCATGAAGGGCCTGATCGGCGTCTGCCACATGGCCCAGCGCACCGCCTGGTACCAGCAAGGCGTCACCATCGCCAACCAATTTATCCGCCCCGGCGAGGCCGCCAAGTCTATGGACCTCGCGGGCCAAGGCACCGACTATAACGACCGATTCCGCGTGGCCGACGTTGACCACTACGTCTCTCGTTACGCCGACAAATCCCGTGTCGATTGGCTCAACCCTTCCAACTTCGGCTGGGTCCAGCTCGACGACATTAACTTCTTCAGCTCGCCAGACGGTCAACGGACCTTCGTTGGGCGCAGCTCGACGACGGGGAACCCTCAAGCAGGTTTCCAGTTTTATGTCATAAACTCCCGTAACCTGTATAGCGTTGATCCTGGATGCGCAGTTGAATTTTATAACCTCAGCATTCCCAGCGGTCAGTAGTAAATGGCATTAAGTCTTAAGCCATCGCCATGACCTTCCTTCTAGTGAAACGGCGTGCCACGCAGTCATAGTTGTTACGCCGTATTCTTCTCCAATGGAACGGAACGACCAACCTTGTTTTCGCAGCTTGATCATCTCTAGAACTCGTTGTTCAGTTAGGACAGCCTGCGAATGATCTTCACCCTTGGCAGTGCGGCCTTTCCTCGTGCGATCTCTGTTGTTGTCTCCGCGAGTGCCTAGGCCCATATGATGCGGATTGGCACATGCTGGCGTGTCACAGGCATGCATAATGTCACACGGCCAAGGGTCGCCTCCGTACATAAGTAGGAAAGCTAAACGTGGGCCAGAGTAGTTTTTCTGTTTGATCTTGACGTTGCCATAGCCCCTAGAAATAGAACCTCCAATCCAGGGCCAACATTCAGTCTCACCTCGAATGTCTATTAGGGACCAAATCCAATCAGCTTGCTCTCGACTAAGCATGGGCAGCTTGTTGGCTTCGCTCATCTAGGCCTCTTGGGACAAATGGTAAAATGGGGCCGGATTTTGGCGACTGGGTATGGTTTTTGGCACCAGCCGCAAGGAACAGAAATACTAGGGCGACCGCCTTTGTTCTTGGGCGTGTCAATGTCTGATAGTCGTTGGGCTTCGCTATCAAGCAGGGCTTCAGCTGTTAGCCGCTTGCGTTCGACTTCTAGCTTGGCCTCAACAATGCCTATTTCAGCCTTTACACGCTCATCAGCTACTCTGGATTCAATTCGCTCAGCTAGGTTTATGGGTGAATTATGCAGGCCACGCTGGTTGAGAACTTCGACCAAACGTGTAATTTCCCTTACCAGTTCATCATGTTTAGTATAATCAAGTTCAGGCATGCTATCGCCTCTCCTGAAGGCGTGGTTGCTGCTGAGGCCAATAGGGGCATTCGCGTGCCCCATGGCTCAACTTATACTACAGCGTGATGGGCAGTTTTACAAGCACAATTTTAAAAGGACTCCCACCATGCTCCACGCCTCTCGTCTTGAATTCTCCGCAACCGTAGAACACACCCTCATTCGAGCCGACGGCTCCATGGAACATTGGGGTCCCGACACCAGAGTTATTTGGCGCTCTATTTCATTCTGGCAAACCCTCTGGCAAACCCTTAAGCGCTCTCATATCCCTTTCTTCACCGCCATGAGCTTTGCCACATTCATCGAGTGGGCTATGCATTATCCGCAATCGGCTATGCAGCTAATGGAATTATGCAGGGGCCTATGCACGCCTAAATCTGCCTTTGAGGGAGTGCCAATTCTAGGAATTGTGACATCTGCCGGGATCAATTACCTAGCCACGACTTTCGTTAGCAACGCCGCACCGCTCATTAATTTCAATTACCACACCTATGGCACGGGCGACGTTCACGGTGCAACCTCCTCTCCCACCAACGCCACTGCCGCCACTCCAATTGTCGTCACTCAGGCCGCACAGCCATTTTTCCTAAATGACATCATTAAGCTCACCGGCATTACAGGAATCACAGGCATCAACGGGATTTGGGAATTGAGCCCGGTAGCCGCTGGCAGTTATACGCTGCTAGGATCAGTGGGCGGCGGTTCTAGCTTTGGCGGCGGCACTAACGCAGCCCAGCTCCTAAACGGCCAAGCCGATACTGCGCTTACTACCGAAGTCGCTAGCATCACCCGCGTCGCAGGCACCCAGTCCAACCCCGCATCGAACCAATATAAAACCATTGCCACGGTCACTTTCACAGGCACCACACCTCCCTTGACGATCATCGAATGGGGGCTATTTAGCGCTTTATCGAGCGGTACCCTTTGGGATCGCCGCTGGATGAACACGGGCAATGCTCCATCGACTCCTGGCGCAGCCGCTCTTGTCGCCGCTCCGATCACGATCACGAGCACTTCAGATTCGATTCAAACTACCTACACCTTAACCTGCACGGCAGGCGGTACATAAGGCTTGTGGATGTCGGCAAGTCTAAAGGCCGCTATGCTGGAGGGCCAACAAGCCCCGCTGACTCCAACAGAGGCGGCCATCGTCAAGGAAATGGTGGAGACGGCGATAACTATCAAGGAAGTCGCATTCAAATTAGGAAGATCTCCTAAAACTGTTGGTACCCATTTGGGTCGCGCATATCATAAGCTTGGCGTTCATACCAGGGCCGAACTGATCGAGCGCTTCAGGACCAACCCTATTGTAGAAGTACGTGACCGTGGCGACATTGGCAGCATACGCGAACGCCTGGACCGAATAGAAGTATTGCTTCAGCATCCTAAAGTAACCGATTAACCATCATGGCTCTATTCCTTATCGGAAACGGACCGATCCAGACGACGGCGGCTTTCGCCAAGGTTGCCACGGGCACGGCTATCAAGACGCTGTTGCAATTTCAGCCGTCGGCCACCCTCGTTGCCAAAATCGTGGAGTGGGGGATCTCGTTCGATGGCTCCGCCGCCGCCCAGCCAGGCCAGGT
>Ga0210410_10001901_pt1 | contig 19125 bp, 8 predicted proteins | sample IncBWC4MmetaG_FD_161058 | JGI IMG/M metagenome (GOLD analysis project Ga0210410, IMG submission 161058) | Forest soil microbial communities from Barre Woods Harvard Forest LTER site, Petersham, Massachusetts, United States - Inc-BW-C-4-M | ecosystem: Environmental > Terrestrial > Soil >... | reverse complement strand
CGCGTTGAGACGCGTGCGCACCTCATCCGGAGTGCCATAGGTGGAGGGTTCGCCCGCGCGGCCGATGAGTTCGTGGATGGTGACGGGCTGCAGCTTGCCTTTTACGCGAATGAGGTCCAGCTCGCGAAACACAAAGCCCTCATCCTTGGCGGCAGCATACGTCGTCTCGTTGACGAGAATGTGGGTGCCATAGTCCTTGTTGAGCCCTTCGAGGCGCGAAGAGAGATTGACAGTGTCGCCGAGGGCTGTGTAACCGTAGCGTAGGGCGGAGCCCATGTTGCCGACGCTAGCGACGCCGCTGTTGAGGCCGATACCGATGTCGAGGCGTGGCTTGCCTTCGGCTTCCCATTTTTTCTGCATTTCGCGAACACGAACCATCATTTTCAGCGCGGTGTTGCACGCTCTTCCGGCGTGGCCCGGTTCTTCAAACGGGGCGCCCCAGAAGGCCATAACCGCGTCACCGATATACTTATCGAGCGTGCCGTGATGTTCGAAGACGAGGCCAGTCATGTCCGACAAGTATTGATTGAGGAATAGCGCCAAATCCTGGGCGTCCAGTTTTTCGGAGATGGTGGTGAAGCCGCGAATATCGCTGAACATTACGGTAATGTCGGTTTTCTTCGGTTCAACGAGGCGCGGATTCACCAGCAAGCGGCGAATCACTTCCGGGCTGAGATATTGGCCAAACGCGCTGCGCACGCGCCGCTTTTCTTTTTCTTCGAAGAGTGAGCGGTAGAGAGAGACAAGCAAGACATTCGTGGAAAGCGTTAGCGCTGGTACCAGCAGGTTGAGCCACCAGCCGTGAAGAAAGGCCCAGAAATTTATCGCGATCATGGGGACAAGAAGGCTCACACCGAACCACATCCATCGCGGCGATACGAGAGCCATCCAAATCCCCAGCGGGATGCCGAAAAACATAATCAGAAGTACATCCGCGAGAGCCTGGCGGAAACCATACTTGAGGAATCGCTGGTTCAGGATATTGTCAATCACGTTGGCATGAATCTCCACGCCCGGGTAGTCCGTGCCGCCGTAAGGCGTGCCGCGGAGGTCGCCGATCCCGGTGGCGGTGGCCCCGATCAAAATAATTTTTCCTTGAAAGGTGCCTGGGACGAAGTTTTTTTGGAGCACGTCCACGATGGACTTGTGAGTGAAAGTACTCGCGGGCCCTTGGAAGTTGATCATCAACTGGCCACGGCCGTCCGGGTGTAAGAGCAGGACGTCGCCGAAACGAATTTCGACGATCCCCTGCGGACCATAGATCAAATTCATATCCTGCGCCGGAGGGCCGAGAAAGGCGCGCGCGGTCATCAAGTCCAGGGAGGAGTAGATGTCCCATTCGTCTGGATTTTTCGTGCGTCCATACGGAAGTACGAGAGTCGTCCTGCGCACGATGCCATCCGCGTCCGGAGGCGCGTTGAAAAAGCCAGTCCATGAAAAATCGCCATTGAGGGCGGACGTTAGTTGATCGAGATTGGCCTCCGCGCCCTGGGGCAAGAGGTTCGCGAGTGCAAACGTCTCCAGCATGCGCGCTTTTTCCTGTTTTTGAGCTTCAGGATGGAGCGGATGAGCGGGCGGGTAGGCAAAGAAGGCAATCTGATTTGCATACGTGTCCAGTGTGGAAGCCTCGATTCCGCGGAGGTCTGCTTCCGTAAAGAGAAAGTAGTTGCCGAGGATGACCGGGCCGAAACGCTGAATGGCAGCAGCGAATTGCTTGTCGGCATCCGAAGCCACGTCAAGCTTCTGAATCTCGGCAGCAATCACGGGATCTAGAGTCACGCCGGCCTTTTTTCGCTCTTCCAACTTCTTCCAAAAAGAACGCAAGGCGTCCGCGGTGCGATCCACTTCCGGCTTGCTGAATGTGATGTCAAAACCCACGACTTTGGCGCCGTCGTCGTGCAAGATGTCCAATGTCTTTGCGAAATAACTGCGCGAGAAGGGCCAGCGCCCGAGAACTTCCTGCGCGCGCTGATCAATGTCAATGACGACGATTCGTGAATCTGGATGCGCGAAGCGTTTAGGGCGGTATCGGAATCGCGTGTCCAGCGTAGCGAGCTCGAGACGTTGGACAAATTCGAAGATGGGAGTCGGACGCTCGCCAACAAATGTCAGGACATACAAGATGAGCGCAAAAAAAGTGATGGACAGGCTAAGAAGGAACGAGACGCGATGGCGCCACCAGGACTGCAGCAGTTCGTAGAGGCTGAACAAGCCCCGTCGCTGCCAGAAACCGTCTGACGGAGCTGCCATCGCGGTTCGAGGGCTACTCGCGGAAGATGAAGTTCAAACGCACGCCGGAGACTTCGATGAGATCGCCGTCATTCAAGCGCACCGGGCCGGGAATGGGAGTGCCATTCACGCTGGGCACTTTGTCGCCAGGGCCGAGGTAGTAGCCGTCATCGCGCTGATTGATCTGCGCGGCCATTTGCGGTTTGAACCAGCCCTTGAGTTTGACGGTGGCCATGCCGGATTTTCCAATGACTGTGAGCCGGTTGGTCAAAACATATTCCTTTTGATCGGTGTTGCCGTTCAGGACAACAAGAGTGGGAACTTTCATGCGCGCACCGGCAAATTGCATGGATTCGCCCATGGCGGCAGCCTGTTGCAGCATCTGGCGGCGCTCCTTGGTATCGAGCACCATCGTTTCGTTGATGGCGGGCGCCGGGGCCTTGCGGCCGGAATCCCAGGGCACGGGAGCGTCACCGCTGGTGTCCACTTTAATTTTGTGCTTTCCGATGTGGATGTTGTCACCGTCGTGCAGGGTGGCGCGCTCGATGCGCAGGTCGTTCACAAACGTGCCATTGAGGCTGTCGAGATCCTCGACGACCAGCCGGCCCGCTTCGAAATAAACTTTCGCGTGGTGATTGGACACCGCGAGATTGTCCACCGGCAAATCGTTATCGGGCGACCGGCCAATGCTGACCGGCCGGCTCCCGACCGGCACCTCTTTCACGATTTTGTTGTCAAACATGAGGCTGAGCTTCGGCATCTCACTTCCCTCCAGCGGAACCGTTTCCGGCAGCGTTTTTTCGCGCCCCACGGCGCAACCATGAAAACCAACCCTTGGGTTCCGATTCCAGGCGCACCACGACGACGGTGATGTTGTCGGCGCCACCGCTATCGTTGGCAATCGCGACGAGCCTTTCCGAGGCCTTAGTGGGATCGGTTTCCGCCTGCAGCGTTCCGGCGATTTCCGGCTCCGTCACCATGCGCGTCAATCCATCTGAACAAAGCAGCAAAATGTCCCTAGGCAGAAGCAGGTGCTCTTCCGCGTCGACCTCGATTTCCGCCTGTGCGCCGAGCGCGCGCAGCAACACGCTTTGCATGTCGCTTTCGTCGGCTTCGGCCGCGGTCAAAATGCCGCGCCGCACCTGCTCGGCTACCAGCGAATGATCCTGCGTCAGCTGAAGAAGGCTGCCATTGCGCAAAAGGTAGGCGCGGCTATCGCCGACGTGAGCGATGCTCACCTTCGCGCCGTCAATCCATGCAGCCGTCAACGTGGCGCCCATGCCGTGCTGCTCCGGGTGCTCCTCCGCGGACTTAAAAATATTCGTATTGGCCAAGTGAACGGCGCTCGATAACCGTTTCAACTTGGCGCTCCAGCCGGGTTTTGAATCGCCAAACACCGGGGCATTTGGATTGTTTTGCGTGTCCAGGCAGTGTTTCACGAGCGTTTCCACGGCCAAGGCGCTGGCGATTTCGCCATGGGCTTCGCCGCCCATGCCGTCGGAGAGCACGAAGAGGTTCAGCGGCGTGACGATGCGGTAGCAATCCTCGTTGTTCGCCCGCACGCGACCCACGTCGCTCATGCCGCCACTTACGATTCGCACACTTGCTCCCATCGCCGCTGTGAGACTACACCCCGGCCACACCTGTATCTGGCAACCCTGCTCCCACGCTAACAGAGCCACAACAGTGGCGAAAGGCTTTGAACCCTACTGATTACTCGCTTTTAGGCCACACGCCGGCAGGCAAAGGCCGACTCGCAGAACGCTTGGAGCGCAATCCGCATTTGCAGCGGTACCCATTTCGTGCCTAGGAGGCGAGCATCCGTTATACTTTTCGGCAGCCAAGAGCGCCCTGCCTCTACGGCGCTACACCTTTTTTCCATGGCCGGACCAAAAAAATCACCAGCGAAACGCATCCCCCGGGCCAGAGGGAGCAGGCTCAGCGCCACGCAGGCCACGCGCGAGCTGGAAGAATTGAACCGTATTGGGATTGCCCTGTCGGAAACGCGGGATGTTGAGCGGCTGTTGGAGCTTATCCTCAGGAAGGCGCGCGAGATCACCGCGGCGGACGCGGGATCGCTCTATCTCGTGGAGTACGTGGGGGGAGCAGCAAACAACGGGGCGCGAGACCGCCGACTACGTTTCAAGTTGACACAGAACGATAGCGTGCAGTTTCCCTTCAGCGAACACACGCTGCCGCTGACGGAAGAATCGATGGCCGGTTATTCCGCGCTTCATGGGGAAATCATTGAACTTGCCGACGCCTACCGAATTCCGAGATCGCAGCCTTTCCGGTTTAATTCGTCGTATGACCAACAAGCGGGCTACCACACGCGTTCGCTCATCACAGTGCCGATGAAGAACGGCAAGGGTGAAGTGCTCGGCGTGCTGCAGTTGATCAACTGCAAGCGCCAGGCGAAGGCGATTTTGGCGAATGCCGCGGCCGTGCGGCGGTGGGTTCATCCCTTTCCCGAGCGCGCCGTGCGGCTGGGATTGTCACTGGCGTCGCAAGCGGCGGTTGCCTACGAGAATTCGCAACTTTACCAGGATATCGAAAACCTGTTTGACGGCTTCGTGAAAGCGGCCGTGAAAGCCATCGAACAACGCGACCCCACGACTTCGGGGCATTCCCAACGAGTTTGTACCATGACAGTGGCCCTGGCGGAGGCCATCGATCGCGAACCGCGCGGCCCGTATGGTGATCTCCGTTTTTCCCGGGAACAGATGAAGGAGCTGCGCTACGCGGCGCTGCTGCACGACTTCGGCAAGGTGGGTGTGCACGAAGAAGTGCTCGTCAAAGCGAAAAAGATGTATCCGCTGCAGTTTGTGCGCGTGCTGGACCGCTTCGACTACATCCGCCGCGATATCGAAGCGAGATCCGCGCAGCAAAAACTGGAAGCTCTGACCTCGCTTTCCCGGAAAGAGCGCGAGGCGCGCTTGCGCGTTCTAGACGAAGAAGCGCGGCGATTGATCGGCGAGCTGGATCGGTTTGCGGATTTCATCGCCCGAGCGAACGAGCCGACGATTCTTCCTTCCGGCGATTTTGAGCTGCTGAATCAGATCGCGCAAAAAACGTACCGCGATCCTCGCGGGACCGAACGGCCCTATCTCTCCTCCGAAGAAGTGCGTTTCCTATCCATACCGCGGGGGAGCCTGGACGCGGAGGAACGCCGGCAGATTGAATCGCACGTAGTACACAGCTTCAATTTTCTCGCACAGATTCCGTGGACCGTGGAGTTCCGCGGCATTCCGGAGATCGCCCGCGCGCACCACGAAAAATTGAATGGCAAAGGTTATCCATTTGGCCTGCGCTCCAATCAAATCCCCGTGCAAGCCAAGATGATGACGATTTGCGATATTTTTGACGCGCTTTCTGCGTCGGACCGGCCTTACAAACGCGCTGTGCCCACGGACCGCGCGCTGGATATTCTGAAATTGTGCGTGCGTGACGAAGAGATTGACGCCGAGCTCTTCCGCGTTTTTCTGGACGCACGCATTTACGCCACGGTCGCCAAGACCCAGTGATGTTGACCGCCCGCGACAATTTGTTCCGCGTGAGGTTGCCGCTTGCGTGCATTCGCCATGTGCCGCTGCGCTGCGTTTTCTTTCTCGTGACGTTTCTCGCCGCGATATCACTCGAGACGGCGGATGCGCAGCGGCCTCCGAGTGCGTCGGGGGCGCGGACTCTCCTGCTACCGAGGCAAATTGTTTCCGGCGAGCGGGCCACGCTGGCGGTGCTGGATGGGAACGGACGGCTGACGCCCGGCGTTAAGGTTCAATTTTCGAACGGTGATCGGTTCATGACCGATGTGACAGGCCGCGCGCTTTTCGTGGCCCCGCTGGATCCCGGCGTGCTTTTTGCTTCCATCGCCGGGCGCACGGACCGCGTGCCCACCGCGGTTGTCTCGCCTTCGGAGGCCGTTACGTCTTCAATGGAGATCGCGGGATCTCCCAGCGTCGCTTCGTTGACGGATCGCTTTGAACTGTTGGGGCGCGGCTTCTGCGGAGATGCCGACGCGAATCAGGTCACGATCGCAGACCAACCGGCGCTGGTGCTGGCCTCTTCGCCGGCCTCGTTGGTCATACTCCCGCCGATGGACCTCGAGGCTGGAACTGCGAAAGTGGAAGTTGCTTGCGCGAAGCGGCAAGCGCCGGCCTTTTCCATGACGCTGGTCGAGCTTGAACTGCAAGCCGATTCCTCGCCGCTCAAACCCGGCGAGCGCCGCGCGCTTTCCGTGCGCGTGCATGGCTCGACGGCAAAAGTATCTCTGGAGGCTCGTAACCTCGCTCCAAGAGTCGCGGAACTTACGGGAGGCGATTTAGTACGCGGGTCCAGCACCGGAGGAACAGAAAATGTCGCGCGCTTTCATCTGACCGGGCGGAAGAACGGAAGTTTTGCGATCTCGATCCGTCTGGTCCCGTCGCTCACACACCCGCAATAGCCCTCAAGTGGCAAGACAACCTGCGGAAAATTTCGTCTTTGTGTTGACCCGGGAGGAAACGATCACGCACTCTTTTTGGCGCTAGCCTCGACGGTAAGCGGCAGCGTACCCTGCGCATTTTCCAAAGCCGCATCCGCAACGCCTGCAGCAACCAGGCCTTCCAGCGTGTTCTGCGCTCTTTCGAGGCGCTTCTCGCCCTCACCGTAACTTTGCTGGGCATTCTTCAGGTGCGTGCCAAGCCGTTCGAATACCTCGGTAAACATGCTCATCTGCTTTTCCATGCCCGCTAGATTGGCATAGAGGCGCTTGGCATTTTCTTCGATTTGCATGCCGCGCAAGCCCATGGAGATGACGCAGAGATGTGCGTACAGAGTGTTGGGAGAGACAGCGATCACTTTCTTTTCGCGGCAATAGGCGTCCAGCGGCTGCCCTTTGTTATCAGAGGTCTGCAAAAGCTCGTAGTAGACGCTCTCCGAGGGAACAAACATGAGCGCCACATCGAGCGTGCCTTCTTGCGGCACGATGTATTTCTTGGCGATGGAATCCGCATGCAGCTTCACCGCGGTGGCGAAGGCGCGACGCGCTTCCTCTCCCTCGGCGCCGATGCGCCGGAAAGCATCCAGCGGAAATTTCGAATCGATGGCCATCAACTTTTTGTCGCGAAGATGAATCACGGCATCGGCGGCTTCGCCACTCGAAAAACGGTATTGACTCGCGTACTGCGAGGCAGGAAGGGAATCTTCCAGCATGCGCTCGAGAGTGACCTCTCCGAACGAGCCGCGGGATTTTGCTCCACCAAGAATGCCTTCTAGCGTGTGCGCCGTCTCGGACATTTGCTGGCCAGCCAACTGGACCGCGCCCAATTGTTTTTGGATTTGTCCAATCTGATCGCGCGTGTTCTTGAGTTCGTCAGCCATCTTGGTTTGCGCGTCAGAAGTCATCTGCCCGGTGATTTGCGCGGAATTTTTGATGGCATCCTGCAAGGCGGGAGCGACGCTATCGAGGCGTTGCGCAACACTTTTTGCGATCGTTTCCAATTGCCCGGTGCTCCGAGCTTGCGCGCTGGCAATGGTCTGCAAGTCGCGGCGCAATTCGCCCATCTGCGATTCTAGGGCACCGCCCTTCTCACGGCTTTGCACGGTTTGCAAAGCCAGCCAAATTACCAGCACGGCCACGAGAAGCACCGCACCAATCAGGACTACGTTCATTCGCTCTCCAATGCGTACGCGGGAAACGGTCTTCTTACTTTACTCGTTCTTCTACATTTCTGAAAACTACCGATGAAAAAAAGAAGAGGGCCCCCCGACTCTGTCGGGGAGCCCCCTTGGGTAGGAAAACTGGCTGACGCGGTTTTTTGTTACCAGCTCAACTTAAGAGCGAATTGGAACTGGCGTGCATCGTAGGATGCGCTTGACTGGCCTGCGCTGCAAGTCCCGATAGCGGTCGGGTCCGTGCCCGGAAAGCAAAGCTGATTAACCGCAGCGATATTCGTGCGGTTGAAGAGATTGAAAGCATCGGCGATGAGATCCATATTGAAGCGCTCGCCGAATGGAATACGCTTGGCCAGGCGCATATCCCACGTGAAGAAGTTTGGCATGGTGAAGCGGTTGCGGCCGAGATTGCCGTCGCAGCCGGCACCGGCCGTTGTTATGCCCGGAATGCTGAAGGTTGAGCCGCTGTTCGTCAAACAGAGATTCGCGACCCCAAACGTTACACCAGGAATGAAGGGTGAGGTGGTGCCCGTTGTGCCGCTGACAATGGAAGGCCGAGCCTGAGAGGCGCCCAGGTCGAGGCGGGTATCCGTGCCGGTGATGACGTTGAAAGGCCGGCCCGAGGAGAATTCGACGATGGGAGAAAGCGTGAAATCGCCGATGAAATGCTTGAAGAAACCATCCCCGGACTTGGCACTCGCCGATTGGAAGACAGCGCTAGTAACCCACCGATGGCGCTGGTCATTCACGGAATTGGAGCGCTCCAGATTGGGGAAGCGGCTGTCCTGCGGTTCGAGCGGGGATTGCAGGTCGGTGGAGTCGTCAATGGAATGAGACCACGTGTAGCTGGAGAGCATCTCAAAGTGATTGGAAAAGCGCTTGGTGAGATTGAAGGTCAAAGCGTTGTACCAGGAGTTGCCGTTGGACAGCTGCGCATCCACGCTGTTGAAGGCCACGGGCACACCGAAGCCCCCCGGGTAGCATTTTGGTGCGGTATTCGCAAGCAATGGGAAGCCCGCGGCGAAACAGGCAGCTTTCGCCGCGCCCACCAGTTGCGGATAGAGCGCGGCGCCAGGTCCGGCGAACGATGGATTCGGTCCGGACGGCCGGAAGAAGTTGAAGGCAGCAGCGGTTCCCAAAGGAGTGTTATTCAGGAATGCCAGGGGTCCGGGGCAGCCGCTTAATGTTCCGAGGACGCCAGGAATCGCCGGAGTAAAGGTGCAGCCATTCGCAGTCGTCACTGCGGCACTGGGCACGGCGACGCCCAAGGGCTGCGAGGCGCATATGGAGCTATCGAAGCCGGCCAATTTGCAATCGGCAAAATTTACGTCGAGCAATTGAGGATCCGTGGAGTTTACGTCCTGAGGACGGTTCAGGTGCAATCCCCGAGTCCACTGGTAGCCGAGGCTGAACTTCCAGGAACTTGTGATTTCGCGCTCGATGGTGAGATTCGCCTGTTGCGCGTAGCCGTAAACAAAGTTTCTTCCAAGCGGAAGCGTGAAGGGCAGAATAGGAAGCGGGAATCCCGCCGCAAGATAATTCTGATTGGCGAAGAGCGAGCCGGAAGCGAAGGGATCGAAACGTTGCTGACTTGGCTGATACCCGAGGGTCAATGAGGTAGGAAATGCCGGATAAATGGAGCCCGCATTGAGAGCGCCCTGGAAAATTGTGCCACCATTCAAGTTTCCCGGAGTGTCGAACCCATGTCCGCATACCGGCGGTGCCGGTGGAGGCAGCAGGCCGCAAGCTGAGGCAAAGTTGCCGGTGGCAAGCAATTGTGTGGACCGCCCACCATCCGCGGTGGCGGAGTCAAAAGCAGTCGCCAGAAGAGGATGGTCGTAGAAGAGACCGTAGCCGGCACGGATAACGGTCTTGCCGTTGCCGGCGGGATCCCAGGCCAAGCCGAAGCGCGGCGCGACGTTGTTGTAGTCACGGGGGATTCCCTCAGTCACGCCGAGGGCCTGCTCCGCGGCTCCGTTGATTCCCGGCAAGGGCGCAAAAAGAGGCGAGATTTCCACGTCATAGCGCACGCCGTAATTGAGTGCCAGGTGGCGGTTCACACGCCAGTTGTCTTGGAAAAAGAAAGCGAAGGGCAGGTTGTCGAAGGGCTGATTGGAGCTGCCGATGCCCTGGATGTAGGAGATAGGAATGCCGAGGCCGTAGGATTGCAAGCCAGTCGTGTCCGGAACACCAGCACCGAGGGAGATCCCGCCAAAGTTGACGTCGCCGCCAAAGTCCAGCTGAAAGATTTGCTGCTTTTTCGAGCGAAGTTGAATGACGTTTACATCACCGCCCATTTTAAAAGTGTGTTTGCCGCGGACGAGGGTGACATTGTCGGTAAATTCGAAGCGGCGCTCGATGCGGTCGACGGGGGAATAGGGTTCCCTGCCGAAATAGCCGGTCTCAGGAATGTTGACACCGATCAGGTCGCCGCCCGGAAGTTGCGAGAAGCCAAAGTGCAGGCCGCGACGGGCGACCTGCATGCGGAATTCGTTAAACGCCTTATCGTTGACTATCGTGTCGTGCTGGAAGGTGAAGGATAGATCTCGAGTTTGACTTAAACCGGCGCGTGAACCGGCATTTTGCCCGAACACCTGGTTTTGTGATGTGGACGGCAGGCCGGTGACAAGAGAGGGCGAAACACCGACGCGAAGAAATGAATTGTTGCGATTGTCCCAGTGATGATCGAGGCGGCCAGACCACAAGCTGGTCTTCTCCATGGCCGGGTAATTTCCCCGAATAGAATTCAGTGCTACATAATGGAAATGACCATCGGATGAGATAGGCAGTGGGACGAGGCCTGTTCCTATTCCCAAGGGAACTCCGGCCCCGACCGGGAGACACACGACGGTGTTAACTTGCTGCCCCAGAGGGCAAGGCACTGGGATGGGGAAGAACTTGGAGCCCAGTGCCGCGGGAATTCCAAACAGCGCGGAAGAAATGGGGACCGTGCCCCCGTCGACGTTCTTGTTCATATCGGCGTTCACAGCGACGTTTGTGGAAGCGCCTGTGAGGGCTGCAGCTCGCTCGACTTGGGCGGCGACAGGATTGGAGCAAGAGGCCCCGCCACCGGTTACGGTGTTGAGAAGTGACGTGTAAGCAGCCAGTTGGTTTGGTGTCATGCTAAGTGGAAAGGGGATGCACGGCGAGACGACCCCCGTTGTCAGCCCAAAATTTCCGCGGCCGATGCTCGAAAAGCCGCTTTCCTCACGCTGCGTGTATTCATAGGAGAAGAAGAAAAACGTTTTGTCTTTCCTGATCGGAGCGCCAAAAGTCAAACCCGTCTGGACGCGCGTGTAGGCCTGCTTGACTGGATCGAGATTGCCTGTCGTCGGGTTGACCTGGCCGGAAAAAGGATTGCGTGCCTGAAAGGCCTTGTTGCGGAAGTATCCGAACGCATTTCCGTGAAATTCATTGGTGCCGCTCTTGCTCACGATATTGATGACCCCGCCGCTGGCGCGGCCGTACTCGGCGTTGTAGTTGCTCAAGATGAGCTGAAACTCCTGTATGCCCTCTTGAGAGAGCGTCGAGCGAATGGCGTTGATGGAGTTGTCGACGGCATCCGCGCCGTCAACACTGACCATCGTTCCACGCGCTCGCGCGCCGCCGATGCTCAAGCCGCTGTTGGGCGCAGGACCGATGGTCGGGGCCATATCACGGGTGGTCCGCGAATCCGTCAGGGTGAAATTGATATAGCTGCGGCCGTTGATCGGGAGATTGTCGATGCGGCGCTGCTCAATAGTCTGCGAGACGTCAGATTTGGTTGTTTCGATCGGCGCAGTCTCCGCTGACACCGTCACCGACTGTTGCATTCCTTTAAGTTCCAGGCGTGGATCGAGGTTGGCGCTTTCACCAACAGTGAGTACGATGGACTCATTCTGGTAAACCGCGAAGCTGGCTCCACCGTCTACGGTCATCTTGTAGTGGCCCGGCGGGAGCCCAACGAGGTTATAGTGGCCGGAATCATCGCTGATCGCGGAACGCGTAGCTCCGGTATTCGCATTGGTAAGCGAGACTTTTGCGCCCCTCAGGCCCATACTCTGAGGGTCAGCCACGATTCCCGAGAGGGTCGCGGTGTTGACCTGCGCCGAGGCCATCGCTGCGCAGCCGAGGACCAGCAAACACAAAATCGTCACAATGTCTGTAAAACGTCGCCAAGCCATCAATCTATGACATATCCCCGAACGCGTTGCCTTCGATTGCACTTGCGACCGCGAAACCGCCGACGCACACACACCCTGCCTCCGTCGCATGACTCCTCCTGTTTGGCACCCAATGAATCCCCCGCTAACCCCTTAGCGGTGGCGGACTAGCCGCCGTTTACAGCCTTCGCAATTGAATACTCGGCTTTTACTGCAATACCGTGTCGCTTTCAACTGAAAACTTCCCATCTGTCGTCGTAGAGCCAAGCCTTTCCGGAAAAGACAGGCCACTGATTCGTTGAGGAGCTGTTTCCTTCTCTCTAGGACGCCAGGACCTGCGAAGAATGGCTCAGAGCTGTGAGACTGGCAAGCGACAAGATGCGAATCAGCACCGAAGTATAAAGATGTCGCTGGGTGTCGTTTTTCTTACGAGGGTCGCAGGATCAAGATTGCGGAGGGCCACTGCTAATTGAAGAAGAGCAGGCCTTGCGAAGAGGGGTGGCTACAGTTGTAGATGGCGCTGGACGAGCCTACGGAGTTTTTCGCGATCTTCGTCGCGCATGTGGACGAATTCGACGCCGCTGCCATCCGGGCCGATATTGCGGACGACGGCGGTGAAATTGATCTTGCGCAGGCCGGCGCGAACCTCGAGTTTGATCGAGTCGCCGACCGCGAGCTTCCGCGGCGACTCTAAGTACGCGCCGCCCAGGCTAATCGTTTTTACGCGAGCCAGGCCAGCAGGGGCACCTTCGATCTGTGCGCGTAACGGGGATTCCAGTGGAACGCGGACGTAACGCCGCGGGATGTTGTAGTTGGAGCTCGATTGTCCCGGCGCGCCAAACGCCGCCATCGCCTGCTTGAAGGACGGCCGATTCTCAATCATCGCCAGGGCATCTTCGGCCGCGGCGCGCAAGCCGGAAGGTTCCGCATAAGTGAGGCCTTCGCGGCTTTCGGCCAGCGTGCGCAAAAGTTCGGCGGCTTCACCGGCGTGCATGCGGCCGAGTGCTTCGATGGCCTTGATGCGGACGAACTGGTCGCGCAAGACCTCATGTTCGCCGGCGGCGATTTCCATTAGTTGCGGTATCGCGGTGGTCTCCTGCGCCAAACCGATCTGGTCAATCATCATGGGCACGACCATCGGATGCGCATCGGCGAGGATGGCCGAGAAGACAAACGCGGCGCTTTGCGCCGAACCGAAATTGGACGGGCGCGAAAGCTCACTGACCGCCAAATCCTGAAGATTCCATTCCCAACTGGCCATGGCGCGGGCGAGTCCGCGCAGTAGACGTTCGGCGTCCGCGGCTGCCAGAAGTTTGATGGCTGCAGTCACGCGTTGGCGGCGCGCTTCATAAAGCCGCGTTTCGAGGAGATTCAGAACCGGCACGCCGATCGTCCGCAGGAGGCGCGCCATTGCCGCCACCATTTCCGCCCCGCGTGGCTCGGTGAGAAGCAAAGTCAAGCGGTCGAGCAGGCGTTCCGGATCGCGTTGCAACAAGCGGGGCAAAATGGGATCGAGAGGCCGATTGGCCAGCGCGGCATCCACCAGCAAGAGCCAGCGATCTTGAGCCACGAGCCGGTTGGCCAACGCCGCCATATGATCGTGCTCTTTGTCTCGAGGCGCGCGCTCCAGCCCGGTCAGGATAGTCTCGAAGCCGGTGAAGTCGCCGCGATTGACGGCGATTCGGCCCAAGGACTCCAGGAACGCGGCGAGCAAGGCCGCGGTCTCCGGGACTGTCTCTTTGTCGAGGGCTTTCATCGCGCCACGACTGAGATCCTCGGGCAATTGATTGGGCCAAAGAGATTCGATGATGGAATTCAGCTCATTGAGTCCCGCAGCGACCGAACGTCTTGCGGAAACATCCACGTGCTCGATGCGCCGGGCATAATTCAGGACGATGTTGCGCGCTTCGCGCCGCGGGGCATCCGCGCCGGCATCGGCGAGCTGTCCTAGGGTCTGCCGCAGCGCGGCTACCGGAACGCACCAGACATCCGGCCCGCGCAGGACAGCGGACTTTTCACGCGGTGGCAGCTCCAGCCAGAAGCGATCGATCATCTGTTCGCGGTGTGTATCCGTGGCCCAGGTGACGGCGAGCGACGACAGGTGCTGCGAGGAGTGCGGACCAGAGTATCCGCCCTCGTTCACGATCACATCGCTAAAGCGATGAAACGTCGGGCGCACGCTCGTTGGCGTGAGTGATCCGGCGGAAAATTCCGCGCTCAGAAACTCAAAAATAAAGTTTTCCGAAAGGCGCTGCAAATACGGCTGAGGGCGCTCGCCTTCCCGCGGAGCATATTGTGAAACAGAACTGAGCAGCATGCGGACGCTATCGCGACTGGCTTCTTCCATCGCGCCGTGGATCGCGCGAGCCGCCTCCTCTGGGGAAAGACCGCGAGCCGTCTCGAGAGGTGGAGTCAGCTTCGCCAGCAGGCGCAGGCTGGCCACAAGATCGTCGAAGGTCGGCGCTTGAATTGGCGCCTCAGCCATCTCACTGGGCGAATGCCCGCCGTACGCCACGAGCGCGGCGATCAAACTCGCCAGCACCGTGTCCACACGCCGCTCCGTATGCGAATTCACAGCTATGCCTTCCACGCGATTCTCCAGAAGCCGCGCCAGCCACCAGCCGCTGTTTCCGTCCTTGGTTGGCTCTTCCGATCTTAGCAACGATGCCTTGGCGAGTTTTGCGAGCGTGTCCAGTTCGCCTACATGGAACTTTTTCGAGAAGACCAGGGTATGGATTTCCGCGCGCTGCAGATCGGCGGCCAGCGCCTGCATCTCTCCGCGCGCATCCGGCAGGTGGGAGTCGGCGACCCTTGGCACAACCAGGCCGCCGCGCTCAACGTGAATCTCGAGGCCGCCAAGTGATTCCGTGGCGCTGCGGATGGAATCATATGCGTTGTCCAGGCTGTCCAGCCGGATCGGATGATTCTTTTCGTACAAGCGTTCTGATCGCAAAAGCATGTGCAGGTTGCGCAGGGCGCGCTGCAGTTCGGTAGTCTTCTGATCGAGGGCAGCCAGTGGCAGTCGCGAAGGAGAGTTTGCAAGAGGTCGCAGGGATGCGCGCGGCGTCGAATCCGCTGTGGCTTTCGACGATGCCGCACGACTTGCTTTCAAAACCGGTATTGTGGCCCGATTTGCCAATCGCGTCTCCACTTCGCTTGCCGCTGCCTGCATTTGCCAGCCGAGCGGCAGGGAGGACGCCACCATCTTCCACGACAGTATCGCGTGGGGCTGGTGGCCCCACCAGAGAAAGCAAGCACGCCTCCGGCCTGAGCGAACGAGAGCTAAGTCTTTTATAATGAGCACTAATGCTGGATGGTTCTAGGACTAACGATGGCTCAATGTAACAAAAAGTTACGATTCGGGTATGACTCGAAAGCCCTTATGGATTTGTCTGCGCCGCCCGAGGCTTCACATTTCCCGGAAGATATGCGCGGGTTATTTCGGAGAAAGGGTCTCGTCGATAGGAACGGTGCCGCCTTCGCTCACTTGCACGGATCTCTTCACTTGCTGGTACCCGTTCAGACGGAGAATTATCGTGCGCAGTCCGGAAGGGATCTGGATGCGGGCCGGCGTGAACTGTCCCGTTGATACTCCGTCCACGATAATCTCGGCGCCTTTTGGAATGCTGGTCACCTGAGCCCAAGCGACGCGCGAGGCCGATTTTTCGGTTAGCGTTACGCTGAGCTGCGTCTGGATATTGTCTTTGACTTGAATGCCCCCGGCGTAGGCCTCATAACCGGAGAGCCGCAGCACAAGATTGTATTGCCCTGGTGCAAGCGGAAGCGTGACCGGAGTCTGCCCGGATTGTTTCGCTCCATTGATAAAGACATCCGCTCCGGGTGGCTGCGTAAAGATATAGATTCCTTTGACGAGGGACTCCAGCTTGATTTTTTGATCCTGCGCGACATCCCTTTTAACCTGCAGTGCCGTCTGGACGGACTGGTAGCCATCTTTCTCCACTTCGAGGCCGTACTGCGCGGGATTCAGATTGTTGAAGCTGCACGGAGTCTCGCACTTGTTGAGTACGTGGCCCGCTGGCCCGCGGAGAATGGCGGTAGCGCCAATGACGTCGGTCACGACATGAATGGCGCCGTGTCCTGCCTCGGGAACCGGGTGCCCGCCATCGTCTGTGCTCCCCTTGGCGGCAATCGGCGCGTCATCGTACTCGATGTGATCAATTACGCGGACATCTGGCGGTGCGTTCCGCAGGAATTTCAGGAGCTCGCCGTGTTCGGATGGTCGCAGCTTTCCGGCTAAGGTCAGTGTATTGCCCGCGCCTTGAATTCTCGCGCGGCCGCTTAATCCTCGTTCGGAAAGAGCTTGTTCGATTCGGCCTTTGTATTCCGCTGCTTTGGGGCTCAAGGAATTGTCGGTTTTCTTGGGGGCCGCCTTCTCGGGTGCTATTTCTGCTGGCTTGGACTCGACGGATTTTGCCTCCACTACTGGTTGCGTTGCTCCAGCGGAAGAATCCTTTGGCTGAGAGGAGGCCTCGGTTCCGGCACTGTTGCTCGCCGCGGTGTCGGGAGAACTTTCTGTGCTCGCCGGCGCCGGCAGACTTGCGCCGCTCTTCTGCGCATCATGAAGTTCACGCGCTGCTTCAAACACCGGCTTTATTTTGATCGCTCCATAGACTATGAAACCCAGAAGCAGAAGCCCTAAGAAAATTGTTCCGACGACGCTCTTCTTTTTCGGCGGTTCTTGTATGGGGGCGATGGCTCCCGTCCGCCGGATCATCGGCGTCTGCCCCGGGCTGGATGTCCGCGAATTCAACGATCGCGCTGTCGCTGAAACCGCTGGATCGTCACCGGCGAAACCGCGGCCGCCCACATTACTGGAAATCAGGGTGGCAGCCGGAGAGCCGTTCCCCATGACCATTGTTGATTGCGGGTTCGCTCCCGCAGGAGCCACCGTACGGTAGCTCTTCAGGTCCTCGAGCATCTCGCGGCAGCTTTGATATCTCTGCTCTGGCTCTTTTGCCAGCGCCCGCATCACCACTGCGCTGATTCCCGGATGGATTGACGGGTCGATTTGCCGCGGCGGGACCGGATCTTCGTTCACGATCTTGTAGATCACCGTGGTGATGTTCTGTCCGGGAAACGGTTTCTCACCCGTAACCATTTCGTAGAGCATCACGCCGAGCGAAAAAATGTCACTGCGGCCATCCACGGCGCGCCCCTTCACCTGCTCCGGTGACATATAGCTGGGAGTTCCCATGACATGGGCAGTTTGCTGGACCGTGCCAAATTGAAGAATCTTGGCGGTGCCGAAGTCCGTGACCTTCACGGTGTCGTCGGCAGTAAGCATCAAGTTTGCTGGTTTGATGTCGCGGTGCACCACGTTGCGCTCGTGGGCGAATTGCAGCGCGTTGCACGTCTGTTCCATGATGCGCAGCGTGCGCGGAAGCGGAAAGGCGTGCCCACTGTCGAGCAGCGCCTGCAGGCTCTTGCCTTCCACCAGCTCCATCGTGATGTAGTACAGCCCGTCCTCTTCGCCGGCGTCGAATACCACCACGATGTTCGGATGGGTCAGCAATCCTGCGGCGCGCGCTTCGGTCTGGAACCGCGTCAGAAGTTCCGGGCGTGAAAGCCCGGTGCCTTCTTCGCTCAGCCGGATAGTCTTCACGGCAACGGTGCGCCCAATAACCGGATCCATGGCCTTATAGACCACACCCATGGCGCCGCGGCCCAGTTCACTGACGATCTCGTATCTTCCAGCTTTTGCTACCGTTGTCATCGTTCCTTCATTCACAGCCGCGCAAAGAAAACCCTATCTATATATAAGCATCGCCAACGCGAGCCCATTTCTCACCATCAGGAGGCGGAATCGCCTGGAACGTCTGCCGTTACATCGTTCATTTCCTGATGTTTATCAGCGGACAGCAGTCCGCCGACACCCGGGCGCCCTATCCTGACAGTACCCATCGGATTTTCAGTTGGTCAACGCTACTGGGGTACTAGTGTTTCGCACTCGATACGTGGGAGCGGCCTATTCCGCGCCATCTAAGGGTAGAATTCACCCGCCGTTAGTGGCTAGATGCGCCTCAGGCGCAAGCTAGCGGTTGGGCATGGATTCGCGCGGAGACATGGTGCGCTCCGGCATGGGCACGTTGGTTTCGCGGATGGGGCGGTCCACTTCGCCGGGCCGTGCGGGAGCTTCCAGGCCGTCGGTGAGCAAAAATCCCTGCAGCGCGAGGCCATTGGTCCAGACACTCTCCAACACGGCAATATATTCGATCTGCAATTCGTAGAGCTTTCGTTGGCTGCCGAGGACGCGAGGATAGGACGCCAGCATCCGGCCGTATTTGTCGACCATCAGGCTGTAGGCTTTCTTGGCCCGGGGGAGCATCTCGTCGCGATATTCGACGGCCATCAGGCGCGCATTGGCGTATTGATCCACCACAGTGGCAGCGCGCTCGCGTAGCGTCAACGCAATGCGCCTCTTCTCCAGTCCCGCGCGTTCGATATCGGCTTTGGCTGCGGAGACATTTCCTTGATTACGATTGAAAAGGGGAATCTGCACGCTGACTTCCGCGATCCCTTCCCAGCCTTTGGCAAACGGGACGCTACCCAGCGTTTCATGGTTGTACTCCAACCCGCCACGGACCAACACATCGGGAACCGGATCTCGTTTGGCGCGAGCGAAAACACTCTGGGCGCGTGTTTCTGCCGCGTCCGCCATCCGCACCGCGGGGCTTTGTTGCGCGATTTCATCCACGGCTTGTTCCTCGTTCAACTCCGGCCAGTCTTTCTCCAAATCACCGGCGACGGTTGCCAGCGGCAACTCCGGCTGGCCGATTACTGCGGCAAGCGAGCGCCATTCTTCCCGTAGTGTGTTTTCCTGCATTCGCGCGGACATGCGCGTACGTTGCGCTTCCACTTCCGCCTCAAGCACTTCAGTTTCGTCGGCTTGCCCCGTATTCATCAGGCGCTGCTGCGTTTCCGCGACATCCTGAGCAATCATCGCCATGTCGCGGCGCGTGTCCAGCAGCTCTTGCGCTGCCAACACTCGCAGGAAGGCCATCTTTACCGCGCTCTGTACCCGGATTTTTTGTTCTTCAGCTTCAATTTCCGCGAGCTTCGCCTCTTTTCCAAATACTTCGCG
>Ga0210410_10001900_pt1 | contig 19137 bp, 16 predicted proteins | sample IncBWC4MmetaG_FD_161058 | JGI IMG/M metagenome (GOLD analysis project Ga0210410, IMG submission 161058) | Forest soil microbial communities from Barre Woods Harvard Forest LTER site, Petersham, Massachusetts, United States - Inc-BW-C-4-M | ecosystem: Environmental > Terrestrial > Soil >... | reverse complement strand
CGACGACCGCGAGCGCGCCGCCGTCGAGCACGAGCCACGACCAGCCCGAGCCGAACTGGCCGATGCCGGCCGCTCTGATCTTCGCCTTCAGCTCGTCGAACGAGCCGAACGCGCCGTCGATCGCCTCGGCGAGCGCGCCGGAGGGGGCGCCGCCGCCGTTCGGCGACATGCTCTCCCAGAAGAGCGTGTGGTTGTAGTGGCCGCCGGCGTTGTTGCGCACGACTCTCTGGATCTCGGCCGGCAGGCTGTCGAGGCTCTGGAGGACCTCCTCGACGGGCGTGTCGGCCCACGCCGTGCCCTCGAGCGCCTCATTGGCTCTGCCGACGTAGGCCGCGTGGTGCTTGTCGTGGTGCACGCGCATCGTCGCCTCATCGATGTGCGGCTCGAGCGCGTCGTACGCGTACGGCAGGTCCGGCACCTCGTAGGCCATGCGGGCTCCTTCGCTTCGCTGGAGTAAAGACAGGCGGTACTGTTCAAACCAACGATACCCGAGCCGGGCTCGGGACGCCGGTCCGGTCACCGACCTTTCACGCCCCTTTCCCGCCAGCCCATGAACGCGAACGTCGGCCCCGCCCTCGCCGAGCTGCCCGCCACCCGCCGGGCGCTGCTGATCGCGCTGCGCAAGCGCGGCGAGGCGCGCGCGGAGGAACTCGCCGAGCAGCTCGACGTCACCGTCAGCGCGGTGCGCCAGCACCTGCACGGGCTCGCCGCCGCCGACCTCGTCGCGCACCGCGAGGAGCGCACCGGCCCGGGCCGCCCGCGCCACGTCTACCGCCTCGCGCCGGCCGCCGAGGCGCTGTTCCCCCGCTCCTACGGCGAGCTGACCGTCGAGCTGCTCGACTACATCGGCGAGGAGGACCCCGACCTGGTGGCGCGCGCGTTCGAGCGACGGCGGCGCGCACGCGTGGAACGCACGCGCGAGCGGCTCGCGGGGCTCGACTTCGACGCGCGCGTCGCCGAGGTCGCGCGCGTGCTCGACGAGGACGGCTACCTCGCCGAGGTCGAGCGCGCGCAGGACGGATCCTTCCGGATCCTCGAGCACAACTGCGCGATCCTCGCCGTCGCCCAGCGCTACGGCCACGCGTGCGGCTCCGAGATCGCGTTCCTGCGCGAGGTCCTCCCTGACGCCGACGTCACCCGCGTCTCGCACATCCTCACGGGCGCGCACGCGTGCACGTACGAGGTGCGGCGGGCGGCGGCGGGCGCCTAGTGTCGTGAGTCGGAAGTTCGTGAGCGGTTTCTCGAGTGGATCGTCGTTCGTGAGGTCGGGCGACGATGCAACCTGTGCCGGTGGCACAGGCAAATCGGCGACTGGCCTCACGGGCGACGAGGCGCCGAGAAACCGCCATCGAACTAACGACTCACGACACTAGCCAAGGGCTCAGCCGAGCAGCGCGCGCACGACGGCGTCGGCCAGCAGGCGGCCGCGGAGCGTGAGGCGCACGCGGCCGGCAGCGAGCGCGGCGGGGTCGGCGAGGCCGTCGTCGGCGGCCTGCGCGGCGGCGGCGCGCCCGGCGGCGTCGAGCACGGCGAGGTCGAGGCCATCGGCGAGCCGCAGCTCGAGCATGACGCGCTCGACGCGGCGCGTGCCGGCGTCCAGCAGCTCGCGGCCTGCGGCCGGCGAGGCTCCATCCGCGAGGCGGGCCGCGTACTCGGACGGGTGCAGCACGTTCCACCAGCGCACGCCGCCGACGTGGCTGTGCGCGCCGGGGCCGATCCCCCACCAGTCGCCGCCGCGCCAGTAGCCGAGGTTGTGGCGGCAGGCGGCGTCCGCACCCGCCGCCCAGTTCGAGATCTCGTACCAGGACAGCCCGCCGGCCGCGAGCGCCGCGTCGGCCAGCTCGTAGCGGTCGGCGAGTGCGTCGTCGTCGGGCGCCGGGAGCGCGCCGCGGCGCACCTGCGCCGCGAGCCGCGTGCCCGGCTCGACGATCAGCGCGTACGCGGAGACGTGGTCGGGCGTGGCCGCGAGCGCGGCGTCGAGCGAGGCGCGCCAGTCGTCGTCCGACTCGCCCGGCGCGCCGTAGATGAGGTCGAGGCTGACGTGCTCGAAGCCGGCGGCGCGCGCCTCCGCGACCGCGGCGGCCGCGCGCCCCGGCGTGTGCGTCCGTTCGAGCGTCGCCAGCACGTGCGCAACGGCGCTCTGCATGCCGAGCGAGATGCGCGTGAAGCCGGCCTCGCGCAGCGCGGCGAGCGAGGCGGGCGTCACGCTCTCCGGGTTGGCCTCGGTCGTGACCTCCGCGCCGGGCGCGAGCCCGAGCGTCTCGTCGATCGCGCGCAGGATCGCCGCCAGCTCTCCGGGCGCCAGCAGCGTCGGCGTGCCGCCGCCGAAGAAGACCGTGTCGACCGGCGGCGCCGCATCGCCGAGTGCGCGACGCGCGAGCGCCAGCTCGGCGAGCGCGGCGGGGACGTAGCGCGTCCGGCCGCCCGCGCCGCCGCCGCGACTCCCGCCCGCCAGCTCCCCCGCCGTGTATGTGTTGAAGTCGCAGTAGCCGCAGCGCGTCGCGCAGAACGGCACGTGCACGTAGACGGCGAACGGGCGCGTGCCGAGCGCGGCGCGCGCCGGCTCGGGGAGCGCACCGTCGGCCGGCGCGGGATCGCCGTCGGGGAGGCGGGCGGGCATGCGTGAAGTGTGCCGTGCGTGGCACTCCGGAAGCGATGCGCGCGCCGCGGCCGGCGTGCCGCGCGGCGTGCCGGGCGCGGTCCGCTCGTCGCGGCGCGCTACCGCGGGGCGCCTGCGACCGCGGGCGCGGCGTCATGCGGCGGCGTCGGCTCGGCGTCCTCATCGGCGCGTCCCCGCACGAAGCCGCGCCGGCTCGCGCCGAGCGCGACGGGGACGTCGAGCAGCGCGAGCGCGATCAGTACGAGCAGCGGCGTCGTCCAGCGGCCGGTCGCGTCGTGCAGCGCGCCGACCGCGATCGGCCCGACGGCTGCGAGCGTGTAGCCGACGGACTGCGTCATCCCCGACAGCGCGACGGCATGCGGCGCGTCGGAGGCCCGCAGCACCATCAGCGCGAGCACGAGCGTGAAGCCGGTCCCGAAGGCGAGCCCCAGCAGGATCGCCCACAGCGACGGCGCCGCGCGCGGCGCGACGAGCACGCCGACGTAGCCCGCGATCGCCAGCAGCGCCGCCGCCAGCGCGATCGGGCGCTGATCGCGCAGCCGCCCGGCGAGCGCGCCGACGAGGAACCCGCAGGGGATCCCGACGACGAGCGCGAGCGACAGCAACGCTCCGGCGCTGCCCTTGCTGAGGCCCTCGTGGCGGTAGATCTCCGGCAGCCAGGCGACCATCGAGTAGAAGAGGATCGACTGGATCGCCATGAACCCGGTGACGCGCCACGCGATGCGGTCGCGCCACAGGTTCACGCGCACGCGCGAGGCGGCGGCCGCGCGCGTCGGCAGGTCGCGCAGCAGCGGCAGCCAGATGAGCGCCGCGAGCAACGCCGGCACGGCCCACACGGCGAGCGCCGCGCGCCACGAGCCGCCGAGCCAGCCCTCGCTCGGGACCGCGAGCCCGGCCGCGAGCGCCGCGCCGAGGCCGAGGGCGACCGAGTAGATGCCGGTCACGAACGTCGCGCTGTCGCCGAAGCGTCGCTTCACGAGCGCGGGCATCAGCACGTTCGCGACGGCGATCCCCGCGCCGGCCGCGACGGTTCCGGCGAACAGCAGCACGACGGACGGCAGCGGCCGCAGCGCGAGGCTCGCCGACAGCACGACCATGCAGGCGACGAGCGTGCGCTCGATCCCGAAGCGCGCGGCGAGCGTCGGCCCGAGCGGCGAGATCAGGCCGAATGCGAGCAGCGGCGCCGCTGCGAGCAGGCCGACCGCCGTGCCCGACAGCCCGTCCCCTTCGCGCAGGTCGCGGATCAGCGGTCCGACGACGGTGAGCGCCGAGCGCAGGTTGAGCGAGACGAGCACGATCGCGAGCACCAGCAGGGTCGTCTCGCGGCGGGTGCGCGTCGTCTCGGTCACCCGATCGAACCTAGCAGCGCACCCCTGGGCCGCACATGGCGCGCCGGCGGGCTAGAAGATCCCGGTCAGCGCGCGGCCGGCGTGCGATGCCAGCTCGAACAAGGGCTGCGGCACGATCCCGAGCACGACGGTCGCGAGCGCGGCGACCCATGCGACGAACAGCAGCTCGGGCTGGGAACCGGTCCCGCCCCGCGCCTCGGCGGCGAGCGCGTCGGCCTCCTGCGAGCCCCCGGCGATGACCGGCACGCCGCTCGCCGGCGCAGCGGCAGGCGCGGCAGCCGGCTCGGCGCCGGGCGCGTCCCGCATCCACATCGTGGCGACGACCCGCAGGTAGTAGGCGAGCGAGATCATCGAGCCGATCACGAGCACGATCGCGAGCCACGTGTAGTCGCCGTTGACGAGCGCGTCGATCAGGTAGACCTTGCCGATGAAGCCGGCCGTGGCGGGGACGCCGGCGAGCGCGAGCATCGCAATCGTGAGCGGCCACGCGAGCAGCGGCTGCGTGCGGCCGAGGCCGGCGAACGCGGCGAGGTCGTCACCGTCTACGCTCACCCGCTCGCGCGCGACGATCACCGCGAACGCGGCGAGGTTCATCGCGAGGTAGACGACGAGGTAGAAGACGGTCGCCTTCGCGCCGAGCTGCGAGCCGACGATCACGCCCGCAAGCAGGTAGCCCGCCTGCGCGACGCCCGAGTAGGCGAGCATCCGCTTGAGCGAGGTCTGCCCGAGCGCGCCGACGTTGCCGACGATGATCGTGATCGCGGCGAGCGTGGCGAGCATCGGCGCCCAGTCGGTCTGCGCGCCGATCAGCGCGCTGTCGAACAGGCGCAGCAGCACGCCGAGCGCGGCGGCCTTCGTCGCGACCGCCATGAACGCGGTCACGGGCGTCGGCGCGCCCTCGTAGACGTCGGGCGTCCACTGGTGGAACGGCGCGACCGACGCCTTGAAGGCGAGGCCGACGAGCGTCAGGCCGACGCCGGACAAGAGGAGCACGTCGCCGCCGATCCCGTTCCCGCTCGTGATCGCCGTGTCGATCCCGGCGTAGTCGGTCGAGCCGGTCGCGCCGTAGATCAGCGCGAGCCCGTAGACGAGCGTCGCCGAGCCGACCGAGCCGACGATCAGATACTTGAGCCCCGACTCGAGCGAGCGCTCGCGGCGCAGCTCGGTCGCGCACAGCACGTACAGCGGGATCGACAGCAGCTCGAAGCCGAGGAACAGCGTCACGAGGTTCGTCGCCGCGACGAGCACCGCCATGCCGAGGATCGAGAACAGCAGCAGGCTGAAGAACTCGCCCGGGCTCGCCTCCTGCGCGGCGTGCGAGCGCCACGCGAGCAGCACCGCGCCGATGCCGGCGGCGGCGAACAGGAACAGCAGCACGAGCGAGAGGTCGTCGAGCGCCATCGCGCCGGCGATGAGCGAGGTCGTGTGCGAGAACTGCCAGATGCCGAGCCCGATCGCGGCGCCGAGCGCGACGAGCGCGAGCAGCGGCGTCGCGTGCCGGACCCAGCGCCCGCGCGCCAGCCCGACGATGAGCGTCAGCAGCGCGCCACCGCCGAGCGCGAAGAAGGGCGAGAGGCCGGCGTAGTCGATGTGCGGGGCCTTCACGTGCGTCGCGGCGGCGATCAGGGCGGTCACGGCGTTGCCTCCTTGACGGCGGCGACGGTGGCTCCGCCCTGGACGGCGGTCACCGGCGCGACGCTCGCCTTCGCCGCCGGCTCCGAGCGCTTGAGCCCGAACTGCGGGTAGAGCGCGAGCGCGAGGATCACGAGCACGATCGGCGCGAGCACGGCGAGGTCGCCGAAGCCGACCTCGCGCGAGTCGACGTTCGGCCCGACGCGGTTGTGCATCGCGCGGATGAACGCGCGCAGCACGTAGACGGAGGCCATCACGACGCCGACCGAGGCGACGAACGCGAACACGACCTTCGCCTTGAAGACGCCGAGCAGGATCAGGAACTCGCCGACGAAGTTGGCGGAGCCCGGCATCGCGAGCGTCGCGAGCCCGACGATCAGGAAGATCGACGCGAGCACCGGCGCGCGGAAGGCGATCCCGCCCATGTCGCGCAGGTCCTCGCTGCCGCCGGCGCGCGGCGCCAGCAGGCCGACGATGAAGAACAGCGGCAGCGTCACGAGGCCGTGGTTGACCATCTGCAGCAGCGCGCCCTGCACGCCGTCGGAGTTCAGCGCGAAGATCCCGAGCGTGATGAAGCCCATCTGGGCGACCGACGAGAAGCCGATCACGAGGCGCGCGTTCGTCGTGCTGAACGCCATCGCCGAGCCGTAGAGGATCGAGGCGAGCGCGATCAGCAGCAGCAGCGTCTGGAAGTGCACCGACGCGGCCGGGAAGACGGGCAGCACGACGCGCAGGAAGCCGTACGCGGCGACCTTCGAGAGGATCCCGGAGAAGACCGCGAGCGCGGGCAGCGGCATCGTGCGATAGCCGTCGGGCAGCCAGCCGTGCAGCGGGAAGGCCGGCATCTTCACGAGGAAGGCGGCCGCGAAGCAGAGGAAGATCCACTCCTGCGAGCCCGTCGAGAGCGGCAGTCTCGCGAGCGCGGCGAGCGAGAAGGTGAGGTCGGTCTGGTGCTGCTGGGAGGCGAGCACGCCGGTCGCGACGGCGGCGACGAGCATCAGCAGCGAGCCGACGAGCGTGTAGATCACGAGCTTCGTCGTCGCGCGCACGCGCTCGGGCCGCTCGCCCGAGCCCCAGATCCCGGTCAGGAAGTAGAACGGGATCAGCATCAGGTCGAAGAAGGCGACGAACAGGATCAGGTCCTGCGCGCAGAAGGCGCCGAGCACCGCCGTCTCGCCGGCGCCGAGCCACAGGTAGAAGAGCGCCGGGCGCTCCCACTTGCGCAGGTTGGCGGCGAGCGTCGCGCCGGCGAACAGCACGGTCGTGAGCAGCACGAGCACGACGTTGAGGCCGTCGAGCCCGAGCGAGTACGAGATCCCCAGCTCGGAGATCCACGAGCGGTCGGTGACGAACTGCAGCCCGCCGCCCGTCTTGTAGCGGACGACGAACGAGATCGCGACGCCGAGCGCAGCGAGCGAGCCGAGCAGTGCGAGGCGCGGGGCGACCTTGGCGCCCCAGATCGCGCCCACGACGGCCACGACGAGCGGGAGCCAGATGAGGATCGAGAGGGTCATCGGTTCGGCAGCCCCACTAGCTCGCGACGATCAGGAAGTAGAGGACGACCGCCGCCCCGCCGAGCAGCAGCAGCGCGGCGTAATAGCGCAGAAAGCCGGTCTGCATCGCGCGGACGGCGGCGGAGCCGGCGCGCACGACGGACGTCGTCCCGCCGACGAGCGTGCCGTCGACGAAGACGCGCTCGAACGTGCGGCGGGAGAAGTTCCCGAACGCCGCGAACGGCCGCACGACGAGCAGGTCGATCAGCTCGTCGAACCACCACTTGTTGACGAACAGCGTGTACGCCGGCTTGAAGCGCTCGCGCCAGACGGTGGCCGAGCCCGGCTTCAGCACCCAGATGCGGTACGCGAGCGCGATGCCCGACAGCGCGATCACCGTGCCGAGGACCAGCCCGAACGTGATCAGGCCGTTGCTCGGCTCGGCGTGGACGTACTTCGAGTCGGCGAACGTCGGCTCGAGGAAGCTCGTGACGACGTGGTCGACGAACGGGATCTGCACGAGCCCGGCGACCGTCGCGCCGATCGCGAGCAGGCTCATCGCGACCTTCATCGGCAGCGCCCGCTCGGCGATCGTGTGCTCCGGGCCGGGGAAGCCGACGTCGGTGTCCTCGACCTCGCCGTTGGCGGGGTTCGTCGGCACCTCGGCGTGCACCAGGTGGCCGTGCTCGAGCTCGCGCGCCTCGGCGCACGGCTCGCCGAGGAAGGCGCGGAAGATCATCCGCCACGTGTAGACGGCGGTCAGGAACGCGCCGACGTAGCCGAGCACGTAGAGCGCGTCGAACCAGCCGCCGCGCGAGCCGACGAACGCGAGGATCTCGTCCTTCGAGAAGAAGCCGGAGAACGGCGGCACGCCGCTGAGGGCGAGCCCGCCGACGACGAAGCAGCCGAACGTGAACGGCATCGCTCTGCGGAAGCCCGACATCTTCTCCAGCGACTGCCCGCCCGCCATCGCGCCGATGATCGAGCCGGCCGCCATGAACAGCAGCGCCTTGAAGAAGGCGTGGGTCATCAGGTGGAAGAGGCCCGCGACATAGCCGCCGGCGCCGACGGCCATGATCATGTAGCCGATCTGCGACATCGTCGAGTAGGCGATGACGCGCTTGATGTCGGTCATCACGAGCCCGATCGTGCCGGCGACGAGCAGCGTCACGCAGCCGACGATCGCCGCGACGTCCGCCGCCGCCTGGGCGTGCTCGAACAGCGGGTGCATGCGCGCGATCAGGTAGACGCCGGCGGTCACCATCGTCGCCGCGTGGATCAGGGCGGAGACCGGTGTCGGGCCCTCCATCGCGTCCGGCAGCCAGGTGTGGAGCGGGATCTGCGCCGACTTCGCGAACGCGCCGACGAGCAGCAGCAGGCAGCCGGCGACGAGCGAGCCGTGGTGCGCGTCGAACGCCCCGCCGTCGACCGCTCTGAACGTGCCGAGGAAGTCGAGCGTGCCGCTGTGGCGCAGGATGAAGAACGTGCCGAGCACGAGCCCGACGTCGCCCACGACGTTGATGACGAACGCCTTGATGCCGGCCTTCGTCGCGGTGCCGCGGCGGTACCAGAACGAGATCAGCAGGTACGACGCCGCGCCGACGAACGCCCACCCGACGATCAGCATCAGGAAGTTGCCGCCGAGCACGAGCACGAGCATCGAGAAGACGAAGAAGTTGAGGTAGGCGAAGTAGCGCGCGTAGCCGCGGTCGCCTCTCATGTAGCTGACCGAGTAGAGGTGGATCAGCGTCGAGACGCCGGTCACCACGAGCATCATGTAGACGGACAGCGGGTCGACGAGGATCGACAGCTTCGCGTCCACGTCGCCGGTGACGGCGTAGTCCCACAGCGAGGAGACGAGCTGGCGGTGCTCGGCGTCGTGGCCCTGCAGCGAGAAGAGCGCGCCGAGCGCGGACACGAAGGCGAGCCCGATCGCGAGCGTGCCGATCGCGCCCGCGCCGCCGCGGCCAAGCTTCTTGTGTCCGAGGCCGTTGACGATCGTGCCGGCCAGCGGGAAGGCCAGCACGAGCCAGCCCCAGGTCGTGGTGCTCACCCTTGCAGCTCCCGGAGCTCGTCGACGTCAATGGGAAGGCGGCGGCGGAAGATCGCCACGATCAGGCCGAGCCCGACCGTCACCTCGCACGCGGCCACGACCAGCACGATCAGCGCGAAGATCTGGCCGTCGCTGTTGCCGTGCATGCGCGAGAAGGCGATCAGCGCGAGGTTCGCCGCGTTCAGCATCAGCTCGAGGCACAGCAGGATCACGAGCGGGTTGCGCCGCACGAGCACGCCGCCGGCGCCGATGCAGAAGATCAGGGCGGACACGACCAGGTACCAGGAGAGGGCCATCACCGCTCGACCTCCTGGGGCGCGTTCGGATCGCGCACGGCGCCGACGGCCTCCGCCATCGTGCCGCTGAAGAGCGAGCGCGGCGTGATCCAGTGCGTGCCCTCGCGCTCGTCGTCGTCGAGCATCGTGCCCTTGTCGGTACGGCGGCGCGCCAAGACAACGGCGCCGACGGCCGCGACGAGCAGCAGCAGCGAGGCGACCTCGAACGGGAACAGGAACTTCGTCAGCAGCGCCTCGCCGATCGCGGCCGGCGAGCCGAAGCCGGAGACGTAGGGCGCGCCGTCGCCGCCGATCGCCTTCAGGCCCGAGCCGAGCACGGCGATAGCCAGCTCCACGAACAGCGCCCCGACGGCGGCCGCGGCGACCGGTCGCAGCTGCGACCCGCCCGGCGTGAGCTGCGTCGCGCCGCCGCCGATGTAGGAGACGACGAACAGGTAGAGCACCATCACCGCGCCGGCGTAGACGACGACCTGCGCGGCGGCGATGAACTCTGCGCGCAGCAGCAGGAACAGCGCCGCGAGCGACAGCAGGTGCCCGACGAGCGCAAGCACGCTGTAGAAGGGGTTGCGCAGCGCGACGACGCCGATCGCTCCCGCGATGGCGCCGATCGCCGCGACGAAGAAGACGACTGAAGACATGACCCCGCCCCGCCCCCTACTCGTCCTCGGACCGCAGCGGCGTGCGCTCGAGCGGCTCGGCGAGCAGCATCTCCTTGGTGAAGATGAGGTCGTCGCGGTTGTAGTCCGACAGCTCGAAGTCGTGCCCCATCGTGATCGCGTCGAACGGGCACGCGACCTCGCAGTAGCCGCAGAAGATGCAGCGTGACATGTTGATCTCGTAGACGGCCGCGTAGCGCTCGCCGGGCGACACGCGCTGCTCCGGCGTGTTCTCGGCCGCGACGACGCGGATGCAGTCGGCCGGGCAGGCAGCCGCGCAGAGCGAGCATCCGACGCACTTCTCCAGCCCCGTGTCCTCGAAGCGGTGGAGCTTGTGGCGCCCGCGGAAGCGCGGGTAGACGGGGATCTTCTCCTCCGGGTACTGGTAGACGACCGTCCCCTCGACGAGGCGCCCGAACGTCGTCTTGAGTCCGCGCAGCGTCTCGCCGAATGCCCGGTAGAGGCCGCCGGCGCCGCCGGGCTCGGGCCCGCGCTGGACGGCGATCACGTCGTCGCCGGCGGGGCTCCAGCGCTTGATCTCAATCGAGTCAGGCATGTCAGTCGAGCACCACCACGAGGATCGCGGTCACGAGCGCGTTGGCCGTGGCCAGGGGCAGGAGGACCTTCCAGCCGAGCGACATCAGCTGGTCGTAGCGCAGGCGCGGCAGCGTCGCGCGCACCCACACGAAGACGGCGATCACGAGCGTGATCTTCACGAGCACGACGATCGGGTCGACCCACGTCGGCGGGTCGATCCCGAACGGCAGCAGCCAGCCGCCGAAGAACATCGTCACCGCGATGCCGGAGGCGATCACCATGTGGAAGTACTCGGCCGCGTAGTAGGAGGCGAAGCGGCCGCCGCCGTACTCGGTGTTGTAGCCGGCGACGAGCTCGGCGTCCGCCTCGGGGAGGTCGAACGGCGGACGGCTCGTCTCCGCGAACGCGGCCACCATGAAGACGATGAAGCCGACGAACTGCGGGATGAAGTACCAGATGCCGGCGCCGTTCTGCTGCTCGACGATGCCGGTGAGCGAAAGCGTGCCGGCGGTGATGATCACGCCGACGAGCGAGAGCCCCATCGAGACCTCGTAGGAGATCAGTTGTGCCGCGGAGCGCATCGCGCCGAGGAAGCTGTACTTCGAGCCCGAGGCCCAGCCGCCGAGCATCAGGCCGTACACGCTGATGGCGCTGAAGGCGAACGCGAACAGCACGCCGATCGATGGGTCGATCCCGTAGAGGCCGACCTGCGTGCCGAAGATGTCGACCGTGTTGCCGAACGGCACGATCGCGAACGACACGCACGCCGTGACGATCGAGATCGCCGGCGCGAGCGCGAACAGGAAGCCGACCGACGTGCGCGGGCGGAACTGCTCCTTGACGAGCAGCTTGAAGATGTCGGCCATCGGCTGGAGCGCACCGAACGGGCCGACGCGGTTGGGGCCGAACCGGTTCTGGAAGCGGCCGAGCAGCTTGCGGTCCATCATCAGCGCGAGCGGGACCATGCTGAAGCCGACGGTGAAGATCACCAGCGACTTCAGGATCTGGATCCACCAGGACTCGGCGTAGCCGACGGTGGCGAGGACGGTCGTCATGCGGTGACCTCGGTGCCGGCGGCGGCGGCGCGCTCGCTCGCGGGCGTGATCGACACGAGCCGCGGCGCGTCCGAGAGCAGCTCCGCGGCCGAGTCGGCGGCGGTCGCCTCGCCGAGGAAGACGGTGCCGGCCGGGACGTTGCCGCGCAGCGCGACGGTCGCGCTGACCTCGCGGTCCTCGACCGTCACCGTCACGCGGTCGCCCTGGCCGACGCCGAGGCGCTCGGCGTCGGCGGGCGACAGCTCCAGCTGCTGACGCGCGGCGAGGAACTTCAGCGCCGGCGAGGCCTCGACCTCGGGCGCGGCCCAGATCGAGCGGAAGGTGCCGAGGCGCAGCGCACCATTCGGGCTCGCCGCGGGGGCCGGCGTGCCGGTCGGGAACGGGCCGGCTGGCCCTTCGGGCACGGCCGCGGCTGCCTCGCGCTCCTGCCAGCGCACGCCGCGTCCGCCGATCTCCTCCAGCGTCAGGCCGGCGTAGAACCCCACGGCGTCGAACAGCTGGGCGCTCGCCATCGGGCCGGTCAGCACGCCGAGGTCGAGTCCGATCCGCTGCGCCAGCTCGGCCAGCACCGACCACTCGGAGCGCACCGCGCCGGGGTGGCCGATCGCCGCGCGCAGGCGCTGCACGCGTCCGTCGGGGTGCGTGATCGTCCCTTCCTTCTCGGCGTAGGACTCGGCCGGGAACACGACGGTCGCGTGCTCGCGCAGCTCGTCGGTGAGGAAGGCGCTGTGCGCGACGACCGTCGAGGCGCGAGCGAGCGCGCGGCGCCACAGCGGCGCGTCGGCCTGGTCGCGGACCGGGTCGGTGTGCAGCAGGTAGAGCGCGGCCAGCTCGCCGGCGGCGGCGGCCGCGGCGATCTCGCGCGCGGGGCGGCCGGTGGGAGCGGCCGATGCGGCGGCCTCGCCGACAGCCGGCACGTCGCCGTAGCCCGGCCCGGCGTTCGGCAGCACGCCAGCCTCGCGCAGGCCGCGGCCGTTCGCGCTCGCGGGCAGCTCCAGTAGGCCGGCGCCGTCGTGCTCGGCGAGCTTCAGGCGGGCGGCGACGTTGAGCAGCGCCGGCAGCGCGGCAGCGCCGAGCCGCTCGCCCCACAGGATCACGACGTCCTCGCCGCCGTCCGTCAGCTGCGCGGCGAGCGCGCGGACGGCCTTCGGGTCGGCGTCGGCGGCGGCGGACAGCGCCTCGACGTCACCGTCCGCGCCGAGCGCGGCCTCCAACGCTGCCAGGAAGGCGTGCTCGCCGCCGGGCGCGTAGCGCAGCCACAGGGTCGCGTTCGGGTCGAGCGAGCTGGGCCGCGGCGTCGCGACGGCGAGTCTCACGCCGCGGCGGCGCACGCCCTTGCGGATCCGCAGGTCGAGGATCGGCGCGTCGTCGACCGGCTCGCAGCCGAGCACGAGCACCGTGTGGGCGAACTCGAGATCGGGAACGGTCGCCTGCAGCGCCGGCGCGGCGAGCGCGCGCTGCAGCTCCAGCGGCACGGAGCCTCCCGTGCGCGAGTCGACGTCGGCGCTCCCCAGCCCCTCGCGCAGCAGCCGCGCGAGCAGGAAGCCCTCCTCGTTCGTCGTCTGGCCAGCGACCACGGCGCCGACCGATCCGCGCGCCTTCCCCAGCGCACCCGCGGCCGCGCTCAGCGCGCGCTCCCACGAAGCGGGACGCAGCTCGTCGCCGTCGCGCACCAGCGGCTCGACGATCCGCTCGTCGCTGTGGATCGCCTGGTAGGCGAAGCGGCCCTTGTCGCACAGCCAGCCGTCGTCCACGCCCTCGTGGTCACGGCCGAGCACGCGCAGGACGCGCTCGTCGCGCACGGTCAGCTCGACGTTGCACTGCGACGGGCAGAGCGTGCAGATGGTGCCGGCGCCCTCGATGTCCCACGGCCGTGCGCGGAAGCGGTAGGGAAGCGAGGTCAGCGCGCCCACCGGGCACAGCTCGATGATGTTGCCGGAGAACGGCGCGACATAGGGGTGCGCGTCGAACGTGCCGACGTACGAGTGCGCGCCGCGCTCGTGGAGGATCAGCTGGTAGTCCTCGCTGATCTCCTGCGAGAAGCGCACGCAGCGGTAGCAGAGGATGCAGCGCTCGCGGTCGATCGCGATCAGCGGCGACAGCTCGAGCGGCTTCTTGAAGTGGCGCTTGGGCTCGACCATGCGCGAGGTGCCGCGGCCCCAGCCGAATGTGATGTCCTGCAACGGGCACTCGCCGCCCTTGTCGCAGACGGGGCAGTCGAGCGGGTGGTTGACGAGCAGGAACTCGACGACGCTGTTCTGCGCCTCTCTCACGCGCGCCGTCTGCGTGTGCACCACCATCCCGTCCTTCACGGGCGTGGAGCACGCCGTCTGCAGCTTCGGGATGCCCTCGATCTCCACGAGGCACATGCGGCACGCGCCGACCGGCTGGCCGAGCTTCGGCTCGTAACAGAAGACGGGGATCTCGACGTCGCCGTACTTCGCGCCGTCGACCAGCATCATTCCCTCGGGCGCCTCGACCTCGCGGCCGTCGATCGAGAACGTGACGATGCGGACCTCGGGACGCGGCATCAGGAACCGGCCTCCGCGAACGCCCCGGCCGCCTCGAGCGGCGTCGGCGCGGTCGGCACGCCGAGCCCGAGCTGCTCGCGGCGGCGCTCGATGTGCTGCTCGAACTCGCCGCGGAACTTCGCGACCATCGAGGCGATCGGCATCGCCATCGCGTCGCCGAGCACGCACAGGCAGTTGCCCATGATCTGGTCCTGGACGGAGGCGATGATGTCGAGGTCCATCGGCGTCGCCTCGCCCGACTCGATCCGCTGCAGCATCTTCACGGTCCAGTTCGTGCCCTCGCGGCACGGCGTGCACTTGCCGCACGACTCGTGTCTGTAGAACTTCGCGAGCTTCAGCGCGACGTCCACGACCGCGACCGAGTCGTCCACGACGATGATCGCGCCGGAGCCGAGCATCGAGCCGGCCTTCGCCATCGAGTCGAAGTCGTACGGCAGGTCGAGGTCGTCTCTCGTCAGGACTGGCGAGGAGGAGCCGCCGGGGAACCACAGCTTCACGTCGCGCCCGCGCTCGGGGCCGCCCGCGAGGCCGTAGATAATCTCGCGCGAGGGGACCCCCAGCTCGATCTCGTAGTTGCCGGGGCGCTGCACGTTCCCGCTCACCGACACGAGCTTCGTGCCGGTCGACGTCTCCGTCCCGAGCTTCGCGTACTCGGCGCCGCCCATCCTGATGATGGTCGGCACGGTCGCGAGCGTCTCGACGTTGTTGATCAGCGTCGGGCCCTGGTAGAGGCCCTGGTTGGCGGGGAACGGCGGCTTCAGCCGCGGGTTGCCGCGCTTGCCCTCGAGCGAGTCGAGCAGGCCCGTCTCCTCGCCGCAGATGTAGGCGCCGGCGCCGCGGTGCAGGACCAGCGAGAGCGTGTGGTCGGAGCCGAGGATGCGCTCGCCCAGGTAGCAAGCCGCCGCGGCCTCCGCGATCGCGCGGTCGAGGATCTCCGCCTGCTGCCGGTACTCGCCGCGGATGTAGACGAAGGAGCGGTTCGCGCCGGCGGCGTAGGCGGCGATGATCATCCCCTCGACGAGCATGTGCGGGGACTTCTGCATCAGCTCGCGGTCCTTGAAGGTGCCGGGCTCGGACTCGTCCGCGTTGCAGACGAGGTACTTGTCGATCGCCCCTCTCGGCAGGAACGAGACCTTCTTGCCCATCGCGAAGCCGGCGCCCCCGCGGCCGCGCAGGCCGGAGTCGAGCAGGTTCTGCAGGACCTCCTCGCGCGGCATCTTCAGCGCGCGCTTGAGCGACTCGTAGCCCCCGCGGCGCTCGTAGACGGCAAGCGTCGCGAGGCCCGGCTCGTCGATCCGGTCGAACAGCAGCTTCTCGCTCATGCGCTGGGGTCCTGGCTCTCGTCGTCGAACAGCGTCGGGGCGCCGGGGTCCACGGAGTCCGTCCCGACCGTCGCGGCAGCGTCGCTGCCGGCCGCGCCGGGGTCCGCGCACGCGCGCCGCAGCAGCTGCTTGTCGGGCAGCACGTCCTCGCCGGCGCGCAGCTGCGCGACGATCCGCCCGGCATCGGCCAGCTCGAGCGGGCCGACGTAGGCGCCGTTGACCGACGCCATCGGCGCGATGTCGCAGGCGCCGAGGCACTCGAAGGCGCGCACGTTGAGCTCCGGGTCGTCGCCGGCGGCCTCCTGCATCGCGGCGTAGAGCTTGTCGGCGCCGCGCAGCGAGCACGAGATGTTCGTGCAGACGTAGACCGTGTCGCGGCCGACCGGCTTCGTCTCGAGCATGTCGTAGAAGGTCGCGACCGCCGTCAGGTACGCCGGCGTCAGGCGCATCACGCACGCGACCTGCTCGATCGCCTCGGGCGAGCACCAGCCGTGCAGCTCCTGCGCGGCGTGCAGCGCGGGGATCGCGGCCGAGCGGAAGTCTGGATACCGCGACATGGCCGCCTCGATCCGCGCGCGCAGCTCCGCGGGCACGGGCGTCAGCGCAGGATCGGGGATCCCGGCCGGGTCCTTCGTCAGGTCGCACGCGTCGTCCCAGCCCGGGATGCGCGAGCCATGGCCGTAGCGAGCGACGTCGCCGGCCAGCTCCGAGCCGCGACCGCCGGACAAAGCGCTCATCGGTCCACCCCGCCGAGAACGGGATCCAGCATCGCGAGCGTCGCGACGAGATCCGCGACGTACGAGTTGCGCGTGGCGGGCGCGGTCGCCTGCAGGTTCACGAACGAGGGGTCCCGCATGTGCACGCGTGCGGGCTTCGAGGAGCCGTCGGATCGCACGTAGCAGCCGAGCTCGCCACGCGGCGACTCGATCGGGTGGTAGACCTCGCCCGGCGGCACGCGGAAGCCCTCGGTCACGAGTTTGAAGTGGTGGATCAGCGCCTCCATCGAGGTCGCCAGCTCGTGGCGCGGCGGCAGCGCGACCTTGCGGTCCTCGGTGATGAACGGCCCCTCGGGCAGCCCGTCCAACGCCTGGTCGACGATGTCGCAGGACTCGTAGATCTCGGCGTGGCGCACGCGGTAGCGGTCGTAGTTGTCGCCGATCGTGCCGACCGGGATCTTGAAGTCGAAGTGGTCGTAGGACGAGTACGGCGCGGCCTTGCGCAGGTCCCACGGGTTGCCGGCGGCGCGCAGCAGCGGGCCGGTGACGCCGAGGCCGAGCAGCGTCTGCTCGTCGACGACGCCGGTGTGGCGCAGGCGCTGCAGCACGATCTCGTTCTTGTCGAGCAGCGCGCCGTACTGGTCGGCGCGCGTGCGCATCACCTTCGTGAATCTGCGCACCCGCTCGACCCAGCCGCGCGGGATGTCCTCGATCACGCCGCCGACCTGGAAGTAGCGCGTGTGCATGCGCTGGCCGGACGACATCTCGAACAGGTCGAGCACGGCCTCGCGCTCGCGGAAGCAGTACCACCAGACGGAGATCGCGCCCAGGTCGATGCAGCTCGTCCCGAGCCACACGAGATGGGACATGATGCGGTTGAGCTCCATGTGGATCACGCGCAGGTACTGCGCGCGCGGCGGGATCTCGACCTCAAGCAGCTTCTCGACCGCGCCGCAGAAGGCGTACGCGTTGAAGTAGTAGGAGAGGTAGTCCATCCGCTCGACGACGGGGATGACCTTCCAGTACGCCTTGTCCTCGGCGGTCTTCTCGATGCCGGTGTGGACGTAGCCGATGATCGGCTTGACGTCGCGCACCGTCTCGCCTTCGAGCGTGAGGATCAGGCGCAGCACCCCGTGCGTCGAGGGGTGGTGCGGGCCCATGTTGATCGTCATCAGCTCCTGGTCCAGCGGGCGGGCGGGATCCGATTCCGCGGGCTCGGAGCTGAGCGTGACCGACTCCTCTTGCTTGCGGTAGTCCGAGACGGTCATCTCGTCCACCCCGGGACCTTGTCCTCGTTGTAGGTGAAGAGGACCGGCTCGCCGCCGGTCGGGAAGTCGCGGCGCTGCGGGTGGCCCTCGTAGTCCTCGGGCATCAGGATGCGGCGCAGGTCGGGGTGCTCGTCGAAGATCACGCCGAAGAGGTCGAAGACCTCGCGCTCGGGGTGGTTCGCGCCCGGCCACAGCGCGCACAGCGACGGGACGTTGGGCTGCTCGATCGGGACGCGCGTCATCAGGCAGATGCGATCGACGTTCGCCATGTCGAGCAGCTGGTAGTGGACGCCGAGGCGCGGCTCGTCGGGGTAGTAGTCGACCCCGTGGCAGCTCGCCATGAAGCTGTAGCCGCGCGCGCGGAGCGCCTCGGCGGCAGTGCGCAGGAACGCCGGCGCAACCTCGATCGTCGCCTCGTCGCGGAAGTAGCTCGTTCCCAGGACGGCGTCGGAGTCGGCGGCGCGCAGGTCCTGAGCGATCAGCTCCAGACCGGTCGCGTCAGGCACGTTGCGTCTCTCCGCTCTGGAACACGTTGACCGCGTTCACGCCGGGGAGGTCGGCCTCGCCGAGCACCTCCTCGGTGCCCTCGGCGCCGTAGCGCTCGCGCCAGCCGGCCGGCGCGTTGCCCTGGATTCTGTCGCGCAGCTTGAGGATCCCGTGCATCAGCGCCTCGGGCCGCGGCGGGCAGCCGGGGACGTGCACGTCGATCGGCATGAACTTGTCGGCCGGGACGATCGCGTAGTTGTTGAAGACGCCCATCGAGGAGCAGCAGGCGCCCATCGCGATCGCCCATCGCGGCTCGAGCATCTGGTCGTAGATGCGGCGGACGACCGGCGCCATCTTGATCGAGACGCGCCCGGAGAGGATCAGCAGGTCGGCCTGGCGCGGCGAGGCGCGGAAGGCCTCGAAGCCGAAGCGCGCGATGTCGAGGCGCGCGCCCGGCAGCGACATCATCTCGATCGCGCAGCAGGCGAGGCCGAAGGTGGCGGGGAAGAGCGAGTTGCCGCGCGCCCACGCGACGGCCTTGTCGAGCGTCGTGGTGAGCACGCGCTCCTCGACGTACTGCTCCAGCTCTTCGTCCGGGATGTCGCCGCGCAGCATGTCGCGCGCGCGCAGCTGGCGGATGCGGAAGTCGCTCGGATCCGCCTGCTCGGAATCGCGAGCAGCCCCGCTTCCGGCCAGCTTCGCGCGCACTACTTCCATTCGAGCGCTCCCCGCCGCCACACGTAGACGAAGCCGACCATCAGCAGCGCGATGAAGACGCCCGTCTCCACGAGCGCGAAGCTCCCGAACGCGCGCAGCTGCACGGCGATCGGGTAGAGGAAGATGACCTCGATGTCGAACAGGATGAACAGCATCGCGATCAGGTAGAAGCTGATCCCGAAGCGGAAGCTGCGCGTCACCTCGGACGGCAGGCCGCACTCGTAGGGCGTCATCTGCGACTGGCGCGAGGCCGCAGCGCGGCGCGGGCCGAGCAGCCGCGGCGCCATGCCGAAGGCGGCCGCGACGATCAGGCCGATCGCGAGGAAGACGAGCGCGGGTCCGTAGCTGGTGAGCACAGCGGTGCGGGTTATAGCACCGACTGAACGCACTTTGTGACAACGTGTCA
>Ga0210410_10001899_pt1 | contig 19139 bp, 15 predicted proteins | sample IncBWC4MmetaG_FD_161058 | JGI IMG/M metagenome (GOLD analysis project Ga0210410, IMG submission 161058) | Forest soil microbial communities from Barre Woods Harvard Forest LTER site, Petersham, Massachusetts, United States - Inc-BW-C-4-M | ecosystem: Environmental > Terrestrial > Soil >... | reverse complement strand
TTGGCGACTGTTCCCGACCGTGCAGGCCCTGCCTGAGTGGTCTTACTTGCAACATCCCTAAGGATTAATCGCCATGAGCATTGTGCTGGATAAGGTCAGTGAGCAGCAACTACGTAAGGACTTGCCGGAATTCCGCGCCGGAGACACCGTGCGCGTCCACGTGCGCCTGAAGGAAGGCGACAACAAAGAGCGCATCCAGCCCTATGAGGGCGTGGTGATTGCGCGCAATGGCAAGCAGGCGTCGGCATCGTTCACGGTGCGGCGCATCAGCTTCGGAATTGGAGTGGAGCGCATTTTTCCGCTGCATTCGCCGATGGTCAGCTTGATTGAAGTGGTGCGACGCGCCAAGGTGCGTCGAGCCAAGCTGTATTACATTCGCGGACGCAAGGGTAAGGCCGCGAGAATTCGTCCCGCGGATCGAGTGGAACTGGGCGGCGGCGCGGTTCATGCCGGTACGGCGACCCACGCGACGGAAGCGTAAAGATTTTGCTTCAGGGGCTGAAGCCCCGGTTTTTTAGGACTGCATGTCGCGGATAAATCCGCGACCCACAGAGCAAGTTCAGCGGATTTTGGTGTTGATTGTGTAGCCCGCGTTCTCCGAACGCGGGGCTTTTTCGACGGGCGCCTCTGTAACACGCCCGTCATTCCGAGGAGGGACAATTTAGTCCCGACGAGGAATCTTCAATAAAAGTGCTTTTTGGTTTTCGTGCACGGGCAAAAGCAAAGCAGATTCCGAGGCGCAACCAAGTGGTCGCGCCTCGGAATGACGATCTAAAACAATTTCAAAAAGGCCGCTCGAATCGAGCGGCCTTTTTATTTTCGGCGAACGAAAAATTCATCGGCGCGTTTACGGCAGCTGGCGAAAATTGGCAGCGAGAATCCTCAGGGCTACGAAACGCCCTGAGCTACAGAACCAAATTCGGCGCGTGCGCTGTGCTAAAATTCGGCGCGAATGTCACGCTCGTGTTCATCGCGATACGAAAGAGAAGCGCGTCAGCGCGGATGGATGCGCATTTGCGGCGTGGACGAAGTTGGGCGCGGATCGTTATTCGGGCCGGTTGTTGCTGCGGCGGTGATATTGAATCCGCGGCGGCGAATTGTGGGATTGGACGACTCCAAGAAGTTGACGCACAATCGTCGCGCGGTTTTGGCGGAACGGATTAAGGAACACGCGCTGGACTTCAGCATCGCGCAGATTGACGCCGCACGAATCGACGCGTGGAACATTTATCAGGCCAGCAAACAAGCGATGATTGCGTGTATTGCGGCGCTGACGATGTCACCGGATTACTTGCTGATTGACGCGATGGAATTGGAGTTGCAGGTCGAGCAGAAGTCGTTGATACACGGCGACGCGAAGTCGGTGTCGATTGCGGCGGCGTCGATTATCGCGAAGGTGGAACGCGACCGCATGATGGACGAATTCCACGAGACCTATCCGCAATACGGTTTGTGTCACAACCGCGGATATGCGACGCCGGATCATTTAGCGGCGCTGCGCGAACATGGGCCGACGCCGTTGCACAGACATTCATTTGCGCCAGTGCGGAATTCCTCCACCTGGGTTGCAAACGCTTCGCAAGTGCCGCTTCCGTTGTTGACGACCGAACCGCAGTAGCTTTCCAGAGCATCAAAACCCCGACTTGCCCGTTAGTACCAGTAACTCCCTCGCAACGCGGTTGTTGCGTTCCGTTGCTGCCTTGTGGTGCGCGTGTTAGCGTGAAATTGCCGCCTTTTGGCCTGCACTTTACGCGGTGCCCACCCGCCGTCCGCGGGATGGTAGGCCGCGCCTCAGGCAGTCAGGCTGGACGAAAATAGTTGGACGCAACGAACCGAGCTTGTCGAACGAAACATGGCATACAGCAAAATCAAACACGTTGAAGCGGCGCAGAAACATCTGGGGCAGAACCGCGTGCCGCAGGCCATCGCGGAATACCAGCAAATTCTGAAGCACGAGCCCGGGGATCAGGTCACGCTGATGACCGTGGGCGATTTGTATGTGCGGCAGGGCGAAACTTTTCAAGCGATCGATTACTTTGCGCGCCTGGCACAAATATTTATTCGCGATGGATTTCTGACCAAGGCTATCGCCATCTACAAAAAAATTGCGAAGCTGGCGCCAGAGGAAATGAAGCCGCTGGAGCGGCTGGCGGAACTGTACGTTCAACAGGGCGTGTTGAGCGAAGCGCGGCCGATATTTTTGCAATTGGCGGAAGGACATCTGAAAGCAGGACGGCGCGAGCCTGCGGCGGCGCTGCTGCGAAAACTTCTGGAAGCGGAACCGGATAATTTGCGGGTGCAGTTGCGGCTGGCGGAAGTGCAACTGGCGATGGGCCAGAATCAGGACGCGGCGCACACGTTGCTGGTTTGCGCGGAACGTCAGCTGGTGAATCGCGATCCCGAAGAAGCGGTGAAATTGTGCGAGCGAGCGGTGAAACTGGCGCCGGAGAATTTGCTGGCGCGTCTGCTGATGGCGCGCGCGCTTTCGGCGGCGGGACGCCGCAACGAGGCGGCGGAGTTGCTGGAATCCGTGCCGGATCTGGAATCGGGTAACGAAGCTTCCGCGCAACTGCTGGAAATTTATTTGCAGGAAGAAAACACGGAGCGCGCGGCGGTGCTGGCGAGACGCGTAGTGGCGCGCGATCCGAAGCACTACGCGATGGCGGCGAAAGTTGTGATGGCCATGGTCGACCTGGGCCAGGCCGATAACGCGCTTCTGTTGCTGGACGAAATTCGCGGCGCGATGGCCACGAACGATGATGCGGAAGCGCTGGCGCAAATGCTGCATGCAATCGCGGCGAAATTTACCGGACGTCTGGAGCCGCTGGAATGGCTGGTCGAGCTTTACACTCAAATTAATGATGCGTTTCATCTTCCCGAAGCGCTGGCGCAACTGGGGCAGGCGGCCGCAGGCGGCGGACATTTCGATCGCGCGTTGCAAGTTTACGAGCAACTGATTGAGCGTTCGCCGGAAGACAAGAACATTCGCGCGAATCTGCAACAGGTTCGAGCACGCCTGGGAATGAATCCGCTGGATATCGCGGTGCTGACGCCGGTGCCGGTGGTGGAAGAAGTTGCTGAGGTCGCCACCAAGGAATTTGTGGAGCCGGCGCTGGATGAAGAAACGCAGAAGTTTGTGAGTGTCGCGCTTACCGACGTGGATTTATTTTCGAGCTACGGGCTGACGCCGAAAGCGATCGATCTTCTGGAAAAAGTGATTGTACGTGCCCCGCGTTACACTCCGGCGCTGGAAAAACTTTTGGATCTTTATCTCGGTGAAGGAAACAATCAACGCACCGCCGAATTGGCCGCGCATCTGATGCAAATTCACAAGCAGCGCGGCGATACGGTGAATTCCGAACGGTTCGCCGAATTGAGCAGGCGTTTTCAGCGCGCCGCTTCGCTTGATCCCGCGCCGGTCGCGCCCCCCGCGGAATTTTCAATTCCCACGGCTGATTTGGAAAACGATGATTCGATGAAGGCTCCCGCCGCGGGCGAACTGGTAGAGGAATTTGCGATTCCGCCGGCGGGCGCATCGACGCACAGAAAAGCGGAGCCACCTTCGCCGCAGGATTCCGTGCACGAGCTGGATCTTTCGGACGAGTGGGCGTCGATGGCCGACGAGGCATCCGGCGTATCCGCGAACGATCTGATTCCCGACGTGGAAGAACCCGCAGAAGAGCGGCAGTTTAACGATGTCCCCACGGAAGTTCGATCCAATCGATCCGCGTTTCTGATGGAAGAGGAATCCGAGAACAAGAACGTGGTGGGTGAGGCTGCAAGTGTTGGCCAGCCTGACGAAATGCCAGTACTTTCCGGCGACGAAACTGACGAAGAAGTTCAGCAAGATGCGCCGGCACCCGAACCGGTTCCAGTGTTTGCGAATAGCGGTACTGCTGCGGCGCGCGCCGAAGAAGAGCCCGCGGAATATGAACTTGAATTAGTTGAACAAGCTTCTCAGCCCGGCACTCCGTCGAATGTTTCTCCGATTCGCACGATGAGCGAACCGGAGACGTCGCCGCTGGGCGATTTGGCAATGGAACTTGGTCTGGTGCTGGATGCCGCGCCGCCAATCGCGCCGAGTTCATCGGGCAAAGGCACGGAACGGCTGACGCATTCCGCGAAATCGGCCGTGCCAGTTGCTCCGGCGCGCCGCGAAGCGCCGAAGCCGACGGTTTCGATGGTGGGAGCATCCGATCCCGGTGGACCGCTGAGCGAAGTTTTCGCGGAATTCCGCGCGGAGCTGGAAGAATTGCAAACGGATGAAGATCCCGAGACGCATTACAATCTGGGCATCGCCTATCGCGAGATGGGATTGCTGGAAGAAGCGATCAGCGAATTTCAGAAAGTTGTTTCGGCACACGACCGCGGCGTTAATTTCCGTTACACCATGCAGTGCTGCACGCTGCTGGCGCTGGCCTTCATGGAAAAAGGACAGCCGGAAATTGCGGCGTTCTGGTACGAACGCGCGCTGGAAACTCCGGACCTGGACCGGGAATCGGTTCTCGCTCTGCAATACGATTTGGGCATCGCGCAGGATCTGGGCGGACACCCTGATCAGGCGCTGAAAAGTTTTCAGCAAGTTTACGCGATGAATATTGATTATCGTGACGTGGCGGAGCGCATCGGTTCGTTGCGCGAGCGCTAGTTTTCGCTTCCTGCGTTTGATTTAATTACATTTTTCATTGAAACTTAGCCGCATGATTTCTATCACTCTGAAAATTTGGCGAGTGGAACGCGCGTGAAGAACAGATTCTTGCGCGTGATTATTGTTTTGGTGCTGTTTGAGCTGGGCATTCTGCTGGTTTTTCTTCCCTGGTCCACACAATATTGGGATCACAATTTTTTCCTCGGCCGTTATCCGGAGTTGATTCGTTATCTGCTGTATCCCGCAGTGCGCGGACTGATTTCCGGCCTGGGAATTCTGGATATCATCGTAGCCATCAATTTACTTCGCCGCGCTCCCGAACCTTCCGCGCATTAAAACTCCCATGACGCCGCTGCTGTGTGCCGTAACTGACAGACACTCGCTGGCGAAGCCTTCGCAGTTAAGTGAACACATCGCGTTCGCGGTTGCGGCGGGAATTGACTGGATACAAATTCGCGAAAAAGATATGTCCGCACGCGAATTGCTGGCGGTGGTGCGCGGCGCGGTGAAAGTTGCGGCGGCGGGCGAGAACGCAACGCGGATTATTGTGAATGATCGGTTGGACGTGGCCTTGGCGGCGCGTGCCGACGGGGTGCATTTGGGTGAAGCGTCGATGCCGGTTGCGGTGGTGAACGCGTGGCGGCGCGAAGCGGTGTCACTGAAAAAATTGCCGCGCGAATTTTTGATTGGAGCTTCGTGCCATTCCGTGGAAGCCGCGCGGGCGGCGGAACGCGATGGCGCAGATTACATTATTTTCGGGCCGGTATATTCGACTCCGAGCAAGGAAAAGCTGGGCGCTCCGCAGGGAATAAAGCGGCTGGCGGAGGTGTCTATTACCGTGAAGATACCTGTCCTGGCGATTGGCGGAATCACCGAAGAAAACGCTGGAGAATGCGTGAACGCGGGCGCGGGCGGTATTGCCGCGATTCGCATGTTCAGCGGCGAGCGCGATCTGGCGGCGCTGGTTGCGCGGCTCAAAACTTTATGACGCCTTTGGTGCTCACGGCCATCAGAAACTTTTCATCAAGAATTGCGTCGAACTTTAATAACGGCGCTGGTTGCAGGAAATCGGCAGGGTCGGTCTGTAAAATCGATTTCGTTATGAGGTGATGCTCACATGCTCCGCGGATTCATTCTTTGCATTGTTGTGCTGATGGTGCTCGGCCTTGCCGGCGGCTGGTTCGTGTTTCAGCACATGGAAATCACTTCGCTCGGACATCCCAGCCGCGTGGAAACATATCTGGCCACCACGGCGAAGCATTCCATGGTGGCGCGCGCGGCGCAGCAGCCTTTGCCCACAGAAACCGAAAATAACGCGGACAATATCGAAGACGGCCACGGCACTTACGGCGCGTCCTGCGCGGGATGCCACGGTTACGACGGACGCACGCCAACGAAAATTGGAAACGCGCTTTATCCGCCCGCGCCGTCGCTTGCCTCCGGGGAAGTACAAAACTATAAAGACGCCGAGCTTTTCGTGATTATTCGCGGCGGAATTCGATTGAGCGGCATGCCCGCGTTTGGAAATTCACAGCCGAATGAGCAACTCTGGAATCTGGTGCACTACGTTCGCACGTTGCCAAACGCACCCGTACACCACTAAACTTCGCGTGGCGTGAACTTTACCGAACAACAGAAATATTTGAAGCGCAGCCGCGTGTGGTCGGCGCTTGCTGCACTAATTACGATGGTGGGTGCGTTTTTCTTCTGGAGTTCATTCCGTCTTACCGGGCGAATCCCGGCGCTCATTTTCGTCTTAGTCGTCGTCGGCATCACGGGTTCGCTGATCTACACTCCGGACTATCTCCACTTAAATGTGAATCTGAAGAAGCGCGCGCGCTGGCAAATTAAGATTCGCTGGCGCTTGATCGCCGTGGCTTTGATAACCGGAATTCTTCTCGCGCACGGTGTTCACGAAGATGTAACCATTCTGGCCGCATGCGCGGTATTTGCCGGCGCCAATTTTCTGGCTAAGGCGGTTGTGTCGCCACGTCATTCTTCGATGTACTTTTGGTGCACGGACTATTTGATATTGGTGGCACTGTGCCTGGTCACGCAGATCCAATTTCTAGTGGTGATTGCATTGCTACTAGCAATCGCTCACCTTGCGATCGTGACATGCGAGGGACGGGTTCCGATCTGGTGCGGCGCTGTGATGACTCTCAGTCTGTTGTTTGTGTTTGCGGCATTGCTTTCACTCGCAAGTGAGACCGAGGGTCTGGCACGGATCGATTTCATAATCTGCGCGGCCTTGGTGATGATTGACACGTTAGCGACGGCGGTACTCGTCGCTCGAGCGCAACGGCAAAACGGGAAGAATGTCGCTGCGGCGATCGACGATCTGAAGGATTTCACTGGCTACTCTGAAGAAAAGATCCGTGAACTGTGGGCCACGAGCAACGAACAGCTCGCGAAGAATTGGAAAGACGCACATCTGGACGAGAGCGATCGCGAGAAAATGACGGCGTGGTATCGCGAGAATTCGGAACTCTACATGTTCGCGATTTCCGGATACAACCTGGAATACAAACGGATCCGCGACAGCATAAAAATGCTGCGGTATGGGCGCGGGGCGTGTCTTGATTATGGCGCGGGCAATGGCGAAATTATTTTGGAGTTGGCGCGTCGAGGGCACGCGGCAATTTATTTTGATGTGGACGGCACGTCCATGAGATTTGCGCGTCAACGAGCGGAACGGCAGAAATTGGCGATGGAGTTTTTTCATTCCAAGGATGATTTGGCGGCGTCGGCACAACGGCGCGGACTGGACACGATTTTTTCGTTTGATGTGCTGGAGCATTTGCCGGATTTGCCGGGCGAATTGAAATTTCTCGCTTCGCTTTTGAATCGCGGCGGACGGATGGTATTTGATGTGCCGGCGGGCTCGACGAAAGCTCATCCGATGCATTTGAATCATCATTTGGATGTACACGCACATATGGCCTCGATTGGGATGGTCGAGGAGCGTGGATTGCTGCAGTCGATTCCCTTTAGGAAACAGGAGAAGTACGTTTTCCGCAAGCCGGCATAGCGATTCCGCACGACACTTCGGAGGTTGCATCTTTGGCGAACGCGGTTTATCCGCGTTACAAAGCCGCTAAAGGCCGTGTGCTAGACTGATTTGCTTGAAGATTTTGCGGGAATAGTTACTGGTGATCAGGGGTTAAAACCCCTGATTATTAAAGGATCTTCGGCACGACTGAAGTCGTGCCCTGTTACGAACCCTTTTTTAGAAATTTGATTCTGTTGGATTAGCGCTTCAAGAGACTTCGTCCGTATGGCCAAACAACTCTTCGGTACCGATGGAATTCGCGGTGTCCCCGGCACGTTTCCGCTGGATGACGCCACACTTTTCCGCGCCGGGCGCGCGCTGGGACGATTTCTGCGTCCCGCGGAAAACGCGGAACCTGCTGCGGTGCTGATTGGCATGGATACGCGAGAATCGGGGGCGCACATCGCCGGAGAAATTGCAGCGGGACTTGCTGCTGCCGGAGTTTCCGCGGCGTCAGCGGGAGTGATTACTACGCCGGGCGTGGCGTGCCTGGTGCGTCAAAAGAAATTTGCGGCGGGAATCGTGGTTTCCGCTTCGCACAATCCGTATCACGATAATGGAATCAAACTTTTCGCGGCGTCGGGCATGAAGTTCGCGGATGAAATCGAAGAACAGCTTGAAAGTGAAATCCTGAGCGGTGAAATTAAACCTGCGGAAGCGCTATGGCTGAAAGCAGATCCGGCGCTGGATGCGGAGTATCTGGAATTCCTGCGCAAACTGATTTTGCGCGGTAGCAGTTTGAAGGGAATGAAAATTGTTTTGGATTGCGCGAACGGCGCGGCCTACAAACTGGGGCCGGAATTGTTCCGGTCGCTGGGTGCGAATGTGGTGGCCATCAATAACACGCCGGACGGACGGAATATCAATACGGAAAGTGGATCGCTGCATCCGGAGAAATTGCAGCAGCGCGTGTTGGCGGAACATGCGGCGCTGGGCGTGGCGTTTGACGGCGACGCGGACCGCGCGCTTTTTGTGAGCGCCAGCGGAAAGCTGGTGGATGGCGACGGAATTCTGTTGGCCATAGCGCGCTATTTGAAGTCCACAGGAAAACTGAAGTGCGGGCGCGTGGTGAGCACCACGATGGCGAATCTTGGATTGGAACGAGTGCTGCAGGCGGAAGGTTTGCAGTTGGCGCGCGCCGATGTGGGCGACCGTTACGTGCTGGAAGAAATGATCCGCAGCGGCTGTAATCTGGGCGGCGAACAATCCGGCCACATTATTTTTCTGGACGACGCCACGACCGGCGACGGTTTGCTGACCGCCGTGAAGATTGCCAGCCTGGTGGCGTTGCGCGGCCCGCTGGACGAGCTGGTGACCGGGCTGAGGGTATTCCCGCAGACAATTCGCAATGTGAAGGTGCGCAGCAAGCCTCCGCTGAGCGAGATTCCGGAGGTGGCGCAGACCCTGGCCGAAGCGACCCGGGCGCTGGGAAATTCCGGACGGATCGTGCTGCGCTATTCGGGAACCGAGCCAAAGGCGCGCGTGATGGTGGAAGCCGAAAGCGCCGACGACGTGGAGCGCTGGGCGGCGGCGATCGCGGCCGCGATTCAAGCTTCGCTGGGCGTGTAATTCGTTGGGTAAATCCGTTCCCGTTTTACCTAAAATCCACCAGACCATAGGCGATTGACGTGTTTCTGTGAAAAACGGAATTTGTGACCGAGCTGTGTGGAAACGTGCTTTACCTAGTGGGCCGTTAACTCTCGCTGAATCAATCACCTAGCCGACGCAGTGGAAATCCGAAATTCTGGTCAAACAGTTGCATCAGTAACTGCAACGGTCGAAGAATTGGTTTCCCGGGGGTAGCCCGTTCAGAGGCATAGGGGCATCGGGCTTGAAGTGGTGTCACAAAAGGGGGTCCCAGGGTGGGCCCCCTTATTGTTTTCCAGGCAACAAGATCCGCTCGTTTTTCCCGCCCGGCAAGCCTAAGAGTTAGAATTATCTTAACTATGGATGGCAGTCCGTTCCGTGAATCCCTAACCAACGCGATTCGCTACTGGGAAAAGATGCGCCTGGTCTATAACGGCGTGCTGATCGTGGTGGTCAGTGTGTGTTTCGCGTGGACCTATTCAACGGCGAAGGCGCAGATTTCAGTGAACATGGTTCTGGGATTTGTTCTGCTGGCGGTACTGGCAAATGTCGCCTATTGCGGGGCGTATATTGTGGATGTGGTGGTGCAGATGAGCGGATTTCGAGAGCGCTGGGCGAAGTACCGGTGGATTTTATTTTCGATAGGAGTGGTTTTCGCGGCGATCATCGCGCGATTTTGGTCGCTGGGGATTTTCGGGGCGAGCTGATTTAGCCGCGGCGCACTATTCGCGAACCCAAACAGTTATAAAAACTAAAACGGGGCGCGGAAATTTCCGTGCCCCGTTTTAATTTTCCCGATTAAATAATTCTTAGCTGCAACCGCTGGTACCGCCGCAATTTGCGCACTTGTAACAGCTTCCGTTGGGCGTCATGAGCATGCCGCAGTTGCTGCAAGTGGGTGCGCTGGCGGCCATGGTGCGCGCGGTGAAGCTGGCGCGTGAGGAAGTCTGCGGTGGTTCGGCGCTGGTGGCTGGTGAAACCGCAACTGGTTGCGGCGCGGTGGCGGGCATGGAAGGTCCGGCCATCACGTCACCAGTGGACTGATCCTCGCCCTGCAGCTTCAGATAATCCGTGGAAATAAATTTGCCGCCCATCCAGCGCGCGATGTAATCGAGCACCGAAGAGGCCATGCGGATATCCGCGGTGTGCGTGAAGCCGGAAGGCTCGAAGCGCGTGTTCATCAATTTATCGACGAGAGCGCGCAGCGGCACGCCGTACTGCAGGCCGATGCTGAGGGTGAGCGCGAATCCGTCCATGACGCCGGAAAGCGTGGAGCCTTCCTTGGCCATCTTGATGAAAACTTCGCCGGGCGTTCCGTCGTCATACATGCCCACGGTGATGTAGCCTTCGTGGCCGTTCAGCCAGAATTTGTGGGTGATGGCTTTGCGCTCGTCGGGCAACTTGCGGCGATGCGCCTGCGAAAATAATTCCGCTTGCTGCGGCACCATGATTTGCTGCGACGCGGCCACGGGTTGCGAAGTAGCGGCCGGCTCGGAGGAATCGTCTTTCTTCGCGCCGGACGCCGAAAGCGGTTGGCTGCCCTTGGAGTTATCGCGATAGATGGCCACGGCCTTGAGTCCCTTTTTCCAGGACTCAATATACGCGTTCATGATGTCTTCGACGGTGGATTCTTCGGGCATGTTGATGGTCTTGCTGATGGCGCCCGAAAGGAACGGCTGCGCCGCGGCCATCATGCCGACGTGTCCGCGCCAGGCGATGGAACGACCGCCATTTGCGGGAGCGAGCGAGCAATCGAAAACGGGCAGGTGCTCATCTTTCAGTCCCGGTGCGCCTTCGATGCTGCCGGTCTTGTCCACGTGCGCGACAATTTTTTCCGCTTGTTCCGGCGAGTAGCCGAGTTTCAGCAGCGCTTCGGGGACGGTGTTGTTCACGATAGTGATCACGCCGCCGCCGACCAGCTTCTTGAATTTCACCAGCGCGAGATCCGGTTCGATTCCGGTGGTGTCGCAATCCATCATGAAGCCGATGGTGCCTGTGGGCGCGAGCACGCTGACTTGCGAATTGCGGTAGCCGAATTTTTCGCCGAGTTCCAGCGCGTCATCCCACGATTTTTGTGCGGCCTGCCGCAGAGAGGCCTGCACATTTTCTTCTTTGATGGGCAGGAGCGAATCGCGATGCAGGCGAATCACATTGAGCATCGGCTCGCGATTTAATTCGTATCCCGCGAATGCGCCGAGGCGTTCTGCGATGCGCGCGGACTGCGCGTAGGATTCGCCGGTCATCAGCGCGGTGATTACGCCGCACATGTCGCGGCCTTCCACGGAATCGTAGGGCAACGCTTGCGACATGAGCAGCGCGCCAAGATTCGCATAGCCAATTCCCAGCGGACGGAAATCGTGCGAATTCTTTTCGATGCGCGGCGTCGGATAGCTGGCGTTATCCACCAGAATTTCCTGCGCGGTGATGGTCACGTCCACGGCATGGCGGAAACCGTCCACGTCAAAAACGCCGCCGGGGCCGCTGAATTTCATCAAGTTCAGCGAAGCCAGATTGCAGGCGGTGTCGTCAAGGAACATATATTCCGAGCAGGGATTCGAGGCGTTGATGCGTGCGGTGTTGCTGCAAGTGTGCCAGCGATTGACGGTGGAATCGTACTGCATTCCCGGATCGCCGCAGTGCCAGGCTGAATCCGCGGCCAACTTCAGAAGGTCGCGCGCTTTGTATTGCTGGCAGGGAGCGCCGTCGGTGACGTTTTTCGTCCAGGTATCGCGGTCGTCTTCCACGGCGCGCATGAATTCATCGGTAACGCGCACGGAATGGTTCGCGTTCTGGAAGAAAATGGAGGAGTAGGCTTCGCCATCAATCGCGGAATTGTAGCCCTGCGAAATGAGCACCTGCGCTTTGCGCTCTTCCTTCATTTTGCTTTCGATGAATTCCACGATGTCCGGATGATCCATGTTGAGGATCACCATTTTCGCAGCGCGGCGAGTTTTGCCGCCGCTCTTGATTACGCCGGCGAAAGCGTCAAAGCCTTTCATGAAGCTGACCGGGCCGCTGGCGATGCCGCCGCCGGAAAGAGTTTCACGGCTGCCGCGCAGCGAGGAGAAATTCGTACCCGTGCCGGAGCCCCACTTGAAGAGCATGCCTTCCGTTTTCGCCAGGCCCATGATGGAACTCATATCGTCCTGCACGGAGTTGATGAAGCAGGCGGAGCATTGCGGCTTGGGCTGAACGCCGACGTTGAACCACACCGGAGAATTGAAGGCTACCTTTTGCTCGACCAGAAGATGGGTGAGCTCGTCGCGGAAAGCGTCACGCGAAGCGGTGGAATCAAAATAGTTGCCCTTCTCGCCCCAATTCACCACGGTATCGACCACACGGCCGATCAACTGGCGCACGGAAGTTTCGCGTTGCGGAGTGTTGGGCTTCCCGTGGAAATATTTAGAGGCCACGATGTTGGTGGCGGTCATGGACCACGACTTGGGCACTTCCACATTTTCCTGGCGGAAAATTACCTGACCTTTTTCATTTCCAATCAGCGCGGTACGCTTTTCCCATTCCACGGCGTCAAATGGCGAAACTTTTCCATCTGTAAAAAGACGCTGAAATTCCAAACCGACTTTCGCTTCACTCTTGTCAGTGACCTGAGTTGCCGTACGCACAGTTTCTTCGTTCAATTGCATTCTCACTTCCGCCATTTTCCGCCTCCGCGCATTTCGGGGTAGTGCCGCGATAAGCGGTACCCCCTATTATACCCCTCGCCCAGCAGCCAGGGGCCGCAACAGTTGCTTCTCCGGGCAACTGTCACTCGATTAAAAGTTTCCGTGACGCCAACTGAACCGCCCAATGCGAAAACATCTCCCATGCAAATCCGCGACGTTATTTAGCCGTCAGAATTGCTTTAGACGCCGATCCAAAAAACCGTGCGGGCCGACGCCGGGAGTTTCACCCGTCGTTTGTTTCCGTTTTGTTCGGGCAGGCGGCGCAAAACCTCCAAGAGTCGGTGTCGGCGCTCTTGAAGTGAATCACGTTTCCCCCTAATCTGGGGGGGCAGTATCAATCGAGTCGCAAAACTTGTCAAGAGGGAATCTGAGAAAAATCACAAAATGTTAGGGGTATCAGTCAACGTGTGTCTATTTGTAGTGGTTGTGTTGCAAAACGGCCCCAAGACGGAATTCACGCGAAAACTGCTCAGTACCATTACGTTCCGAATGCGTGCATCTCGCTTTTCACACCATACATCTAATCGTGTAGGAGCGAAAGGCTCTTCCCTTATGAGCTTACGACTGAAAAATCGTTCACTGGCGGTCGTGGCGCTGGCCGCAGTTGCGTCATTTGCGGCGTTCTCAACGTCTGCGCAAATCGCGCCAATGGGCGCGCGCGCTACTGCTATGGCGATTCAGGGCGTTCCCAACGCAGGGAACGTAAACGGCACGCTGTATCGAGGCGCGCAGCCGAATAATTCGGCGTATGCCGACCTGCAGAAACTGGGAATGAATATCGTCGTGGACTTTCGCGGCGAAAGCGGCGAAGTCAGCGCGGAAAAAAAGTCGGTGGAATCGCTGGGAATGAAATTTGTGAATTTGCCGTGGAACGGCGCGAGCCTGCCGACGCGTGACGAAATTCTGACGTTCTTCACGCTCTTGCGCGACAACCCAGATAAGAAGATTTTCCTGCATTGTCAGTATGGCGCCGACCGTACCGGAGTGATGGTCGCGCTGTACCGCATTGCCGTGGATCATTGGACGTCCGATCAGGCTATCGCTGAAATGAAGGATTTTCATTATCACAGTTTCATGCTGCCGCACCTGGCGAAGTATGTGAAGGCGTTCCCCGCGGCGCTGGCTGCGGATCCGTCGCTTGCAGGAGCGATTCCGGGAGCACGGCCTGCGCAGCCGGTGGCGCAAGCTGTTACTGTTCCGAATTAATTTCTACTCGTTCGATTCCGCTGAAAATCTGGAGTTAGTAGCACCGACACGTTTGTCGGTGTGGGTTTGATTTTGCAAATGCTACGCGGATGGGAAGCTGGCACAGACAAGAATGTCTGTGCTACTTATTCGTAGCGCAGAGCTTCTACCGGATCCAATTTCGACGCTTTCATTGCGGGCCACACGCCGAAAATTAATCCAATACTGAGCGAAGCGGTGAGCGCCATGGCCACCGCCCACCATGGCACCACGGCTTTCATGGAGCTCCAGGTGCGAATTGCGAACACGAGCGTTTCGACGCCCCCTACGCCAATCAATCCGCCCACACTGGTTAAGGCCATGGCCTCAAACAGGAATTGCAGAGTGATGTCCTTGCGGCGCGCGCCAATTGCTTTGCGAACGCCGATTTCGCGCGTGCGTTCGGTTACGCTGACCAGCATGATGTTCATCACGCCGACTCCGCCAATCAACAATCCAATAGAAGCAATTACGACTGTTGCGTAGACTACGACATGAACAATGGAATCGAACTGTTGAATCTGCTCCTGCGAAGTGGTCATGGAAAAACTGTCGGGCTTATCGAAGGGAACATTCCGGCGCCGGCGCAGCACTTCGCGCGCTTGATCCACGGCGGTATCGAGCTGGTTCTCTTTGGCCTGGAAGCGAATGGAAATTTCATACGCCGCCGGAAAAATCTTTTTGAACGTCAGGAAAGGAATAATCAACCGGCGGTCTTCATCATTTGTGCCGAAGCCGCCCACGGGCTTATCCAGAACGCCGATGACCAGGAAAGTCGAACCATCCACAAGAATTTCGCGGTTCACGCCGGGCAGATCGCCAAACAAAGCCTTCGCGGTGTCTTCACCGAGCACGGCTACGTCGTCGCGGTGCTCGTTTTCGGTGGACGTAAAAAAGCGGCCTTCTTTCAGCGTCGCGTTGGCATACACGTAGGGATAATTCGGTTGCGCGCCGCGAAAATCCGGACCGCTAACAGAATTTCCCTGATACATCACTTTGTGTTGCGTTTCCCACTGCGTAATCCAGGTGGTGAGGTTGCTCACTGCCGGACACAAATTGAGAATCGCGTCACCATCTTCCACGGTCAGCGGTTTGCGCTCGCGTTCGTCTTTCGGACGGCGCCCGTTGTTGGGTCCTTGATTAAACCTGCTGACGAACGCCGTATCCGCGCCAAAGGAACTGATGCTGTCCACAACCTGCTGGCGGAATCCTTGAATAATTGCCACGACGATCATGACCACGCCAACGCCGATGACGATGCCCAGCACGGCCAGGAAGCTGCGCAATTTATGGGCGCGCAGCGTATCCATTCCCAGCTTCAGATTGTCCAGCGTTCCTTGTGCCATGATTCGCCTCTATCGCATTGCGCACTAAAATGACTAAATCGCGCCCGGCCAAAAATTTTAGTTTTCAACTCTTAACGCTTCAATCGGATCCAATCTCGCCGCGCGCATGGCCGGATAAATTCCAAAGAAAAGTCCCACGCTGGTGGAAAGCAGCAATCCGATAACTACCGCTTTAATTGACGTGGACATCGGAAAAACTCCCGACGCGTTCACCAGCGCCGTGATTGCTTCCGCCATGCCGATACCCATCATTCCGCCAACTGACGCCAGCACCGCGGCTTCCACCAGGAATTGCATGACGATGTGCGATCTGCGCGCGCCCAGCGCTTTGCGGATGCCAATCTCGCGCGTGCGCTCAGTTACGCTGGCCAGCATGATGTTCATGATCACAATTCCGCCGACCACCAGAAACACGGCGGTCAAATAAATGGCCAGCGCGAAAATATTTCCGGTCAATTGTTGCCACAAATTGGTGATTGAGCTGGAGCCAATGATTCCGAAATTGTCGGGATCGTTGTAAGGAATGTGCCGGCGCGCGCGAAGTACGACCTTCACTTCGTCTTCGGCGGCGTCAATCAATTCCGGCGAACGAGCTTCCACAAAAAATGTGAGTGAATTTAGCGCCGTGTGCCAGGACTTTTCGTAGGCGTGGAACGGAACTTGAATGTAATTGTCCTGCGGCTGGCCCAGCACCGTGCCCAGCGGTGTGGTCACGCCAATCACCTGAAATTCTTCCGGGCCGGCGCGCACAAATTTTCCCAACGGATCCACGTTGGGGAAAAGCTTATTGACCACATCCATTCCCAACACGCAAACCGGCGAGCGGTGATTGTCATCCGCTTCGGAGATGGCGCGGCCGCGGTCGATGCCGATGGCGCGAACTTCCACATAGTTCGGTGAAACGCCAAACACGTTAACGTCTTCATCGAGTTGGCCGGCGCCGCGAACGTCCAGCGTGGTGACTTCCAGCACCGCGACCGCCTGCGCCAATTTCATGTGGTCTAAAAGCGCCTGATAATCGTCGTAAGTCACGCGCGGACGCTTCTGCGCTTTCAGGAATTCATCCTGATTGGTGATGATGCCAAACCGGTTCACGACAAACGCGTTCGCGCCAAGATTGGCGATCTTGTCGGAAACGTAAAGATTCAGGCCGGAAACCACGGACATAACGCCGACCAGCGTGGCCACCGCCAGAATGATTCCGAGCAGGGTGAGGAAACTGCGCAATTTGTGGGAGCGCAGCGCGTCCAGCGCCAGGCGAAACGTTTCGCCCAGCGCCACTTTGGCAGACACCGCTCTTTTTCGCTCGACCTGGTTCATGCGCACTTGTACCTGAAATCTCTATTAAGTAGAACGTTTAGACGCCCCAAAATGTTTCGTGATAGCCTCAAATGGTTGGTAGCGTGTCGAAAGGGTGCCTCAATTGTACCAATGCGGGGTGAAATCCGTGTGAATTTCGCAATTCGAGGTGCTTTTCGTTAAGATTTGTCGGTTGGGTAAGGCGGTCTAAGTCGGCAGGAAGCGGCGGCCCGCAAAGGTGTTGGTGATCGATTCGCACGCGGAAGCAACGGCCCCGGGGCGTGCCGAATCTAAAAACCTGAAAGCACATTGCCCGCAATCGGCGAGCGTTCAACCTCCAATGCGCCAATCTCTCATAATCCTCGCCACCGTACTCACTGTGCTTGCAGGCGTGCCGGGGCGCGCGCAGCTTTTCAGCGAAATTCGACTTCCTTCTGAGCGCCAACTTCGCACTGAAAATCCTCCGACTGAAGCCGAGCGCAAATCTTTAGTCGAACGCACGCTTGCCAATCAGATTAAGAACGACGAGGCGCTGCAAATATTCGAGCGTGTCGAGCGGCGCATAATTCACGATCACGATATGAACGCCGCCGCGGGCGAAGACCGCACCGTGCGCATTATTCCCACCGGCACGGGATCGGCGCGAATTTTGCTGGCGGAGCACGGCCATCCCAGCGACGCCGCCATGATTCACGCGCAAATGGTGGCCACCGAACATTTGCTGGAAGCCGCCGCCGATTCTTCCAATGCGCAGACCAAGCGCGACCGCGAAAAAATCGAGCGGCGTGCTAAAGATCGGAAAGATCTGGTGGGCAGCGTCCAGGACGCTTTTGTTTTCACCTGGATGGGACGCGAAGAGCGATCCGGGCGCGAAGTAATAAAATTTCGGCTTGATCCAAATCCAAATTATAAACCCACTTCGCTGAAAACTGAATTCCTGAAGCACGCCACGGCCACCGGATGGGTGGACGAAAAATCCGCGCAACTGGTGCGTCTGGAAGCCACGCTGACCTCCGACATTTCATTCGTGGGCGGAATTGCCGGAAAAGTGTATCGCGACGGCCGGGCCGTCATCGAACAATCCGAGGTTGAGCCGGGCGTGTGGCTGCCCACGTTGTACAAGTACGACTACACCGTGCGCAAATTCATGTTTACGTCGGAGGTCCACGAACGCGTGGAAGCCTCACACTACCAGCGAATTGGAAATGCCGCGCAGGCTTTGACGGCAATCCGGCGCGAAATTTCCGCGGCAAATTCCCCACGCGCGCAACAGTAAGCATCTCGTTCTCGCCTCCCTATCAAAATTAAAGTGAAACGTTTTCGAGGGTCGAGCGTCTACTATATCGAGGGTAGTATTTCTACCCTCGACCCTTTCACCGTGGAGATGCAAATGAACCGACTACGAATCGTACTGTCCTTCGCTCTCTTGGCAATGTTGCTGGCCGTCGCAGCCGCGCCGGTGCTTCGCGCTTCGCCCCCGGCGGACAAGCTGGCCGGTCATTGGGAGGCGAACATGACTGGAGAAGCCAAGGTTTTCATCTTTGTTTTTGAGTTCAAAACGAATGGCGATGCCCTTACCGGTACAGTCGAAATTGCCGGCCAGGATCGGTCGTTCGATATTAAAGATGGAAAGATCAAGGGCAACTCGGTTTCGTTCACAGGCCTTGGCGTCTGGACGGGAACGCTGAATGGCGACGAATTGAACCTAACGCGCACATTGGACGGCGGTAAAAAACAGGAGATGAAGGCGCACCGGAAGAGCGGGAATTAGCGGCATGCGCAGGTTCTGGATTTTCCTGCATCGCTATGTGGGGCTGGCGGCCGCGGCCTTCCTGGTTGTCTCGGGACTGACCGGAAGCATCCTGGCGTTCGAGAGCGACTACGACCGTTGGATTCATCCGTCGCTGTGGCGAGTGGTGCCGGAAGGCGCGCCGGCAAGCGAGCAAGCGCTGGCCGATCTTGTGACGCGCCAAATGGCATCCGATGAATCACCTGCGAACGTTGAACTGATTGATCTCGCCGGTGATGGCATCGCCCAGGTCTTCAGCCTTTCCGACGGTCGCAGGGTATTTGTGAATCCGTATCGCCAATCGATTCTCGGTGTGCGAGACGGGAAGCCTTCCGCGGCGGATAAATTTTTCTTTGCTGTCCGGCAATTGCATCTCAGCTTGTTAGCCGGAGTGTGGGGACGATGGGTCGTGGAAATCGCAAGCGGCGCGCTGCTTCTGCTGATTCCCACCGGACTTTATCTGTGGTGGGACAAAAAACGCGTGAGCGTGAAATGGAAAGCGTCGTGGCGC
>Ga0210410_10001897_pt1 | contig 19144 bp, 16 predicted proteins | sample IncBWC4MmetaG_FD_161058 | JGI IMG/M metagenome (GOLD analysis project Ga0210410, IMG submission 161058) | Forest soil microbial communities from Barre Woods Harvard Forest LTER site, Petersham, Massachusetts, United States - Inc-BW-C-4-M | ecosystem: Environmental > Terrestrial > Soil >... | reverse complement strand
CACATGGCATTAAGGCTGGAGACATGAACATCGGCGTGCAAACCAGTCATAGTGAACTGATATCCCCGATCGTTAGCGCAGCGCTGATCGCGGGCGGAATTGCGCTGGCCATTGCCGGGGCGCGTGCGGGAAAGTCGAGAAGCTAGGCGACTCTGCACTGGCTCGTTCCGCGCGACGGTTCGCCCCAGGAATCAAAATCCACACTGAGTTTGCAAAACGCGCAGCTGTCAATGTTGACCAGTAATCCGGCCACACAAGCATTGGCCGGCAGACATCCCCGTTAGCGGCAATGTTTCCCGCTCTAAGGTTGCGCATCTATTGCCCCGGAGCCGGACGCGGTAGAAAGGGCTAGAATTAAAGATGTGAGATATTACACAACTAGACCGATGGGCGGCGGCACCGCATTCAAATGCACTTTCTGCGACCATAGCGTCAACACGCTGGATTTCAACAGCACGATTGGCAACCGCCGTACCCAGGCCGCGGCAGTAATGAATCAGCACGCCGCGGCGTTGCACTTCTCATCCCGGAGAACGTCAACGCCGATCAAGCTGGGTGGTCGCGGCGCACTGTGAGGCAGCTCGCGTGCAGCGCAGTTATCCCGTGACCAAGTTCTCATCCCTCATCTGCCAGAGCAGCCACGCAGAGTGATCAGTTCCCAGTTGGATTTACGTTTGGGGCAGTTGAAATCCCAAGAGCCCTAACACCGAATGTTCTCTCCGGTTGAAAAACTGCCTCGATCTTCCAGGCGTCGAATTCCTTGTGAAACTGACAGCCCAAAGAGTTCGATCACCTCAGTTCTAGAGAAAGCCATACCGTCACCATCCGCAGCGCCGGCCTTACCACAATGGGGACGTCAAGTGCCACTTTCTCTAATCCAGGTTCTTGCATGGTGAAGAGGAGTGGGTCGAGAGAGATTCCACGGGGCCACGCGATCCAGTCCCGGAGGAACTGCGGGTTTAATCGTTCGGCGCTTGCCTTTCCTGGCTACGGGGGTGTTCGGCGCAGACATGAGAAGTAAATTCGTTGTCGCGCTGCAATTCGAAGTTCTGCATCATTTCATCGAAGGAATTACCCGTGGGCGCGCCGGTAGGCTTGAAGCGCCAGGCACATGCAGAGCAACCAAAACCACGAAAACGACTTTTGTCGATCCATATGAGCTTGCGTAACCCCGCCATTACAGCCGGAAAGCAGAATCTCGGGTGCGTATGTTTTGTGCCATTTACCCTCATCTCCTTAAAGTGTGCAGCATTGCTCAATGCACTTGAGTGGCCCTCCGCGGGAATCCGCGCAACTGCCTGTTTCGATACGCCACCACGCAGACGCAGCACGACAGAGTATGGGTTCGACCGTGTACCTTTGGCGGGAAAGCAAGCACAAACGACGGACGTTCAGCTTGGAATGCTCAGGACTCATTCGAAAGAAGTGAATGGGGAGTGAGTCCGGCATGAAAGGTGCGCGTTTGCGAACATAATCTTGCTGATGGATGACTTCACTCGCGGGAAATTATTTCAAGCCCAGCTCGCCGTTGTACTGTTGGGTCGCTGCCCATTACCCACGATTTTGTCGCCACCATGCTAGGGACAGATAGGCCTAGCGTGAGCGTGGCGGCTGGTAAGCGGTTTTCGCGACTTCAGGTGAAGCCCGGATTCGGGTGTCCGCAAGAAACAAGAAATCTTCAAACTATGTAGGATGCGCGACAGACCATCCGATTTGGCGCATGTAAAAATCGCGCCCTACACACCTTTCGCCGCACCCAGAACGGGTGGCAGTTTTCTGTTGCAATCAAGCTGCACGCTGCTCGTAAGGAGAACGCTGAGTTGTTGGATGCCAGGGCGTATTAGGCATGCGGTTAGGCAATGCTGGGGCGCAGCGACAGGTCGGACTATGAATCGGAAGCTAGTCTGGATTCAACGAGAGCGTTTTCGAGGTTTTGGTTGCTCCGAATGCGACTGGGTCTTCAAGTCTTCCGGCCCTCCCGCTGGTAAATCTTTCGATGAAATGATGCGGATCTTCGAGTTGCAGCGTGACCAGGCGTTCAGATCGCATGTCTGCGCCGATCACCCAAGAGGCAAGAGCACAAGGAGCAAGAACACGGAATAGCTCAAACTGGAGTACGTTTCAGCGCGGAGGTTAGTATGTGCCCAGTCCATGCGCACCACGCCGATCACGCCTGATCGACGCGTCATGTCAAGGAAGATTGGGAAGCCCTTTACCGCGCTGCCGTCCTCGAGTTTGACCGGAGCAGGTTGCCGCAGCGGATCGAGGACGCAGAGGCCGCCATTCTCAAGCGATCGCGAAGCTGGTCAAAGCCGCTTGGCAATCATGGAAGAGAGCAGGACGCTATCACTCGCGCACTGCACATCCCGAGCCTGCTGCGTGAGGTTGGGCAAAAACAGTAGCACCAAACGCAAACGCGGCTCCCAGCAGGTGCTACGATCCGTGCCTTCACGCAACACGGCGGCCGCTCACTAGGTTGATGACTAAGACCACCAACGCCACTACCAGCAGCAAGTGGATCAGGCCGCCAGCGACGTGGAGGCTGAAACCTAGAAGCCACAGAATCAGAATTACAACGAAGATCGTCCAAAGCATGTTATCTCCTCCATTCTTTTGTCGAATTGCTCATCCTTGCCTTGCGTCTCTCGGCCCCAGATGAACACCTTTGAACGACTTCCCACACTCCAAACAGAATGGCTTGGATCGCGGAGTGATTAGCCCGCAGAACGGGCACATCCTTTGTGATCCGAAACCTCCGCCATGGGTCTGCCTCGTAAGAAGCTTCTTCAGTGAGTCAGCGATGAAGCCGAGCAACGTACGAACTCGCATAAGATGCGCCTGGGGTTGCACGCGGTCGCATAGATTCTTTAGGAGCGGTATTCTCTACCTAACCGGCCTGAGAATGGCTGCGTGTTTCTTGTTTTCGATGCGACTACGATGACACATTGACGCCGACGATTCTGTGCAAGATTGCTCAACTTACCCAAACACTGCCGGTACGCGCGATGACAGGCAGTCAATCTGGGTTTGGCTACAAAACCAAAGTGAGCAATTCAGACCAGCTATTCTCTTTGGCCTGGGCGATCATAGGGCTTGGAGACGAGCACTTCTTCTCTCTCTTTCAGGTTCTCTGAGCTAAGTCAGCCTATCTGAAGTTCTCTCCTCTTAGTTCCGCAGCTCCTAAAGGAATGAATTCATGAAAAAGACAATTTCACTACTGTTGATGAGCTTCATGGGCCTGGTTGGAACCTTTGCGTGGGCAGGCTCGGCTCGTGAAGACACGGTCGAGCGCATGCAAAAGTCGGTCGACGTTCTGCACGCGATTATGTCAACCCCCGACAAAGGTATCCCCGAGGAAGTGTTGAGCGATGCAAAGTGCATCCTGGTAGTGCCCGACCTGATTAAAGGCGGCTTCATTTTCGGTGGCAAGCACGGCCGTGGCGTAGCCTCGTGCCGGACATCGAATGGCTGGAGTGCGCCCGCGTTCGTCTCGGTTGGCGGTGGAAGTTGGGGATTGCAAATTGGAGTCGAAGGCGTGGATCTGGTCATGCTGGTCATGAACGAGCAGGGCTTCCAGCATCTGTTGTCGAGTAAGTTCGAACTCACCGGTGAAGGATCGGTTGCAGCAGGACCAGTGGGCCGTCATGCTTCCGCCGGAACGGACTGGAAGATGAACACCGAAATGCTGACCTACTCGCGTTCGAAAGGCGTCTTTGCGGGCTTGACGCTCGAAGGCGCAGTCGTGGAGCAGGATAACGACTCTACTCGCGCTATCTACGGCAAGCACGTTGGCTTTCGATCGACCCTTTCGGGCAAGACGTCGACCCCAGCAAGTGCGGACGCATTCCTGAAAGCCGTGTCAGAGGCTGGCCAGCAGGCGCGGGTCGCCGAAGCGAAAGAACTCAAAGAAGACAAGAAGTAAACGGCTCGGGAGCCCGCGGAGAGATTTCGGCTGACCGCGACCCTGATACGGTCTCGGTCAGCTTTACACGACTGAAAGGCAGCGAAACATGGGAGTCAACCTACGCAGGTGTTTTCGAGTGCCACTGGCATGCCTCATTCTCTGGCCCACTCTTTCCTTTGCACAGTCGCCCGATCTCGCTCAAAACCTGGCCGCCTGTAAGGCTGGCCGAGAAACTTGCGATCGCTCCAAATTGAGCCAGGCCGAATTAGCGGAGGTGGTCGCCACCGACCACGGTCGCAACGTTGCGGATTGCAGAGGCGGATTCGAATCTTGCAATCATTCAAAACTGAACCCTCAGGAAGCGGTCGCATTGGCGGTCGCCAATCACCAGCGCAACGTTGCCGACTGCAGGGACGGCATAAGGCTCTGCGACCACTCCCAACTGACACAGGCCGAAGCCGGTGAAGCATCGGTCGCGGAGCGCCAGCGTAACATCGTGGACTGCAAAGATGGCGTCGGATCCTGCGATCGCTCCAAACTGACTCCGTCGGAAGCTGGGGAGGTGAACGTAACCAGGCACGAACTCAATGTATCCGACTGCAAGAACGGTACGGGGCTTTGTGATCGTTCCAAGCTCACCGGTTCGGAAACGAGTGAAGTGACTGCGGCGGAGCACCAGCGGAATGCGCAGAATTGTGAGAACGGTTGGGACGAGTGCGACCACTCCAAACTCACGCCGTTGGAAACCAGTCAAACGGCTGCCGCCGACCACAAACGCAATTTCGCCGAGTGCAAGAACGGCCAGGAAACGTGCGACTACTCAAAACTGACTACGCCCGAAACCAAGATTCTGGCCGACGCCGAACAACAACGCAACTACACGGCCTGTCGGAAGGGTTACGGCTATTGCGATCGCTCTCGTCTAACGCCATCGGAAGCCAAGGCGATCCCGTCCGAGCACCGGCCACTGCCCTGATAGGAGTCCAGCAGGACTTTGGCTCCGATCCTGAAGATCTATGTTGAGCTTTGCCGGTGACAAGGAGAATCCCGAAATGACGATGCGCCGAATTGTACTCTTGCTGTTTATAATCGCAGACTTCGTAGCCTTGCCGCTTTTGGCAAGGGGGCAATCCTTGGTCGATTCGGGAGGCTCGTCCCGCACCGCTGCCGTGTCAGCCGCTACGGCGTCGCAACCAGATCTGACGTACATCCGCCCGCCACAGAAAACGAAACTCCACAACTACGTCTTCGACGCCTTCGGCCCGTATCCCATCGTAGGCGCGGCGTTCGCGGCTGGCATCAACCAGGGGGAAAACACTCCGCCGGAGTGGAAGCAGGGAGCCGAGGGTTACGCCAAACGATTCGGGTCCAACTTGGCGATCGCAGGGGTGAGCACGACGACGCGGTATGTGCTCGCGGAAGCCTTCCGCGAAGACACGTTGTATTACCGCTGCGAGTGCAAAGGCTTGTTTCCGCGGCTTAGCCATGCAGTGACTTCAACTTTCACAGCACGCCGCGGCGAGGATGGCCATCGCGTCTTTTCCATCCCGGCCCTCGTCGCTCCATACGCTGGCACGATGACCGCCGTGTATGCATGGTATCCCGGCCGCTACAGCGCCATGGACGGTTTCCGCATGGGCAACTACAGCTTGCTGGGGTACATAGGCGGAAACATCGCTCTTGAATTCCTGTATAGCGGACCCCACTCGTGGCGTTCTCGCATGCATCTCAACAATGGACACGGAGCGCAAGATCCGATCGTGCAGCGCTGATCGGCGCGCCTTCCTGTTGTGGGTGACTGCAAAACGTCTCGAACACGCGTCGAATTATGCACAAAAATACTTCGCTCGACCCGACTAATCTGCAGCGCCTCATAGTCGCATTTTTGCTGACAGTTTCCTGCGTAGCCCTCGACTCGGTTCAACATTCCCCGCTCACCGCCGCTGACCTTGTCAATGTCGTCGTAGCCAACGAACTGGCGGACCGGGTGGAGCGGCGGAAATGGATGTATGCGATCGAAAAACAAGACGGAAAGCAGACTCTCACGGAAGAGCAAGTGGAGACCAAAGACGGCCCACTTTATCGGGTGCTTGCAATTGACGGCCGGCCGCTCGATCCCGACCAGCGCCAACAGGAAAACGCGCGAATTGATCGCCTCTTGCATGATCCGGGCGAACAGTTGAAGGTCAAGCGGGCGCACGACGACGACGAGCAGAAGCTGGAGACGCTTATGCGCTTGATGCCGGAAGCTTTTCTTTACGACTACGACGGCGTCGTGGGAAATATGGTCAGGGTTAAGTTCCGCCCCAACCCGAACTACAGTCCCCCAACGTACGAAGCCCGCGTCATCCATAGCCTTGCCGGAACGATCCTGATCGATTCGCAGCAGCAACGCCTGACCAAGCTCTCGGGCCAACTCATCAACCCTGTGGAATTTGGGTGGGGCCTCCTGGGGCATATCGACAACGGCGGCACAGTCGAGATTGGGCGCGCAGAGGTCGGAGCTTCCCAATGGAAGACTGCTTTGATTGACATTCAATTGTCCGGACGTCTGGTTCTGTTCAAGACCATCAGCAAACAGGAATACGAGACCCGGTCAGATTTCCGTGCGGTTCCCGATGATCTCAGCCTCTCGCAAGCGAACCAGTTGACTGTTTCCCAGATCGTACCCATCTCCGCTCCTGAGAACCAGCGCACCGAGCCTGCAGCTACGCCCCGACAGCCTCAACCTCAGTAGGTGTCTCTAGCGGCAAGTTCCTGCCACACCGGCTAAAGCATCTGGATGGGCACAAGGACAATTCAACAGACGTGGATGTCCTTTTGCTCTACGGCGCCGGCGGAGCACCAGACACCGCGGATCGATGTGGAGGGCTGCTTGCGACAACCGGGGGCGGACTGACCAGCCTCAACTGGTCCAGTGACGTCAGTACGCTATGCCAGCGGACTGGGTCTTTTTTGGTTTCAATGGGACCTGAGAGGTCGGCATAAAAGTTCAAGATGTTCGTGCGCAGCTCCGGCGTTGTCACATTGAATTTTTGCTCTGTCAACTGAGCTAACAGCGTTGCATAGGTGTCGTCGGTCAGCGAGTATTCCGCCGCTTCGGTCAACTTGCCGCTATCAAGATCACAGTTGGGAAGCACGAGGGAGTCTGTGCGCACCGCTTCGAGAAAAGCCCGGTATTGATCGACAGTGGTATTGATGCTTTTGAAATACATATCTTCAGTTTGCGGCGTTGGGTTGTTGAAGGCCAATGCCTTGAAGGGGCCGATCTTCGGCATGTACCGCAAAAGGGTGGACAGAACCCGGGTGCCAAATCCGGGCTTCACGTAGTCCTTTCCCCAGTCTTTTTCATAGTCGGAGCGGGAAAGTCGGTACAGAAACTTTCGTTTGGCGAAATCGGGGTGCTCGCGCATCATGTCTTTCTTATGGGTCCGCAACGCGACCTGCGTCATCTCCGGAATCAGGTGGCTAATGGAGTAACGATAGGAGCCGACAGCAAGGTCCTCGTGGGCCAATACGTCTTTCAGTTCCACTCCGTACACGACCGGGAAGACACGCTCCAGCAGCGGCTTGGACACTTGAAACCCGATGAAATCGTGGTACTGCTGCGATGCGTAGCGGTTCTTCGCGACCTGCACCATATCAAAGCCGAACTCGGTTTTCAAATGCGCGGTCTTATCCTGCGCGTACCGGACCGACTTGCCGAACTTCGCTCGCAACTTTGGATACTCGATTGCGACCGCTTGATTGACCGCGGGATGGCCGGCAATATCGGACGCATAGTGGGCCAGGGCGCCCAGCGCAAAGGCGTACTCATTCACATCCTGGCTCTCGAGCAACAGCTCGCGAACGAAGTCCCCGCTGCGAACGTAGTGCACCAGGTTGCTGAATTCACGGCTGCCGAACGGATAGTAACCAAGATCCTGGATGACGGCGCCCCCGTAGGCATAGGCGTGCGCCTCTTTGATCTGGTCCTCCGATAGCCCAGGATATCGCTTGAGCAGCAGAGGACGGATCTGGTCGGTCCAGGCCAAGTCCACGATTTCTTCATGGGTTAGAACGGAGTAGGCGGACGAGCCACTGCTGAACATCAGCACCATCAGAACAGATGCCATCACGCGAATACAAAGCAGGCGCCACCATTTAATGATGGCACCTGGGAATATCGGGAGCAGGACCATGGTTCAAATCCGTCCGAGAACCAGCAAAATTATCACGATAAAAAGGACCAGTCCCACGCCGCCGGTCGGGGCATAGCCCCATTCCCGGCTATGCGACCAGCGTGGCAGCGCACCAAAAAGTGCTAAGACCAAAATCACGATCAGTATCGTCCCAAGCATGTTGTGCTCCTTGTACTTAATAGGAAGGTTCAACACCTTCCGAATGCATCCCAAGCGGCGCGAGTCGAAGTCGCCGACCCGCACCGACTGGAGTTGGAACCAGCTTCCCGTGTAACCGCTTACTGCAAGCTGCCGGTGGTTACGTTGGCCGGGTTGCCGATGGCGTCGCCGGATACGAGAAGTTCCACTCTCCGGTTCTGCTGACGGCCGGCGGAGTTATCGTTTGAGGCTACTGGCAAAGTGTTGCCGAAGCCTTTTGCGCTGACGGAATTGGTCGTGACGCCTTGTTGGACTAAATAATCACGAACTGAGCCCGCACGATTCTCGGACAGTTTCTGGTTCATGTCATCGCCGCCGACGTTGTCCGTGTAGCCGCCGACTTCGATGTTGAGTCCAGGATAGGCGAGCAGAATACCGGCGACTTTCGCCAGCTTCTCCCGTGCCCCCGGTTTCAGCGAGTATTTGCCGGTGTCAAACAGCACGTCGGACATGCTGACGATGAGTCCACGCGCGCTGTCGCGAGTTTGGAGAATCGAATTCAATTGCTCGGACAAACGTGTGCGCATGGCGGCTTTGTCGGTTTCCGCTTGCTGCGCCGCCAAACGAGACTTGTCGGCATCGGCTTGAGCCGCGCTGACCGCCGCTGCCGATGTTGCCTGGCTTGCGGCCATATCGGATTGCGCCTTTGCCGCATCAGCCTGAGCTTGTTCTTTCTGGCGGGTGGCGTCGTCGGCTTGCGCCTTCGATTGCGCCTGGGCATCGGTGGACGCCTGGAGGTCGTTCGCCTGGCGCAAGTCGTCCATCTTCTTGACTGCGATGGCGCGAGCGTCTTCGGCGGTTTGCACTGCCTCGCGGGCGACTGCGATCAGAGGCTTGGTCGGAACATTCTTTCTGGTAGCGTATCCATCGGCGTTGTTCATTAGCTGGACTGCGTGCTGATAGCTATCGCTGGCGTACTGCTCGGCGCCTTCGGATTGAGCGATACGCACGGCATTGCGCGCTTCAAAGAACTCCAACGGCAATTTGGCACTCATAACCACGGGATCGAACTTGTAGCCGGTTGGGATATAGCCGCCCCGCTCCATGAGTTCGTACTTCGCATCCACCGCCTCGACGGTTCCTTTGGTGTCTTTGCGAATCACGTTCTCGAGCACGACCACGTTGCTGGGTTGCCGCACCGCGTAGTAGGGCTCGGCGGTGACGATCAGCGCGAATGCCTGAAGGTCCGTAGTTACTTGCAGCTTGCTGCGGCTGTTGCCGCCGACCAACACTTCGCCGAGGTTGACGGCGCGGCCTTCAGGCGAAATCGCCCAGAGAATGTAAGTCAGGTATTCATTGCCGAAAGTCGTCGGTTTCTGCAGGTTGCCGAATTCCGCCTCGATTTCAATGGCTCCTCGTTTGCTGTTTACTTCGGCTTCACCATCCGCTGACGGCATGAGATCCGTGCCGGCGAAATTCACCTTCGTGGATCCACTGCGATGCTTATAGTTGACCGCTGGCGTGGTGCGGCTGGTTACGACTACCCGGAAGGTGGGCGTCTGAGCCATGGGTTCGACAGCGGTTGTGGTTGGAGCATTGGTTTGAGCTAGCGCGCTTAGACTCAGGGCGATTGCGACTGTTAACAACAGCTTGATTTTCATTGGATCTCCTTGGCAGATGTTTGCCGGGTTACGTTGTTTCGATCTTGTCTTGGTGACGAAGTGTCCCAAGCGGTCTCTTTACCTGTTCGTCATCCTTTTCCGATACGTACAGCCGAAAGGGAGTGAAACAGTCCGAATACATTGAGCAGCCACAGCACCACGGCAATGACCACTACTCCATTCAAGATTGACTTGATGGATGCCTGCATTGGAATGAACCGATTGACCAGCCACAGCAGTACGCCCACCACGATGAGAACTTCCAGAAGTTGAATTAACGGCATAAGCCTCGACCTTTCTTCTTTCGTGGGCTGATGCCTCGCATCCGCCTCGAGGTGTTGCCCCAATTCTGCAATTCGCGAACTTTCAGGGTCGAATCGTGTCCGCCGGTGATTCCACGGCATACACACGCATTGCGAATGCCAATCGGCTGGATGTGGCCGCTCGGATGTGGAGTGATTCGGACTCACCCACAGCGACCCAAGAATCAGAGCTACGAATTGGCCGTCGCCGCTCTCTCGACACACTCAGGAGAACAAATAAAGAATGACAGGTGTAGACTTTCGTGTCTGAGCAAGATAGCTCACATTTGAAGAATAGGATTGCTATGCCCCGCCAGGATGGGCAAGTTGTTGAAGGGACTTAGTAGATTAGCTCCATTCCCATCACATCTAGTGTGAAACCTATTGAAACCTGCCACTTGGTTTTTCATGTACTTACACTGCGTAAGATCGTCATCTGTGCGCTAGTAAGTTCTTGCGTTGCTGTTTACGATCCCGGTCCAACTGAGAACCGAGAACTGACTACCGACAACTGATTTCCCACCGCTACTTCTCCCGAGCAGCAGCCTCCACTTCTCTCAAGATGCCATCCAGGTCGGCGCGGGAGAAGTATCGTCCGCCCTGCACCACGGCTGAGATTTTCTGGGTGTTGCTGATGTTGTCGAGAGGGTTGGCATCCAGCAGGACGAGGTCGGCGAGCTTGCTCTTCTCCACTGTGCCAATGTCGCGCGTTCGGCCAAGAAACTTTGCGGGATTGAGTGTGGCAGTTTGCAGCGCCTCCATCGGCGTCAGGCCTGCCTTCACGAACAGTTCCAGTTCCTGATGCAGGCTGAATCCCGGCATCACATATACGCCGGCGGCGGTATCCGTGCCTGCCATCAGCGGGACGCCGGCGCGATGCATGGCCAGAGTCATCTCCAGTTCCTTGGCCACGAACTGACGCCGGTACTCCACTGGATCCGTGTCCAGTTCTTTCATGATGCTTGCCGTGAACTTCTTGTAAGCCTGGTTGCGCAAGCTGGCTGCTGCGTACTTGGCGCCGGGACTTTGGCTGAGGTCGAGGTCATCAATCAGCCACTGGCCTCGTTCCCAGATGAGCGTCGGCACCTGCCATGTCTGATTTTTCGCCAGCAGGGCAATCAGCGCCGCGCACTTGGGTTCGCTGTAGGTTTCAACCACGCGGCGCGGCCCTTTCGGCCCCTTCAACAATTCGTCCTCGATGGACGAGCAACCTTCGAAAATTCCGGTGTAGTGCTCGATACTCTTCTGCCCCGCGTTGCTGGCTTCAGAAGCGCGAATGGCATCGGGAACGTGGCCGACAAAGACGATGCCTTGCTTTTTCGCTTCCTCGGCGACGGCGAAGTAAGCATCGCGGGGAATGTAGGATTGCACCTTGATGAAGTCGGCCCCGCCCTGCTTTAAGTCGTCCACTGCCTTGCGGCCGTCCGCGGCCGTGGCGATCGGCACAGATGCCGGAAAATGTGGAGGAGCGCTGTCCAGCATTGGCCCGGAAATCACCATGCGCGGCCCCACGGTCGTCCCTGCATTGATCTGGTCGCGCCACTCCTTCAGCAGATGAAGGTCGCCTCCCATGTCGCGAACACTGGTAATTCCGTTGGCCACGAACAGGGGCAGCACGAGTTCCTTGCCGTCAGGAAGCCAGTCGCCGAAATTGGTGTGCACGTGCATGTCCCAAAGCCCGGGGATGAGGAACTTGCCGCTTCCATCGATCACCTGGGTTTCTTTGGGTATCTTGCGGGAGGATCGTTTGATCTCCGCGATGCGGCCGCCGCGGACCGTGACTGTCATGTCCGGCTTAGGCGCTGCACCCGTAACATCGATGACCGTCACGTGGGTGATGGCCATCGTGTTCGAATCGCGCGCCGACTGCGCGCCGGCGAATACAGCGATCAAGATCAGTAACAGCAAAAGTGAAGCACGTTTCATGCGTAGGCATCGTCGGGGATTTCTTGCACTCGCGCCGGACCGGCAGTATACACCACTCGATTCCGCCCGCCCTACTGGCACGTAGGAAACTTGAGCGAAGCCACCCGAGTGTGGAAAGTGAGAAGGTTCTTTGGAGCCGTCTTTGGAATGTACTGATTCACATACCAGAAGGTGCAGTCGTCCGAGGGATCGATGACCATGCTGCTGTAGTCTCCCCAGCGATCCGCGTTTTGGCTAACGGTTGCCGAGCCTTTTGCAGTAAATATGGGGGCCACGCTCTCCATCGTATTTGGCGGATCGGTCGGCACTCGCCCGGTGAACCCCAGAGACGGATGCAACGTGCTGCCGTTGGATTCGCTGAAGCCGAGCGCCATGTCTCCGTCCTTGTCCATGGCGATGCTGCCCATCCACAGCGAGTTGCCGCCGTGCGTAACCGTTCCCTGCTGAAAGACCTTTGGTTTGCCGTTGGGATCGCGGATTTCGTACCAGCGTTCTCCGGAGGCAGCCTTGCTGGTCTGCACCGAATGACTCACCACCAGGGTTTCGTGATCGCCGAAATTTCGATAAGCCAGCCGGAACATCAGGCGGTCGCTCAGGGAATCAAGCGTCTGGCTGGTTCCGGGCTGAGGAATGCACGCCCCGTTTGAAGGGCAGGCCATGGTATATGCCTTCACCGGAATCGCAATCGGGCCGGTGAACTTGGATTTCGAGGTATTCACGAAATTGACGTGAAAGCGGTAAAGATGCAGAGAGGTGGAACTGGCGAGGTCGAGGTCGACAAAAAAGCTGGGCTCTCCGGACTTGGGAAGGGTCGAGCCGTCCACATTCGAAGGGAGAAGGGAAAACTCATTGGAGTTGATGAAGCACACCGCTTTGGTCTTGGCGCCAGCCAGCATTGCGGTGCGATCGTACGCGCAAGCGTCGTCACCGATAAGATTGTTTCCTTTAAACAGGTTGTAATTTGCGTAATAAGCGTCGGGCCAGACGCTGAGCTTGTCATAGTCGTTGAACACACCGGCTCCGAACTTGAAAACGTAGCGGTGATACTTCCCGGTCGCGTCCGAACTTTCGGAGACTGCGATACATTCGTTGCCCGTTTGGAACTGGCTGTCGGCGGCGATCTGGCTGATGATCCAGCGTTTGGCGATCTGGTCGTAGAGCACGATCGGATCCGTCCAGTTGAAAGTTTGCCCCTGTCCGCACAATCCGGGAAGTCCCGTGAACAGGGCGCTGATCTGTTGCGGCCCGAACACCGACTTGCCTGTAGCTTTATCAAAAACCTGCCACGCCGTATTGATGGTTTCGACGACTTGGGTGGCGCCTGCCGCGAGATTGTTATCGGAAGGAACTCCTTCCAAAGACTGGCCGTTGGCCGAGTTCGGAATGCCCTCGAAGTCGAGCCCGATGGTGGCGGAGACGGGAGGAGCCACGTAGGTCTGCTCCGCCAGATCCTCTCCGCGGACGCCGGCGCCAGCCAGAATGCGGCGCGGGCGCGGGTGTTCGATCTCATGCGGGACCGGGCCTTGCGCACCTGCCATGGAATATTCCCGCACCGGCAACGAAGTGTCGTGATAGCTGTCATAGATAACTTGCGGACGGCTCTGCGCCGGCTTCTCCGCAGACAAGAACGCTGGCGACGCCAGGATAAAGACCATCAACATCCCAATACCTACGATTGCCGACTTCGTCCTCATACGTTCGCCTCGATCTAAGACATCCATTTTGGATAGGAATTACGACGGAAGCCCGGAGAATCAAGCCCCAAGCCGCACGGCGGTTCGATAAAGTCTGATAGGTGAGGGGTCTTTCGTCAAGATGAAAAAGATTGCACTCGCCGCCACATGAATGCCGCAGTCGATTTTCTGCCCATTGTGATCCCGACCGGAGCAGTGGAGGGGCCTGCTGTCCAAAAGTAGGCGGCGGGCTTCCTCGCCCGTGCAGGACAACCATTGAAGCGTGGACGAGCGAAACCGCCGGATGAGCGGCTTTCGTCACCACCCGCCGCGGGAAGCAGGTAAGCCTCGAACCCTGAGTCCGCGAAATTCTTGTCAATAGGCAGAAATTACACGATTCGGCCCATCCTCATGCATCCATTGGAAATATAAATTCAGAAAACATGTCATAGTTGCCTATTTCAATGTGATATAATAAAACTATAACGATTAGCTAAGGCGCGACTCCCGGGTCGCGCCTTTTTATTTGGCCGTTCCAACCCAACCAGTATTTCCCAGGAAATCACCTTCATGACAAACCGAGGAGTAGATATCAAGAACCGCAAGCAGCGGGGCGAGTGGGCGGAGATGTGTTTCATGGCCCGAGCCGCCGCGCATGGCTTGTGCGTCGCCAAGCCTTATGGAGATTCCGCCCGCTATGACTTTGCCATCGAGTATCAGGGCCGTTTTCTCCGCGTGCAGGTCAAATCGACCAAGTACAAGCGCTTCGGCTCCTATATTTGCCACACCACCTCCACCGCACCCTATCGTGCCAACCAGATCGACTTCATCGCCGCCTACGTAATTCCCGCAGACGTCTGGTACATCCTGCCCGCCGCCGCATTGCAAGGTAAGCACATGATCTGCCTCTCCCCCCACCGCAAGACCTCAAAATACGGACGCTACCGCGAAGCCTGGCACCTGCTCCGCGGCAAGCCAGCAAGATCCCGCGCCGCCAAAGCCGGCCGCTAGCTATCTCAGACAAGATTGTCATCCTGAGGACGCGGAGTCATTCGCTCGCGAACCACTCCCAACGAAGGATCTCTGCACGTAATTTTGAGCGTCAAAAATGTATTTCCCGCGGATTGTCACATGTATTCCCGCGGACTGTCACAAGAGCATCTTCTACGAATTGTCATCCCGACCGGAGCTTCTCATCCCGAAGGGATGATAAGCGGAGTGGAGGGACCTTGTGTTCCGTAAAGGGCCTTGACGGCCTTGAAAGGGTGCGGCTTCAGTTGTGAGCGTGAGAACTGGTTTTCAGGCGATGCAGTGGAACGCAACGCCCGAAAATCCAGTCCCGGAGGGACGAACCAGCTTAGCCCAGCGCGGCAGCGCTGGGAAAAGTGGAAGAAATGATTCCATTCCCGGAGGGACGCCCGAGTTCTCACCCACACACTTCAGCCGCACCGCACAGCCTCAACAAACAAGGGCTTTAGCCCCTGAGGTCAAGCCAAATGGCTTGGGGAGGGCACGTCTTCAGCTGCGGCAAACGCTCGATTCGTATCAGGGTATGCCTTCAGGCATACCACGAGTTGCCGAAAATGACTCCGGCTTTAGCCGCTGAGGTTCGACGTTTCTCCGACCGGATGGCATTTTCCCCAGCCTCTTCAGCCGAGGCGCTCAGCGCCAGCAAGAATGCGTGCTTTAGCCCCGGGGGACGAACTCATCCGCGTTCATCCTGCTAGACGATTGTCATCCTGAGAACGCGGAGTCGTTCGCTCGCGAACGACTCCCAACGAAGGATCTCTGCACGTGATCTTGAGGTCAAAAATGTATTTCCCGCGGATTGTCACATGTATTTCCCGCGGATTGCCACAAGAGCATCTTCTACGAATTGTCACACCGACCGGAGCTTCTCATCCCCAAAGAGGACGAGAACGCGCAGTGGAGGGACACCCCGGGGCAAACTGAGAATTAAGCTAATGATTCAAGACATGATCAAGGGTGGGACTGGGCGCTCGACCCACTCCAGTGCCCAACGACCGGAACATCTCTCGGACCGCCGTAGGAAAAGGATATCTCCGGGCTCCCCGGCGTGTTGCTATTCCGGAGCAGCCACCGTCCGTCCGTCGTCTGACTGAATTGCGTGCTCGCGGGGCTGAACACACCGATGGTGGTCTTGCCCTTTCCCGTCCAGTCGCCGACGACCGGAAGATCCCCCGGACCGCCGTAGGAGAGGGAGATGTCCGGGCTTCCCGCCGTGTTGCTATTCCGGAGCAGCCACCGGCCCTCAGTCGTCTGGTTGAATTGTGTGCCTGCGGGTCGGAACACACCGATGGTGGTCTTGCCCTTTCCCGTCCAGTCGCCGACCACCGGAATATCCCCCGGACGGCCGTAGAAGAAGGACACGTCCGGGCTTCCGAGCGCGTCGCTTGTGCGGAGAAGCCACTGGCACTCGGTCGTCTGGTTGAATTGCGTGTTCGCGGGTCGGAACACACCGATGGTGGTCTTGCCCTTTCCCGTCCAGTCGCCGACGACCGGAACGTCCCCCGGCGCGCCGTAGGGAATGGCGAATTCAGGGTCGCCCGACGTGTTGCTGTTTCGGAGAAGCCACCGGCCCTCCGTCGTCTGGTTGAATTGTGTGCCAGCCGGGCGAAACACACCGATGGTGGTCGTGCCCTTTCCCGTCCAGTCGCCGACGACCGGAATGTCTCCCGGACGGCCGTAGAGGAAGGAGATGTCCGCGCTTCCCATCGCGTTATTGTTGCGGAGAAGCCACTGGTCCTCTGTCGTCTGGTTGAGTTGTGTGTTCGCGGGGCGGAACACTCCAATCGTCGTTACCGGCGTTACACGAACGGATTTAGGAGGGGCCGAGCAAGAGTGTTGGAAAAAGCCGATTGCCGCAACAACTGTTGAGATAAGTGTGGCGGCTGCTGTCAGCAGGCCCTGGAGACTAGTCCAAAAAACTTTCTTTGGCATGAGGGGCCTCCCAGCCGAAATATGTCACTGGATTATATATGCGAACCGGGAACCTCGCCGGGGGCGCCGCATTAACGTGGAATCCCAGAGGGTCTCGCCCGGTTGATGGGGGCTGGCCCGCCCTAAACCTCTAATTAACTCCCGAGGGTGCCCCGCTCAAGCTCCGCTTGGGCGGGTGTTTTGCTCGTCGCGTGGAACTGGCGCGGCTCCGGGCAATCCCGGTTGATGCCGTTAGCGTCCCCATGTTAGGGTAATGAGTTTCACCATTCCGGCAGCCACTGCTCTGATCGAGGGACCATTGCCCGCTGTTTCTGCGACCACGCCGACTATTCGCAAGACCGCGCTCAACTCCGTCCATCGCCAGATGGGCGCGAAGATGGTCGAATTCAATGGCTGGGACATGCCGGTGGAATACCCCTCGGCGGGCGGAATTATTGCTGAGCATTGTGCGGTCCGCACCGGCGTGGGCATCTTCGACGTCAGCCACATGGGCGATATTCGGCTGCAAGGGTCCGAGGCCCTGGCTGCGGTTCAGCATATTTCGATGAATGATGCTTCGCGGCTCGCCATCGGCCAGGCACAGTATTCGGCGCTACTTTATCCGCAGGGGACGTTTGTTGACGACGTGATCGTGCACCGCCTGGGCGAGGACGAATACCTGCTCGTGATCAACGCAGGAACGCGCGAGAAAGATTTCAACTGGGTGCGCGACAACACCCGGCAATTCAACTGCAAAGCCGAAAATCTTTCCGACGACTTTACCCAGATCGCGATTCAAGGGCCCAAGGGCGTGAACCTGCTACAAAAGCTCACGGACGCGAATCTTTCTGCCGTGAAGTTTTATTGGGTAACGCGCGGGACGGTCTGTGGCCTGAAGAACATTTTGATCGCGCGCACCGGTTATACCGCCGAAGACGGATTTGAAATCTACGTGCCCGCCGACGAAGCCACAAGCACGATGGTCTGGAATAAGGTACTGGAAGCGGGAAGGGAATTCGGCGTCGTTCCCTGCGGCCTGGGGGCGCGCAATACTTTGCGGCTCGAAGGCAACCTGTCGCTCTACGGACACGAAATTTCAGATACGATCAATGTGTGGGAAGCCGGCCTCGATCGTTTCTGCAAGATGGAAAAGCCCGACTTCATAGGCCGCAGCGCGCTGGAAAAAGCGAAAGCCGCAGGTCTGAAACGAACGCTGGTCGGCATCGAAATGACCGAGCGCGGCATTGCCCGCGATGGCTACAAAGTTCAGGATGACAGCGGACGCGAGATCGGCTACGTGACCAGCGGGTCATACGCGCCATTTTTGAAAAAGAATATCGCGCTGGCCTACGTGCCGCCCGAGCTCGCAAGTGTGGGCTCGACCGTAAAGGTTGAGATCCGCGGGCAGGGTGTGAAGGCACAGGTTGTCCCAGCACCGTTTTATAAGCGGCCGAAAAAGAGTTAAAAACCCAAAGCCGCGAAGCGGTGTAAGAATGCAGCCCACGGCGCAAGCCGTGGGAAGAGTGGGAAACAGACAAGCCCCAGCGGGGCGAAAGAAGTTTTCTCACGCACATACGTGAGAACTGGAAGCTAAGAGCTAAAAGCTAAGAGCCAGGAGCCAAAAGCTAGTCATGCCCTATCCAACCGACTACAAGTACACCAAAGAACACGAGTGGATCAAATCCGATGGCAAGAGTGCGACCATCGGCATCACGCATCATGCGCAGGAATCGCTCGGCGACATCGTCTTCGTCGAACTGCCCAAGCCCGGCGCGGAAATTACCGCGGGCAAGACGTTCGGCTCGGTCGAGTCGGTGAAGGCGGTCTCCGACCTGTACGCGCCGGCTTCCGGCACCGTGACCGACGTGAATGGCGAACTGGCCACGGCGCCAGAGAAGATTAACAAAGACGCACACGGTTCCTGGATGATCAAACTCACATTGAAAGATCCGAATGAACTGAACGGACTGCTCTCCGCCGCCGATTACGAGAAGTTCGTAGCGGAAGAAGGCGGCTAGAATCACCACAGAGACACAGAGTCACAGAGAACTTCTTCGGCTCTTCTTTCTCTGTGACTCTGCGTCTCGGTGGTGATAAATGGCAATCGACAATCGAATTGACCGCTGGTTTCATCTAATCTAATTCCTATGCGCTATCTGCCGAAATCTCCCGCCGACCGCGAAGCCATGCTGAAAGCCATCGGCGCGCGCTCGATCGACGACTTGTTCGCACCCATCCCGGCCGAGTACCGCCTCAACCGGGATCTCAAGGTCCCCCGCCAGATGGCCGAATCCGAAATCGTAAACTGGTTCCGCGACCGCTCCCGCGAGAACGGCGACGGCTACGCCACATTTCTAGGTGCCGGCGCCTACTATCACTATCGCCCGGTAATTATCGAGTCGCTAATTTCGCGCGGCGA
>Ga0210410_10001895_pt1 | contig 19155 bp, 16 predicted proteins | sample IncBWC4MmetaG_FD_161058 | JGI IMG/M metagenome (GOLD analysis project Ga0210410, IMG submission 161058) | Forest soil microbial communities from Barre Woods Harvard Forest LTER site, Petersham, Massachusetts, United States - Inc-BW-C-4-M | ecosystem: Environmental > Terrestrial > Soil >... | reverse complement strand
CAGAACCGGGGCAATGAAGCGATACCCGCGTCCGGTCACGGTCTGGATAAACCGCGGAGTTTCCGGATCGTCGTTCAGCACCTGGCGAACCTTTCGGATTGCACCCCTGATGCTGTTGTCCGTATCGAGGAAAACATCACTGCCCCAAACCCTGGCCACGATTTCGTCGCGACTGACGATTTCTCCACCGCGCTCGAGCAGCAGAATAAGAATTTCCAGTGGGATCCGTTCCAGCTTCAATGTGTGACTGCCGCGACGAAGCCGCCTGGGACGAAGGTCGAGTTCGAAGTCCTCGCCGAACCGGATCGATTGCTGCATTCCAAGTGGCTGGGAAGTCATGGATACGCCCTGGAAAAGTTGAACGATCTTACACCAGTTGAGAAAGAGCGACCTAAGTGCAAACAATCCTGGTGCTTGGCGGGACACAAAACATAACGCCGCGACACACGCCTCGCTATGGACACTCAGGTTCCTAAAACGCGACCATGTCGCTCAAGCATACAGCTTGCACTCGGAGGACTGACAATGAAAAAGATGTATGGGAAACCCGTAAATCTCGGGCTCTTAAGCGTATTGATGGTAAGTGTCTGGTTCGGATCCGCAGCGGCGAGAGCCGATGCCGTTTTGGATTGGAACGTAATTGCCGTCAATACCGCCGTCGCCAACCACCAGAACCCTTTTGCCCAGGCGCGATACGCGGCCATCGTGCAACTTGCTGTGTTTGAAGCTGTCAACTCGATTACAGGCGAGTACAAACCATATCTCGGGACCATCACAGCGCCGCCGGGCGCTTCAGCTGAGGCAGCAGCCATAGAAGCTGCCTATCACGCGCTTAGTACTTATTTTCCAGCCAGCTCATCGGCACTCCTCGCCGCGCGTACCAACTCGCTGGCGCAGATACCGGATGGCCAAGCTAAGAGCGACGGTATTGCTATAGGGGACGCTGTGGCATCGGCTGTGATCGCGCTCCGTGCTAACGATGGGTCTTCACCACCGCAATTCAAGGTTCCCGGCCCGGCCGTCCCAGGAGAATGGCAGGCGACACCAAGTTGTCCAGTTGTGAATGGAGTCGCGGTCGGAATCGCTTTGCAATGGCAGAACATAACTCCGTTCGGCATCCCAAGCGCTAGTGATTTTCTCCTCGGCCCGCCACCGGCGCTCACAAGCAACGAATACGCGAAAGCCTACAACGAGGTGATGACGGTTGGCGGCATCGACAGCACTGAGCGACCGCAAGATCGTTCTGACGTCGCTCTCTTCTATGCGGCTTCCTCCCCAACTCAAGTGTTCAATCAGGCCGCCCAGCAAGTCGCCCAGGAACAGATACATTCGCTCTCGGAAAATGCCCGCGACCTGGCCCTGATCAACATGGCCATGAATGACAGCCTGGTGGCGTCATTCCTTAACAAGTACCACTACAATTTTTGGCGCCCGGAAACAGCAATCCTTGCAGGGGCCAGGGACGGCAACCCGAAAACCGAGTCCGATCCCGACTATGCGCCATTCATCGTGACTCCATGCTTCCCGAGTTATCCCTCAAACCACGGCAGTGCAGGGAGCGCAGCGTCCGAAGTGATGAGGCGTCTTTACGGCGAAGCGGCGCACTCGATCACGTTGACCAATCCCACGGTGCCCAGCATCGTGTTGCAGTACACATCATTCAGGCAGATTACTGATGACATTTCCGATGCGCGGGTCTACGGGGGGATACATTTTCGAACTGATCAGGAGGCAGCTGCGGACCTGGGCCGGGCTGTCGGCGCCGCAGTCTACAAGAACAACTTGCGTCCTGCGCACGATGACAACTAATTCGTCAGCGCGAAAAAAGCTCCCGTTTGTGTCATTCGACGGCTAAACGGCCCGGTAGCACACGCGGAGATAATGCTCTCCTTAAATGGTTTTCTGCTCCGATTCGGAAAGGCTTTCGCGTTTCTTAGCCGATGACGGGGCACTCGGAAGTTGCGGGCGCTTCGTCGGATCAGTACCGACAAAAAGCGCCAGCAATGATCGATCAATCGCTGGCGAGATGCCGACTTGAACCATATCGGTATCGAGCCGAATCCTTGAGATTGCGGAAGGGTTGCCGACCATCCTGGAGTTCAGCGACTTCGCGGAACACTACGGCATTTGTTTCACCAACTTCAGCTGTTTGTTTGGTTGCGCTCGTTGATGCAAGCTCAACCACACCAGGAGGTGATTTTGGGCGTACAATGCCTCCTGTTCTCAGGGTCAAAGGGCAAAGCTCGGTCTAACAAGGAAGGTCCTCATGCGCCGACGCGAATTCCTGAAGCTCGGAGCCGTAGCAGGCGGAACGTTCCTGGTGGGCGGCACGGGCCGCTTCGGAAGTTTCCTCGATGCCTGGAAGGAAATCCCCACCACTGACCGCCTCGTTCTCACCAACCTGGTGGACAACATTTACGACGTCTACGCCAAGGGCGGGAAAATCGGCAATCTCGCGATCACTCGAAATACTTTGCCCCATCCCTACGGGTCAGAGGTCTCGTTGTTGTCGGAACATGGGTTGGCCTTTCACTTGGAGTCCTTCCGAGGCGCAGAGGAAAAACAGATCCTGCTGGACTTCGCGCTCACGCCCCGCACCCTCGAAAACAACTTCCAAGGATTGAAAGTCGATCCCGCCAAGGCCGACGCCCTCATCGTCAGCCACGGGCACGAGGATCATTACGGTGGACTGCCCGGCTTGGCACAGGTACTCCAGGGACAAGCCAAGCCGGGGCTCACTCTCTATGCCGGAGGACGCGATACGTTCTGCCATCGCTGGGTGGTGCAACCCGATGGCAACAAACTCGACTACGGTGAGCTCAAGCGGGATGAGCTCGAAGCGCGAGGGCTGAAGGTCGTGATCGCGGAGGGGCCCACCGTAGTGGCGGGCCACGCCTTCACCTCAGGTCACATTGCGCGCATCACCGATTTCGAGATGTCTCCTCCGGCAGCCCGCCTCGAAGCCGGCGCGCCCGGCTCTGCCTGCGACGCCACCTTCCACTTCCCTCCCGGCACAGTCAAGATGGAAACCAAGCCGGGCGAGTTGGTGAAGGACATCTTCTGGGGAGAGCACGCCACTGCTTACAACGTGAAAGACCGCGGACTCGTCGTGATCTCATCGTGCGGCCATGCGGGCATCATCAACTCTGTCCGCCAGATCCAGAAGTCCACCGGGATCGAAAAGGTGCACGCCGTCGTTGGCGGGTGGCACTTGGCCCCGTATCCTGATGAAATCATAACCAAGACCGTGGAAGCCCTGAAGGAGATCAATCCGGACTACCTGATTCCGATGCACTGCACTGGCTTCCGCACCATGATGGCAATAGAACGCGAGATGCCGCAGAAGCTCATCCTACCCTCCACGGGCACGCGCGTGGTCTTCGGCGGCTAGTCGCAGTCCCCTCCTTCGTAGCGGATGACGAGCTAGACGGAAGTTATCGCGGGCCGGAAGTTCGAGGAAGTGTCGCACCTCTGACTGCTAGTACGGGCTATCAGCATGTCTTTCATGGAGCCTTTTGGAGCCTTGTTCACTGAAGTTGCCGACGCCAACCCACCTCCTCGATCAACGGCCACAGCGCTATCCACCCATCAGCAATTCCTCCTGGCTTTAAGTTCTTGCACGCGGCGGGAATCGGTCGGTTGTGAGAGATACTCGGCGGCGCTGGACGAGTTAAATCCACTGAACCAATTTGCTGAAGCAAGGCCAACCCGACGAGCGTGAGGAGCTTTGGCCATGCATGCATTCCGGTGCCTCCTGGAACCACTATAAGCCTCAGATGCCCAAGATGGAGCTTCTCGGATGGTAATGCCTGATAACAGGTTGCCTGAGAAGCGGGTGGCAGCAGGAACTTGATTGCGTAACAATGTCGAGTAATCCGACGATCCGTCCCTGTGGAATCAGGTGAGGTTTCCCGAGCGACGCATTGTTGATTTCTTGTGTAGCAATCGCCAGAGAAACTTAATCCTCAATGATATGGCCTCATTGAACGGGAGAGTTCGATGGAAAATGCACACGGCGCTCGCTTTTCAGTGGTGGCTGGGCTGCTGTTGCTGTTCATGGCGATACTGGCCGGGGGCGCTGCCTTGCGCGAGTCCGTGACCATCGATGAAGTGTCCCACATCGGCGCCGGCGTAAGTTATCTACAAAAATTCGACTTACGGCTGAATGAAGAACACCCACCGCTGCCCAAAGTTCTGGCGGCGCTGCCCTTAGTCCTGCGCGGAACGCACGCTGATTATTCGCATGTTTCATGGACGGTCAGCGAAAAGTTTTTTCCTGCCTATCTGGGGCAGTGGGTCTTCGGCGAGTGGCTGCTGACAAAGTGGAACGATCCCGTGACTACGCTGGCGTGGGCCCGCCTGCCCATGCTGCTTCTAACGCTGGCGCTCGGATGGGTTTTGTACGTATGCGCGCGGCGCCTGGGAGGGAACTGGGGCGGGCTGCTTTGCCTGACCATGTATGTCAGTGCGCCGGCCTTTCTCGCTTTTGGACCTCTCGTCCATACCGATATCGCGGTCACACTGTTTTCTCTGCTGGCGTTGTGGCGTTTTGCGGAAATATGGCAGAACCCCAGCAGAAAGAATGCCTTGCTGTTTGCTCTAGCCCTAGCGGGCGCGCTTCTTTCGAAGTTCACCGCGGGCATTTTATTTTTTGCGTTCGTGGCATTTGCCCTGAGCACGCGTTGGCGAGCGGTCGATGGCCAGCCTCTTGCCAGACCTGAAGCGCGTTCCTGGCGCCGGCTGCGATGGCGCTTCACTCTTCAGGGCATTCTCTGGGCCGCCGTTGCGGTCTACCTCTTTTATTTCCTCTTTTCCCTGAACCAGACGAGCGATGTGCTTTACCGTCTTGGCCACGGCTCAGCCGCAGTACCACTGCGCCGGTTCCTTATGCCCCCGTGGCTGTACTTGCGCGGCGTGTTGATGGTTTTGATCTCCGGGAGCCGGCCGACGTTCATCCTGGGCCACTCTTATCCCCACGGCGTTTGGTTCTATTTTCCTGTTGTGTTCGCGCTCAAATCCCCTCTGGGCTTTCTCGGATTGCTGGCGCTGGCGGTCGCGCTTGCGTTAAGGCAGAAGGGACGCGACAGGGTGAACGCTCCAACGATTCCGGCGGAACTCGCCATTCATTGGCGCGTCCTCTGGGTATCTCTTGTCGTTTTCGCCGGATTTTGTCTATTGAGCCGACTGGACCTCAGTATCCGTCATTTCAGTGTCCCCTTGGCTCTGCTCATGCTCCTGTTGGCGGCCGTGCCGCCGATGGTGGAGCGGCTCTGGGTATCCGCACCAACTCGAGGACGGCTTGTAGCGGCGATGGCAGGAGTGCTGGCTTTGAGTTGCCTTTTCACTGCCGTGCGCTTGTACCCCTACTTTTTTCCTTACATCAGTGCACTCAGTTTCGGGCATCCCGCCTATGCCCTGGTCAACGATTCCAATCTCGACTGGAATCAGTCGCTTCCGGAAGTGAAACGGTTCGCCGATCAACACAGTTTGCAAAGGATTGATCTGGATGAGCATGGTTTCAACGATCCTGCCGTCACCGTACCGCAGGCGAAGTTCTGGGATTGCCAGAGGCCGACACGAGCGGATGATGGGCAGTGGGCGGTGGTCTCAGCCACCATGATTATGGACGATCACAACTGCGTCTGGCTGATGCAGTACGCACATCAAACGCTGGCAGGTGGAAGCATGTATGCCGTTCATCTGCCCGAGCACATCCCAGCAGCTGGCGACTTCGGAGGCCCACCACTTCCCTCCGCATACCGCGAATTTGCGGGCGCGCCCTTCGATATACGAAGCTTTATCCTAGACCTCAACCACCACCCGGACAAGCTTCCGCAAGCCATGGAAGAAATGCGGGCCAAATTTGGTTCCTCGAACAAAGCACAATCAGACCCTGCTACCCCGTAGAACGCGAAGTGAGACAAACAGCGGCTGCGTGGAGCCGTTCGTGTGCGGTGCCGCCATAAACCCTCTCACCTAACGTAGGAAGACAATTGCAGGATGCGGAGACCGGGTATGGCCGGAAGGTCGCGATCGTTCGTAAGAAAAGCCGTACAGCCGACCGCCAATGCCGCCACAACCTGGAGAGAATCAGGCGTCTTGACTCCCGTTGCGGCTCTTAGCTGTGCAGCGGCGCGCAGAAGGTCACGAGAAATATCTGCAACATGGACGCCGCGACTCTGTGTAAGAAGAGCTTCATATCGCCCGGCCAGCAGATGGTCTCCAGAACGGTAGGGAACGACCAAGACTTCGAGCAAGGTTAGCGCCGATGTAACCAACTCCTTGCGGCCCGCATTCACTTCTCTGAAAAGGGGCTCGACCAGCGCAAGAAACGCGGGATGTTCTTCGATAAAGTAGATGAAGATGGCCGTGTCCACCCCTACAGGGCCGCCGCCGAGATCGGCCATCAATCCCATGAGGCCCGTTCTCGCTCAACATGTTTCGATGGGTCAACTCCTCTCCAGTGCTCTTTGCCCAACCCCTTGAGATCAAGAATCGACAGAGGTTTCGGCGTTTCAAGAGCATCGCTGAGAAGATGAGTAACTTCCTGAGCGACCGATCGATGCTGGCGCTTCGCTCTCGCCTGGAGCTTCCTGTAAAGAGAGTCGGGAAAGTTCTTGATGTTCAAAATTGCCATCGTGTTACTCCTAAACTCCTCCATAATGGAGGAACTGTGAGCGACGTGTCAAGGCCATTGTTAACCCTCGACTGAAATCTGATGCTCACCGCGCGCATCGCGGATCGAAGCAGTTCGCGGGCGGAGTCCTACGGAAGTTATGAAGGACCCACCGTTGGGATCCTGCGCGATGCTCTCCTCTTCGGTAGGGCCGGAAGTGATGCACGGCCACGCCATGTTCGCGATGGACGACTCATTCACCAACATGGAGTTCAAAACTCATCCAGACACCTTGGTCCACGATTCATTCGACCTGTTGGTGGAAACGCTCGCGCTGAGCAGTCACTGACAGCTGCGCATCGAATGGCTGGGAGCAGGATGAGAGAGCCGCTGAAAAATGGTAGGCCCGAATGGACTCGAACCATCGACCTCCTCCGTGTCAGGGAGGCGCTCTAACCAACTGAGCTACGGGCCTATAGCCTACTGGGGTCACATCACTGACTCAAACGATTAGACCCCAAAGTCCTAATCGCTCGCAAGGCCCACAGCGCTACGGTGTCAAAGCGGCGTGATTATGTGATTGAAAACGAATGGTAGGCCCGTGGGGACTCGAACCCCAGACCTCTACCGTGTCAAGGTAGCGCTCTAACCAACTGAGCTACGGGCCTGCAGTCTTTCAAGAATATCACGCATCGGCCCGGCTGAGAATTTCGTCCACCGCCTGCAACTCCTGTTCGGATTCCGGGCGCCACGCGGCTCCCAATTGCGCCAGCCCGCCCTGCACGTCAGGCCAAGGCCTCCCCGAAAAAGCCTGCCGCAACGCCGTCCATTCTTCCTTTACGTTGCGAATCTGGTCGCCGCTCGCGTCTGAAACCAGAGCTGCGAACGCCCGGGCGGCGGAGCCATACTCCACGCTGTAATCCTCATGCAAATACGCCGGCAAAAATTCCATCAGCGCCGGATAGCTTTCCGGGTCAAAGTGGTTTGACTTCTTCTCGTCTTCTGTCATTCCCGCGCCTCCGGGTAAGTGGTCAACACGTAGAAACTTTCCGGCCCGTCCGCCCGCAATACAATCACCGCGGCGGAACAGTCGACGGCCTGCGAATCCCCGCGCAGCAGACTTCGGCCGATTACGCGTCCCGCATTATAGTGCAGCGCCAAATTCGCGCGTGGAAATCCGCGCCGCGTCCAGCCATCCACGCGACGGCGTTCCGCCGCCAGGGCTTCCGCCACAACGCTCTCCGCCGTCTCGCGGTCGCTCCATGTGGAGGCAGCCGAAATATTCCGTTCTTGCGCGAGCCTTTCCCGCAACTCATCGTCGGTGCGTGCCACGTGCCTCGCCAGCGTATGCCCGCCGCGCTCCTCGTCACGTCCCAGATTGTAGCCAGTGGACGAACCACGAGAGTAGATGCTGACCCTGGGCTGCTCTTCCCGTTGCCCACTTTTCGGTGAAGGCCTCGATCCACATCCGGAAACCACAAACACGCCGGCAAGGAAGCAAAATATAAGGCAGCTGCGGGCATTGGCGGTATTTTTATTCACGATCGCGTCGCCACTTCCGGCCGAACGAAGAAATTCATCCGCTAGCATTCTCGAGAGTATACGAAAACCACCCTCTCCCCGCACATCCCGCCTTCGGTTGTGAGCCCGCCGAACCCGATGCTATTCTCGTCTTCATGGCGAAGCTGTCAGACACAACTCCGGAACTTGTACCTTCTTCGCCCCTCGCGCAACCCGTGCGGCAATTCGAGGCTCTCCTTGAAGTCAGCGAAACGATCGCCCAGCAGCGCGACCTCAAGCTGCTTTTCCACGAACTTTCCAATCGCCTCCACGCCGTCCTGCAATTCGATTTTCTCGGCCTGGTTCTTCATGACCCCGCTCGCGGCACCATGCGGCTCCATATTCTGGAAACGCATGAGCCCTTTGCCCAGGAAGGTCCGGAAGAACTGCCGACGGCCGACTCCCCCTCCGGCTGGGTTTTTGAAAAACAGGAGCTCTTCCTCGCCCAGGACACCTCCAAAGACGCGCGCTATCCCCACTTCATGAAAAGGTTGCAGACCGTCGGCGTACATTCCGTGGCGATCCTTCCGCTCACCACCGCGCATCACCGGCTAGGCACAATGGTTTTTGGGCGGTACGTCCCGCAAGGCATCAGCGAAGCCGAAGTCCAGTTTATGAAACGCGTGGCTGCCCAAGTGGCGGTGGCCGTGGATAACGCCCTGAATTTTGAAGCCGCGGAAGCCTATCAGAAACAGTTGGCGCACGAACGCGACCGATTGCAGGTTCTGCTCGAAATCAACAATCTGCTGGTCAGCACCCGCGATCCTGCCACCGTGTTTAAAGGCATCGTCTCCTCGATCAAGCCTGTTCTTCAGCACGATTACACCAGCCTGGCGCTGCTCGATACCGCCTCCGGCCTTCTGAAAATTCACTATCTGGATCTGCCGGGGAATTCCTCGATCGCTAAACCGGAAATCACCGTTCCGCTCGAAGGCTCGCCCGCCGGGCAATGCTTCTCGAGCGGCCAGGTGCTGATCACCCGCGGCAAGGATCTCGACCGATTTCGTCATGACGTCTTGCGTTTTATGCGCGAACAGTCGGTAGAGGCCATCTGTTGCGTGCCATTGACCACCCACGGGCGCACGTTTGGCACCATCAATCTCGCCAGCCGCAATCCCAATGCCTTCACGCCCGCCGATGTTGAACTCCTGCTGCAAGTCGGGGTACAAGTTGCCATCGCCCTTGAAAACGCTTTGGCCTTCAAGGAAATTGACGCGCTCAAAGACAAGCTCGCGGTCGAAAAACTCTATCTTGAGGAGGAAATTCGCTCTGAATTTAATTTTGAGGAAATCATTGGCGACAGTCCCGTGCTGCGCCGCACCCTGGCGCAAGTCGAACTCGCCGCCCCCGCTGGAACCACGGTCCTCATCCAGGGCGAAACCGGCACCGGCAAGGAAATCATCGCCCGCGCGATCCACAACCTCAGCCCCCGCCGCGAGCGCACCTTCGTCAAAGTAAATTGCGCCGCCATTCCCGCCGGCCTGCTCGAATCCGAACTCTTCGGCCACGAGCGCGGCGCATTCACCGGTGCGCTCACCCAGAAAATGGGCCGATTTGAATTTGCCGATCGCGGCACGCTCTTCCTCGACGAAATCGCCGACCTGCCTCTGGAGCTGCAGCCCAAGCTGCTGCGCGTCCTGCAGGAGCAGGAATTCGAGCGCCTCGGCGGCAACCGCACGCTACGCGTGGATGTGCGCGTCGTTGCCGCCACCAACGGGGACCTCGCTCAACTCGTCGCCGAACGTAAGTTCCGCAGCGACCTTTACTACCGCCTCAACGTCTTCCCCATCTTCGTCCCGCCGCTCCGCGAACGCCGCGAAGATGTGCCTTTGCTGGTACGTTATTTCGTCCAGACATTCAGCCGTCGTCAGAACAAGACCGTCGAATACATCCCCGCCGATGTCATGGACGCGCTGGTCAACTATTCCTGGCCGGGCAATATCCGCGAACTGGAAAACCTTGTCGAGCGGGCGGTCTTGCTTTCACCCGGGAAAGAATTGCGCGTGCCAATCGGCGAATTGAAGGCGGCCACCGCCGCATTCTCAGCCGCCGCTGGCGCCGCAGAACAACCGGCGAACCCTGGGGCAATCGTCGCCGCTCCCAGCGCTCATCCTTCTCCCATTGCCACGCTCGAAGACGCCGACCGCCAGCATATTCTCCGCGCCCTGCGTCAAACCAACTGGCGCATCGCCGGCCCTCGGGGAGCCGCAACCTTATTAGGCTTGAAGCGCACCACCCTGCAAGCCCGCATCCGCAAGCTTGGTATCAAACGCCCCGTCTGACGAGAAACGCCCACTTGGATTAACCACGGGACTGTGCTCTTCTGAAATGGTAGAACAATGAAGCTGCTGCCAAGTCCGAAACACCTTCTCTTACCCGCGTTCGCGGGCCTCCTCGCGGTAGTCCTATTGTTGCCGCTCGCAAGCTCCTGCTTCGCTCAATTACCCGTCATCCGTTTTGTTCGCGACCCCGATCCGGCTCCCGATTTCAAGCTCAAAGAACTCACCGGCAAGGACCTGACGCTCGAGGCATCTCGCGGCAAAGTCGTCCTTCTGAACTTCTGGGCCACGTGGTGCGGCCCGTGCCGCGTGGAAATTCCGGAATTGGTGGCCTTGCAGGATCGCTACAAGGACCGCCTTCAGATTATCGGGCTGGTGGTGGATGACGAGGACGAAAAAGGGATTCGCAGCGTGATCGAATCCGAGGGCATCAATTACCCCGTCGCGCTGGCTGATTCTGAAACGCGCTTTGCTTACGGTGGTATCGCCGCACTGCCCACCGTGTTTGTCATCAACGCCGAGGGCCGCGTCGTCCAGAAGCACGTCGGCCTGTTCAATCCTGCGCTCTATGAAACCGAAGTGCGCGCGCTACTTGGCCTTCCCGTCGCTGCCAAGGTGGAGACCTTTCAGGACGAGGGTGACATTTTCCTGAAGCACGCCGATCGCGCCAGGATTCTCCCCGGCGTCGACCTGTCCAAGCTTTCTGCCGAGCAGCGCGACGCCGCGTTGCACAAATTCAACGCCGAGTCCTGCACCTGTGGTTGCAAATTTACCCTGGCCCAGTGCCGCATTTACGATGCCGCCTGCCGGATCAGCCAGCAGCGCACGGCGGAAATCATCAAGGCACTCGCAATCAAAGAAACCAAGCAACCGTCAAAAGAAGTCGAAATAAATCCTGCTCCCGTTCCTTTGTCTGCTCCGCCAGAATCACCAAAGCCCTGACGCAACACAAGCCGCTTCTAGCAAATTTCTTCTCGGTCGTCTCTGCCCGCTTCCGCTGTGACCTTTGTGGCGAAATCTTCGCTTTTTTTTTGATCCTTCCAGGCAGCAGATTACTTGCGCAGCAAATCAGTGGCCGCGCTGGTCATGGCCTTCACGCCCGTGCGAATCGCTGGCTCCGGCAACGGTGCAAATTCGCTCGAGTGGGGCCCTGGCACCCGCGTTCCTTTTTCTTGCGCCTCTTTCCACTTCAGTGGATCCACAGCCCCCAGCCAGAACATCGTGATCGGCGGTTTCGGGTCTTCCAGCGCGAACAAACTGAAATCCTCGCTGGCCATGATCGGCTGCCCCGGCCACACATTTTCCTTGCCCAGCGATTTCTCGAGCGCCAGGGCCACGCGCTGTGTCAGCACGGGATCATTGATGGTTGCCGGCACATTGTCTGTTGCCACTTCAATGATTGGCGCCCGCTCGGGCGGAATCCCCGCCGCTTCGGCAATCCCATTCGTGATGCGCTTGATCGCCGCCAGCACTTTCTCGCGCTGCGCCGGGGTCATCGTCCGCACCGTCAACTGCAAGTGCGCCTCATCCGGAATAATATTGTGCTTCGTCCCCGCGTGAAACGATCCCACGGTAACCACCGTCGGCACCAGGGGATCCGATTCCCGGCTCACGATCGTCTGCAGCGCCACCACCAGCTCCGACGCGATGACGATTGGATCCTTCGTCACGTAGGGCGCCGCCCCGTGCCCTCCGTACCCTCGAATTGTAATGTCCACGGAGTCCGCTCCCGCCAGCATGGGCCCGGCGTGCCAGGCAACTGTCCCGGCCGGCAGAAAAGAGGAATCGTGCAGCGCAATCACATAATCCGGTCTGGGAAACTTCCTGTACAAGCCCGCGTGCAACATCGCCGCGGCGCCGCCGACGGTCTCCTCCGCCGGCTGTCCAATCAGCACCAGCGTTCCGCTCCAGTGCTCCTTGGTTTCCGCCATCATCTTTGCCGTGCCCAGGAAAACAGTCATGTGCAGGTCATGCCCGCAGGCGTGCATAACACCCACTTCGCCGTTCGGCCGCTTCTCCCGTACCTTGCTCGCGTACGGCAAACCGGTATTTTCTGTCACGGGCAAGGCATCCATGTCCGTGCGCACGTAAACGGTAGGTCCCGGTCCATTCCGCAAAACCGCCACCACTCCATAAGCCGGATTTCCGGAATCGTATTTTCCAAACTGATCGGTCACTTCGTAGCCTATCTTCTTCAATTGAGCGGCAACCAGCGCGGAGGTCTCTTTTTCCTCCGTCGAAAGTTCCGGATGCTCGTGCAAATGCTTGTAGGTACCGACCCAGTCGTTGATGTTGCTGTCGATCCTTTGATCCAGGTCGTCCTGTGCCGCCGCAGGGATACCCATCGCCAGGAGAATCGTTAGAGTCCCAATCCAGCAGCTCAGTCGGGTTTTCATTTGAGGTCTCCGGATGCGCAGGCATTCTATCAAATGTCAGCTCCGATCCCGGCCGAAATCCATCGTCGCCGCTTTCGACTTGCTCTCCCCTGGTCCTCGATCTACACTCGCCTTCTCGCGCAAATCTTTTTGATCAGGAGTTTTCCATGAACCGTCGTGTATGGATTCTATCGGTCGCTCTCGGTCTCTCAACCGTCCTCACTGTCCGTGGCGCCTTTTCTCAGGGCGGGGAGCAATCCAAACGCCGCGCCATCAACCTGCCAGGTCCGGTCTCCCAGTTGCCTTTCAGCAAAGCGATCCTGGCTGGGGACACGCTGTATCTCTCTGGGAGCATCGGCCTTGATTCAAAGACCGGCAAGGCCCCCGACAAAATAGAGGACGAAATCAAGAATCTATTCGATGACTACAAAACCACCCTTTCGGCCGCCGGCATGAGCATGGACGACCTTGTTTTCGTTCAGGTTTTCTCGACCGATCTCTCGCTCTACGACAAGTTCAATGCTGCGTATCGCACGCAGTTCTTGAAGGATTTCCCCGCGCGCGCCTTCATCGGCACGGGCTCGCTCCTCCGCGGCGGACATTTCGAGATGCAGGCCATCGCTGTTCGCCACTAGTCGCGGCCGGGAGAATCAAACGCTCCTTCTGCGGAACGAGTCGAGGAACCCAAGGAGCGACCCCTTGCCATGAAATGCCAATATATGGTCTAATGACTAATGCCGTATATTGGCCATATGCCCATTTAGTGGCACATGGCCCTGGGTTCCGCCAGGCGATTTTTTGCGTAACATGCAGTAATAAAAGACGTTATCTGTGAACACAATTAAACATTAGTTGGCACTCCCCGTGCACGCTTCCTAGCAGCGAGACCCATCATACATGTTAAGAATCACCACCGAAAACAGGCGGGGAAAACTCTTCCTCAGCGTCGAAGGCTCACTCTCTGGCCCCCGCGTGGCCACTCTCGAGCAGTGCTGGCGTGAACTTTCCGCCACCTCTCCCCGCCCAAAGTTCTGCATAAACCTCTGCGGCGTCAGCTTCATTGACAACGCCGGCAAAGTGCTTCTGAAGGAAATCTACCGCCAGGGCGCGGAACTCCTTGCCGAAGGCTGCCTCAATCAAGCCATCGTCACTGAAATCATCGGGCCGGGCCGCAAAACGGAAACCCGCGATTCTAAAGATAAAGTCAACGATCCGTCCAAAGGTTCGCCGATTATTTTCTACGTCATCTTTTTCAGCCTGCTGCTCGTCCCCACTTTCGCCGGGGCGCAGACCAAGAACCCGGCGCTGCCCGCCAACGCGCCAACCGACACGCTCAAACTGAGTCTGGAGCAATCCGTGGCACTGGCGATCAAGCAGAATCCGACGCAGCAAATCGCCGTACTCAACGCCGCCCAAAGCGTCCAGGACAAAAACATCAGCCGTGCCGATCTTCTGCCGCAGGCAAATTTCGAAGTCGCGGATTCCGCCAACCGCGAGAACGTCAAGGCGCAGTTTGGCGGCAAGCTTCCTCCGGGATTTCCCTTTCCGGGCCACATCGGTCCTTACCAGATCTTTTCGGCCGGTTCGACGTTCGGCAGCAACATTTTCGACTTCACACTTTGGAAGCGCTACCAGGCAGCCCGCAGCAATGTGAATGCCAGCAAGGCCGACAGTCTATCCACGCGCGAGCAGGTCATTCTCCTCGTCGTCTCGCAGTATATCGGCACGTTGCGCGCGGTGGCCAACGTCGAAGCCTCAAGATCCCGCGTGGACCTGGCCCAAGCGCTCTACGATCAAGCCGCCGATCTGCAAAAAGAAGGCGTAGGCACGGGCATTGACACGTTGCGCGCAAATGTCGAGCTCCAAAACGAAAAACAACGCCTCATCGAGGCGGAGAACGACCGCGAAGCCTCTCTTTTCGGCCTCAGCAAGCTGCTGAATCTCGATCCGCGCCAGAAAATCGAGCTGGCCGATTCGCTCAGCTTTTTTGATACGCCGCAGCCGGATGTGGAAGCCAGCATCGAAGACGCACTCACTGCCCGCCAGGAATGGAAAGCCATCGAAGCACAGGAAAAATCCGCGAAGCTTGAAAAGCAAGCCTCGCAGTATCAGCGCCTGCCTTCTCTGCGTTTCGACGGCAATTGGGCATACTACGGCAGCAACTCCAGTAGCGGCATTCCCACGTATCAATACCAGGTTTCCGCAAACATGCCGCTCTTCACGGGCGGCCGCATCCGCGCCGAAATCGTCAAGGCCGATCTCGAGCTGCAGAAAATCGACCAGCAGAAAGCCGACCTGCGCAACCAGATCGCTCTCGACGTGAAGACCGCGCTGCTGAATCTCGAATCCGCCCGCAACGAAGTGCAGGTCGCCAATCTCGGCGTCGAACTCGCCAAGGAAGAAGTGGACCAGGCCCGCGACCGCTTCAAAGCTGGCGTCGCCAACAATATTGAAGTCATCTCCGCCCAGGATTCGCTTTCCCGCGCCAACGATAACCAGATCGCGGCGCTCTACCGTTCAAACCAGGCCCGTGCAGACTTCGCGCGCGCCGTTGGGCAGATGGAAAAAACTTACGCGAAGTGAGGACCCATGAGTGTTGAGATCGATGTAGGACTAGAAAATGCGGCAAATGTAAAGCTGCCCCATGGAGAGACCCAGAAGCTCGATCTCGGGCCCGACTCCAGGGTGAGTTCCAAGCTCCGTGAGCGCTTAATCGTTGGCGGCGTCATTCTTCTAGCCGCCCTGCTCGGCTTGTACCTTTACTTCCACAATCGCGAAAGCACCGACGACGCCCAGGTTGACGGCCACATTACGCCGATTGCCGCGAAAATTTACGGACGCGTCGCCAAAGTTCAGGTGAACGACAATCAGGCGGTGAAAGCCGGACAAGTTCTGGTCCAGCTCGATCCTGCGGACTACCAGGCCGCTCTCGACGAGGCGAAAGCCGCCCTCGCGCTCGCCGAAGGCGAAGCACGCTCCGCCGGCGTGGACGTTCCACGCACCAGCGAAGACACCGCCAGCGGTACTTCGAGCGCGCAGGCGCAACTGGCCGGTTCTGAGGCCGACTTGATGCGCGCCCAGGCCACTTACGAGCAATCACAAACCGCGGATCTGGCCTATGCGCAGGCCAACATTGAGAAGAGCCGCGCCAATGCGCAACTCGCAAAGGCCGACCTCGCCCGTTACCTTCCGCTCATGGAAAAAGGCGAAATTTCCAAACAGCAGTACGACGCCGCGAAGGCCAACGCCGACGCTACCGCGAGCGCGCTGAATGCCGATGAACAAAAACTCGTGCAAGCCCAGCGCAGTGTCGAAATCAGCCGCGCACAGCTGGACGCCGCCAAAGCCCGCGTTCTGCAGGCCCAGGCCGGCGTAGCCAGCGCGCACGCCGACATCAAGCGCGTAGCCATGCGCTCCGCCGATGCTCAGGCCAAATTCGCAAAAGTCGATCAGGCGCGCGCACAAGTCGAGGCTTCGCGATTGAACCTCAGCTATTGCAGCGTCGTTGCCCCGATTGATGGAGTGGTCACGCACAAGCAAGTGGAAGACGGCCAGATCGTCCAGCAAGGGCAGGGCTTGATGGTGATCGTCCCGCTGCAAGACGTCTGGGTAACCGCCAACTTCAAGGAAACCCAGTTGCGCAAAATGCGCGCGGGCCAAAAGGTTTACGTAGAAGTCGACACCTATGGCAAGACTTTCCCTGGCCACGTGGATTCGATCGCCGGGGCTACGGGAGCCGTCGTCAGCCTGCTGCCGCCCGAAAATGCCACCGGGAATTTCGTCAAGGTGGTGCAGCGCATCCCGGTAAAGATTGTTCTCGATCCAATTCCTCCGAACGAAGCCGTTTTGCGGCCCGGCATGAATGTGGATGCGACTGTGATCACGAAGTAACGCGATTTTTTCGAGCGACCGTTATGGAAAGATTCATCTCCAAGCTGCGCATGCCGGACGGCACGATCAACCCCTGGGTGATCGCCATCACGGTGACGCTTGCGACGTTCATGGAAGTCCTCGACACTTCCATCGCCAACGTCGCTTTGCCGCACATCGCGGGAAATCTTTCCGCGAGCAGAGATGAATCCACCTGGGTTCTCACTTCCTATCTCGTTTCGAATGCCGTGATCCTGCCGCTCTCGGGCTGGCTCTCTTCGCTCCTCGGCCGCAAGCGCTTCTACATGGGCTGCGTCGCTATTTTCACACTCAGTTCGTTCTTGTGCGGCTTTGCCGCCAGCCTCGGCATGCTGGTGTTCTTCCGCATACTTCAGGGAGTCGGCGGCGGCGGCCTGCAGCCCAGCGAACAGGCAATACTGAACGACACATTTCCGCTCTCCCAGCGCGGGATGGCATTCGCGGTTTACGGCATCGCCGTAGTCGTCGCACCCACGCTCGGCCCATGGCTCGGCGGTTGGATCACCGACAACTTTTCCTGGCGCTGGATTTTCTACATCAACGTCCCCGTGGGGATTATTTCGCTGGGTCTGACGTACTTCCTGGTTTCCGATCCGCCCTACATGAAGCGCATCAAGCTCAGCGACGGCTTCCGCATTGATTACATCGGTTTGGGTCTGATCAGCTTGGGCCTCGGCAGCCTGCAAATCATCCTCGACAAAGGCCAGCGCGACGACTGGTTCGATTCCGGTTTCATCCGCCTGTTTGCGGTCCTGATGGTGGTCGGTTTGATCGGCGGCGTCATCCGCGAGCTTAAGTCCAAAGAGCCCGTCGTGGATTTCCGCATGTTGAAGGATCGTAATTTTGCCATCTCCACGCTGGCCATGTTTTTCCTCGGCTTTGTGCTCTATTCGAGCACAGTCTTGATTCCCCAGATGCTGCAGGAACTTTTGGGGTATCCCGCGGAACTCGCCGGACTCGCACTTTCTCCCGGTGGAGCAACGATCATGCTGTGCATGCCCATCGTCGGCTTCCTTGTTTCGAGGGTGGACACGCGCTACCTGATTACCTTTGGTTGCACGATCTCTGCCTCGGCGCTGCTGGTGATGGCCGGCTGGAATCTTTCGCTCGATTTCAAACACGCCGTTCTCGGCCGCGTGTTGCAGTCCTTCGGCCTCGCCTTCCTGTTCATTCCGATCAACGTGTCGGCGTTCGCCACCGTTCCACGCGAAAAAACCAACATGGGCACCGGCATCATCAATCTCGCCCGCAACATCGGCGCCAGTGTCGGCATCGCCACAGTCACGACTTTGCTCGAGCGGCGAACCCAATTGCATGAGGCACGTCTAATGGATCATGTGAATGACATGAATCCCGCGCTGAAGACCACATTGGCTGGGTTTGCGGCCACATCCCTATCCGGCGGGTCCTCGGGCCCTGGTGCCGCTGCGCAAGCCCACGGCATGCTCTTCAACATGATTGAGCGCCAGGCGACCATGCTTGCATTTCTTGACAATTTCAAACTATTGGGCGTTATTTTTTTCGCCATAATTCCTATCTTCTTTCTTTTGAAGCGCCCAAGGATGGGCGGCGGGAGTGTGCCGGTCCACTGAAGATAGTTTGTAACCTTTTCGTGCGTAGTGACTCTTATGAAGCTACTTGGGGGGAAGAAATGGCAACGCAAGTGATCAGTGCAACCCAACTTACGGAACAGAAGTTGATTCGTGCAGGTCAGCGTGGCGACGCTCAAGCGATTGAAGCGCTGTTTGGCCGTTACCACCGCCAGTTGTTCCAGACCGCGCTTCGTGTGCTCGGCAATGCCGAAGACGCCGAAGATGCCTTGCAGGACGGATTGCTTTCCGCTTATCGCAATCTGAAGCGCTTTGAGGGCCGCTCGCAGTTTTCCACCTGGCTCACGCGCATCGTCATCAACGCCGCGCTCATGAAGCGCCGCAGCGCCAAGGCTCGCCCCGCGGTTTCGCTCGATGAAACGCATCACGAGGACGAACTGCCGGCCGCCGAGCGCTTCGCCGACGATGGCCCCACGCCCGAGCAGGTCTACGCCGGAACGGAAATTCGCGAGATCATCAACGAAAATCTCGACGAACTTTCGCCCTTGCTGCGGAACGCCTTTCTACTCCGCGAAGTGGAAGGCTATTCCACCGGAGAAGCGGCCAAGAAACTTGGTGTCACCGAAAACACGCTGAAGGCCCGCCTCTGGCGCGCTCGCCATCAACTCGCCGAGCGTCTCGGCCGCCGTCTCCGCCGCATGAAAGACGGCATGTCCGGCACCACGGTCGGCGACGAAGCGTGCAGCTACTGCTAATTCATCTGTTCGATCGAGCGGGGCACAAATTCCTGTGCCCCGTTTTCCATTTCTGATTCACCGGCGCGCTGCCACGTATTTGCCCAACACCCGCAGCTCGCTCGTCGCTTC
>Ga0210410_10001893_pt1 | contig 19177 bp, 14 predicted proteins | sample IncBWC4MmetaG_FD_161058 | JGI IMG/M metagenome (GOLD analysis project Ga0210410, IMG submission 161058) | Forest soil microbial communities from Barre Woods Harvard Forest LTER site, Petersham, Massachusetts, United States - Inc-BW-C-4-M | ecosystem: Environmental > Terrestrial > Soil >... | reverse complement strand
CCAAGGCAGCGGAATCTACCCCATTCAGCGTGAGTTCTATAAGCCCACCGCGGCTTTCGGTATGCGCTGGACCTCGTCGGCGGAATAGGACCCGAGGTCGCTTCTCTCAAGTGACGGAGCGCTAGGTATCAAGATCATAGTTGCCGTGCGCGGATTGCGGGCGTCTGGCGCAGCATGGATCGCCGCCCATGATTTCCTTCGGCCCGCAGCGGAACGTGGATATTGTGGCGGGTGCGACGGGACTTCGACTCCGACCTCTTGCGTGTATGCAAAGTAAATTGAGAAACGCCATGTGGTTGTTTGGTTTAGCCTTTACCTATCCACTTTGTTCCCACCTTTTCCGAGCGCACGCCTATCGTCTAGACAGTTTAACGGTCGCACGATTTGCGTCATGACCCGGTATCAGGATGATCTGGAATCGCTCGCAAAACGGTCGAAGACGGACTCTACGCAAACAAGGGCCAGAAGCCAGCCGGTGGCTACGTCCAACAAATGATGCTGGTGGATTAAGACGGTGGAGGCGGCGACCATCGCGGCCCAAAACCATAGGAGCACTTTGCCGGCGAGCGGGGCGCGAGGGGCGAAAATGGCTACGCAGATGACGGCGAAGGCTACATGCAGCGAGGGCAGGAGATTGTAGGTGAGGTTCAGTTTGTCGGCAAAATGAAAGAGCGCCGACCAGATGCCCAGATCTGATTCTTGCGGCTGGGCAAAGGCCAGATCCGCTGGAAAAAGGAGGAAGCCAATGCCGCCGACGAAAATGGCGATGGCCATCGTGATCACCAAGGCTCGGAATTCGCGGCGCGTCCGCAAGATGAATGGAGCCATCCAGAACAGCAGGTAGATGGACATGTAGAAAAGCGTCATCGCGGGAACGAAGGGGATGGCCAGTTCCGCGGGAAAATGAACGGGAACGCGAAAGGCGCGGCGCGCGGTGAGAGCATCCATTCCGCCATAGACAAACACGAACCAAAGAGTGTTTGCGATAGACAGCAAAGTTGCGTAACGAATATGCGCCCAGCCCGGCCAGGCCAGGAACGGGACGGCTTGCTCCATAGCCTTGGGTTTGGCGATTTCTACGATTGCGGGCAAAGACGCCACTGAAGTTCCTTGTCTAAGTATTGAAGGACGGACAAAACGAGTTGGTTGACATCGGTTTGCGGCCGCAAGTAATGGTCGGCTCCCCAAATGGGGTAGAGCAGCCCTGGCAAAGCGCAAACATCGGACAAGACCAGGCTTCCGTCGTTGGGCCCGAGGTAGGTGAGGCGGCGATGACAGCGGCGCGCGAGAGCGCTGGATAGATGTTCGCGAAGAGGGAATCCCGCGATGGTGACCATACGGATGTGGTGAGGAAGTTGGAGCGCACAATCCAGCGGACGACCAGGGCCATAACCCAGGTCGCGGAGGAATCCCAGGCCTTGGCCGCGTAACGTGTAATAGAGACGATTTAAAAGGGCCGCCGGATTTCGAGAGAGCAGCCACTCGGCCATCGGCGAGCCATTCAGAATGCCGCAGAGATTGACCCATGCTGCTACATTTTGGAACGCACCTGCAGCATCAGGCTCGGCCAGCGCCATTTTCACGTCAGCGCCGCCTTTGCTCAATGAGGCTAAAATGACGGGCTGCTCCTGATGTTCAAGAAGCCAGTCACAAATGATTCGGGCGTTTTGTTTGAGTGTGCCGCGGCTGGCGATGGGGATGATCCCCGTTGGGCAATCGAGCCGCTCGGCTTGTTCGCGCAGGAGGCGGCCGTCCGCGCCGGAGCGCGGGTTCTCGCGGTAGAAGGCGCCAGGAACGATGATCAGGGCAGCTTCTGCCTGCCACTTTCGTGGCAGGGTTCGCGTAGAGATGGCGTCGACGCGACGGATGAAGGCCCCGTGTTGCGGTGACTCCAAGACGCTTTGGTAAAGCTGGGTCGTCGCGGCGTCAATCCCTTCGCGCGTGGCGATTTCCTGAATCGTTCCCGCGGTCGGAAGAACCCAGCGCTCCAGGAGCGCCGGCGTCAGTTGTGTGTTCATCATGCCCCCTTGCGGCGTCTGCCGATCGCAAATCCGGCAATCAGTCCAACGACCAGGGCGACACCGCCCGCCCAGTACGCGGTGCGCTTGGCGATCGCGAGAAGAGGGTTGTCAAACAGGTTGTCGGAGGCATGCAGGCTGGCGATAAGCCATTTGTCGCCGTCCTTGACGAGCGTAGCACTCCAACGCGCGGGTAGATCAAGCATCCTGCCGTCACTCAATTTGAAATGCTCGATGGCGCTACCGAAGGAAATCCCGGTGCTACCGCCGTAGAGGATCGTAAGTTCGTCAACATCAACAGTTGCTGAATAGCTGGAAACGACTTTATTTGGTCCGCTGAGCATACGGTTCAAATACGAGCGCACGCCATCGCGACCACGGCTGACTTCAGCGTTGTGCCAGGTAACAACGACATTTGGATGCATATACTCTAGTTCGCGCGGGATGTCGCCCTTGTTCATAGCGTCAATCAGGCCGTCACGAAGAGCGCGCAGTTCGTTGTGAACGGCTTCATCCTTTGGCGGCGGCGTTTGCGATGGCACTGGCCGAGCTGCAAGGAACAGGAACATTAAAGCTGTGATCAGTTTCCTCATCGTAATCCTCTTTCGCTGCTGGATTTATAAACGTAGGAGCCGTTTGCGGCAGTGAAGCCGCCCATTGGAAGTACTCGATCATGTCCTGGTCGTTCGGGCCTAGACTCGCGGGGTTGTAGCGCGTACCGCGCAGACGGCAAGCTTCGTCAGCGAGGTAACCGAAAGTGAATAGCCGTCGTATCGCAAGATTCAGAGGAGCAAAGGCCCCGAGTAGATTGTTGGCGCGGCGGGCGTAGATGATTCCCTGGCATAGGGTTTGGCCGTTTTCCAGCGGTTGCATGTCCATGAGAAAACCGCTGCGTACACGTGCGAACCCGGCCGTAATCACGGCCATATTCCCTCCCCAGATGGTGAGGGTGATATTCACGGTGCGACCGGCGACCACGCGAAGGATGCGGTCAAAAATTGACTTCCCGATGACTTCGGCGTGGTAGCTGTTGCGGCGCGCGTACGGGGCGGGGCAATCGATCGAAGGGGGAGCAAGCAGTCTGCGATCATGGACGGCCGCGAAATGCTGCGTGTCAAAGGCATGCGCCGAATTCATGTACCAATTGCAATCGGCCACGTAGCGAAAAGTTTTTCCGGCGACAAAATCCGCGGGATCGGCGCCGAGAATGAACGGCAGGGGAAAGAGGGGCTGGGGGCCGTTGAAGAAAAAGACCGAGCCGTGGCGCTCGGCGACCGGATACGTTCCTAGCCGGGCAAAAGAAGGAATCTCAGCCGCATGCGGGATGGAGCTGCAGACGCCGTTTGTTCCATAGCGCCAATGGTGAAAGGGACATTGAAGCGTTTCCCCGACGACGGTGCCGCAGCCGAGGTCTGCGCCCAGGTGAGCGCAGCGCGCATCCATCACGGTGACTTGGCCGCTCGCCGCCCGATAAGCGACGAGTTGCCGGCCCAGAATGCGCTGGGAGAATGGCTTGCTCTTTAACTGGCTGCTCCCGCAGAAGAGATACCAGGAGGCCGGATAGACGGCGAAATCTTCCGCCGCTGGAGGCCGGGCTGAGTTACTTGAATACTCAGAGTGCATAGCGGTTCTCCTTACGTTTAGCCAAAATTCGCGGCCCGAGCCATTGGCGCAGACAGCCTCACTTCCTCTTGTACAACACCTGACTTGTGCGCCTGCAACTGGACAAGCCAGGTGAAAAAATCCGCCATGGTGGCGTCATTTCTAATCAGAGTTGCTGGGTTGTATCGAATTCCCAGCAAGCTTCGCGATTCGTCCGCTACGAATCCGTGCGTAAGCGCCCGGCGAATCATGAGATTCAGTGGCTGCCACGGCCAGCGCTTCAGAAGGTTGTGAGTGCGGCGAGCGAATACAATGCCTTCGCAAAGAGTTTTGCCGTCTTCCAGCGGCCGAGTGGCGATCAGGAAACAGCTGTGAGCGCGTTTGAAATCCGCAGTCATCACCAAGTAAGTTCCGCCCCAGCAAGTAATGGAGACATCCACCGTAGGCCCGACGACAGAGCGGAGGAAGCCATCCGTTCTGGAACGGCCCACGATTGCCGCGCGGTAGCGATTTCGTCGGGCGAACGGGTGTGGACAATCTACATGGCAGCGATCCATCAAGTCGCGGCCGTGCACGCACAGGAAGTGCTGCATGTCGAACGCATTGGCCGTGGTCATGAACCAAGCGCAGTCCGCCAAGTAGCGAAACACCTTTCCGGCGACAAATTCTTCTGGATTAGCGCCGAAGAAAAACGGCAAGGGGAACAGTGCCTCGGGGCCGTTGAAGAAAAAGACCGAGCCGTGGCGCTCGGCGACCGGATACGTTCGTAGCCGGGCAAAAGAAGGTATCTCGGCCGCTTGCGGGATGGAGGTGCAGACGCCGTTTGTTCCATAGCGCCAATTGTGAAAGGGACATTGAAGCGTTTCTCCGACGACAGTGCCGCAGCCGAGGTCCGCCCCCAAGTGGGCGCAGTGCGCGTCCATGACGGCAACTTGGCCGTGGGCTGTTCGATAAGCCACCAGTTGCCGGCCCAGCATACGCTGGGAGAACGGCTGGTCGTTAAGCTGGCTGCTCGCGCAGAAGAGATACCAGGAGGCCGGATAGGCGGGAAACGCATCCGCCGCTGGAGGCCGACAATCTTTATTTAATGACTCTGCCTGCATAGCGATTCTCCACGTGTTCATCGGAAAACTGCGGGCCGCGCCATTCGCGCAAATAGGCTTTGACCAGACTGCCTCGCGATTCGTTCGGCTCGGAAAGGGTTGGCAGGTACACCCACGGCACGGTTGGATTCATGTGATGGTTCAGGTGCCAGTTGTGGTTCAGCCACGCGCGATCCAAAACGCCAAAGGTCTTCAGATTCATCGCGCCTTTCTGGACTTCACGCACGGTGCCGTAGTGATGTGCGTATTGCATGGCCGACCAGACAAATCCGAAACCGAACATCACGGCGAGATAATGAAGGATGGGGATTTTCCAGAAATAAATCATCGCGGCGTGCATCAGAATCACGACGAGCGCTTCGAGCTGAATAATTCTGCGGTACTTAGGGTTCAACGACTCAAGGAAGGCTTCGGTGGGGCGGTTGAAGCGTGTGTAGCGCGGGGTGATGATGGCGGGCCTGAACAGCACGACAAAATTCGTAAAGTAAATGAGCACCCAGAACATGCCGGTGAGCGTCCCGTACAACTGCACGTATTTCCAGAAACGGTTTTCGTCTTCAAAATAAAGATCGAAGGCTTCGTCGTCCGAACGGTTTCGAACGTGATGGCCGATGTGGCCTTGGCGGATCAGGTGGAACGGCGCCGGAAAGAATAGTGCGAGCAACGCGCCAACGGATTGATTGACGACGGGATTCGAATGGAGCAAATTGTGCTCGGCTTCGTGCAACATCGCATAGCCGGAATTCATGACGATGCCGTAGGCCAGAGCGAGCAGAAAAACGAAGCTCCACTGGTGAACTTGTCCGGCCGCCCACAGAATCGAGCAGAGCGCGATGAGCTGAACGGCCGCTATGGCCAGGTTCAACCGTCCGGGGATCGCGAGATTCGAGCGATTCATCGAGCCTCCGCATCGCGACGGTAGCCGATCAGTTGGAGCGATTGAAATTCGGGCGATTCGTCAAAACGCGCGAAAGTCCTGGGGGCAATTTCGCGAGAATAAAGTGACCGTTGATAGGAGCGATCTAGGGACAAGGCCAGCAACTGGCGTTGCATTTCTGGCTCCGACGCGGACAACGCCGGAAACTCGCGCGTCAGTTCATGGACAACGCGCAGTTGTGCGCGTTTAGGAGCACTGAAAAACTCGCGGAGCATCCAGTCAAATAACTGCGCATTCACTTTTCGAAGCACGGGATTGGCGGGTTGCCACAGCGCTTCAATCAATTCCTCATCCCAGCGAACGTGTCCCACTTCATCGGCCAGGTGCGTCCGGTGCGTCTTGACGAAATGAGGTTCGAGCTCTTCGCGCTGAGCGATAACGCGCCGGGAGTAAAACAGCGAGCGTTCTTCCTGGAGGAGCATGAGCCAAAGAAACATGGGGAAGAGGCGAGGGTGCCGCGTGGCCCAGGTCAGGACGGCCATCCATGCGGGCGGAGGCTGGATAAAATAGAAACGTCCCGCTCTGTAGAATTGCGGCGCGCATTGCTGATTCAATTGCCGGAACATTTCCGTGTGCTGCTGCTCTTCATCCAAAAACTGCTGAAGACTTTTAGAAAGTTGCAGTGGCAACGAACCGCGCAGCAAGGCTTCCAGTATGGGTCGTCCGATGGCCGTTTCGAAAAAGATGATCTGCTCGCTAAAGTAGATGGCGTGGAGTTGGTTGTAGCGTAGGCGTTGCTCTTCGGAAAGCACTCGATAGGCTAGCGTGTGATACAGCGGCGTGAATTCCTCGGGAATGAAGCGCTTCCGGTGATCCACAGTGGCACTTTCAATTAGGCAAGTTACAGCGGTGGCTCTCATAGGGTCGCCGCCTCGACGTAGGGAACGCGGCCGTCCAGCGTTTGATACATCGGTTCGCCATCAGCGAAGCACACGCAGAAAAGGCGGCCCGCAAAGGGCGTCAGTGAGTAATCTTTCAACGCGGGCAGCAGCGGGTCGCGTTCGTGTAGACCGACCATGGCGTACCGGAACGCACTTCCCACGGAGTCGTTGTAAACGCGGCGGAGCAGCGCGCGAAAAACTCCGGCATGGTCATGGTCGATGGCTATAAAACTCACATAGAAAAAAGGTACGTATTGGCCGGGCTCTGGAAAGGCGGGGGCTCCGAGCAGAGATTGAACGGCGTTGGCTGCGGGCATTATCCAACGAAGCCGTTTCCCGTAGGAGATCACCCGGGTTTGCTTGAAGGCGGTCTGATCCCAGCGGCCCACCACGCCGATCACATGATTATTGCGCAGGGCAACGTAAAAATCGGAGGGCTGGAAATCTTTCCAACGATTGCCGTGGATGAAGCTTTCCGCATCATGGACCGGGGCAAATTGCTTGCGCGCATTGTTGCGGTTCAGACAATCCACGATCTCCGGCAATAGCTCGCGCCGGCCGCGATCGATTTTACAATCCGCGTTTATTGCGGGCTTGCGGCGGCGCAGGTTGATGCCCGGGCAGCGAATGACTCCAAGGTCGTGATACGCCGGCAGGCCCGCGCGCGTGGCAGCGATCGTCTGCAAGGCGGTTTGGTTGTCATGGAAAATAACCGTGCCGTAGAGTTCGACTCTGCGGTCGCTGTGCAGTTGGCGCAAGAAACGATAACCGCGGGCGATGAGCGTGCCGCCGCGGTGGGCGGGCTCGAGCCGCAAATCACTCAGCCAGCCGAAATGAACCGACCGGCCGTTTACGAATGCGTCGGCAATAGAGCGAGTACCGAGGCCCACGATGCGTCTGGAGTTCAGATCTCGGCCGACAACAACCTGGTGGAAGTTGCCGCGAATGGCGCAGGCCGCAAGAAAATCGGGTTCGCGCTCAAACGTAACTAGCATCGAGCCGTTCATGGGATTATCGCGGAGCAGAGCGCGGAGTTCAGCGTCGTCGGCGCGCTCCGCCAAGGTAATAGCGAAACGAGTGCGGGCGGGGGCGATGACGGTTACGGCGGCGCTCATGCTTCCACCTCTCGTGCGGCGCGATGCTCGGTCCAGTCACCTAGGAAGATATCCTCCCAGCCAGTGAGGCGATGCAACGCGACGGCCTTGACGGCGCCTGCGCGCTGGCCCATGGCCACGCAACGCCGCAGGTAGTATTCGCCGGCGTCGCTGGTGATATGGAAAATGCGTGGCGCAGCCAGTTGCCCGAGTCGTCGGCAGTAGGCGTAGTGGGGATTCTGCGTGAGCTTTTTGTCCAAGCGAACCGCCAGATCAGTTTGAGAAGTTGCTCCCTGGAGAAAGAGAACGTAGCCGAGACTTTCCTGCTGGGAGGGCGCGAGCATCGCGAAATCCGACATGTACGCACGTTCGACCGATAGCTCTTTGAGGACGGATCCAACGAACGCAGGGCTCAACTTTTCGCCGCAGAGGTCGCTGACGCCGTCCTCCTTGCCGAGAAATTCCAGCAACGGAGTGTTCCCGGCAAATCCCACCACGCGCACGCGGTCGCCCAGACTATAGCGATAGAGTCCGCCCCCGGTGGTTAGCAGCAGAGAGTATTCGTGGTTCGTTTCCAGCTCATGGAGCAACCGGGGAAGCGCGCCGGGTTGCTCGATGAATTCGTAGAAATGCGAGGTCGCAGCGGCGATGGATGCCCCGTGCTCCACCAGCGGCAGAGAGACCACGCCTTCCGTGGCCAGAAGGCCTTTGCCTTGAATGTGCACGCCAGGAAACAATTCCCGCAACGCCCGGACGGCCGGACGAGAGGAAGCATCCGTCCAGCAGCTGATGACGCGAAGGTTTGGCCAAAGGTCTTGCGCCCGCAGCATGCCGCTCTCCCGCCATGCATGTTCGAGGCGGCGCGCGCGGAAGGGCTGGGCGCGCAAGGAATGGAGTAATGCCGGAGCGAGAGCAGCTGGCAGTTGGCCCGGAGGCCGTAGCGCACCGTCACGCAGATCGGCCAGCAGCCGTTCCGCGTTATTGTGCAAGTGCTCAAGCAGAATGGTGAGAAAGCTCGGAGCCCAGACGGAAATAAAGGTGAGCGATGGCGATTGCAACAGAAACCGCAAGGTCACATAGAGAGCGGTGTCCAGCAGAGGGATGTGCGCGACTTCTTCTGGCACAGCCAGGATTTTGCGGAGGAGAAATCGTTCTGTTGCGCCGAGGTATTCCGTGTCGTTCTCAAACCCCACGTGCAAGCCCCCGGCGGTGACTTCGCGCTCGCGTGCCAAAGGGGTGATGGCCCAATAGGCGGTCCCGAACATCATCTTGGGTTCGTGCGCATGGAGATCGAACATCCAGGCTCCCACGGCGCGCTGGAATTCGCGGAGCAACGATGTGGTATAGGGGATGTACTTGGCCGCCGTGGATGAGCCGCTCGTTTTTTCCAGCATCAAGACGGGCTCATCAGTCAGCACCGTCCGCTCGCCCGCTTTAATACGTTCGATCCAGGGCCTAAGCTCGTCGTAGTCCACGATGGGAACAGCGCTTTGAAACTCTCGCGCACTGCGCACCTGGCTGAATCCAAACTTTCGGCCATACGCGGAAGAGGCGTTGGCACGCAACATCCGATCGAGCAGCGCAGCCTGTGCCGCCGCCGGATGGTCCTGAGCGCGGCGCAAAGAGCGATACGGCGTCCAGCAACTTGCTATCCAAGCTGCATGGGCCGCTCCGCGTATGGTTTTCTCAAGCATGCATACTCTCGAATTGGAGGACGCCAGTTTTCAGTTCTTCCTCGAGCAGGATGCGGGCCGGGTACGATCGCATGTTTGCTGGTGAAATTTCCGCCAAACACGCCAGCTCTGTGCCTTGCGAATAGCACGAATTGGAGGCGAGAAAAAACCGGACATGCTGGTTTTTCAAACGATGCGGAGGAACAACGGCTAGTTCTGGCCTCAAATTGCCGTGCGATTCGGGAAAAACAACCAGGCCGGTTCCAGCGTCGTAGTCATCGGGGAATTTTGCGCTCGCCAGCGCGTTCAGAATGCGCTGCTCGGCCGCAGGCGTGGGCCACGCGCAAGCCGGGTAATACGATTTGAAGAACACTGGGAGATAAAGATAGGTGCGGTAACCCTTGGAGATCAGGAACCAATAGAGCGGAGTCTCCGGATCGGCAGCGCGAACCTGCCCGACGTAGCGGCACCATGCACGGCCGAGCTCCTGCTCTCCCCAGTGGTTCGGATCAATGATCGTGTCGCCGGAAAAAATGGCGCGCACAGAAATTCCGTCCACTGTGGCGTGCATCACTTTTTGCGTGGAAAATCCGCAAGGAATGCTGGCGGAATCGCGAAGAACGATGACCGCGTCCTTTTCCGCAAGGTCCGATTTGAATTGCGGCCAGGAGACGTGTTCGTAGTGACGCTCCAGTAGCTCATAAAGTGTCCGGCGGTCGGACAGGGACAGACGCGTCGCGGGACCGATTTCACTAAACATGAGCTTGCTCCTCTCGACTCCGGGACAGGAGGTACAGCATGACGGGATAGCCGATAGCCACCGCGATCCAACTCGCTACGTTTACAAAGCGAAAGTGCGGCGTATCGGCGGCGAAGTAGATACCTTCGGCAGGGGATGCCAGTTTGCTGAATTCCCAGGCCATGAACATTTCGACGAACAGCGTGATTTGCAGCAAAGTCAGAACACGCAGGGCTAGAGAGTCGCGCCGCGCCAACTCCGGGCTCATTCTCCACCGCAAAAAAGCGAGCAAGCCGAAGGTCAAAAGATCGTGCGTAATGCCGTAGGCGCACCGCCACCCGCGTGTAAAGAAAATAATCCAGAGCTCGATCGGAGCTCGCAAAGCGAAGCTCACAAACTGCCAGCCAAACAGACTGCGCGTTGCTGGCGCGAGGGTTTTCTCTCGCCACAAAAAGAAAGGCACGATGTACATGGCGATCAGCATATAGTTCAGCCAAAGCGTCTTGGCCATGGAGATGGGTCCGCCTACGACTGCAAGATGGTTCTGCCGCCAGGCGAAAATCGCGGAAGCTGCCGAGAGCGCTGCAATGGAAGAGACCAGCAGCCACCGGTGATTCAAATTGACATGCGGCAGGGGTGCGGCTTCAGAAACAGATGGTGACCTCACGGGGTTTTTCTTCCTCCTTTCCCGGCAGTTCGTTACGCTCCGCCGATCGGCGCAGGGCGTGAATCTTCAGGCCAAGCAGATCGGTTTCCACGTGCGAGAAGCGCGGGCCTCGAAAGCGGCGGATTTGACGCGTCTGCGCGCGCAAAACGTCCACGTCCTGCTGAATGATGTGGCGTGATAGCGGCTCGAAGAGAAGGCGTATCAACGCTCCGACGAGGCCGAAGCGAAAAGTCATGACCGTGTAGACTTCAGTTTCGTATTCCGCGATCGGCGTGCATTCGGACGTAATGATGAAATGCCGGTCCGGTCCAAAGTCGTAGTCCACTCGGCTGATATTGGGCATTTCGAACCGGTCGGTGTGCTTCAATTCGCGGCCCTTCGGGAAGAACAAGCGGGAAACCACGCTCTTGCTGATTGGCTCGCCGTGGAACCTGGCCTCCACGGAGGTGGATTTCGCTTGTACGACGGCGGTGAGCTCGCGCGTGTCGTGGCTGCGAAACCAGCCTTTGTGCACATACACCGTGTGCGGGCAATCCAGAAAATTCTCGAGACACGCTTCCACGGAAGCTTCAAAGCGCGTCTTCATTCGAAACGTCGTCCAACCCTTCTCTCCGTACTTCGCAAAATGATAAGGAAGGGTTTGCGGTACCGCCGCGCCGAGAAAAACCCAGATAAAACCGTCCTGCTCGACCGCCGGAAAAGCCCGTACTCGATGGTTCGGAACGCAGGCGTTTCGCCCCAGCGACGGCACCGCCTTCAGCGCACCGCCGCCGTCGAATCGCCAGCCGTGATACTGGCATTCGATGCAACCGTTGACGGCCTTTCCCTGGGAAAGTTCCAAATTGCGGTGGGCGCAGCGGTCCTCAAGGGCCGCAGGCTCTCCTCTTTCGTCGCGGAAGAGAACAAGCTTTTCCCCGTACAACTCCAGGCCGATCGGCTTGCGCCTTAGTTCGCACGCTTCCGCGGCGATGTACCAGTTGTCCTTTAGCGGCATACTCTCCTACTCGCCTGCCGGCTTTAGCTGCGCTGGCGCGTAAACGATCCGGTGATACTGTTCCAGCGAAAGATTGTCGTAAGTGATGGTTTCCGCCCCATACCAGCGTACTTCCACTTTTACGCGTCCCACGTAGTCACCAAAGCCGAAGAGCAGACGCCGGTCGCCCTGCGCGGAGAAACCGTTGGCGATCTGCACCTCACGCATCTGTCGAACGGTCTTGCCGTCCTTCTCGTAGCTGAGAATCACCTGCGTTCCGACGGCTTCGCGATTGATGCGCTTGCCGTCACCTTCTAGCGCCATGCCGATCCAGTGATGAACGCGCCCCGCCTGCTTGTCTTCTTCGCGCAACGTGTTCCGATAAAGAGATAGGGGAGCGAATTGATGGGTTATGGCCAGATCGAGTACGCCGCGGTTGTCAAAATCTACTAGCGCCACGCCTCGCGAATTTCCTAGTTCAGTGAGGCCCACCTGTTTCGCCACATCGGTGTACTGCATGGTGGTCTCCGCGCCGCGCGAAAGGTAAACACGATTTGCCTGATGGCCGAAGATTTCATAGCCGCGCAGGTCGGGCCAGCGATCGGCGTAGGAGTGTTGGTCAGGTGCAGAGAGCATCATTTTTTCCGCGACGTACCAATAGTCTCTAGGCTTGGCGAAGCGCTTGTCCGCGCTGTCATCCACCATGCCATTTGCCTGCACCAGATCGAGCCAGCCGTCCAAATTCAAGTCGCCCACGGCGGCGCCCCAACCAAACCCGCCTTCGTTCAACGCACCGCGAAGAGTGGCTTCATCCCTGAATTCTGGACGGAATGCATTCTTTGGATTCGGATAAGTCTTCCAAAGCAAGCTGCCTTCGGCTTGTAGCGGAACGTGGACATTCGAAACATAAATATCCAGTTGGCCGCGATTGTCCAAGTCCGCGATGGAAACATTCATCCCCTTGTAAGTGTCTTTCCCAATGCTGCCGAACATTTTCCCCGCGACGCGCACGAACCGTTTTCCGTGATCATTCAAGTAAAGATCATCGGGGCCAAAATCGTTCGAACAGTAAAGGTCGGTGTAGCCGTCGCCATTCAGGTCTCCCGTGCCGACGGCAGTGGTCCAGTGCGTTTCCGGCATACCCATCGCCACCATATCCATTTTCTCGAAGCGGCCTTGGCCGAGATTGTGGTACAGCGCTTTCCGTCCGCCGTTCTCCGCGTTGTTCCAGCTATGGTGCATGAAGTGAAACATGCGTCGGTCGCCCGGATACTCAGGTTCCGGCAGCTTGAAGATGGTCAGCGGCGTGGGACGCTCATAATCCGGCAGGTAGGGCGGGAGGCTGTTGCCAATCAGCAGATCGAGCTTGCCGTCACGGTCATAGTCGAAGAAGGTCGCTGCAATGGAGGTGGTGTGTTCCTGAATTCCTGCCTGCTCCGTGACGTCCACAAACTCGGGCTTGCCGGTCACCGGCAACATGTTCTTCAATAGCCGGCTCTTGCCATAGGCCATCATGAGGAAGAGGGACTGCGCTCCGCTGTTGTCGTAATCGACAAACACGGCTCCTCCGACCAGGCCATACTTTTCCGGGTGGGACGAAATTTCACGCAACGCCGGGATCTCCACACGCTCGAAGTGGTAGTTCCCCAGATTGCGGTAAAGGGCATTGCGATCTTCGGGACGCTTGAGCGTGTTCGTCAGGAAAATGTCCTGGAATCCGTCGTTGTCATAGTCTCCAACGGCGATTGAATCTCCGACGGAAAGCAGCCACTTCGCGATGTGCTGCACCCGCGGATCTACTTCGTCGAGGACGTTGCTCATCTTCGAGTCAATGCCGGAGACCGACGATGGCACCGGTTCGAACCGAAAACCCGCCTCCACGGCGACTCTCGGGTGAATCACTTCCGCATAGGCTGCATAACCACCTAGGCCCAAAAAAGTGATGGTGGCCGCACGAGTCAGATATTCGAGCGACACCGCCTTGCGCCAGTGAGAAAAGCCGCCGCCCAGGAACTCCCGGCCATGCATCCAAACAAGACGCGCAGCACTGACCAGGAACAACGCATAGAAGAGCGTGCTGAGCGATTCCCGTGTGTGCAGCCAGAGATCTACAAGTACGACCGCTAGGGCCCACAAGATCTGCTCTTTGCGGCCTTTCACCGAGGTCTTTGGATCGGTGATCATGTAAAACGTGAAAAGATAAAAGCGCGGCGACGTGAGAGCTCCGAGAATCAAAACCTCGGGCGGCATATGCCAGCGGATGAGGTAAGCGCGAATTAGCGTCGCGACCAGATAGAAACCCAGGAAGCTCAGGATCAGGGCCGTGCGCCCCACGCGGAAGACAAACAGAGCAAGGGCTGCGGTAACAAGGAAAACCGCCATCGCCAAACCGCCTCCCCATTGATAGGCCGGAGAGGAGGAATACAATCCATGCCCCAACGTCAGCGCCGCGACGATGCCGAATAGCGACGGATTGAAAAGATGCTTTCCCTGATACGTGAAAATATATTTGGAGCTGATCGAGAAAAAAACCGGCAGGAACAGAAGATAGTAATTGTGCGAGTAATTCAGCAGCAGCGCGATGGACACGCAACTGATATAAGCGCTCAGCGGAACAATCCATTCGTGCTCGCAGAAAAACCAATGAAAAAGCATCTCAAGCGCACAGCCGGCCACAATGGTCAGTAAGATCTGCAGAGGGCTGCGATTAAACCCAAGGACCGTGCAGCCGAGGATGGCATACAGGGTGAGGAGCGCGGCGAAAGGGATTCGGGGGTCCGACCAGGCGGGAAGTACCCATTGGGAAGCAGGCCGCGCTTTTTTCGAAGCGGCTGCCTCCAGTCTTCCGGGGAACTCGAGCGCGATGCTCATATTGGGTATGAGTCTGTCGGGATTGTCGTTCATAATGTTGGGACCGCTGTGTAACTTTTCTGTTCTTGTGCCCAAAGTAAAAAGGAGCAACGCGTGTTCGGAGTGATTGCATGCGGGTGCCCGAACGCTTGAGGCCCGCGCAGGATGACAGCATTGCACTCTGAACAGTTTCTAAGAGCAGCGCACGGCGTTCTGTCCATGGCAATCATAAAACCTCGGACTGCGGGGGCAGTCTGGCCTCGATCCGATGGAGGAGCAATGCATGGCGGGCCAGTTTCCTGCAAACTTCATGTAATCGTCTAAGCGATTGATTCAGCATCACTTACGAAAAGGCGTTACCGGGCGTGGAGCGGGATTCGGGTATAATCCGAAAAATGAAACCGGACCCAGATCCCGTCCCGACCGCGCCTCGGACCCCAGCCCTACTGCGGTTTGGGATTTATGAGCTCGACCTGAAGAATGGTGAACTCCGGAAAGCGGGCCAGCGGCTAAAACTGCAGCCTCAGCCTTTCAAGGTGCTGACAATTCTGGCAGTTCGGGCCGGTGAAACGGTTACGAGAGAGGAAATCCAGCGCCAGGTTTGGGGCGAGGAACTCTTTGTCGATTTTGAGCGCGGCCTGAATGTCTGCATTCAGCAGATTCGCGGTGCGCTGAATGACGATGCCGATGCGCCTCGCTACATCGAGACCCTGCCTAAGCGTGGCTATCGTTTTCTCGCGGCTGTGGAGAGTCCCGTCCAGACTGCCGATCCCGGTGTTGCTTCTCAACAGATCGCGGCGGTTTCGTCCACTCACCGAAAAGTTAAGCGGCTTAGACTCGCGGTTGCGCTCCTTTCCGTGGTTCTTCTAATCTCCGCACTCTTGTATTTCGCCAAGATTTCGAACCGCTTTCCGTTTCGAACTGCGGCGAAGTCCATACGGTCGGTTGCCGTCTTGCCGTTCGACAATTTCTCTGGAGACCCTGAGCAGCAGTATTTTGCCGACGGGATGACCGAAGCGCTGATCGCCGAACTGGGGCAAATTCGCGACCTGCGCGTTCCGTCACGAACTTCCGTGATGCTTTACAAACGAGCAAACAAACCACTTCGCCAGATCGCGCAAGAACTCGCTGTCGACGCGCTCCTAGAAGGCTCCGTCAGCCGCTCCAGTGACCGCGTGGAAATCACCGTGCAGTTGCTCGATGGATCGCGGGATCAACATCTTTGGGGCGGCACTTACGACCGGGATTTCCGTGATGTTTTGGCTATCCAGCATGAATTGGCACGCGCCATCACGGCCGAGTTGAAGATCAGCTTTAGCCCCCAGGAGCAACAGCACTTGAAGCGCGCGGCACTGGTCAATCCAGACGCCTATGCCGCGTATCTGCACGGCCGCTACTACTGGTATAAGCGCACCATCGAGGGGTTTCAAAAAAGCATCCAATACTACGAGCAGGCCGTCGTAGCCGATCCGAACTACGCACCGGCCTACGCTGGCATCGCGGATGCCTATGCCCTGCTCGGCTCATCACCCAATGACGACCTTCCGCCCAACGAAGCCATGCCCAAAGCAAAAATCGCGGCACAGAAGGCGCTTCAACTCGATGATAGTTTAGCTGAGGCCCACGCTTCTTTGGCTTATATCAACATGGTGTACGACTGGAATTGGGCCTCGGCGGAAAAAGAATTCAAACGGGCCATCGAACTCAATCCTAATTACGCCGGTGCACACGAATGGTACGCAGAATTTCTCGCCGCCAGGGGACGTGAAAGCGAAGCGCTGAGCGAAATGAAACGCGCGCGCGACGCAGATCCCTTGCTCGTGCTCATGCACGCCGCCGTCGCGGAGGCGCTTTACTATTCTCGCCGCTATGACGACGTGATTTCCCAATGCCAGCAGACCCTTGAACTTGATCCCGACTACCCTATTGCACATTTCCATCTCGGGCGAGCATACATGGGAAAAAACTTGTATCCGGAAGCGATCGCTGAGTATCAGAAGGCGCAAACCTCTCTCGGAGAGACGCCGGCTCTAGTGATGGCTATTGGCTATGCGAAGGCGAAGGCAGGCAACCGTGCAGCGGCCCGGAACGCACTCGAAGAGTTGCGCACACAATCCAAACGAAGGTACGTTCCCGCGCTTTATTTTGCAGCAATCTATACCGGGCTTGGCGATTCGGAGGTTGGCATGTCCTGGCTTGAGAAGGCGTATCGGGAGCATTCGGACTACCTGATCTATCTAAATGTCGACCCGATGGCCGACACTCTGCGTTCCAGTCCGCGTTTCCAGGCAATCCTGCAAAAGATCGGTATAGACAACAGATCCACACCTACGAACCGCGGTACGAACGAGTAGATACAACTCACCGTAGTCGGTCGCCACCAACCAAGAAGCACAAGGTCACAGCTCCTCCGGCCGTATGAAAAAAAAGCCGCAGGTCTTCCGCAAACTACTCAGCCCTGCGCAACCGATTTATTCGTATCGCAGCGCGGTTATCGGATTGACCCTCGTCGCCCGCCGCGCGGGGAGATAGCTCGCCAGCAACGCTACGAGCGTCAAGAGTAGCGAGGCCCCCACCAGCGTGACGGGATCTGTGGACGTAATTCCATAAACGTAACCCGCCATCACGCGGCTAAGAGCTAGCGCCGCCGCCAGACCGATCGCGACCCCGAGCGCCGTCACCCGAAGTCCTTCGCGCAACACCATCCGCTGCACCTCGCGGCGGCTCGCTCCCAGGGCCATGCGGATGGCTATTTCCTGCGTGCGCCGGCTGACCGAATAAGACATCACACCGAAAATTCCCACCGCTGAAAGCACCAAAGCCAGGGCCGCAAAAATCCACAGCAGCGTCATGGGGAAGCGAATCGCGCCATAGGTTTCAGACACAATCTCGCTCATGGTCCGGACGTGGTTGACGGGCTGCTCCTTGTCGAGAGCCAGGACTGCGTTGCGCACCGCCGGCATTACACTCATGGGCGGCACGGCGGTTCGCACCACCAGGAACACGGAAGGAGCCGGATGCTGCTCGAACGGCACGTACACATCAGGCTCGGGATTCCAAAGATCATCATTCCTCACATCCTTCACCACCCCTACGATCTCCAGAGGCTGATCTGCGCCCGACTTCTGGCCCGAGTAGACCCGGGCCAAAACCGTGAGATGGCTGCCCACCGGATTCGCGTGCGGCCAGTAACGGCGTGCCACGGTTTCGCTGATAATCGAAACCGGCGTCGCGCCCTCGGCGTCACGCACCGAAAACTCGCGTCCCGCCACCAGCGGTGTTCCCATTGCCTGGAAAAAGTCGGGCGTGATGATTTTGTACGCTGCAGTAGGTTCCTGGCCGGGTGCCGCCGGCGGCTGGCCTTGCGGCTGGAAGAAGACGCCTGCGCCACCGCTCTCCGCTCCGACGCTCTTCACACCCGGCGTGCTCGGAATTCTCTCGAGTAACTCACGGTAAAAGAGCGCCTGTTGCGTCGCGGACGAATATTTGTAATCCGGCAGACGGAGGCCCATCGTCACGACGTTCGCCGGGTCGATGCCCAAGTCCACGTTTACCAGCCGCAGAAATGTGCGCACGAGTAGACCCGCGCCGGTCAGCAGAACCAGCGCCAGCGCCATCTCGGAAACCACCAGCGCGTTGCGCATCCGGCGGCGGCCCGATTCCGTCGTGGTACTCAACCCGCCTTCCTTCAAGGACTCGTTGAGGTCGGTCTTGGCCGTAGACCAAGACGGCGCCAGCCCGAAGATCACCCCCGTGGCAATCGTGATCGCGAGGCTGAAAAGCAGCACGCGCCAATCGATGTCGATCACTCTTGCATTCGGGAGACTGAACTGGTAGCGGCTCATCGCAAGCGTCAGAAGGCGGTCCCCCGCGTAGGCCAGCAGGAGCCCCAGCGCTCCGCCCAGCGTCGCTAGCAACAGGCTTTCGGTGAGTAACTGCGCCATCAGCCGCCGCCGGGTGGCGCCCATCGCGACGCGAATCGCCACCTCCCGCTTCCGCCCTGTGGCGCGCGCCAGCAGCAGATTGGCCACGTTGGCGCAGGCGATGAGCAGCACAAATAGAACCGCACCGAGCATGATCACAAGAGGTGTTTGCATGTGGCGATGATAGGCGGCGTGCAGAGGTTCCACCTTTATGCCCCAGCCTTTGTTGGCGGCTGGATACTCCTGCGCGAGATTGTCAGCCAAGGCATTCATGGCGGCCTGCGCTTGCGGGATGCTCACCCCCGCTTTCAGCCTGGCCTGCGTTTGCAGATCGCGCGAGGTGCCGCGCCCCACCTCGCTCCGCTCTTCCTCGGAGAGCACCAGCGGTACAAAGACGTCCATTTCCTGGTCCCAGGTGAACCGGAACGAAGCCGGCATCACACCCACAATGGTGTAGCGTCTCTCGTCCAGCTCGATGGTCTTGCCCAGAATCGCGGGGTCGGAACCGTAACGCATCTGCCATAGACTATGGCCGATGATCGCTACCTGATCGTGCCCGGCCTGCATCTCCTCGGGCGCAAGATAGCGTCCTAGCTGCGGTGGAATCCCAAACATTGGCAGCAGCTCGGCGGAGGCCTTGATGCCATTCACACTCTCCGGACGGGTGCCTTCCGTGATGTTGAAGCCGGACCAGCGATAGTAAGCGACTTGCTGGAA
>Ga0210410_10001891_pt1 | contig 19196 bp, 14 predicted proteins | sample IncBWC4MmetaG_FD_161058 | JGI IMG/M metagenome (GOLD analysis project Ga0210410, IMG submission 161058) | Forest soil microbial communities from Barre Woods Harvard Forest LTER site, Petersham, Massachusetts, United States - Inc-BW-C-4-M | ecosystem: Environmental > Terrestrial > Soil >... | reverse complement strand
AGAGTTGATCGCAAGATCATTAAATGCAGTTTAGACTGAGTGACACGCGGGTGCAATCATGATACAGGATCGCTCAGAAACTTAAGGAAGGGGATCTTTATGCGCAAGGACCTTAAATCGTTTCCGCAGCTAATTCTTTGGGGAGCCGCGTTGCTTACTGCGATGCTGGTGACGTTCGCTTCGGCATCGGTGACTCAAATCTCGCTTCCGCAGACAAGACGCATTGTAATTGGAGCGAAGAATATATTGGATGGGCGCGGGCATGTGCTGCATGACACGCGGATCGTCGTAGAAGGCTCGAAAATTGTCGCGATTGACGCGAAGGCCGGGCCAGTGGACTACGACCTGGGCACGCTGACCGTTCTGCCGGGATGGATTGACGCGCACGTGCACATCACCTGGAGCTTCGGCAAGGACGGAAAAAACGCGGGCGCTGGCGGCGCAACGCAAGAAGACGCGTATCAGGATGCGTCCAATGCGTGGGTAACTCTAATGGCGGGATTCACCACGGTGCAAAGTGTGGGCGCGCCGAATGATGTGCCGCTGCGCGACGCCATCGCCAAAGGAATTCTGGCAGGGCCGAGAATTCTTACGGCAGTTGAGCCGTTGCAAGGACGCGGCGAGCGCACCGGAACGCCGGAGGAAATCCGCGCTTATATAAGGAAGCAAAAAGATGCAGGCGCGGATTTAATTAAAATTTTTGCGTCGGCCAGCATTCGACAGGGCGGCGGAATGACGATTTCGCAGGAACAATTGAACGCGGCGTGCGATGAAGCGAAGAAGCAGGGTCTGCGCACGATTGTTCATGCCTACAAGGAAGCTGTTCGCGCGGCGTCGCTGGCCGGCTGCACGCAAGTGGAGCACGGAACACTTTCCACCGACGATGATTTGCGGGTACTTGCCGAACGCGGTACATATTTTGATCCGCAAGCGGGCCTGGTGATTGAGAATTATTTGCTGAACAAGGAAAAGTATCTGGGAACTCCCGGCTACACCGAAGAGGGCTTCGCGGCGATGGAGAAAGTGCTGCCCATGAATCACGATCTGGTGCATCGTGCGGTGAAAATTCCAGGGCTGAAAATAGTTTTCGGCACGGATGCCGTGGCTGGAGCGCACGGACGCAACGCCGAGGAGTTTATCGATCGCGTGCGCGATGGCGGACAGGATCCGATGCAAGCGATGATGTCCGCGAATTCGATTGGCGCGGAAGCGATGGGCATGGCCGACAAGATTGGGTCAATCGCGCCGGGGCTGGAAGCGGATATCATCGCGCTGGATGGCGATCCGCTGAAAGACATTACCGCGGTGCGGCGGGTGGTTTTTGTAATGAAGGGCGGAGTGGTGTACAAGAATGTGGCGCGCGCGGCGATACCGGTTTATGCGGGCGTTACGCCGTAGCGGCCTCTTGAGGGCCGGTGAAAACTTCAAGTCACAAAGTTCTGTAAGCGCTGGCACTCTGGCTGGTTGCCGCGGCGGCGATCGTCCTGGCGTTTGAGTTTTTTCACGGATGGCAGTCGTTCGCTGCAGGATTCGTTGGTGGCGTCGGCGTGGTTTTCGGCATCGTGAAGATCAGATCTTGAGCCTCGTTTATTTGGGTAATCCTGGAGAATTGAATGACGCGAAAATTGTTTTCTCTTCTGGCCGCCGGAATCTTTGTGTTTTTTGCCGCTGGCGCTTCAGCGCAACAGCAACAAGACTCGCTGAACTCCGCGCCGCCGGGTGCGCCGACGATTAATCAATCGCTGGAAATGCGTGGCGCCGGATCGCCGCGAATTTCGCCGGATGGACACTGGGTGGCGTATGAGGTCACGCACACGAATTGGGAATCGAATGCGTTTGAACGCGAACTATGGCTTGCCGATACAACATCCGCACAAAGAATACGACTTACCAGCAGCAAAGGATCGAGCTACAACGCGCACTGGTCGCCCGACGGCAAATGGATCGCGTTCCTTTCCGACCGTCCGCCGTTGCTGGCCGGCGCGAAAGAAAACAAAGCGCAAATTTATTTAATTTCGGCGGCGGGCGGCGAAGCGCGCGAGATTACGAAAGTTGAAACCGGCGTGAATTCGCTTGCCTGGGCGCCGAATGGACAGAGCATCGCGTTCGCCTCTACCGACGCGCCGACGAAAGCGCGAAAGGATCGCGACGAGAAATATGGCGAAATCCAGGTAATCAGCGGCGATTATTCGATGACGCACTTGTGGACAATTAGCTTTCCAGCGGATTTCGCGTGGGACGGCGATTCGGCGCACGCGAGTAGTCCGAAGCAATTAACGGAAGGAAATTCGTATACGGTTGGCTCGTATTCGTGGTCGCCTGATTCAACGCGCATTGCATTTTCAGCGCAGCGCGATCCGGATTTGGGCTCCGGTGAAACAGCGGACATTTATGTTGTTACGTTGAGCGACCGCGCGGTGAAGAAAATTGTGTCAACGCCGGGACCGGATAGCGACCCGGTGTGGTCGCCGGACGGATCCGAAATCGCGTACCAAACCGCGGACGGAAGCGAGTATTCGTTTTACACGAATCACAAAATTGCGGTGGTCCCAGCGGCCGGCGGAACGCCGCGCGTGCTTACCGCGAAATTCGATGAAGACGCCGCGCCCATCGGCTGGAGCGCCGATGGAATTTATTTCGGTGGCTTGCAGAAAACTTACGCGCATCTGTTCCGCGTGAATCCGAAGACGGGCGTGATCGAACGCGTCTCCGCGCCGGATACATACATTGCGGCGCAATTTTCTTTCACGCGGAATTTTCAACAGACCGCGTTCGTGGGCGCGACGGACAACTCGTTTCCCGAAATTTATGTATCGGCGTTGAAGCCTTTTGCTCCGCGCGCGCTGACTGCAATTGGCGATCAGCTCAAGGGATTCCACACCGCGCGCCGCGAACGCATTGAGTGGACTTCGCCGGACGGCAACGCGAAAATCGAAGGCATTCTTATTAAGCCCGCCGATTGGGACCCGAATAAGAAATATCCGCTGCTTGTGGTAATTCACGGCGGGCCGACGGGAGTTGACCGCACATCTCTGGCGGCCGATCGTTACTATCCAATGGAAATTTTCGCCGCGAAAGGCGCGCTGATTTTGCGGCCAAATTATCGCGGCTCGGCGGGATACGGCGAAGCGTTCCGCTCACTGAACGTGCGCGATCTGGGCACCGGCGATTACGCCGACGTAATTTCCGGCGTGGACTATCTGATTGGCAAAGGCTGGGTGGATCGCGACAAAGTTGGCGCCATGGGTTGGAGCGAAGGCGGCTACATTTCCGCGTTTATCACCACTAGCAGCGATCGCTTTCGCGCGGTTTCCGTCGGCGCGGGAATTTCGGATTGGATGACCTACTACGTGAATACGGACATTCATCCCTTCACGCGCCAGTACATGCACGCCACGCCGTGGGACGATCCGGAAATTTATCGCAAGGCGTCGCCGATTACGTATGTGAAAAAAGGAGTCACCAAAACGCCGACGCTCATTCAGCATGGCGGCAGCGACCGTCGCGTGCCGCTGCCGAACGGCTTCGAGCTTTATCAAGCGTTGCAGGATGTGGGCGCGCCGGTGCGCATGGTGGTCTATCCGACTTTCGGTCATCCCATTAACAAGCCCAAGCAGCAGCGTTCCGTGATGGAAGAAAATCTGCATTGGTTCTCGCACTGGATTTGGGATGAGCCGCTAACGGAAGAAATTCACTGATGCCCGGTGACTGAAGTAAAGCGGCGGGAAATTTTCGCAAAGCATCGTATGATGTACGCCGCGCGATAAATCCATGCCCGACGATCAGACCATCCATCCCGGCCAGGCGAAGAAAACCAAATACAAACTAACTGCGATTGTTTTTCTTGCGATTCTCGCGGCGATGATTGTGCTGCCGATCTGGAATGTGCATTACCCGCCGTTGTTGGATTTTCCAACGCACGTGGCCAGCGCATTTGTGCTGGCGAATCTGCACAATTCAAACTATGAATTCGCGCATTATTACAGCGCGGAATGGGCTCCCACTCCGTATATTTCAACCAATATACTGATGGTGGCGTTCAGCCGCGTGATGCCCACGCTAATCGCGGGCAAGTTGGTGTTCAGTCTGGGCATGATTGGATTGCCGCTGGCGGCGTGGTTTTTTCTGCGCCAAATTAATCCCGGCGATGACGCCGTGGCGCTGTGGTTCCTTCTTGCCAGTCACAATATTTTTTTTCGCTACGGATTCATAGGATTTTATTGCAGCCTCGCATTCCTTTTCTTGGCGCTTGGACTATGGCTGCGCTATTTGAACAAGTCATCCGCCGCAAGCTGGATCGCCGCTTGCGCGGCGCTCGGCGCAACTTATTACACGCATCTACTGGCATTTCTTTTCGCGGGTTTGATCGTCGGACTTTATTCGCTCACCCGGCCGCGCATGAAGGAATGGATAGCGTCCGCGGGCCTGTTCGTTCCTTACCTCGCCTGCTACTTTATTTTTTCGCGGGTAGTGGAACACCAGGTCGGTGGCGCAGTGTTCCGGCCTTGGGAAGACAAGCTCGACGCTTTCTGGCTGATTATTTCAGGCAATTCTGACTTTCTGAATCGACTCGCGCTCGTCGGTGTGCTCGCGCTATTTGTATTTGGATGGATCCGGAATTCCGAATTCAAATTGCAGTGGAGATGGATCGTTGTTTCGGCCGGTCTGCTCGTCACATTCATCGCCTTGCCGGTTGGCTATGGCGAAGGGTATGACCTGGACATTCGCGCGTTGCCGATTTTGTTCGTCACATTTTTTGCGATGGCAAAATTTGGGCGACGCGCATGGGTTTTCGCGCCTTTAGTCTTATTGATCTTCACCTTGCGCACCGCTGACCTGACGAAGCAATTTCGCGCGACACAACCGGAATTGACGGGACTGGCAGAATCGTTTGCGTTGACGCCGCCAAACGCGCTGGTGCTGCCCATCGTCGCCGGGCCCGACGAAGTACCAGAGCATCAGTATTACGCACACTTTTCCGATTACGGAACGGTGGAGCGCGGATGGATTTCGCCGTATCTTTTAGAAGATCCCGGCCTGCTTCCCCTGCGAATCAGAATGCAGACCTATACACCCGATGGATTTTGGGATTTGCATTACAACGAGCAATTAAACTGGGAGCAAGTACGGAGCGATTACGACTACATTTACGCGTATGGCGTGCCGCAATTTGAAGGCGGCCTGCGCGGAATTGGCGATGTGATTTACACCAGCGGAAAGCTGGAGCTATTCAAAATGCGCAAGGAAATGCCGATCACTTCTCCAGCTACGCCGCGATGAACTACCGTCGGTCGGGCGCGGAGTGCCGAACATCGTTGCCCGCAACCATGTAGATAACGTCTTCGGCGATGTTCGTGGCGTGATCCCCGATGCGCTCAAGATTCTTGGCGACGAGAATCAGCTCAAACGCCGGAAACACGACCGCCGAATTTTCCATCATGTAGGAAAGCAGTTCGCGGAAAATCTGATCGCGCAGTGAATCTACCTGATCGTCGCGCACCAGAACTTCCTTCGCCAGTTCCACGTCCTTGCGAACGACTGCGTTCAACGCGTCGCGCATCATTTCTTCAGCCAGCTCGCTCATGCGCGGCAAATCCACGTACGGCTTCACGCGCGGATGCCGCACGATGCGCTGCGCGGACTGCGCAATGTTCACGGCCTGGTCGCCAATGCGTTCGAGATCGTTATTGATGCGCGAAACGGCCAGCACGAAGCGCAAGTCGACGGCCATTAACTGGTACAGCGCCAGCAAATGCATCACGCGGTCGTCAATTTCCACCTGCAAATCGTTGATGGCGCCTTCTTCGTCCAGCACCGCGCGCGCGAGCTTTTCATCGCCATCCAGCACGGCGTGAATGGCCTGATGCACGGCGCGCTCCGCCAGACTGCCCATCCACAGCAGGCGTTCCTTCAACTCATCCAAATCTTTTTCAAAATGCCGTTCCATTCAGTTTCTCCCAATTACTTCCAAATTAAACTCTCCGCGCCGGAAATTCCAGGCGCGTCTCACGAACTCATCCGAACCGGCCGGTGATGTACGCTTCTGTGCGCGGATCCGTCGGCGTGGTAAACAATTGCGGCGTCGGACTGAATTCCACCAGTTCACCCGTCAACATGAATGCGGTGAAGTCACTCACGCGCGCGGCTTGCTGCATGTTGTGGGTGACGATGACTATCGTGCAGTTTTCTTTCAGTTGAATTAAGAGCTCTTCAATTTTCGCGGTGCTGATGGGATCCAACGCCGAGCACGGCTCGTCCAACAAGAGCACTTCCGGATCCACGGCCAGCGCACGGGCAATACAAAGCCTCTGCTGCTGTCCGCCGGAAAGTCCATACGCGGAGCGATTCAGCCGATCCTTCACTTCTTCCCACAGCGCCGCACGGCGCAAACTGTGCTCCACCACGTCACTCAGCGAACCTTTGTGCCCGTTAATGCGCGGACCGTAGGCCACGTTGTCATAAATTGATTTCGGAAATGGATTCGGCCTTTGAAACAACATTCCCACGCGGCGGCGCAAGCGCGTGACGTCCTGCTTCAGAATATCTTCGCCATCCAGCAGGATTTCGCCGGTCAGCCGCGCGAAGCTGAGCGTTTCGTGCATGCGGTTTAGCGTCCGCAGCAACGTGGATTTTCCGCAGCCCGAAGGACCAATCAGCGCGGTAACCTGGTTGGTTGCAATTTTCACATTAACGTTAAAAAGCGCTTGCGATTTCCCGTAATAAAAATTCAAATTGGAAACAAGCATCCGCATAGCCAAATCCGGCGCTGCCTCTTTCGAAGTGCCGGGCGATGCGGTGACCAACTTCATGGGCGTCTCCTTGCTAAAACCGAATTTTGTGGCGGCGGACATAGTCTGAACTCCCTAACTCCGCCCAGCAGCTTCGCGTTGCAACAGCAGCCGCGTCAGCACATTGGTTACCACCACCAATAGGATGAGTACAAGCCCGGCAGCCCAGGCTTGCCGGTGCCAATCATCGTACGGGGAGAGGGCGTAGTTGTAAATCACCACAGGCAGCGCAGCCGTGGGTTGATTCAACCCGTGCGGCCAGAATTGATTTCCGAATGCGGTAAAGATTAACGGCGCAGTTTCGCCGGCCACGCGCGCGAGTGAAAGCAGAATGGCGGTAAGAATACCGCTGGACGCCGCGGGGATCACCACCCTCGCGATCGTTCTCCATTTGCTCGCTCCTAGAGCCATGGAACCTTCGCGCAATGATCTGGGAACATTGCGCAGAAACTCTTCGCAACTACGCAAAATAATCGGAACCATCATAACGCCCAGCGCAAATCCCCCGGCCAGCGCCGAAAAATGGTGCATGGGAAGCACGATCACTGTGTAGGCAAAAATTCCGATGACAATCGAAGGCACGCCGTTCAATAAATCGGTCGCATAGCGAATGAAGAAAGCAGAAGTCGAGCTGGCAAATTCCGCCAAATAAACCGCCCCCAGCAGACCCACCGGAATCCCGATGAGCGCCGCGAGCAACAATAACTTTCCGGTTCCCACAATCGCGTTCGCAATTCCGCCGCCGATTTCGCCGACCGGCGCAGGCAACTGGGTAAAGAAACTCCAGTGCAGCGATGTTGCGCCTTTCCACGCCAGACATCCAAGAATCAGAAATAACGCCGAAACCGCAATCAGCGCGCACAGTCCGGTAAGACTCAACATGACCACGTTCACCGTCTTGCGCCAGATGGTTCTCAGGCTCATCGTTGGGACGCTCCGGCGCCGCGTCGAGACGTCGCAATAATCATCACACGCGCCAATCCGTTAAGTATGAATGTCAGCAGGAAGAGCACCAGGCCCAGCTCAACCAGGGAGCTAAGATGCAGCTCGCTGGTGGCGTCTGCGAATTCATTGGCGATCACCGCAGCGATGGAATATCCCGGAGCAAAAAGCGAAGAGGAAACCTTGGCCACGTTTCCGATGACCATGGTCACCGCCATGGTTTCCCCCAACGCACGCGCCATAGAAAGAAATATGGAGCCGAGAATGCCGGTGCGCGCATAACCAACCACAATCTTAAAAGTTGTTTCCCAGCGCGTCGCCCCCAAACCCAGCGACGCTTCTCGCTGATCCTGCGGCACGGCCATCAACACTTCACGCGACACCGAAATAATGAACGGTACGGTCATGATCGAAAGAACAATTCCCGCCGTCAGGTACCCAAATCCATACGCCGGGCCCTTAAAAAGTTCCTTAAAAATCGGCAGGATTCCCAGCGTGTGTTTCAGGAACGGCTGGATCGTCGTGCGCATCACCGGCTCGAGCAGGAACACCGCCAGCACCCCGTAAATCACGCTCGGAACAGCCGCCAGCAAATCGATCACGAAGCTGAGTGATGAAGAAACTTTAGGCGGCGCCAGCTCTGACAGAAAAATTGCTGCGCCCAATCCGAGTGGCACCGCGATCACCAATGCCACCGTGGTGGTGACCAGCGTGCCGTAGATATACGGCCACGCGCCAAATATCCCGTTGATGGGATCCCACGTCGATGTTACGAAAAAGCTCCACCCGAATTTCGCGCGAGATTGCGCTGATTGAATCCACAATTCGTAAACGAGAGCGGCTGTAACCAGCAGAATGCTGGCGCCGAAAATCATGGTAACCACGTGCGCGATTTCGTCGCCGTTGCGCACGCGGCGCAAAAACACCTGCACCCGCGACGGCGCGGGTGCAGGTGCTGCTGTAGTTGATACGGTTCCCATATTTAGGCCAAGGTTGGTCTACTGCCTTGGATCTTTACTGAATCTGATCGATTGCCTTCGTTTCCTTCGCAATCACCTGAGTCGGCAATCTTGCGAAAGATAATGCCTCGCAATCCTTCTGCCCGTCGAGCAGCATCCACTTCAGGAATCCCTTGATAGCGTCCCGCTTGGATGCGTCCGTGATCTTCGCGGGAATCAGTAACCAGGTGAAACTGGAGATTGGATAGGAAGTCTTCCCCGGTGCATTCGTGATCGAGACGCGGAAGTCGTCCGGCATACTCTTTGCCGCTCCCGCCGCAGCCGCGGAAACACCTTCCAATGAAGCAGTCACAAACACGCCATCCAAATTCTGCACGTCTCCGAACGGCTCGTGGTTCTGAATCGCGTAAATCAGTTCAACGTATCCAATCGAGTAAGGTTGCTGCTTCACGGTGCCCATCACGCCTTCATTGCCTTTGCCGCCAAGTCCAACCGGCCAGTTTACTGTAGTTCCCGTGCCGACTTTACTCTTCCACTCGCTATTTGCCTTGGAAAGAAAATCTGTCCAGATGTAGCTTGTTCCACTGCTGTCCGAACGGTGCACGACGATAATATCCTCCGCCGGCAGTTTTACACCCGGGTTTGCTTTGGTCAGTTCGCCATCGTTCCACTTCGTGATCGTTCCCAAATAAATTCCGGCCAGCGCCTTCTGAGTGAACTTCAGGGTGGCATTGACGCCGGGAATGTTATAGCTCGGAACGTCTGCGCCCATTACCGTCGGGAAATGCAGAATTTTGAATCCGGCTTTTGAAAGCTCGTCATCCGTCATCGGGCCGTCTGATGCGCCAAAGTCGATCGAGCGTGCCACAAGTTGCGCTTTACCGAATCCGGAGCCCTGCGACTGATAGTTAATCTGAATGTTCGGATGCATCTTGTTGTACTCATTGAACCACTTGGAATAGATCGGGTTCGGGAACGTCGCGCCGCCGGCGTTAATTTGCACGCCACCTGACTGCGCGAGCACGATTCCCGTTACCCCCAAACACAAAACCAGACTCAAAATTGACTTTCGCATGTTCTTTGGATTTCCTCCGCTCACCTATTCTTGTCGCCCAATGTTACAGTTCTGTTACAGATACAAGAAATAGGAGTGAACGCTGGCAGCCGCATTTTTTCAGTTGTTTTGGACGTCCAGTCCATCTCCCACCGTCTTTTTTACTCGCCCGCGCGCTATGTAACACAACATTCACATAGCTCTCACAATCGATTTACGACCACCCCGTAACCTCACCCTTCACCGATTTTGTGCCGCAACGAAGCAGGCCGTGCGCAAGGGGTGTGCGGTGTTGTTCAAACTTCGCGGCAAAGTTTCAAACTCCAAGGAGGAGCGAATGCGAAAGATAGCAACATGGCTTCTGGCTCTCGGCATGATTATCTCACCAGCCGTAAGGGCCGCCGACGGGAACGACAAGACGCCGGATGCCAAGACGGATAAAAGCTCGACGAACACGAATAAGACGAACACTCCCGCTCCGAGCAGTACCGAACTCGAAGCGGAAATCGAACAACTCCGTGCTCTGATTAAGGAGCAGGCGGATCAACTCGCGGCGATGAAAGCTGCGATGCCAAACTCCAGCGCGTCAACTTCGGCGCCGGTATCCGGCGCGACCTCCGCCACGATGGCCACGCCCGCGGTCACCACGACTGCTTCGGCAACGCCTTCCGCCGCTGTCCCGGCAGGAGTGGCCGCACCCGCACAGGGCGGTGATGAAGCTCCGCTTCAATTCCGCATCGGTGGCGCGACGATTCAGCCCATCGGCTTTATGGATTTTACCACCGTGTGGCGCAGCCATGACGGCGGCAGCGGAATCGGCACCAACTTTGCCGGCATTCCCTACGGTAACGTTTTTCAGGACAATCTGAGCGAGTTCCGCTTCAGCATGCAGAACTCCCGCATCGGCTTCCGCGTGGATGCTGATGTGAAAGGCGCTCACGTGATGGGCTACATGGAATCCGACTTCCTCGGGAACAATCCCGGAAACGTCGGCGTCAGCAGCAACAGCAACACGCTCCGTTCGCGTTTGTACTGGGTGGATCTCCGCAAGGGCAAGTGGGAAATTCTCGGCGGTCAAACCTGGAGCTTGATCACTCCGGGCCGCAGCGGCATTTCTCCTCTGCCGGGTGATCTCTTCTACACACAGAACATTGACGTGAACTATCAACTCGGTCTGACCTGGGGACGTATCCCGGAAGCCCGTTTTGTTTACCATCCGACGGATAAGGTCGCCGTCGCCCTCGCCCTTGACGCTCCCGAACAATATATCGGCGGTTCGGCTGGCGGTCCGCTCATCACCTGCCCGGGAGGTACCGGCTCACTCATCTGCGGAACCGGAGGGGCCACAGAATTCAACAATGGCGCCACGACTCTTAATTCTCCCAATCGCGCTCCAGACGTGATTGCGAAAATCGCCTTCGATCCGTCCAGCAGGATTCACGTTGAAGCTGGCGGCTTGGAACGGCAATTCCACGATTTCAATACGACTACCGCCGCGAAATTCTCAAAGACGGGTGTCGGCGCATTTGTGAACTTTAACCTCGAGCTGACCAAAGGCTTCCGGTTCATCTCCAACAATTACTGGAGCAGCGGCGGCGGCCGTTACATTTTCGGTCAGGTGCCAGACGTGATCGTCCGCGCCGACGGCACCATTTCGCCGATCCGCAACGGTTCCACGGTTTCGGGTTTTGAGTTCACCCACAAGAAAACACTGCTCTACACCTACTACGGCGCAGTTTACGTAGCTCGCAACGCGGCATTCGACACGAATGGCACCACGCCAATCGGATACGGAGCTACAGGCGCGGCGGGATCGACGGGCCAGAATCGCGTCGTCCAGGAAGCAACGATGGGATTCTCACAAACCGTGTGGAAAGACGCGAAGTACGGCGCCCTGAACTTCATGGGCCAGTATTCCTACCTCACGCGCGATCCATGGTTTGTGGTCACCGGACAGCCGGCCAACGCGCACTTGAACATGGTGTTCCTCAACCTGCGCTACACGCTGCCCGGTAGCGCGCCGGCTCAACAGAAGTAACCACGTCGCACCGGTAAACGCGGCGAGACGCGGTACGCAGTTAGTTTGAGATTGGTCGCCAATAATATCGGGCGGGGATTCAATTCTCGAATCCCCGCCCGATTTTTTTGAATCCCATAAGTATTACAGCCCAAGAATTTCTCCGCGAGCACAGTAACCCTGCAAGATTCTCATCGTACCCATGCCCAAGAATTAAGTTCTTGAGTGAACTCTGCCCCTTCGGGCAGAATTTGCCCGAGTATTCGGTTGGTTTTCAATCGGGCGTTTTAGGAGGAACAGATGCGAAAAATTATCCTGTGGATTCTGGCCCTCGGCCTGGTCATTTCACCCGCCGTGTTGGCCGCCAATGACAAAGATAAAGATAGTGATAAGAAATCTACCGATAGCACCAAGGCAGCAACGGTCGATACATCGAAGACTGATACAGCCAAAAGCGATGCAGCCAAGACGAACGCTAAACCTGCGCCGGCTCCCAGCAACGCGGAAGTAATCGCCGAGCTGGAGCAAATGCGCGCGCGCATGAAAGAACAATCCGATCAAATCGCACAACAGCAGCGCCAGCTGGCTGCCATGCAAGCCCGGCTCGATGCCGCCACTTCGGCAAACGCATCCGCGCCCGCCGCGACCTCCACCGAAACTGCCGCGGTAACCGCTTTCGTGGTCTCCGCTCCGGCCTTTGTCAACAATTCATCATCTCCTGTTTATTCAGCAGCCAACGCACCCGCGCCGTCATCACCCGCGCCATCGGCAGCATCGGCATCGGCAAGTGCGGCAGCGCAGAATAATTCCGGAGAGCACTCGCCGCTTTCCTTCAAGATCGGCGACGCCCTCTTCACTCCCGGCGGGTTTATGGACTTCGCCGGTATTTTCCGCACCACCGGCACTGGCAACGGCATCGGCACCACTTTCAATGCGCTTCCGTACAACAACAATCTTCCCATAGCAGGCACCAATGAAACTCGCTTTACCGCACAGAACTCACGCATTTCGCTGAAGGTCGACGCTCCGGTGGGCGGTGGAAAAATCACCGGCTACGTCGAAGCCGACTTTCTCGGCACCATCGCCGCAAACGCTAACGTCACCAGCAACTCTGACTCTCTGCGTATGCGCCTCTACTTCGGCGACTATCGCCGCGGAAAATGGGAAGTTCTCGCCGGACAGGACTGGAGCATGTTGACTCCCGCCCGCAAGGGCCTTGGCGTAATGCCTGCCGACGTTTTCTACACGCAAAACGAGGATACGAACTACCAGGTTGGTCTCCCCTGGTCTCGTCAACCTCAGTTTCGCGTTATGTATCACCCCAACGATCAGTGGACGTTGGGAGTTTCCGTCGAGAATCCTGACGAACTCTTGACCACACTCGTCACCACTCCGGCGGCGTTCACTCCGTTTGCCGGTCAGCTTGACGCCACCAGCGGAGCCACTCTGGCTACTCCGCCGACCCCCAATTACATTCCAGACATCATCGTCAAGGTTGCCCATGACCATATGCTCGGCGATAAACTCTTTCACATCGAAGCGTCGGGTCTGTTCAGCGAATTCCGGGTTTACACCCCGTCTTCGATTTTGGGCACACCGACCCTTCACGGCGTAACGAATCGGGCCTCGGGTGGCGGCGGTTCCGTAAATTTGAACCTTGAACTGGTTAAGAATCTTCACCTCATCGCCAACACATTTTTCAGCGATGGCGGAGGCCGCTACCTGCTGGGCTCTGGACCGGATCTGGTCGTGAAGCAGTTGACGACCACTTCGCCGTTCCTGCCTTCTCTGGTGCACGCGTATGCGGGGATCGGGGGACTGGAGTATCAGGTGAAAAACAGTCTAATCGATTTCTATTACGGCGGTGCTTACTACGGCCGAAACGTCCAGATAAATCCAGTAGGCGGATTGCCCAATATCGGCTACGGATTTGCCGGATCGTCGAACTCAAACAACCGCATGATCACCGAATATACGGTGGGTTGGACGCAAACAATGTGGGGTAACGCCAACTACGGAAACCTGAAGCTGATCACTCAGGGTTCGTACCTCTCTCGTGCGCCGTGGTTCTTTGCCGCAGGTGCGCCGAAAGATGCGCACCTGTTCATGGTAGACGCAGCACTGCGTTACACCCTGCCGTAGTTTGGGCCGGATTTAACGTAGTAGCTGGTCGGCAAATAAAATCGGGCGGGGAGATAGCAGCTCCGAACCCCCGCCCGATTTTTTTCGCGCAACAAACTTCCGTCTAGGCGATCTCGGCCTGGCGGATCTGATCCATAATCACCGAAAATTAGGGGCGAAAAAAAAGGAAGCCGGCGCCAGGGGAACGCCGGCCTCGCGGCAGGTGGCTGCCTGAAGCTTTAACCCCTCAGGCGGAGAAGCGGGGAAAAACAGCCTCTCAACGCGGCCATCGTAGGCGCTGAACTTCAACGCCCTATCAATCGCTTATGAATTCTGCGTGAGAGTCGAATTCTGCGTGAGACAGGTCTCGGATTCCTGACTCGTGGCCAGCGCTCGCCCGTGCCGCACGTCCAAACCGCGCAGCCAGAAAATTGTATCTTCCGCAATGTTCGTGGCGTGGTCGGCGATGCGTTCCAGGTAGCGCGTGGCCAGCACGAATTGCATCCCGGTGGCCACGTTCGCGGGCCCTTCCAGCATGTTCGCCAGCAGTCGCTCGAAAATTTGATCCCGGTAGCGATCGACGATATCGTCTGACTCCAAAACTTCTCCGGCCAGCACCACATTACGAAATATCAGGGCGCCGAAGCTCTTCGATACCATCGCTCGCACGGCGGCGGCCATTGGCGCCAGGTCTTCCGGCGGTTCGACAATCTCCATCTGTTGCAACGAAATCACCCGCTCGGCGATATTTACCGCTAAATCGCCCATGCGTTCCAGATCATTTGTAATTTTCAGCGTGGCTACGGTCAGGCGAATCTCTTCGTCCGCCAGATGGCCGGAGCGCAGCACGCGCACCGCCTGCTCGTCCATCAACATTTCCATTTCGTTGATGCGCGGCTCCATCATGAAAATCTCGCTGGCCAGTTGCGCCGAAGCCGGATCGTAAACTTGCACCAGCGCGTGCATCGCTTTGTTGATGCTGCCTTCCACCGTGCGCGCCATCGAAATCAAATAATTCACCAGTGCTTCCTGATACACCAACGCCGAACCGCGTGCCGCAGTCGCCATATGGCCTCCCGCCGGTTTCCGTGAACAGCGCTACACCCCGGCGATGCTAGCGTGGGCCATTCACGTTACGCCCGCGTGACGCGCTCGTGAATAATTGGAGGGAAAATCGCTTACCAACGTGAGGAAATTATCTCGACGCAACGGGTAGAAGTATTTCTGATCGAGCTACCCTGCGATCGGCACTGAAAAATGGAATCGCGAGCCCTGTCCAATCGCACTTTCCACCCAGATTCGTCCGCCGTGCGCTTCGGCGATGTGCCGCGCGATGGAAAGTCCCAGTCCGGTGCCGCCCACTTCGCGCGAGCGCCCTTCGTCTACGCGATAAAATCGCTCGAAGATGCGTTCCTGCTCGGCATGTGGAATGCCGATTCCGTTGTCGGATACGGTGAATACGATTTCGCCGTCGTCTCGAACAGCGCTCACGATAATCTGTCCGCCCGCCGGCGTGTACTGCACCGCGTTATCCAGCAGATTTTGCAGCACGTCGCGCAAACGCCCTGAATCACCGCGAACTGCAGGTAGGTTGCGCGCACAATCAACCTTGATGGCTTGCTGCTTTTTCTTGGCGGCGAAACTTGCCGTGTCCACGCACATTTTCACCAGGTCGGCCGGATTCACGGTCAGAAGTTCGAGCTCCATCTTGCCCGCTTCAATCGTCGAAAGTTTCAGCAAGTCATCGGTCAGCCGCGTCAATCGTTCCGCGTGTTCCTGAATGATTTCCACGAATCGTTTGCGGTGGTCCACATCTTCCAGCGCCCCGCTCAGCAGCGTCTCCGCAAATCCGCGGATTGCCGTGAGCGGTGTTTTGAATTCATGCGACACATTGGCCACAAAATCCTGCCGCACGCGTTCCAACCGGCGCAACTCGCTGATGTCATGCAGCACCAGCACCGCCCCAATCGCTGTTGCGCCCGGCTCCGTAGCCGGCACTGGCGCCGCCGTTACCGCGAATGTCTGCAGGCGAACGGTTCCAACGTTCACTTCGCTTTCCACGCGCTGCTCGCTGCTCAGCGCTTTTTTCACCACGCCTAGCAATTCCGTTTGCCGCACCAGTTCCACTAAACGGCGTCCTTGCCCGGCGGCCCTTCCCGGAATTCCCTCGCCGCTCGTCACGGCATTGACGCCGCCGACATTTGTTCCGGATCCCAGAATCTGCGCGAATGCCGCATTCGAGTACACCACGCGCTCGTCCGCGCCAACCACCGCCACGCCTTCCGCCATGCTTTCCAGAATTGCGGCGGTGCGGCCGTGCTCTTCGGTCAGCGAACGAATCGTTTGCGCCAGCCGCAGCGCTGTTTCATTCATCGCCCGCGTCAGCAGCGCCAGTTCATCGTTGGAATTGTCAGGAGTGAGTGGACGAAAATCTCCGCCGGCCACACGGCGAGAAAATTTTTCCAGACGTTGTATGCGCAGGCTGGAATATCGTGTGAAGAATAGAGAAAATCCGGCGGAAACGAAAAGCGCAAATAATATTAAAAATAACCCGATGAACTCGCCCGCCGGGGCGTTACGTCCAGCGAGTTCCACCGCCAGCCACGCTCCCAGCGCCAATCCTGTGAGCGCAAGTACCCATTGCCAGATTCGGTTAGCTCGCACGGCTCCCACGGTCCACGCGGATTTGCGCGGCCCCCACTTCAAACATGTAGCCCGCTCCGCGCACCGTTTTCAAGTGGACGGGATTTTCCGGCTCAGCTTCCACTTTTTCCCGCAGCCGGCGAATATAAACGTCCACGCTGCGCGGCGTCACAAATCTGTCCGCGCCCCACACCGCGTCCAGCAATTGATCGCGCGTGAAAACTTTTTCCGGACGCGATGCCAGATAATGCAGCAATCGAAATTCCAGCGTGCTCAGCGTAACCGCCTTTCCGGATCGCGTCACACGATACGACGAGGGGTCAATCACCAGCGCGCCCGCTTCCACCGTTTTCGCAGTTTCCCCTGCTGGCGAAGCGCGTCGCAGCAAGGCTTTCACCCGCGCCACCAGCTCACGCGGGCTGAAAGGCTTGGTCACGTAATCGTCCGCGCCCATTTCCAATCCAACCACGCGGTCCGCTTCTTCCCCGCGCGCGGTCAGCATCAATATAGGCAAGCGGTTCAGCGAAGCGTCGCGCCGGATTTCTTTGCAGATTTCCAGCCCGGAAAGTTTCGGCAGCATCAGGTCCAACAGCAGCACGTCCGGCGGAGCTTTCTTCACCTGTGCCAGCCCCGATCCGCCGTCGCCCATGGAGGTGACTTGAAATCCTTCGTGCGCCAGGTTGTAACGCACCAGCTCTACAATGTCTTTGTCGTCTTCGATGATAAGTATTCGCGTCATAGTATTTAAGGAATGTCGCTCGCTGATAAGCGCACCCATAGCAGCACGTCCAATCAGCCCCGGCACAGGCAGGTTACTTGCCATCCGTGAGAATGGTCAAGCATTACACACTTTAGTTTCCCACGAAATTGTTACAGTTTGATGAAAACGCGGCGACTGTAAAGCGGCAGTAATATTAGGTAGCAAACGAGCACGAAAAACATCGCGAAGAGCAGCGAAGCATTCTTCGGCCCGGCAATCGACGCAAACCAGTTCGTATAAATGTAGCCGTGTAACGTTCGCTCTCTCTCACCGTCGTTGACCTGAAAAGTCGAGCTGGCGATCGACAAAAACGTGGAAAGTACGAACGCCGTAATCGCGTTGCTTCCGAATACCAGAAACGGTTGGCCCCAGCGCCGCCATCCGCGCATATCGATCAACCAGTAGCACAGCGCCAGAATCACCATCGCGAAGCCCGCCGTGAAAATCACAAATGTACTGGTCCACAAATTCTTGTTGATCGGAAAAATTGGATGCAGCAACCGCCCCACGATCAAGGCGGCCGCACCCGCGAAAATCAATCCGCGAAACTTGCGCTTCTGCGTGGCAGGTTTCCGCAGCCATTCGCCCGTCAGCACTCCGCACAACACCGTGCCGATTGCCGGAAACGTGCTCAAAATTCCTTCCGGATCCCGCACCTGCTTCAGTTGACTCCATAAATGCCCGTACATCACGCGCCGGTCCAGCCACGCCGCCAGATTATTCGCCGGATCCAAATTTGCCGCGCCGATGCCCGGCACCGGAATAAATCGCATCGCCGCCCAATATCCAATCAACAGCACCACAATCGTTCCCGCCACCGCCGGAATGTTCGCAACAAATCCTTCAGCATCCGCGCGCCGCGCCGTTGCCACCACCAGCAATCCCGCGAACAGATAACACACCGCGATCCGGTTCAGCACGCCGGGATAACGCATCGTCGAAAAATGAAAATGTGGAAAAACGCTCAGGAATATTCCAACCGCCAATATGAAAAGACTTCGCACCACCACGTGCCATGCCAGTCCTCCGCGCGTACTTCCTTTGCGAAGCCGTGCGACGAATGAAAATGTCATCGCTACGCCAACAATAAAAAGAAAAAACGGGAAAATTAAATCGGTAGGCGTCCAGCCATTCCATTCCGCATGGTCCAGCGGCCAATACATCGCCGACCACGTTCCCGGATCATTCACCAGAATCATGGCCGCAACAGTCATTCCGCGAAATACGTCCAGCGAAATAATCCGCGTGGGCAGCGCACCAGCGGTTGCAGACGCCGGAGCATTCTCAGAATGAGAGGGAGTCTGCGGTGGTGTAGGAAGTGTACCGATAAAATTTCTCCGACCAGTCGCACACTAACGCACGCTCGCCGCTAAAAGCAAGCGCGGCCCCCGAACATCCGAGAGCCGCGCCGCACAATCCTCAAAATGTTTTTATTGCACGTCGTAGGGGCAGTCCCTAATCTTCGGGATGCGACCCGCCCGCCGCCGCATTCGACTGGGCCTTAGTGAATCGCCACGTTGTGCGCGCCGGAAAGTATGGACGCCACGCTGCTCGCCGTTTGCGGCACCCACCATGACTTCCGCACCCACGAATGCGAATTGCGCAGCATCTGTCTGCTCAGCAAATCGAACAGCACCGGAGCAACCTGCACCGCCGCGTACATCGCGTTCGAATTCGCAAATGGACGCAGCAGCGGATCCGCCTCATGCATCGTGCCTTCCATAATGTTCCGTCGCGTTGACCACGCATCGAACGTCGCCGCCCCATGTTCCACCGCGCCCAGCACAAACCACATTTTCGGCAGACCAATTCCCGCCGCTTCCGGCCGCCGCTTCTTCGTCGCCGTCACCGCCATGATCGGCGCACCAGCGCCCGCGCTGACCGAAGACGAAAATGTTCCGGGCGCGTCCGG
>Ga0210410_10001890_pt1 | contig 19204 bp, 14 predicted proteins | sample IncBWC4MmetaG_FD_161058 | JGI IMG/M metagenome (GOLD analysis project Ga0210410, IMG submission 161058) | Forest soil microbial communities from Barre Woods Harvard Forest LTER site, Petersham, Massachusetts, United States - Inc-BW-C-4-M | ecosystem: Environmental > Terrestrial > Soil >... | reverse complement strand
GCGCAGCTTGCGGAACTGAAGACCACGCTGGCCAAGGCCGAGCGCGATCTCGATTTCGCCTCGGTGCGATCGCCGGTCGACGGCATCTTCTCCAACCGCCTGGTCAACACCGGCGACTTCGTCGCGGTCGGCCAGCGGCTTGGCAATGTCGTGCCGCTCGACGACGTCTTCATCGACGCGAATTACAAGGAAACCCAGCTCAAGCGCATCCGGCCCGGCCAGCCCGTGACCATCAAGGTCGATGCCTACGGCTTCCGCAAGTTCAAAGGCACGGTCGAAAGCATCTCGCCTGCGGCGGGCTCGGTGTTCACGCTGCTGCCGCCCGACAACGCCACCGGCAACTTCACCAAGATCGTGCAGCGGCTGCCGGTGCGCATCCGCGTGCCCAGGGAGGTCGCGCGGCAGAACCTGCTCCGCGCCGGCATGTCGGTCTACGCCACCGTCGACACCAACAAGGGCGCCGAAGACGCCGACAGCGAGTCCGATCTCGACACGCCCGCGATGGTCCAGCCGCAATAGGTCTGAGATTGGATCGAAATTTGAAGCTCCTATACCTCCGCGAGTCCTATTCACCTCTCCCCGCTCGCGGGGAGAGGCATAGGCCGCCTTCGGCGGCCGTTCTTAAGAACGCCGAAGCGGAGCTTCGGCTATGTTGCGTAGCGATCCGGGTGAGGGGGACTCTCCACCAGCTGCGATGTGGAGACTCCCCCTCACCCCAACCCTCTCCCCGCACGCGGGGAGAGGGAGCGCATCGCGCTCGCAGTTAAACTGAGACCACAATGGCCAACGCCACCACAGCCGATCCTGCCATGATGGAGGTGCCCACGGTCTCCGAGCGGCTCGAGCCGAAGCGGGTGGCCGCGTTCGTCATCATGGTGTTCGGGATGTTCATGGCGATCCTGGACATCCAGATCGTCTCGGCATCGCTGTCCGACATCCAGGCCGGCCTGTCGGCGAGCTCGACCGAAGTCTCGTGGGTGCAGACCTCCTACCTGATCGCGGAAGTGATCGCGATCCCGCTGTCCGGCTTCCTGTCGCGCGCGCTCGGCACGCGGATTCTGTTCGCAATCTCGGCGGCCGGCTTCACCTTCGCGAGCCTGCTCTGCGGCTTCGCCACATCGAGCGAGGAAATGATCCTGTGGCGCGCGATCCAGGGATTTCTGGGCGCCGGCATGATCCCGACGGTGTTCGCCTCGGCCTACACCATCTTCCCGCGTTCGAAATTCCACATCGTCGCGCCGGTCATCGGGCTCGTCGCGACGCTGGCGCCAACCATCGGACCCACGGTCGGCGGCTTCATCACCGACATGATGTCGTGGCACTGGCTGTTCTTCATCAATGTCATTCCCGGCATCATCATCACCTTCGGCGTGCTGGCGCTGATCGATTTCGACCAGCCGAATTTCGCGCTGTTGCAGCGTTTCGACTGGTCGGGCCTGATCTTCATGGCAGGCTTTCTCGGCGCGCTGGAATATGTGCTGGAGGAGGGGCCGCAATATGAATGGCTGCAGGACACCTCGGTGGCAATCTGCGCCGCGGTCTCCTTGCTGTCGGCCATCGCCTTCTTCTGGCGCGTCTTCACCGCCAAGGTGCCGATCGTCGATCTGCGCACCTTCGGCGACCGCAATTTCGCGATCGGCTGCGTGCTGCAACTCTGCGTCGGCGTCGGCCTGTACGGCCTGACCTACATCTATCCGCGCTATCTCGCCGAGGTGCGCGGCTACAGCCCGATGATGATCGGCGAGACCATGTTCGTCTCCGGCGCCACCCAGTTCCTGATCGCGCCGATCATCGGCCGCCTGATGCTGCGCTTCGACCTGCGCTACATCATTGCATTCGGGCTCGTCACCTTCGCGATGGGCTCCTACCAGATGACCTGGATCACGCGCGACTACGATTTCTACGAGTTGTTGGTGCCGCAGATCCTGCGCGGCATCGGCATCATGTGCGCGATGGTGCCGACCAACAATATCGCGCTCGGCACGCTAGCGCCGGAGCGGGTGAAGAACGCCTCCGGCCTGTTCAACCTGATGCGCAATCTCGGCGGCGCGATCGGGCTTGCCCTCATCAACGAGGTGTTGAACGACCGCACCGACCTGCACATCACCCGCCTGCAAGACCGCGTCACCTGGGCCAACACCATGGCGGTCGAGACGCTGAACACTTTCGCCCAGCGCCTGCAGGGCATGGGCGATGCCACGCTGATGGCGATGAAGCAGCTGTCGCAGATCGTGCATCGCCAGGCCGTGGTGATGGGCTATGGCGACGTCTTCTTCACGATCACCGTGTTCTTTCTGGCGCTGAGCCTGCTGGTCCTTCTGCTCAACAAGCCGGTATCGACCGCGGCCACCGGCACCGACGCGCATTGACGCTTTTGGCCCGCGTGTGTCCGCGCCGCAACTTGCAAATCACCCACGACACATTTATAAGCAGCGCATCGTCGCTCGAACCGGGGAGGATTTGCATGATTATGACTTATTCGCAGATCGCGCCCCCGCGTCCGATGTTCATGGACGCTGTATCCGGCCTTTGACCGCCGTTTTTGCGATCCCGATCGGGTCTGACGCCCCGGTCCCCAACTTTCCCGTAAGTCCCTGATTTTTATCGACGCTTGCGTTCGGTCTTTTGTGCCGTCGCGCGTCTAGACGATGGAGCCGGCCTCGCGCGCGAGCGCAAGCCGGATGATGCCATGACCGCCAAAACCAACAAGCCCGCGGCGATACGCGTGGTGATGCCGTTCGTGTTCCGCCACTGGCTGAAGCAGCCGGTGATGACGGCCATTGTCGCGTCCGGTCTGCTGGGTGCGACGGTGGCCGACCTGTTCATGCCGATCTTCTCCGGCCATCTGGTCGATGCGCTGACCCGCGGCGCCGACAACGCACTCGCGCGCCACGATGCGCTGGCGGCGTTTGCCGGCATCGTCGCGCTCGGCGCGTTGTCGATCGTGCTGCGCCTGACCGGCTTGCGGGCGATCGTGCCGTTCACGCTGCAAATCATGTCGGACGTCGCACGCGATGCATTCGTGCGCGTGCAGCGGTTCTCGACTGACTGGCACGCCAACAGCTTTGCCGGCTCGACGGTGCGCAAGGTGACCCGCGGCATGTGGGCGCTCGACCTCTACAACGACACCATTCTGCTGGCGCTGCTGCCGTCGCTGATGGTGCTCTTGGGATCGATGATCCTGCTCGGGCTGCATTGGGCCGTGCTGGGGTTGGTCATTGCGCTCGGTGCGCTGATCTATGTCTCGATGACGGTTGCGCTGTCGACGGGCTATATCGCGCCGGCCGCGCGCGTCTCCAACGCCTGGGACACCAGAATCGGCGGCACGCTGGCGGACGCCTTGACCTGCAATGCGGTGGTGAAGTCGTTCGGCGCGGAGCTGCGCGAGGACGCGCGGCTGATGCGCGTCGTCGGCCGCTGGCGGCGGCGCGTGAACCGCACCTGGCTGCGCTACAACACGGCGAATGCGGCGCAGCTCGTGGTGCTGTTATGCCTGCGCGGCTCGGTGATCGGCGGCTCGGTGCTGTTGTGGCTCGCGGGGCGCGCCTCGCCGGGCGACGTCGCCTATGTGCTGACGAGCTACTACGTCATTCACGCTTACTTGCGCGACGTCGGCATGCACATCAACAACCTGCAGCGGTCGGTGAACGACATGGAGGAGCTTGTCGAAATCCACGGCGAGCCGATCGGCATCGCGGATGCTCGCGATGCGAAGCCGATCGACATCGCGCGCGGCCGCATCACCTTCGACGACGTGACGTTCCACTATGGCGGACATCGTGCGCCGCTCTATGACGGCCTGTCGGTCGACATCCGCGCCGGTGAGCGCGTCGGCCTGGTCGGCCGTTCCGGCTCGGGCAAGACGACCTTCGTCAAGCTGGTGCAGCGGCTCTACGACGTCTCCGGCGGCCGCATCCTGATCGACGGGCAGGACATTGCGAAGGCGACGCAGCAATCGCTGCGCAGCCAGATCGCGATCGTGCAGCAGGATCCGATCCTGTTTCATCGCTCGCTGGCCGAGAACATCGCCTACGGCCGGCCGGGCGCGAGCATGGCCGCGATCGAGCAGGCGGCGCGGCTCGCTAACGCGCACGACTTCATCCTGCGCCTGCCCAAGGGCTACGGCACCCTGGTCGGCGAGCGGGGCGTGAAGCTGTCGGGCGGCGAACGCCAGCGCGTGGCGCTGGCGCGGGCGTTCCTTGCGGACGCGCCGGTCCTGATCCTGGACGAGGCGACATCGAGCCTCGATTCGGAATCGGAGGCGCTGATCCAGCAGGCGATGGTGCGGCTGATGAAGGGCCGCACCTCGATCGTGATCGCGCACCGGCTGTCGACGGTGCGCAGTCTCGACCGCATCCTCGTGTTCGATCGCGGCGAGATCGCCGAGCAGGGCACGCATGCCGCGCTGACGGCGCGCGCAGGCGGCATCTATCGCTCGCTGTTCGAGCGGCAGGCGACCGAGTTCGCGATCGTGGCGGCGGAATAGGCTGGACGCGGAGGTGCGATCTCCCGTATCAACCCTGCGACGCGCGCGCGAGAGAGAGATCGAGATGGTCGAAGCCATTCGAAAGAAGCCCGGCGCCTCCCGGCTTGCGGTCTTCTGGTCCGCGCGGCACGATCCGGCCGCGCGGATCCTCAACGTCGATCTGCTGACGGTGTTGATTGCGATTCTGCTGCCGTGGACCACGACCGGCGTGTCGATCGTGGTGGTGCTCTGGGTGATCGCATTCGCCTTCACCATCGACCTGCGGAAATTGTCGGTCTCGCTCAGGCGTCCGGCGAGCGCGCTGCCGGTCGCGTTCGTCGCGCTGGTTCTGCTGGGAATACTCTGGTCGGATGCCTCGTGGGACGACTGGATGCATCAGCTGAGCCAGGTCAGCAAGTTGCTGATGCTGCCGCTCCTGATCCACCACTTCGAGCGCTCGCCGCGCGGCGCAGCGGTGTTCACAGGCTTCCTGATCTCCTGCGCGGTGCTCACGCTGGTCTCGTGCATCGTGGCACTCGATCCGATCCTGTCGGCCAAGCTCTATTTCTCGCGCGGACCGTTCATCCCGACCAGTGGCATCTTTGTCAGGAACTACATCGATCAGGGCCAGGAGTTTTCGCTGTGCGCCGTCGCGTTGGCCTATCCCGTCGTGACATCGCTGCGCGATGGGCAGACCCGCAAAGCCCTGCTGCTGGCGGCGCTTGCGTTGTGGCTGGTGGTCAACCTGTTGTTTGTCATCACCTCGCGAACGGCGCTGGTGACGATGCCGATCATGCTGGCGGTGTTCGCCCTGATGCACCTGCGATGGCGCGTGGCGCTCGCGCTCCTGTGCGGCTTCGTGCTGCTCGCGGTTGTCGCCTGGGCCACTTCGCACCAGCTGCAGGAGACGGTCGGCAAGTTCTTCACCGATTATCGCTACACGTCGGTCCAGAACAACGAGACCGGCATCGGCTCACGGCTGATCTACTGGCGGAAGTCCCTGGGCTTCCTTGCCGACGCTCCCGTGATCGGACACGGCACCGGCTCGACGCGCGTCCTGTTCGAGCAGGCCGCGGCGGGAGAGAAGGGCGCGCGCGCCATGGTGGTCAGCGATCCGCATAACCAGACGCTGAACGTCGCGGTGCAATGGGGCACGCTCGGCGTCGTGCTGCTCTGGGCGATGTGGCTGGTTCACCTGCTGCTGTTTCGTGGGCAGGGCCTCGTCAGCTGGATCGGGCTTCTGGTGGTCGTGCAGAACATGCTGTCGTCGCTGATCAACTCGCATTTGTTCGATTTTGTCGAGGGCTGGATGTATGTGCTGGGCGTCGGCGTCGCCGCCGGCATGACGTTTGCGCAGCGAGTCAGCCTTCAATCGCCGGCACCGGCCGGCTCCGCGTCCACGTAGAGAGCGCGACCGTCACCACGACGGCCGCGGCAAACAGCACGATCTGCCGCGTGATAATCTCGCCGATGAAGATCGCCGCGAGCACGAAGGTGACGAAGGGCTGCAGCAACTGCATCTGCGACACCCGCGCGATACCGCCCATCGCAAGGCCCGCGTTCCACGCGAAGAAGCCGATCCATTGCGGAAACAGCGCGACATAGAGCAGCGCCAGCCACGGTTTCAGCGCGATGTGGCCGAGGTCCGCGGGCATGGTGAAGACGGCGACCGGCAGCGAGAGCGGCAACGCGATCACCAGCGCCCAGCTGATGACTTCCCATCCCGGCATGCTGGCGGTGAGCTTTCCGGAAAAAGTGTAGCCGGTCGCGGACGCCGCGACCGCGGCAAATAACAGGAGATCGCCTGTGGTGAGCGAGCCGCCGCCCTGGCGCAGCGCGAATGCGACCACGATCGCCGCGCCCGCAAGCGACGCGATCCAGAACAGCGGCTTCGGCCGCTCGTGGGTGATCAGCACGGCGACAAAAGCGGTCGCGATCGGCAGCGCGCCCATCACCACGCCGCCATGCGAGGCATCGACGGTCTGAACCGCCAGCGCCATCAGGAAGGGGAACAGGATCACCACGCAGATCGAGGCCACCGCGAGCTGCAACCACAAATGGCGCGGTGGAAATTGTCGGCGTAGCACCATCAAAAGTGCCAGCGAGCAAAGGCCCGCGATTGCGGTGCGCAAGGCGGTCAGCGCGACAGGATCGATCGCGGCGACCGCGATCCGCGTCGCCGGCAGCGTGCCGCCGAAGATCGCCATGCCGACAAAGCCCAGCAACAGACCGATTCGTTCGCGCGATATCGCGGCTTGCTCGTGTTGGCTCGACAGGGTGGACATGGCGCGCGACAACTATCCGCTTTGGCCACGCGCGTATAGCGCGCAAGGCGTCCGCATGGCCGCTATGCAGCGTGAACTAATGCACGCTATTCCAGACCAGAATAGCGCCCGACAGGACCAGCATCCCCAGCACCACGTCGCGGAAATTGCGGTCGCTGAGCGCGTGATAGAGCCGCGCGCCGAGCCATGTGCCGAGCATCGTCGCGGGGAAGGCGAGCACTGCGAGCCAGATCACCTCGCGGCCGACCAGGCCGCTTGCGGCCTGCAGACAGAACGCGATGAAGAGCACGGTCCAGTTGAAGGTCTGGAAGACGCCGCGCTGTTCGTCCTTGCCCCAGCCGCGGATGCTCGCCCACAGGATCGGCAGTGGACCCGACAGGCCGGCGAGTCCACCGAGAATGCCGCCGATGAAGCCGATGATGCCGTCGGCGATCCTGCCGCCGAACTCGAACGACATCGGCGCGCTGAAATAAAGCGCGGTCGGAAACACCAGCAGCAGGACGCCGATGGTCAGCTTGAAAACATTGGGATCGGCATGCGCGACCAGCATGGTGCCGAGCGGTACGCCAAGCAAGCCGCCGATCAGGAACGGCCAGACCAGCGTCAGGTCGAAACTTTTCCACATCGACGGCAGGGTCGCGGATTGTGCGGTCACCGAGCAGATCAGCACCAGCGGCACTGCCACCGACGGCGGCAGCACATAGAGCCAGATGCCGAGCGCCATCAGTCCGGTGCCGAAGCCTGCGAGGCCCGATACGAAGCCGCCGGCGAGCGCGCCGACAAACAGAAGCGCGTAGGCGACCGGCTGCATTAGAGGGGCGTCTTCTTGGTCATTGTCATGACGTTTACACGATGGGAGAGGCGGCTACTATCCGCTGCCGACAACAACTTCAATGGAAACGCCCGATGAGCGCGCCCTCGCCGAAAAAAACCTTCCTGCTCTGTCACGGCGCATGGGGCGGCGGCTGGAGCTGGAAGAAGATGCATCCGCTGATGCAGGCCGCCGGCTATCGGCTGCTGACGCCGACCTATACCGGCCTTGGCGAGCGCGCGCAGCTCGCCAATCCCGACATCGATCTCGAGACTCACATCCAGGACATCCTCAACGTCATCAAATTCGAAGACCTGCGCGACGTCGTGCTGCTCGGTCATTCCTATGGCGGCATGGTCGCGACAGGGGTCGCCGACCGCGCCCGCGATCTCATCAATCAGGTGATCTATCTCGACGCCTTCGTGCCGCGCGAGGGCGAGTCGCTGCTCGATCTCAACGAGCCGGCGCGGCAGCCGATGCGCGAGGCCGCCAAGGCCGCCGAGGGTTGGCGCGTGCCGCCCAATCCGTCGCCGCCGGATATGTCGCAAGCCGATCTCGACTGGCAGGCGCCGCGGCGAGTCCATATGCCGATCAAATGCTTTGAGAGCAAGGTCAAGCTTCAGCACGGCGAGACGACCCTGCCGCGGAGCTACATCTACTGCAGCCGCAAGGAAGCGGCCACCGACCCCTTCGCGCAGTTTGCAAAACGTCTGAAGAGCGATCCCGGCTGGCGCTACTTCGAGATAGACGCCAGCCACTCTCCGAATGTCACCGCGCCGGAGGCGCTGATGGCGTTGCTGGAGAAGATCGTCGCGTAGTCTCTCCTCGTCATTCCGGGGCGATGCGAAGCATCGAACCCGGAATCTCGTCATTCCGGGTCCGGTCCTTCGGACCGTCCCGGAATGACGACGTACAAAATGGCGAGGGGTCCGGCGTATCAGCGCCGAACCCCTCATTTGAACATATCAGCCGGCCTGTAAGCCGGGTTCTGTAGGGCATCGCCGCGCTCGCGCGCGACGATACGTGACGGCCATTCCTCTGGGACAATGTTCGCACATTGCCTCGAGCAACCTACCCGGACGGCGAGCCTGACATCGCTCCCGCGGGCGTTATCGCTTTCGCGAACGTTCCGCGTTTGCCGTCCCTATTCGGTCTTGCTCCCGGTGGGGTTTGCCATGCCATCTCCGTTGCCGGAAACGCGGTGCGCTCTTACCGCACCTTTTCACCCTTGCTCCATCCGAAGACGGGGCGGTTCGTTCTCTGTGGCACTTTCCCTGGGGTTGCCCCCGCCGGATGTTAGCCGGCACCGCATGTCGATGGAGCCCGGACTTTCCTCTCCAGCGGCCTTTCGGCTGGTGCGGGAGCGGCCGTCCGGCCGACTGACCCGTTAGCCATGGGGGTTCGGGGGCCTCGCGTCAACCCCGATAACGGCAGCTTCCGGCGCCTAAAATAATTTATCCTGAACGTGTCGTTTTGACTGCCGGCAATTCGACTGGATGTGACGGCGATCCAACCGAACAATGAGGAGTACCCCATGCAGTATTTGCTGATGATCTATCAGAACGAGGCCGAGTACGCGAAGATCGACGCCGCGACGAGCAAGAAGATGCTCGAGGAATATGGCGCGTTCACGCAATCCATCATTCAGAACGGCAATTTCAAGGCCGGCGACCGGCTGCAGCCGACCACGACCGCGACCACGGTGCGAGTGCGCGACGGCAAGACGCTGACGACCGACGGTCCGTTTGCGGAGACACGCGAGCAGCTCGGCGGCTATTATCTGGTCGAAGCCAAGGATCTCGACGCCGCGCTTGCGATTGCTGCGCGGATTCCCGGTGCGCGGTTCGGCTCGATCGAGGTGCGCCCGATCTGGGTGTACAATTGATGTTTCCACATCGTCACTCCGGGGCGCCGCGAAGCGGCCTGCGCCTGGCGGCGTATCCCGGAATGACGAGTGGATAGAGGCGATCTAATGACTCCCACCGAGATCGAAAAAATATTCCGGGACGAGGCGGGACGGGCGCTGGCCACGCTGATCCGCCTCGTCGGCGATTTCGATCTCGCCGAGGACGCGTTGCAGGAAGCCTTCGCCGTGGCGATCGAGCGCTGGCCGAAGCAAGAGCTGCCGGCCAATCCGCGGGCGTGGCTGGTCAATGTCGCCCGCAACAAGGCGATCGATCGCGTGCGCCGGCAGGTCGCGTTCCGCGGCAAGGAACGGCAGCTCGCGCATGAGATCGAGCTCAACGCGGCCGCGCCGGACGAGGCGGTCGATACATCGTTGTTCGACGACGACATGCTGCGGCTGATCTTCACATGCTGCCATCCATCCTTCGCCGCGGAGGTCCAGGTTGCGCTCACCTTGCGCACGGTGTGCGGATTGACGACGCCGCAGGTCGCGCGCGCGTTTCTTGCAAGCGAGGACGCAATGGCGCAGCGCCTGCTCCGCGCCAAGCAGAAGATCCGTCTTGCCGGCATTCCTTACGAGGTGCCGGAGCGCGAGGCGCTGGCGCCGCGGCTCAGCGGCGTGCTCGCGGTGATCTATCTCGTCTTCACTGAAGGCTATGTCGCGACCGCGGGCGAGGACCTGATGCGGCCGGATCTTGCGCGCGAAGCAATCCGGTTGGGGCGGCTGCTCAACACGCTGATGCCCGGCCGCGGCGAGATCAAGGGATTGCTGGCGTTGATGCTGCTGCATGACGCGCGGCGCGCCGGGCGCGAGACCGCAGCGGGTGACATCGTGCTGCTGGAAGAGCAGGATCGCTTGCTCTGGGACTGGCAACAGATCGCCGAGGGGCTGGCGCTGGTCGAAGAGGCGCTGCGCTCGCCCGGACCGCCGCAATCCTATGCTGTGCAGGCCGCCATCGCGGCGCTTCACGCCCGCGCACCGAACCATGCCGATACCGACTGGAAGCAGATCGCCGGGCTCTATGAAGTGCTGCTGCGCATCGCGCCGTCACCGGTGATCGAGCTCAACCACGCGGCCGCGCTGTCGATGGTGGACGGCCCGGCGCGGGCGCTCGACCTGATCGATGCGCTGGCGGCACGCGGCGGTCTCGACGGCTATGAATTGTTGCCTGCAGTGCGCGCCGATCTCCTGCGCCGGCTCGGCCGCCGTGACGCCGCGCGAGAGGCCTACCTTGCTGCAACTGCGGCGACAAAGCTCGAGCCGCTGCGCCGCCTCTATGCGCGACGGATGGCCGAACTGGAGCAAGGCGAGGTCATCACGCGCTAGCGCGCGGCGTCATCGTCGCATCCGCCGGCAGCGTCGACAGCAGCGCGTGCAGGGTGGCGAGCGTCGAGTGATCGGCGATGCCGTCGACGCGGGCGGGGCGGAAGTGGCGCTGGAAGGCGGTAACCACCTCCATGGTCGGTCCGTCATATTTGCCGGTAAGCGGCACGCCATAGCCATATCTGGCCAGCGCCTGCTGCAGGTCGCGGACTTCCTCGCTGATGATCCCGAGCTTGAGCGTGTCGCCGCGCACGATCGGCGCCGGATGCACCCAGTGCCCGACGCCGGAATTGGCCAGCGAGTGCCACGGGAATTTCTCGCCCGGGTCCTTCTTGCGCGCCGGTGCGACGTCGGAATGCGCCAGCACGCGATATGACGGCACGTTGCGGCGGAGCATGATGCCGCGGCACAGCGCGATCACGGCCGCGACCTGGCGCAGCGGGAAATCCGGATAGCCCCAGTCATGGCCGCGATTGACGATCTCTATTCCGATCGAGCAGGTATTGACGTCTTCCTCGCCCGCCCAGGCGGAGACGCCGGCGTGCCAGGCGCGCTTGGCTTCGGGCACGCATTGCACGATGCGGCCGTCCTCCAGCACGATGTAGTGGGCGGACACCTCGGTGCCGGCGGTGCAGAGCCGGGCGATCGCGCCCTCGACATCCGGCATGCCGGTGTAGTGCAGCACGATCATGTCGGGCGCGCGGCCCTTGTTGCGCTCGCCGCAATTCGGCGACGGGATGACGTCGGAGGCGATCGAGGAATCCGGGGTGAATGTCTTCATGCTCGCGTTGCCCCGAGGAACCGGGAGGGCGCGGTGGCGCTTCGAATCAAGTCCTTCGGAGACGAGCGACATTGGACACTTTAAAACAAACGAGGAAGCGGCAATTTGGAGTCGAGCGATCACTATCCCTTCATGACCGACGCCGCGCAATCGCAAGCGCCGTCGCGGCTTCGCATTTTGCCTGGGTGTGTGCCGGGTGCATCACTGCGGCATGGGGCCCTGGCGGCGGCGAAATGTAACAATCCCATCAACGCTTTCTTAACGCTGAGTGCCATTACTAAGTGGTGAAGAGCCGAACCAGCTTTTGGGGGCGGCCAGCCACCTTTTCACGCTCGAAAGCCCGATGGCAGCCCAGCAAATTCCACGCGGAAACCAGGGTTTGTCCCCGGGCGCGCGGGGGATCGGCGCTCGCGCCCGGTGGCTCGTCCGAGGGGCAAGAAACGGGAATTTGAGGCGCAATGGGCTCGTTCGCGTCCAGTTTCCTCATGTTGCGCCTGCCCGTGAGGGCCGGCGTATGAGCCCGGCTGGCCCGCGTCATGTTCCCGTGCACGGCGGCGAGGCGGTCGGGATGCTCGCGCCACGCGAGGGCGGAACCTATCTCGACGCGACCTTCGGAGCCGGCGGCTACAGCCGCGCCATCCTCGCGATTGGCGGTACCCGGGTGATCGGCATCGACCGCGACCGGACCGCCATTGCCGGCGGCTTCGACCTGGTCGACCGGTCGGAGGGACGTCTGACCCTGGTCGAAGATCGCTTCTCCAATCTGGCCGAGATCTGTGCCGCCCAGGGTGTCGCCGGCGTCGATGGCGTGGTGATGGATGTCGGCGTCTCCTCGATGCAGCTCGACGAAGCCGGGCGCGGCTTCTCGTTCCGCCTCGACGGTCCCCTCGACATGCGGATGGCGCAGGCGGGTCCGACCGCGGCCGATGTAATCGCGAAGGCGTCGGAGGCCGAGCTCGCCGACATCATCTATTTCTTCGGCGAGGAACGTTACGCGCGCGTCGTAGCACGCGCGGTGGTTGCCGCACGCAAGGAAGCGCCGATCACGACGACGCGCGCGCTCGCCGACATCGTCGCGCGCGTGGTCCGCGCAAAACCCGGCGACATTCATCCGGCGACGCGGACCTTCCAGGGCCTGCGCATCTTCGTCAATGAAGAGCTCGACGAATTGCAGACCGCGCTGGAGGCCGCCGAGCGCGTGCTGAAGCCCGGCGGCCGCCTCGCGGTGGTGTCGTTCCATTCGCTGGAAGACCGCATCGTCAAGAATTTCCTCACCGAGCGCGGCAAGATCGGCGGCGGCTCGCGCCATCTGCCGGAGGTCAAGCAGGCCGTGCCGAGCTTTCGCCTGCTGACGAAAAAGCCCGTGACGCCCGGCGAGCGCGAGGTCGCCGCCAATCCGCGCGCGCGTTCGGCCAAGCTGCGCGCCGCGGAGCGCACCGATGCACCCGCGCATGCGGGCGCGGCGCGGCCGTCGTGGCCAAAACTCTCCGACGTGATGAGGGGAGGCTGACCATGCGGATCATCCATCTCCTCGTGATCGGCATGCTGGTGTTCGCGGCGGCCTATGTCTACCGCATCAAGATGGATTCGACCGTGCGTACCGAGCGCGTGCTGAAGCTGCATGCGGAGATCCGTGAGCAGCGCGACGCGATTGCGGTGCTGCGTTCGGAATGGGCCAAGCTCGACTCGCCGCAGCGCTTGCAGGGACTGGTCGAGCGCCATCTGGCGCTAAAGCCGCTCAATGCCAACCAGTATGACTCCCTGAAGAACCTGCCGGAGCGGCCGGCGAGCTTCGCCAGGCCCGATAGCGTCGATCCGATCGGCGCGATGATCGACACCGACGCGTCCACCGTCACCGGCTCGGTGCCGCAGCCGGAGGCCAGGCAATGAGCGGCACCGCTGTTGCCCGCAAGCGGGTGGAATCCTGGGGGCAGCGCTTCGTCCGCAGCCTGCTTTACGGACGCAATGTCGACCGATATGCCAAGGCGCGCGCCCGCGTCGGGCTCGCGATCCTCGCCTTTGTCGCGGTCTATGCCGTGATCGGCGCGCGGCTGGTGATGTTCGCGATCGGCGCCGACAGCCACAGCGCGCGCCGCGCCGCGGCACAGGACGCGATTGCGACCGCGCGGCCCGACATCGTCGACCGCAATGGCGAGATCCTCGCAACCGACGTCAAGGCGCCAAGCCTGTTCGGCGAGCCGCGCCGCATCATCGACAAGGACGAGGCGATCGAGCTGCTCACCGGCACGCTGCCCGATCTCGACGTCGGCGAAGTGCGCGACCGCCTGATGTCGCGCAAGGGCTTCGTCTGGCTGAAGCGTGAAATCAATCAGCAACAGCAGCAGGACATCCACCGGCTCGGCATTCCCGGCATCGGCTTCTTGCGCGAGAACAAGCGCGTCTATCCAACCGGCAACGAGGTCGCGCACCTGATCGGCCTCGTCAATATCGACAACCAGGGCATCGCCGGCATGGAGAAGTGGCTCGACAGCAACGGGCTCGCCGATCTGCATCGCGCGGGCTTCGCTACCGATCGCCTGCAGCGGCCGGTGGAATTGTCGGTGGACTTGCGCGTCGAGCATGCGTTGCGCGATGAACTGCTCAAGGCCAAGGAGAAATTCCACACCAAGGCGGCTTCCGGCCTCGTCACCAATGTCAGGACGGGTGAAGTCATCGCGATGGTGTCGGTGCCGGATTTCGATCCGAACAATCCGAAGGAAGCGCACGACCCCGATCGCATCAACCGCCTCACCACCGGCGTCTACGAGATGGGCTCGACCTTCAAGGCCTTTACGCTGGCGATGGCGCTGGACAGCGGCAAATATGATCTCAACTCGCTATGGGACGCGCGCGGTCCGCTGCACTACGGCAAGTTCACGATCCATGACGACGAGCCCAAAGGCCGCCTCCTCAACATGAGAGAGGTCTTCACCTTCTCCTCCAACGTCGGCGCGGCGCGCATCGCGCTGTCGCAAGGGGTCGAGGTGCACAAGGCCTTCCTGCGCAAGATGGGCCAGCTCGATCGGCTGCGCACCGAATTGCCGGAGAGCGCCTCTCCGATCGTGCCGAAGCGCTGGAGCGAGTTGAACACCATCACCATCGCATTCGGCCACGGCATGGCGGTGGCGCCGTTGCAGGCGGTGATGGGCGTCAGCGCGCTGGTCAATGGCGGCTACCTGATTCCGCCGACCTTCCTGAAGCGCAGCGAAGACGAGGCGATGGCGCTCGCCAAACGCGTGATCAAGCCCGAGACCTCGGAAAAGATGCGGTTCCTGATGCGGCTCAACGCCGAGATCGGCACCGCGCGCAAGGCCAATGTCGACGGCTATTATATCGGCGGCAAGACCGGCACGGCGGAAAAGGTCATCAACGGCCGCTATGTCAAGAAGCGCGTGCTCACCGCCTTCACCGCGGTCATTCCCGCCGACAAACCACGCTACCAGCTCCTGATCATGCTCGACGAGCCGCAGCCGCTCAAGGAAACCTACGGCTTCATCACCTCGGGCTGGAACGCGGTGCCGACCGCCGGCCGTGTCATTACCCGCATCGGGCCGCTGCTCGGCATCGAGCCGCGATTCGACCTGCCGCCGTCCGACCGCCTTATTCTTGCGGCATCCAAGACAACGCAGTAAGCGTTGAATGGCCGCTTATTCTGAGTCCCGCAGCGGCTTCGGCAGGGTTTCTGCGCGCGACCGTCCGACGGAAGACCATGAAGCTTCGCGACCTCTTCGGCGATGAGATTGGGATCGACAAGCAAGCCGGGACCATTGAAGTCTCCGGCCTTGCCGTGGACAGCCGCGTGGTCAAGCCCGGCGATCTGTTCTTTGCGCTCGCAGGCAGCAAGACCGACGGCGCGCGCTTCATCGATGCGGCGATTGCGGCGGGTGCAGTCGCGGTCGCCGCCGATCATCCGCCGCAGCACATCTCCGTGCCATCAGTGACAACGGCCAATCCGCGCCGCGCGCTGGCGCTCGCCGCGGCGAAGTTCTATCCGCAGCAGCCCGCGACCATCGCCGCCGTCACCGGCACCAGCGGCAAAACATCTGTCGCCGCGTTCACGCGCCAGATCTGGCAGCGGCTTGGACACGCTTCCGCCAGCATCGGCACCATCGGCCTGGTGTCGCCGAAGCGCACGGTCTACGGCTCGCTGACGACGCCCGATCCGATCGCGCTGCATCGCCAGCTCGACGAGATCGCGCGCGACGGCGTCACCCATCTCGCCTTTGAGGCGTCCTCGCACGGGCTGGACCAATACCGCCTCGATGGCGTCCGCATTGCGGCCGGCGGCTTCACCAACCTGTCGCGCGACCACATGGATTATCATCCCGACGTGGCGCACTACCTCGCCGCCAAGATGCGGTTGTTCCGGGATTTGATTCCGCCCGGCGGCGCGGCCGTGATCTCCGCCGATCATGATTGCTCGGCGCAAGTGATCGACGGAGCGCGGGCGCGCGGGCTGCGCCTCGTGACGGTCGGCGCCCGCGGCGACGGTGCAGGCGAGGGTATTCGTCTGGTCGAGGCCGGCATTGACGGTTTTGCGCAGCAGCTTGCGCTCGAACATCGCGGCACGAGGGTTTCGGTGCGGCTGCCGCTGGTCGGCGGTTTCCAGATCGAGAACGCGCTGGTTTCCGCCGGGCTTGCGATCGCAACCGGCAGCGACGCGGCGGCGGTGTTCGCCGGCCTCGAACATCTCGAAGGCGCCAAGGGGCGGCTGGAGCGGGTCGGCGAGCGCAACGGCGCGCCGATCTTTGTCGACTACGCGCACAAGCCCGATGCGTTGGCGAAGGCGCTGCAGGCGCTGCGGCCTTATGCGAAACGCAGGCTGGTCGTCGTGTTCGGCGCGGGCGGCGACCGCGACGCCGGCAAACGTCCCCTGATGGGCGCGATCGCGATCGAGAATGCCGACGGTGTCATCGTCACCGACGATAATCCGCGCAGCGAAAAGCCGGAAGCGATCCGCGCCGCGATCCTCGATGCCGCGAAGGGCGCGCGCGAGATCGGCGACCGGGACGGCGCGATCCGCGCCGCGATCGACGACTTGCAGCCGGGCGATGCGCTCTTGATCGCCGGCAAAGGCCACGAGACCGGGCAGATCGTCGGCGACAAGACCTTGCCGTTCAGCGATCACGAAGCGGTCGCCGCCGCGCTCGCATCGAGGGTCGCATGAGCGCCGCGTCGCTGTGGACCTCGCAGGCGATGGTTGATGCCATGCGCGCTGCGACCAATGGCGCGCTGCCGGACGGCGTCGCCGGTCTCTCCATCGACAGCCGTACCATTCAACCCGGCGAGGCCTATTTCGCCATCAAGGGTGACGTGCATGACGGCCACGAGTTCGTCGCGGCCGCGCTGAAGGCCGGCGCGGCGCTTGCCGTGGTCGAACGCGCACAGCGCGAGAAGTTCGCAGGCAATGCGCCGCTGCTGGTGGTCGACGACGTGCTCGGGGCCTTGCGCGATCTGGCCCGCGCATCGCGCGCGCGGCTGCAGGGCCAGGTGATCGCGGTCACCGGCTCGGTCGGCAAGACCTCGACCAAGGAAGCGCTGCGCCGCGTGTTCTCCGCGCAGAGCGAGACCCATGCCTCGGCCGCATCCTTCAACAATCATTGGGGCGTGCCGCTGTCGCTGGCGCGTTGCCCCGTCTCCGCGCGCTTTGCCGTCTTCGAGATCGGCATGAACCATGCGGGCGAGATCGAGCCGCTGGTGACAATGGTGCGGCCGCATATTTCCATCATCACCACCGTCGAGCCGGTGCATCTGGAATTCTTTGCCGGCATCGAGGCGATCGCCGACGCCAAGGCGGAGATCTTCGCTGGCGTCGAGCCCGGCGGCGTTGCCGTGATCAACCGCGACAATTCGCAGTTCGCGCGGCTGAAGGCGAATGCGGAAAAGCGCGGCATCGCGCGCATCGTCTCCTTCGGCAGCGATGCCAGGTCCGATGCAAGGCTGCTCGACCTGTCACTGCATGCGACATCATCGGCGGTGCATGCGAATATCCTCGGCCACGACGTGACCTACAAGGTCGGCATGCCCGGCCGGCACATCGCCATGAATTCACTTGCTGTGCTCACGGCAGCCTCGCTCGCCGGCGCCGATCTTGCACTGGCGGCACTCGCGATGTCGCAGGTCGAGGCTGCCGCCGGCCGCGGCGTGCGGCGCGTGCTCGATCTCGGCAGTGGCGAGGCGACGCTGATCGATGAAAGCTACAACGCCAATCCGGCCTCGATGGCCGCCGCAATCAACGTGCTTGGCCAGGCCACGATCGGCGCGCACGGGCGGCGCATCGCGGTGCTCGGCGACATGCGCGAGCTCGGTCCGACCGGTCCGTCTTTGCATAGCGGCCTCGCGGAAGCGGTCAAGGCCAATGGCATCGATCTGGTTTATTGTTGTGGTCCGCTGATGCGTAACTTGTGGGATGCGCTGTCCGCGGGTAAACGGGGCGGCTATGCGGACAGCTCGGCCGGCCTGGAATCGCAGGTGGTTTCGGCGGTGCGCGCGGGCGACGCGATCATGATCAAGGGATCGCTGGGCTCGAACATGAAAATCATTGTGAATGCGCTCGAAAAGCGCTTTCCCGGCAGTCCGGCTGGATGAAGCCGCAGGTAGGGCGGACATTGAATGTTTTACTGGTTGATTGAGCTTTCCAATGCGTTTCCGCCCGGGCTCGGCTGGCTTCGCGCGCTTCTCAACGTTTTCCGCTACATCACCTTCCGCACCGGCGGAGCGGTGGCGACCGGCGCGCTGTTCGTGTTCCTGTTCGGCCCCTGGATCATCGATCATTTGCGCCTGCGCCAGGGCGGGGGCCAGCCGATCCGCAGCGACGGTCCGCAATCGCACATCATTGCCAAGAAAGGCACGCCCACCATGGGTGGGCTGATGATCCTGTCCGGCCTCGTGGTCTCGACCTTGCTCTGGGCCAATCCGCTCAATCCCTACGTTTGGATCGTGCTGGCGGTGACGCTCGGGTTCGGCATCGTCGGCTTCTATGACGATTATCTGAAAGTGACCAAGCAGACCTCCGGCGGGTTTGCCGGCCGTGTCCGGCTCATGCTGGAGGCCATCATCGCGCTATTTGCCTGTTACGCGCTGACCAAGCTCGGTCGCGACGCCGCCTCGACGTCGCTTGCGATCCCGTTCTTCAAGGACGTCATCATCAATTTCGGCTGGTGGTTCGTGATCTTCGGCGCCTTCGTCATTGTCGGTTCCGGCAATGCCGTCAACCTGACCGACGGCCTCGATGGTCTCGCCATCGTGCCGGTCATGATCGCCTCCGCCAGCTTCGGCCTGATCGCCTATCTCGCGGGCAATGCGGTGTTCGCCGACTATCTGCAGATCAACTATGTCGCCGGTACCGGCGAGCTTGCGGTGCTGTCAGGCGCGGTGTTGGGCGCCGGTCTCGGTTTCCTTTGGTTCAATGCTCCTCCCGCTTCGATCTTCATGGGCGACACCGGCTCGCTCGCGCTCGGCGGCATGCTCGGCTCGATTGCGGTCGCGGTGAAGCACGAGATCGTGCTCGCCGTGATCGGCGGACTGTTCGTGCTGGAAGCGGTCTCGGTGATCGTGCAGGTCGCGTCCTTCAAGCTGACGGGCAAGCGCATCTTCCGGATGGCGCCGATCCATCATCATTTCGAGCAGCTGG